>Ga0209034_10000078_pt1 | contig 45663 bp, 42 predicted proteins | sample MarorgKNORR_S2LV_2_FD_188219 | JGI IMG/M metagenome (GOLD analysis project Ga0209034, IMG submission 188219) | Marine microbial communities from the Southern Atlantic Ocean, analyzing organic carbon cycling - 250m_A/KNORR_S2/LV (SPAdes) (version 2) | ecosystem: Environmental > Aquatic > Marine... | reverse complement strand
CGGAAAAAGCGGGCTAGCATGTACGCGACAACGGGGCAGGGTGCAAGCGAAAATGGAATAGGGATTAAGATGATAGTCAATGGCAGTCCAATGAACAGCAAAGTAGAATGCGCAAAACTCGCACCCCAACGCTCAGCCGATGAATAAAGAGACGTTTTCTTGTCTGACTCAGACATATTGAAATATTCAGTGATCTTTGTAGTGATCGAAGGGTATTTTTAAACTTTCGTAGTACAAAATCATGGATCAATACTCTAGTTTAAATTATAAATCTGACTTATTAGCTGTCTGTCACATAGGTCTGTATCCGATGACTCAAATTTAAAAACGAATTTGATGGATTGAAAAATGACTTCCACGAATTACATTCAACTTTGACCTTCGTAACAAATTGCTTAGAGTGACGAAATTGCTCTATAGCAAGAAATAAAGTATTGACTAGCGACCAAAATATTAAAACCATTACTAGATTTCTCTTTCAAGTGGAAGTATACCCAATCGCATAATTGGCCAGTCTCCTAATGTCGGAAGAACCTATGCCAGAAGGTACATCTGGGAAGGGATCAACTCTAGAGATTCCAGGGCTTAGACAGAGTGGACTCCCGATATTATCTCGTGAAAGATGGCCATGACCTCTAGACCAATCTAGTTCGGAGAGCGGGAGAACGATTGATATCGGTTTGGGGGTGTTCCAAGAGGTTCGATTAAGGGAATGCGGACTGGTCGCAGTCAGACACGGGTTTATATATACCGCGTCTCGTTTATGGGTTTCGGTGTCAGCATGTTTCAGATATTGTTCGTTCGTACTGAGCTTTTCGAAAGATGCACAGTACAGCCAGGTTCATGTGGCTGCCAGTTCCTCAATGGACAACTCGGGCATACCTGAAACCCAGTTGGGATCACGCAGCTCCAACTTGTTGCCACTTGGGTCGAAGAAATAGAGTTCTCGGCCAGTGAAGACCCCCTGTGCGCGGTGTACCAACTGGTCCATGGGTACCTTGCGCTCTAGAAACAGCTTGCAGGCCTGTACCAGAGTTTCGTGATTAACAGTGAAGGAGTGGTGCGCGTGCTCTTCAGATTGCTTCGCGACGTCCACCGGGTTCATCCGTTCACAAAGTAGGATTCTGTGCTCTGCCACCTTGTAACAGGTCATTCTGGAGTTTCCGAGTCGTCCCACATGTTCAAGGCCTAGGAACTCACCGTAGAACTCCTCAGATTCTTCCAGGTTGTTTACTGGTATTGACCAGTGGGTCACGTCCTCAATGTTTAGAAGTCCCATTTAAGCCCCCAAATTCGTTATGAATCTAGATACTGGAAACTCGACTCCAGGTTGTCGAAAACCTCTGAGTGAGATGGAATCTCCATGATTGCAGCTCCAGCGTAACCTTTGGCATCCAGGATATCCCGCATCCTCAGGCAATCAAGGTCGCCTTCGTCCACGCTGGTGAAGGTTTCGCCCCTCCTGAGCTGTTTGAAATGGACAATCTTGATCATATCCAAGGGCAAAGCGTCTAGTTCTGCCAACGGATCAGAATCTGGGAATCGACGCAATTGATTCGTCGGGTCGGGGCAGAGACCTAGCCCCAGCCCTGCAGTCTCAGACACCATGCTCCGTACCTTTTCCACGAGCATGGCCATGTTGCGGATGGGAAGTGATGAATTTTCCATGGACATGACGACACCCTGGCTCGCTGCCTCAGTGGCGAGCCCAGCTAAGCCCAACGCCTCTTCCGGAATGTCACCTTGGGAATTCCAAGGTGATTCAAAGGGTGCGGGATCCACGACTCGCAGATGGGGTTGGGAACCACCCACTAGTTTAGCTCCGGCCAATGCCGCCTGAAACATATCGCCTTTAGGGTCAATCTTCTGAGACAGGCAGGGTAGAGCCATTGCCAGGTCGAATGTCAGCTCTGGGTAGGCATCAGCTACCTGCTGCAATTGCTCCATATTAGGACGCCAATCTGGGCCTGAGCCCTCTTCGCATTCGCCAAGACAGGTCTGGCGCAATTCGATATGCCGGGCTCCTTTTTTTACCGCAGCGCCGACCAATTCCTTGATTGAATGGGACGGCAGCTGCTCTCGCCATGAGTTGGTTATCGCTCCATAAATCATCATGTACTCCTGGATTGTGTGATGTTTAGACCAAAACGCCGAAGCCTGAGACGGTGCAAATCTCAATCCGGTTGCCGTCCAAGTCGTCTAGGTAGAAAGCCCTTTGCCCGTCGTTTCGGGTCTGGATGTCGGTGGTTACAATGCCCTTTGCGTTGAAATATTCGTGGGATGCGTCGATGTCGTCGACCTCAAATGCGGTGTGATGAGAGGGAGCCGACGGAGCGAGGGGGTTCTCAATGATGTGAATCATGGCACCACTGGGAAGCTGAAGCCAGTATAAGTGATCTCCGTTGACCATCTTGGGTATTTGTCCCACTCCCAAAATATCCTGGTACCACTGCAGGGCTGCTTCTTTGTCTCTGACGTTATAGGTTATGTGGTTGATGTTCTTCAGTCGAATGTTTTCTGCGAGCATTGAATCCTCCCAAAGTTTGTATCGTATTAAAGCGGAATTTACGCCCACTATAATAGTCCGGCTGAGCTAGAAACGGAACACCGAGCCAGATAATCGTTACCTGAGCCATATCCATGGTGGACGGCTAACCGGTCCCAACTGTAATATGCCCCCAATATTCATGGTCAGCCCACTGCGCTAAAAGAGGATTTGGGGCATGAAAGCATCTTTATTCGCTGGAATGGGATATTCGGAACGTCATAAATTCCCGTTTACCTGGCCTGTCCCGCCGGTCTACGCGGACCCTGCAATATCGGTTAAGAGCTACCAGGAAGGAATGGATGAGTGTTCTCTGGCCGAGGATGTGGGATTTGATTGGATTAGCTTTTCCGAACACCACTATTCTGGCCGTATTCCGACGGGGACTCCGGCTGTCATGGCTGCAGCAGTGGCTGAACGGTGTAAGAAGATTAAGATTGCGGTGCTGGGTCATCTGCTGCCACTCAACAACCCGGTACGCGTCGCCGAGGAACTGGCCCTTTTGGATAACCTGACCAACGGAAGGTTGGTCTCCGGATTTCTCCGAGGGACTCCCAATGAAGACCAAGTCTATAGTGTGAACCCAGCTGAGGGTCGGGGCCGTCTGCTTGAGAGTATGGATCTGATACAGAAAGCCCTGACAGAGCCTCAACCATTCTCCTGGGAAGGGCGTTACTACCAATACCGTACCGTGGCTGTTTGGCCCAGACCGGTGCAGCAACCTTTCCCTCCTGCGATTGTCGGGACCAGAAGTGATGACACAATTCGGTACGCCGCTGAAAATCGTCTCGGCCTTGGAGTGTCTTTCTTGTCTGTTGAGGAAACCGCAGTTATTACAGATAAGTACCACAAATGGTGCGCAGAAGCTGGTTGGACTCCTGCCCCAGACAATATCGTCTATCGTGGCAGTATCTATGTTGCTGAGACCGATGAATTGGCCACGGAATGGTTCGAGGGACTTATGAGGTCAAAGCCAGGGCCGAACATTCCCCTACGAAGAACGGTGGCTGAGGCGATTCAATCAGCCCGCACGGGTGGGCCTTTTGACCTCCGAGGGTTGGTTGCCGGCAGTCCTGAGGGTGATGTGGTCGGTAATGCTCTGGGAATCAACTTTTTAGGTGGGCCGGATACCGTGGCCAAGCAGATAAAAGAATTTCACGACCGGTGCGGTGTAGGCGTCGTTGACATGCCCTTTCAGCAGAATAAAGTGGATCACAATGGCGTGATGAAAGAACTTGAATTGTTTGGTAAGGAAGTTATCCCTCAACTCAGAGAGTTTTAACCATGGAACTTAAATTTAAACAGGGGCAGGTGGACGCAGCAGGGTTCAAAGTCCGATATTGGGAAGCCGGTAATGGCCGACCAGTAATCATGTTGGATGAGACCGAATGGCGAAATACTAAACTCCATGAAGCTCTCGCTGAAAAGTATCATATCTTTACTTTGGAGATTCCCGGCACCGGCGATTCAGCCACAAATACAGAGTCCCAATCTATTGGAGACTTGGCATCTGTGATATCTACAGCCGCATCATCTCTCACATCCGAGCGTTATACGCTGATTGGTACATCGTTTGGTGCCCACCTCGCCATTTGGCAGGCGGCTCAATCTCCGGATTCGGTGGAAGCGCTGATTTTAATCTCTCCGACAGCGATTTTGTACCAAGGCGTCATTGCTGGTACGACTGCTCAAGAGTTCCATGATTCACTATTTGCCCACGCTGAAAACGCCCAACAATTTGTTGCCCTGAATCCGGACGTGTTTGCTAAAGAGTCGGCGTTGAAATGTCGGCTGGGTTCTGGAACGCGCGGCTATGAGACTGAATCCAAATTTGCAGACATACATTGCCCCACTTTGGCCATATTCGGAAGGAACGACCGGCTGGTCTCCCCGGAGGCTGCCCGGGTTTATCGAGAGAAAATACCCAACAGCAACATAGCGATAGTCTATGATGCAGGACACTGCATCGTTGGTGACCGTCCGGAAGCCCTTGTGAACTCAGTGGTTGACTATTCTGAACATTGGGAGACCTTCATAGTTGGTCACCAATCGGGCTTGATAAACCCGTAAACAAATTAATCCAGACAATATAAAAAGCCCTAGCGATTACCGCTAGGGCTTTTTATATTGTCTGTAGTTATTCCTGTGAAAAAAGGAATCAACTGATATTCAAAGTCTGTTCGGCGTCGGAGTGAGGTTGATTACTCAGTGGGGGCGATATGTCCATCTGAGATCGCCTGTTCTCTTAATCCGTCGGTTCTCTTCAGGTGGGCGCGGATACCCGCAAGGGCCTTGTCGACCATGGTCGAGTCCAGCAGAGTGGCGGCTTCGGCTTGTTCGGCTTCGCCAAGAAGTTTAGCACCGTTTGCCTTAATCTCGGACAGTGCCCACTCAACCTGGTCGGCCACGCGAACCAGACCCTCGGGGAAATCAGTGTGGGAGTTTCCAGGTCGGCCGAGGAGGTCGTAGCCGCCCTTATGCCAGTGGCCGGGGGTATCGTGGCAGTCGTAACGTATTATTTCGGTGTTTCCAACGTCGACTCCGATGGTCGGCCCTCCCATGCCGGTGCCCTGGATGTTGAGAATTCTGCAGGGCCATACGTAGACTGAAACTTGCCCGTCTTGGGACAGAGGAAGTGTTACTGCTTCGCCCAGATAAGTTTCGCCAGCAATTTTGGTCGCCATAGTCTAATCCTCCAATAACAGCCTGTTAGACCGATATTTTATTTATTAAGCTTCACCAAAAATATCATACTCGCCGTCGTGTACCAAATCGCGTCGGTAAATCATGACTATTGATAGATAATATCAAACCACCCGTTGCTGAGCTATAATCACGGCGTTATTTTCAGAACACGATTTTGCCTCAATCGCACCAGGAGGGCCGTATGCTGACACAAGAACAGAATGACAGACTAACCCGGGTAGGACCCGGTACCCCGATGGGCGAGTTGATGCGTCGGTATTGGATTCCCATCCGACCTTACGCACAACTTCTGGACGAAAAGGTAATGGCGGTGCGGATTCTTGGCGAAGATTTGGTTCTATTTAGGGCTAAGAACGGAAACTTTGGCCTGGTGGGCGAATTCTGTCCCCACCGCATGACCCAACTGAAATACGGTTTCCCCGGTGAGGATGGTTTGCGCTGCTGCTACCACGGTTGGCAGTTCGATGGCACTGGCCAATGCACCGACACACCCATGGAAGCTCCAGGCGGCTCATTCAAAGAGAACATCAAAATTACGGGTTACCCAGTCCAGGAAATGGGCGGTCTTATTTGGGCCTATATGGGACCGAGTCCAACTCCGTTGCTGCCTCCGTGGAGTTTGCTGGTCTTCCCCAACGCTCTACGTCAGATTGGCATAGCTGAATTGCCCTGCAACTGGTTGCAATGCCATGAGAACACTGGTGACCCTACCCACAGTGCCTACTTGCACGGTCATTACTTCAAGTTTTTATTAGAGCAGCAAGGGAAACTGGACGAGCGTGCAGCCGACGAGGAAACGCATACTCTTTACGGACGGATGAAACTAGAGAGGGGCATCGAGTCCTTATGGGTCAACCCCACCCAGTATGGTATGGAGAAAGGCATCAACTACTCCAAATCCCTTGGCGCAGACCGGGATTACAAGTCGCGTCACTCCACTGTAATCTTCCCTTTCTACACCCAGACCGGAGGTCCCACCCGGCCCCGCCAGGAGTTTCAGATCCGAGTACCCATTGATGACACCCATACCTATCACATAAATTATGGTTGCTATCTGGCCCCGTCGGAGGTTCAGGTGCCAGAGCAAACGGTCATACCCTGGTATAACGTGCCCCTTTATGACGATAACGGAAAGCCGATTTTGGACTTTGTTCTGGCCCAGGACGCCCACGCCTGGATATCCCAAGGTCCAATTACAGATCGTACTAAGGAGCAGCTTGGTAGGACTGACATCCCCATCGTTTTCATGCGTCGGCAGTTGGAAGAACAGATGGCTATCGTGGAAGATGGTGGCGAGCCCATGAACGTGTTTCGTAACCCAGAGGAAATGCCTGACTTGATTCACGGTGGCATATGGGACGAGAAGGATTCAGCGGTCATCGGAGTCCGCACCGGTGTATCCAATTTTCGGACGGCGTACCATAAAGGCTACGGCGTCGATGATGCCGACCGATACGGACCGGCTATGCCGCTCGTAGTGGAAATGATGCAGAAGATAGATGACCTGCAAAGCGCCCAGGCTGATTAAAGTTCCATTTCACGGAGGACCACTATGCCCGGAGGCAACGACTGGCTAGCTCAAACCCTAGAAGATACCCTGGAGCCTGAGATTCCCATTTGTGACCCGCACCATCACTTTTGGGTCGCTAGGCCCGAACCAGTGCATTATCAGAAATATCTATTGCCGGAATTGTCCGACGACGTTGGCAGCGGTCACAACGTAAAATCGACAGTGTTCATTGAGGTACGATGTGAATACCGCACGGATGGCCCCGATGAGATGAAACCTGTAGGCGAGGTTGAGTACATCCAGACCATAGCCGACGTTGCCTCTGCTGGTCGGACCAAGGCCGCGGCTGGAATCATAGGTCATGCTGATTTGAAGTTGGGCGAGGGTGTGCGCCCGGTGCTGGAAGCCATGCGGGCCGCTAGCCCCAATCGTTTCCGAGGTGTCCGGCACTCGGTTGGCTATGACGAGAGCCCAGAACTCGCAAACCGAGACATAAAAGGTGCTTTGGGAACCGATGGTTATCGTGCCGGAGCGAGAGTATTGGCCAGTATGGGCCTGATTCTTGAGAACTCGATGTATTTTCACCAATTGTCAGAACTGGCGGACTTCGCTAGGGCGGTCCCGGAAGTCCCAATAGTATTAAACCATATCGGTGGGCTGCTCCGAGTTGGCCCGTATGCCAACCGAGATGATGAAGTGATTCCTCAATGGCGGAAAGGTGTGGAAGAAGTTGCAAAATGCCCCAACATCATCATGAAATTAGGAGGTGTTGGGCAATTGCGGTACGGTTACTACTGGCACGACCGGGAGACGCCCATCGGATCGGAAGAATTGGCCCGCGAACTAAGCCCCTTGATGGAATATTGCATCCAACAGTTTGGGCCGGATCGCTGCATGTTTGAGAGTAATTTTCCGGTGGACAAGGTTTCCTACTCATACAACGTCATCTACAATGCCTTCAAACGCCTGTCCGCAGGATATTCAGCCACAGAAAGAGCGGCTATGTTCCACGATACCGCTGCCCGCGTTTATAACATCTCAGACTAGGCATGGCGAGCGCTCGAAAAAAGTTAGATAGGACGAGAGATAAGATGGAAGTAAGACCGTTCACCATCGCGGTGGCAGACAGCGTTTTGGAAGACTTACGCCAACGTTTGGTTGACACCCGCTGGCCGGATGAGATTCCTGATACCGGGTGGGATTACGGGAGCAACCTGGCTTACATAAAGGAACTGGTGGAGTATTGGCGGACGGACTTTGACTGGCGTGCCCAGGAGGCCAAGCTTAACTCCTTTAACCATTTCAAGTCCGAGGTGGACGGTCTTGACATACATTTCATCCATGAGAAGGCTAAAGGGCCGAACCCGATCCCGCTAATCATAACCCACGGCTGGCCGAGTTGCTTCTTTGAGATGACTAAAATCATTCCACTGCTGGCCGACCCTGCCGCCCACGGCGGTGACGCAGCCGATTGCTTCGACGTTGTTGCGCCCTCCCTGCCAGGCTTCGGATTCTCCGACCACGCCCAAGACCGGGGTATGGAAGTCCAGAGGGTTGCGGGAATGTGGAATAAGTTGATGACCCAGAATTTGGGCTATCCGCGGTTTGCAGCACAGGGTGGAGATATCGGTAGCGGCGTGACGGCCAGGCTTGGTTTTTCCCATTCAAACAACCTGTATGGAATACATCTGACATCTATCACTAGACCGACACCCTATCTAGGAGCTGGTTCAAGACCACTTACGGAAGACGAACAGGCTCTGATAAACCAACGTGCAAAGTGGTTCGATGACGAAGGCGGCTATAACCATATCCAGGGGACCAAACCCCAGACCTTGGCCTATGGACTGAACGACTCTCCTGCAGGGTTGGCCTCGTGGATTGTGGAGAAATATCGGACGTGGAGCGATTGCGGCGGGGACGTGGAGAGTAGTTACACCAAAGACGAGCTGCTCACAATAATTACTATATATTGGGTAACCCAGAGTATCAGCTCATCGACGCGTATGTACTATGAAAACCAGAAGAATCTATGGGTAATGGAAAAAGACCAGAAGGTGCCCGCCCCGGCTGGTATGGCCATGTTTCCCCAAGAGATTTCAAAGCCTCCAAGAGAGTGGGGCGAGCGGTCCTACGACGTCCAACGCTGGACAGAGATGACCAAGGGCGGGCATTTCGCCGCCTTGGAAGAACCGCAGCTATTGGCCGAAGATGTTCGGACATTTTTCCGCGGCTTTAGAAATTCCTGATCAGGGTTATAAAGTTCGAGTGAACCTTACCTTCAGGTTGTAGCTTTTTGGTATTCTCGTGGTTAGGGCTGCGTATAAAGTGTTAGTGGTGTTGCCGTCAATGCTCGTCAGCTCAAAGGAATAAAGGAGATTCTTAACAACGTCGACTACGAAGGTATGTGATTTATATTTTCCGTCGTCAGAGTCTAATACTTTGATGGTTCTTGATGCTAACTACTTAACCTTTATTTTGGTTCCACCATCTGCGCCACAGTCAGTAGAGGCCAAGGTAAATAACCCTGCCCGACTATAGAGGATTCATAACCCTATCTATTCGCTTTCGCCTGACGGTCATATCTGTGTCAGACGATTAGTCTTAGATTGATTTCGACCATGTCTGGGTAACTTATTTGGCTAAACTAACACCAAATTAGGCGAATATTGAATCCGACTCAGTGAAAATCTATACTCGCTGTAGCATTATTTTGTATGGAGCGTATTAGGGGAAGATGAAATCTTTCGAAGAGCGGGCAGCATATTACAAATCCGAATCGGAGAGATTTCAGGATTATTTGAAGAACCTTCCTGATTCTGAGTGGAGCCGGCAGAGCGCCTGCGACGAATGGACTGTTGCTGACGTTGTAGCTCATCTGGTTGGCAACTCAGAGTTTTATGCTGGAACAGTCGCCCGAGGACTGCAGGGTGATTCGTCCCCGCCAGAGGGCCGTCCGGAAGCTGGTACTGGTCATCCGTCCATTAGTGGCGAAGCTCTGGCTAAATCTTCAGTTGCAGCCCGGGAACGGCTGGGCGACAAGCTACTTGAAACCTATCTCGAAAAAGACAACCACCTGATAAACCTACTCACTGGCCTTGGTCCCCAAGATCAGCTCAAACTCTGTTACCACCCCGGCAGTATCGTTCCCGCTGGGAACTTTGTGGACCTTCGCTTCAAAGAGGTGATTCTTCACGAGTGGGATATACGCTCTGCCATCGAGGAGAAAGCTGGTCTGTCGGCTTCCGGATTGGCATCGATGATGATATTGATTCAGGAATCCTTCGCGTCCGGTTCCTTGCGCTGGGCATTTTGGGCTGGCACTGCACTAGATAGCCCAGTTCGGTACCGGTTTGATGTGAAAAGTCCGATTCCAGTGACTGCAGATATTGTGGTTCAAGGTGATAAGTTTCGTTACGAGGCGGCATCAGAGGGTACTGCAGATGTGATATTTCGCTGTCACACTCACATCTTTGCCCTGTTGATGTATGGTCGGATGGCTGCCTCAGATGCCATGACGGCCGGCCATCTGGCCGTAGACGGGGATGCCGAACTTGCGGCCAAGTTCAGCCAATGGTTCAAGGGGATTTAGCCTAATGGGTTCAGCCGATTGAGGGCCTCACCGGAAAGGCGATAGGTCAGCCAACCTTCCACCCTCGTTGCTCCCAGCTTCTCGTAAAATCCGATGGCTAGCTCGTTCCAGTCCAGTACTGACCATTCCATTCTGGGATAGCCTCGTGATTTGGCCAGGCCAGCTCCGTAGGCAATAAGCTCATGCCCGACACCGTGGCTACGCCATTCTGATAGTACGAATAAATCCTCCAGATACAAACTGGAACGCCCAGAGTATGTGGAGTAGTGCTGGGTGAATACTGCGCAGCCAATTTCCTGCGGGCTGCTGTCTATATGACATGCAAAAACGGCTTCAGCATTGGCATTAGGGCCAAATAATGACTCGTACATGTTTGCCTCCGTGGCCACAACCTCATCGGCCAATTTCTCGTATTCCGCCAAACCCTTAATGAACTGCATAACCAAAGCAACGTCATCAGTCGTGGCCGGTCTGATATTTATTTTGTTCTCTGAACTCATCTATTAACCAACCCGGTATCGGTTTAGCAGTTCCATGTTCAGTTCATACCCTAGGCCAGGGCTGTCTTGAACCGTCACATAGCCGTCTGAGTCTGGTGCAAGCAGAGGCTGGAACATCTCAGCGCGTAGTGGATCTACCGCGACGGGGTAGATCTCCAGAAACTCACCGTGGGAGATGGAGGCAACCAATGGCAACTGAAGTTCCTGGCAGCCGTGAGGGGCGATGGAAACGCCGCGTTCAGCGGCTAGATTAGCGACGTCCATAGCCACGTCATACCCGGGGACGATGGCGACGTCGACGTTTAGGATAGAGGCTCCCTTGTGATCTAGTAGGGTTTTGAAATGGGCCAAATGGTATCCGTTTTCGCCTGTGGCAATCTTCACACTGGAAGCTTCGGCAAGATGGCGGTGACCCTCGTAGTCGTGAATCGGCAACGGTTCCTCAAACCAATAGACATCGTATTCGGGCAGTTGCCTGGCAAACTCCAAAGATGTTTCCAAATCAAGAGCGCAGTTGGCGTCTACCATCAGAGTCGCCTTGTCACCGATGGCCTTGCGGGCGGCCTCCACTCGGCGCATGTCTCCAGGAACCCCCACGTTGGGGTCGCCAATCTTTATCTTGACTGCCGAAGCGTGCATCTCCTCAACGTTGAATCGCACTTCTTCTTGCAACTCTTCTAGGCCTTTACCCTCTGCGTAATAGCCCCCGGCTATGTACGTACGGACACGTTCCTGCGCGCCGCCCAACATCTTGTGGATGGATTGTCTGGTGGCCTTACCTTTGATGTCCCAACAGGCAATGTTAATGGCTGCCAAAACCTGGGTATGGATGCCACCAATACCCAGAATCTTAATCAGTTTTTCGCCTAGGTCATGGGCGATCGACCGCGTTTCCATAGGATCCTTGCCCACCAGCAGAGGCCTGTAATAGTCGACGTAACCGGGGAATAGATTTAAAGGACGTTCTGCGGCAGTTCCTCCGTTCCAACCATAGCCGGTTATTCCCTCATCGGTATGGACCGTCACTTTGTGTAAACGACCGGGACCATAGAAGTGGCCGCCGTTCCAGATTCCGGGCCTCTCCCATTCAAAAACTTCGCTGGTGATATCTGTGATTTTCATTGTTGGTTAGGGTGACCTCTAGTAGGAATATTTGGGATGGACAAGAAAGTCTAAGGGATGTCCATGCTACACAGACGCCGCACGCCCAAGAACATTAACGGTGCTCTAGCATTAATCGCACCGTTAATGGTTACAGGCTTTCTATAACCGATTCTCCAGAATGGGAAAATTGGAGTTGTCCAGAGCACTCATGATTTCCAGAGTGTAACCACGCACGCTCAGGTAATCAACTCCTCGTATGAAAGCTCTGATAATTTTTTTCAGAATAGGACGTAGACCAAGGTAAAGGACGATGTTCTAGCGTTGATTAACACGGCCCATGAGAAGATGCTTGAATAGATTTCCGGAGTTGGTCGACCAGTCTTATAGCCCGTTCTACCTTGTCATTGATCGGGTTCAGGCCGTGGATTCGAGTAGCTAACTCGACTCGTTCAGCGCCCAACAAGGATATAAATACAGCTTTGTGTCAGGACCTAGTGCCGATGTTACGGTACAGTTCAGGTAATGCCTTAATGAATATGGAGGTTCATCGACCTAAACGCGATGATATTAGCGTAGTGGTTGATAGGGTATTTAGCTTCTAATAGTGTCTCGGCATGGGTATTATACTTAGGTTAATGTCTGGAAATACTCGGTCGTGAGTAAGGTTGTCTGATATTTCTATTCGACCGGATATCCAGGTCAGATCATAGTGCAACGATAAATTTTTATGGAGGCGGCATGGTAACTCTTGTGACCGGTGGCACGGGATTTGTGGGCGCCAGCATAGTTAAAGACCTGGCCAATAACGGCCATCAAGTGGTCAGCTTTGATATCAGCGAGCCGGACAAATTACTTCAGGATTTTGTGGGCCAGGCTGCAGGCAACGTGACTTTTATACAAGGAGATATAGTTGATGCAGGATTAGTGGCGGGTCTGGGCGAAGAGCATAAAATTGAGAAGATAGTTCACGCGGCGGTATACACCGTGAACCGCGAGGAACTGGAGATTGAACGCAGTCGGGATGTCGTCGCAATAAATCTAGAAGGGACCGCTAATTTATTGGAACTGGCTCGCACCCAGCAGGTAAAACGGTTTATCTATGTTAGTTCTGGAGCAGCCTACGGCTCGGCCCTCTCCGGAGACCAGATGATGAACGAAGAAACCCCTCCTGTTCCGAATAATCTTTACGGCATTACCAAATTCTCCAGCGAGATGATCACTAGGCGCTGGGGCCAGCTGCACGGCCTATCCACTGCCACGATCCGTCTCAGCACGCCTTATGGCCCGATGGAACGAGTCACTGGACATCGGGCAGTCATGTCTGTGTTTCACGATTGGACCGGACGTGTGGCCCGAAGAGAAAGCATACCCCTTGAAGATATGGACCAAGGCCGGGATTATATCTATATCACCGACATTGCGGAGGGTCTACGGGTAGTATTGGATGCTCCGGAACTGCCCCATGACCTCTATAACCTCACCACTGGGATTTGGCTGACGTTTCAACAGATACTAGATGGAGTAATTGAATTGTCTCCGGGAGCTGCGGTAATTGAACCGGACGCATATCGTGTCAAGAAGGCTGGAGAGAATTATTCAAGAGGGCCGCTTTCAGGACACCGGCTATTCAGTGATTTTGGGTGGACGCCCAGGTATGACCTCAAGGCTGGTCTGGCTGATTACATCCAGTGGCGGGAGTCATCAGGCTATTTGGATTAAGCGCAATTTGGTTTTGACAAAATACCTAGGTCGAAATAGCATTGGGCCACAGGCTCAGCATTAATCTTGAATAACTTGTAAATGGAGGCACCTGGATATGGAATCCACAGGAATTTCGCATATTGCAGTTTGTGTTGGGGATATGGATAAATCTCTAGGGTTTTATCGTGACATCTTGGGTATGAAAGTTGTTAAGGACTTCATGCAGGACACCAGTACCGGAGGGTTGACGCACACCTACGCCCACCAGAGGGCCAACCGCCGTACTGTGTACCTGGAGTGGGGAGAACACCAGTTCTTTGTGATGACCAGTCACCCAGGTGATCAGGTGGACGGCTCAGGTATCAAATTGGACCAGGTGGGCGTCAGCCATGTGTCATTCACGGTTAAAGATGTCCATGCCTTGGCCGATGAGTTAATCGCTGCGGGAGTTGAGATTGCCGGTGGTATCGAGGCGTTTGCCGACGAGAACGGCAACGTGCGCACTTTCTTTGCCTTTGACCCGGATGGTATCTTGGTGCAGTTTGATAGCGGTATCGAATCCTAAGAAAACCCCTGCGATTTCGAGGGTAACTTTTGAGAATCAAAGCCCAGTATCATTTGGTGCTGGGTTTTTTTATTGGACAGCTTCTGGTTTGACCTGTGAGCTGTTGGACTCTCGCTTTCGGTACCAACCTCCCAGCCTCTAAAAGTTGATTAAACACTTTCTCATGCTTCGGATCAAACTCATCAATTGAACTCCCTTTCGCGCGTCGGCAAGGTGGCACAGCCACTTTCAATACTCAGGCAGCGTAATTTTGGCTTAGTCTGGTCTTCAATGGCCCTATCCCAGATGGGTCAACAGATGGAGACGGTGGTTGTTGTTTGGTACGTGCTGAACCAGACCGACTCGCCGCTGTTGGCCGGGCTAACGGCTACTGCCCGTATGGGCTTCAACTTCTTGGCCCTTTTTGCCGGGGCCGCCGCAGATATTGTTCCCCGGAAAACCTTGCTCGTGACGGCTCAGTCAGCGATGGCCATTCTGGCGATATTGATGCTGGTGCTCATTGTCACAGGGTGGATTGAAGTGTGGCATATATTTGGCATAACCATGGCTGCGGGGCTCGCCAGGATATTTCAGCGGCCAACTGCCCAGTCTTTGGGTGTGGACAGCGTTGACCAGGAGCGGATTCCAAATGGGGTTGCTCTGCTGAACGCTGCAACAAACTTTGCTCTAGTTGTAGGGCCTCTCTTGGGTGGAGTCTTGTTTGACATGTTTGGCCCAGAAGGCGCTTATGCAATGGTCGCCGCCTTCAACGTCCTCAGCGGAATAGCCGCGCTTTGCATCGGCACCACAAGAGTCAGCGTCGCTAAGAAAGGCGAGTCGGTGTTGACCGTGGTTGTTCAGGGGGCAAAGTATGTCAAGGGTGAGCAACTGCTCTGGTCGGCCATCGTAGTGGCGGTGATTTTTAATATAACCGGGTTCTCATTCCATGTAACCCTTGTGCCGATTTTTGCCAAGGATGTGTTGGAAACTAACTCAATAGGTCTGGGATTCTTAATCGCGTCATTTGGCATTGGCGGTCTGGTGGGCTCCCTGTTCTGGGCGGCCATTCCCGATTTGCGCCAAATTGGATTGTTGTGCATTCTAGCTGTGCTCGGCTGGCACGCCACCATGATTCTGTTTTCCGTTTCAACTAACTTCTATCTAGCAGTGGCAGTCCTGATGGGTACCGGTATGATGTTCTCCTCAAGCTTGGTCATGGTACTCACCGTGTTAATGAAGACCAGTCCACCGGAGTTCAGAGGTCGAATCATGGGGTTGAGGACCCTTGCCATCTACGCTCACGCCTTTGGTAGTGCAGCTTTTGGTGCTACTGCCGGGTTACTTGGCGCGCCAATCACGGTATTTATCTGTGGAGTTAGTGGGATAGGTATGATGATGGTCCTGGCATTGGCGGCTCCGAAACTACGACGCTTCTAGCTCTATTCACCCCTAAGGTGAACTTTCTATTGGACAGGCACCACTTTGGGCGGTACTATTCCTGAGGCTTTCATCTTTGAGAGTTCTTAGTTAATTCCGAAAGGCGGTCTCCAGATAGTCATGCCCCTCGTGTGCTCTACTTCAAGCCTTTAAATTGAGACTGGTCACTAACATTGGCCGAGCGGCCACCCCCCTCTCCATTCTCAAAGAACGTAATTTTGGTCTCATTTGGTCGGCTATGGCCGTTTCTCAGATGGGTGCCCAGATGGAGGCGGTGGTTGTTGTGTGGTACGTGCTGAACCTCACTGACTCACCGTTTTTGGTTGGTTTGACTGCCACCGCCCGTTTGGGGTTCAACTTTCTGGCTCTGTTTGCCGGAGCCACCGCTGACATAGTCCCACGCCGTACTCTGATGATGATTGTTCAAGCGGTTTTGGCCCTGCTGGCGTTGTTGATGGTTTTATTGATAGCCACCGATTTCATCGAGGTCTGGCATATTTTTGTCATCACTTTGGGTTCCGGGCTGGCCCGTATATTCCAGATGCCTACTGCTCAATCGCTGGCGGTGGACAGTGTGGTGTCGGAGCGTATACCAAACGCGGTAGCTCTAATTAGCGCGGCAATGAATTTAGCGCTTATTATTGGTCCAATCCTCGGAGGGGTCCTGTTCGGTCTCTTTGGCCCGGAGGGTGCCTTTGTGCTGGTGGGCTCTGTTTATTTCATCAGCGGAGCCCTGACGTTTTTTATAGGGCCCACCCGGGTCACTGTTGCCAATAAAGGGGAATCAGTTTTCTCTCTGGTGGCGGAGGGGTTGCGGTACGTCAAAGGAGAGCAGCTACTTTGGTCGGCCCTATTCGTGGCGGTGATCTTCAACATAACCGGCTTCTCGTTCCACACCACTTTGGTGCCGATCTTCGCCAAAGAAGTTTTGGATATCAACTCGGTGCGGCTGGGTATTCTCATCTCGACATTTGGCATTGGCGGCCTTGTTGGATCCATGTTCTGGGCGTCTATTCCAAATGTGAAACATGTCGGAATACTGTGCCTACTGTCAGTTATTGGATGGCACAGTACAATGCTATTCTTTGCAATGTCCACCAATTTCTATCTCTCAGTGGCGATATTGGTTTTTACCGGGATTATGTTTTCATCATCACTGGTGTTGGTGCTTACGGTGCTGATGAAAACAGGCCGGCCAGAATTTAGAGGCCGAATCATGGGGTTACGGACATTGGCGATTTACGCCCACGCCTTTGGCAGTCTAGGGGCAGGAGGACTTGCGGAGGTACTGGGGGCGCCGACCACTGCGGTGTTATCAGGTGTGGGGGGAATCAGCATGATTGTATTGCTGGCCATTTTGGCACCAAAGCTCCGAAGGTTCTAGAACTACCCTCTAGACCTGGGCCCAGAGTGGAACCAAGTCAGAACTGTCCCTCATGCGCCCTGCCGTTTGGCGAGCATCAGGCTCGTATCGCTCTAAGAGGCTCCAGAATCGGTCCGAGTGGTCCAATATCAGGCAGTGACAGAGCTCGTGGACCAACACGTACCTGGCCATTGGCGGAGTGACAAAAAGCAAGTTTCGGTTGAGACTGATCGATTTTTCACCAGAGCAGCTTCCCCACTTCGTTCTCTGGCGACGCACGGAAACCCGATTGAATGGCAGTGATAACTCTTTGCTAATTCGGTTCAGCCAGGAGACCAAGGACCCTTTCGCTTTTTTTTGAATCCACTGATTTAACGCGGCAGCAACGACTATCGGGTCGTCCACCGACCCGGTGACCTGTAATAAAACTCCGTTTTGCTGTACAACCTTGGTCTTCTCGTTCGGAGCATATTTGTATTCCATCCGCCAATACTCAGTCAGCAGGTCAAGGTTTATAAAATCGGGCCTTTTGAGCGGCTCTACCGGCTGTATGTTGCCTAAGTTTTTTTCGATCCAGCGCGCTTTGGACCGGAGAATGTTTGGAATCTTGGATTGGTTGAATCGCACAGGTATCACGACTTCCAGCCCTGTGTAAGGCGAAACTCTAATGGTAACCTGCTTGGCCCGTTTGCTAATGCGCACGCTGTAATCGGGAATGGTCCATTGCTGGGTCATAGATTGATTCTGTGACCTCGGGCGAAGTTGCATGGGATTGTTCTAAGGGTATGAAAATGGCCAATCATATATTGATTGGCCATTATTGAAGCGCCTTTTGTTTGCCGTTTCAACTTAAACAAATCCTAGTAGTGGCGTAGCTCAACCACGTTGTCGTCCGGGTCGTAGATATATAGTGAAATTCCATCACCGTGGGATCCCCAGCGTTTTCCAGGACCTGCCTGAATGCCGACTCCCATAGCTATGAATTTATTCTTGAGTTCTTCCATGTCGGTGGGCTCGATCACCATGCAGAAGTGGTCTTGGTTCTTTACTCCGTCCCGGTCAATGGGCTCTTGGTCGGAACCGAAGAAATCGATGAGTGTGTCGGCGTTGATTCTTGCTGAAGGGAAACGAATCTCTCCCGCCCGCCATTTATCCACACGTTCTGCTTGTAGGCCCAGGACTTCCGTGTAAAACCGGAGAGATACCTCGACGTCTTTGTTCCTCAGAACAATGTGATCCATCTCTGTAATCTTGACCAAAGCACTGGACTGAACTGAAGTTTGTGGCTGGGTTTCTGTAGCCATGGTTACCTCCTGACGGTAAATTACGGTGTCTGAAACTGTGGACAGTATACAACGGTCAACAAAGCCGGGTGCAAGAATGTTGATCGAATAAGAATACTATTCCTGAGGCCAATCCTTAATCAGGCGTGATTATTACGACGGGGAAAATTCGGGATGTTTTCGACTGATACTTCTCGTAACCCGAGAACACGGTCACGAACTTGGGCCAAAGTGCCTCGCGTTCTTCATGCGAAGCTATTCTGGCCGATCCTCCCCATCGATCACCGCCGATTTGAACTTTCACGGAGGGTTCATCCCGGATGTTGAGCAGCCAGGCTGGTGCCATTGAATTACCGCCAAATGAGGCGATGACCGCCGGATTTCCCTGATTTGTGACATAGAGCAAGGCCACTGTTCTTCTTCGTCGGGACAGGCGGCCCATGGTAGTGAGGAGTAGAAAGTCGGCATTGGCATAGTGAGCCACTAAACGTCCGTTAAGCAAACGATACAGAAATCCGTGCCATCGGCTTAATATAGCGGCCATCCTGTAGCGACGTCGCATGTGTCGACTCAAAACACACTCCTGAACAACTATAAATTGGGTCTGCTCCGCCTTGAATGGCAGTCTAACACGTGCTGTTCAAGTGCTCATTTCGAATAAATAGGCCTGCGATGGAAAGCGATTTTCGGTTATAGTTGTAGAGGAGTTTAGTCGATGTCGTGTAAGAGCACCGACTTTTAAATCAGTTTATAAATAGACCGTATTCGGGAGTAGTACCCACTCCATGCCACTGGTATCAACTACAGGGTTAGCTGTTCATTATGGCGTCGACATCATATTTTCCGGCATCGACCTGGATATCAATGAACGGGCTCGTATCGGCATAGTCGGTCCCAATGGTGGCGGCAAAACCTCATTATTGCGTGTGTTGGTCGGCGAACAAGACCCCAGTGAGGGGAGGATTGCACGTTCAAACGGTATACAGGTGGGTTATGTCCCTCAGCATCCTCAATTTGATATTGAGGGGACTCTGAGGGAAGAGGTTATGCGGGCCTTTGATGATGTCATAACATTGGAGAAAGAACTGGACGCTGCGGCCAAACAGGGCGGCGACTCCGAAGAGGCTGGCCGTCACTACGCTGACCTGCTCGATAAGTACGAAGCTCTGGGTGGTTATGACTACGAACGCGCCGTGGAACGGATGGTCGATGGTCTGGGTTTAAAAGCAGAAACCTTAGATTCTCAGGCGTCGTCTGCTAGCGGGGGGGAAAGAACCCGTGCGGCGTTGGCCAAGGCCCTTCTGGGAAACCCTGACCTACTGGTATTAGATGAACCTACCAACTACCTAGATCTCAAGGGTGTCACCTGGTTGGAGCGCTACCTGACCCACTTTGCCCCCGCAGTGCTGGCAGTATCCCATGACCGTTATTTCTTGGATGAGATGGCCAGCCAGATCTGGGAGATTGACCACGGCCGGATGAACACCTTCCCAGGTCATTACTCCAAGTACCGTGTTCTGAAAGGTGAGCGTGACCTGCGGCAACTGAAAGAATACGAAGCCCAACAGGAATTCATAGCTAAAGAACAGGCGTTTATCGACAAATACCGGGCGGGTCAGAGGTCTCGGGAGGCCAAGGGTCGAGAGACTCGTTTGGCACGGCTGAAGCGCATTGACCGTCCGGACAGAGAACAATCTATCTCTTTATCGTCCGCTCCTGCCAGCCGTACCGGGCAGGTGGTCCTAAGTACCAAGGATTTGATAATCGGGTACATCGACGATGGTGTATCTACCCAATTGTTAAGAGTCCCTGATCTTAAACTAAGCCGCGGTGCCAGAGTGGCATTGATCGGTGATAACGGCACTGGTAAATCCACATTCATAAAGACAATTCTGGAAGAAGTCCCACCTTTGGGCGGGTTTGTGTCGTTGGGGCAAAACGTGAAGGTGGGCTATTATAGCCAAGGCCTGGATGACCTTGATGATGAGCATTCCGTCCTGGAATCGTTCTTGCAGATCAAGAATATGCCCTTTGAGAACGCTCGTTCCTACCTGGCACGGTTCCTGTTCCAGGGTGAGGAAGTTTTCCGGCCTGTGGGCGCTTGCAGCGGTGGAGAGAAGAGCCGCTTAGCACTGGCCCGGTTGTTAATCACCGAACCTAACCTACTGGTCTTGGATGAGCCAACCACTCATTTCGATATACCCAGCCGCGAGGCTTTGGAACAGGTACTCACGACCTATCCGGGTACCATATTGCTGGTGTCCCATGACCGTCACCTCGTTTCCTTGTTAGCCGAGTCTCTGCTGGTTACCGGCAACGGTCGAGTTGACGTCTTTGATGGTACGTTTACGGAATGGGTTGCCGCTCAAAAGGAATATGAGACCACTGCAGTGACGGTTCGCGAGGAAGATCCACCAAAGCCACAGGCACTCCCTGAATCTGCGCCTCCTCGAGTTGCCAAACGGCGTAACCCGGCTGCTCCAGTGGTTGACATAGAACAGATTATTATTGACCTGGAAGAAAAACTGAAAGATATTGAGTCTGAGCTACAGGAAGCGACGATGGGCCAGAAATTCGATGACATGACCCGGCTGGGTGAAGAGCATATTCAGACACAAGCTGAGTTGACTCAACGACTGGAGCAATGGGAAGTTTGAACCTGCTAATCGGTCCTTAGGAGTGGTAGTAAATTAGCTTGCTAAAATCAAGAAATAATATTTAAGAAAATGCCCCGGAGTATACTCCGGGGCATTTTCTTACTCTGACGCGATTAGCGAGGAGGGGCTGCTGGGTAATTGCGTAGTTCAGCCACTCGTTTGTACTGGTCGGGCCAGGTTGCCGCACCGTCCAGTTCGGTCTGCGCCTGTATGGGCCAGTAGGGGTTCCGGAGTAGTTCCCTAGCCAATAGAATCACGTCGGCATCTCCGTCTTCGAGAACCTTCTCGGCTTGACCGGCCTCGGTGATTAGTCCTACAGCGCCCGTGGTAATTTCCGCCTCGCTCCGGATCCGGGCGGAGAATTGAACCTGGTATCCGGCATAGGGTGTCAATGTTTGAGTGGATGAGTTTCCACCCGAAGAGCAGTCAATCAGGTCGACGCCGTCTTCCTTGAGCATCCGGCTGAAATCCACGCATTCATCCACGTCCCAGCCATCGTCCATGTACTCAGTCGCGGAGACCCGGACAAACAAAGGCATCGAATCTGGGATCGCGTTTCTCACGGCCCTGGTTACCTCTCTGGGGAACCGGACTCGATTTTCAAGGGAACCTCCGTATTCGTCCACACGTACATTTGATAGTGGCGATAGAAACTCGCAGCCTAGATAACCGTGAGCCATGTGTAGTTCGATGACCTTCATTCCGGCATTCACTGCCAACTTGGCGGAATTGGCAAAGTCGTTAACCACATGGCCAATATCTTCCTTAGTCATTTCCCGAGGGGTGTCCCAGTCTTCTTGGAAGGCGATTGGGCTTGGTGCGATAGCCTCCCATCCGCCGTTGCTGGAATTCAACTGTGGACTGCCGTCCCAGGGTTTACCGTGTCCTGCTTTACGACCTGCATGGGCAAGTTGGATGGCCGGAGTGGATCCGTTGGCAACTATGGCGTCAACAACGGGACCCAAGGACTCAACGTGGTTTTTATTCCAGAGACCCAAATCCCAAGGGGTGATGCGTCCGTCCGGGCGTACGGCGGAGGCTTCCAGCATTACCAGTCCTGCGCCACCAACAGCGCGGGTGCCGTAGTGGACGGTATGCCAACCGCTGCAACGGCCATCTTCAGTTTCCGAAGAATACTGACACATCGGTGCGACAAAGACGCGATTGGGAATCTGTTCGCCCCTGATCGTGATCGGTGAGAAAAGCTTACTCATGGTTCTCCTGGCCTGATTAACGTTTCGAGTCCGTCGTCTATCGGCTTGGCCGACTTAAAAGGTTAGTTGGGTTACATATAAAAAAACCCCAGCATCTGCTGAGGAGTTAGCTGAGACCGGAATGGGCTAGCAAAACTTAGCTAACCAGTATGATCACGACTGGAGATGTTGTTGGGCAAAAAAATAAGCCCTCTTTTCCCGAGAACTTGAGAAAAATATTAACATAATAACTTAGCGAATGTCAAGTGTTTGTGCTTAAACTCGTATAACATATCGAAGTTTAGGTGGGTCGTTAGTACCACGATTCGGGACGTTTATTTGACAATGATCTAAGACTTTCTGAAATGAGGTTTTAGCCATGCGGTCGATGATTGCAGGATATTCTAATTCGAGAATAATCGTGCCGTTTACCGAACTTTGATGGCGCTGGACATTACCTGAAGCCAAGCAAGCGGGATGAATAATATATACTGCAGCTCGGATAGTTAACCCATCTGAAAACCGAGCGCTTATATTAGGAGGCCCTATGGAAGAGCGAGGGACAAGGTTAGAAGGAAAGGTCGCGATCGTGACCGGAGCTGGTGCCACTGGCGACGGCGAATTTGTCGGAATCGGTCAGGCGATATCTTTGCTGTTCAGTCGCCAAGGGGCCAAAGTCATATTAGTTGACCGAGACGAGAAAAACGCCCAGACAACGTTGTCACAAATTAAAAAAGAGGGCGGCGACGCCTCGATTTTTGTTGGCGACGTCACCGATATAGAATCCTGCCAGGCAATGACCGAAGCTGCCATTAAGTCCTACGGCAAGCTTAACGTTCTGATAAACAATGTCGGAATCAGCGGGCCCGGTTCGGTTACTGATGTCTCGGAAGATTTTTGGGATACGGTGATGGACGTAAATTTGAAGAGTGTGATGCTCACCAGCAAATTCGCCATCCCGGAGATGATTAAAGACGGAGGAGGTTCTATCGTCAACCTATCTTCCATCGTCGGACTAAGGGCTGGGGGCGGACGTCCCAGCCACGCCTACGCTGCCTCCAAGGGTGGTATCCTCGGACTGAGTAAATCTATGGCCGTTCACTATGGCCGGGACAATATACGTGTAAACTCTATAGCCCCAGGCCACGTATACAGTCCCATGGTTGCCCGCCACACAGACCAGGAGCTACTAGACCTGCGCCGCCGTGCTGGACCCTTGGGATTTGATGGCACCGCCTGGGACGTGGCCTACGCAATCTTGTTCCTAGCCTCGGACGAATCTCGTTGGATATCAGGCGTAACCCTACCGGTCGATGCAGGACTCTTGGCCGCCACACCTCTGGCCATGTATCCCCAACTTATAGGACCAGAGTAGATCCGGGTTTTACTGGCTGCGGAATATATCGTTGGCCAGGTCTATAGCCGATCGGGTGAATGGCAGTCCGCAATAAAACGTGGCGTGGACGAAGACTTCCACGATTTCTTCTTGACTTAGACCCACGTTCAGGGCTCCTTTGATGTGACTGGCCAACTGTGCTTCTCGGCCTAGAGCTGCCATAGCTGCCATCGTGCAGATGGAACGGCTGGGTAGGTCTAATCCCGGACGTGTCCAGGTGGAACCCCAATAGTATTCCGTGGTGAGCCGGTTGAAGGTCTTCTCGGCCTCGGTAACTGGGCCTTGTCCACCACCAGATGGCGGGCCCATGTATTCCACTCTCCTGGCAATTCCACGTTCGTTCAACTGGTTGGGTGTCTCTGTTATGTCGAACACCTCCTGCGGTGTGTAATCGATGCCCCGTTCTTCAAAGACCTGGTTGGCTATGGCCAGAGCGTCTAGAGTGGCTGGAACTCCGCTGTAGAATGACGAGTGCATCAGTACTTCAATAATCTGCACTGGTGTCAGTCCTAAATTTAGGGCATTGCTAAGGTGTCGTCTCACTTGGTTGTCCCGCTTCAGCACGGTCAGACAGGTTAGGGTAATCATCTCCCGTTGATGGTCTTTTAGTGCCGGGCCGTGCCAAATGCTGCCGAATAAGAACTCTCCCGCGATTCTTTCCAAATCTGGAGCCATATGCCAGGCCAGTGGTGTGGAGCCACCTGTGAGTGTGCCACCACCAAATTTAGTACGTGTTTCAATCCCTTTCTGCCAGCGTTCGTCTAACGTTGTCATGTTCTTGCTCCAAAATAAATTAGCTTTCTCAACTAGCGCATTGTACTGACACTACGAGGCCACGCCAACTTCGCCTGTGGTACCCTGTTAGCCAATAAAATCATCTATGAAGCTAGAAGCATTCTGAACTCAAACGTGAGGTAGATAATGGAACTCCGCAATGCAGTGATCGTCGACGGCGTCCGTTCGCCATTTGGCCGGGCCGTAAGAGGAAAATTAGTCGCCACCAGACTGGACGAGTTGGGCGGCAAGGTCATCAGGCAATTGCTGGACCGGAACCCAAAGGTGACGGACCACATGGTTGAGGACGTCGGTCTCGGTAACGTGCTAGGCAATGCCGAGTTCGTTGACATGGGCCGTGTAGCTCGCATGGCTGGTCTCCCGCCTGAGACTTCAACGTTCAACTCCAATCGTCAGTGCGGATCAAGCATGGAAACCCTCCATCGTATCGCCCAGGCGATCATGATTGGATCTATCGACTGTGGCATCGCCCTGGGAGCCGAGCGAATGGCACGGACCATCCCCGGTGATGAGGGACCATTCACTAGGATTACCGAACCCACTCCCATTGAGTTCACCAAGGCCCAACGTGATATGGCACCGGATCACTACGACCACTTCTCTGTGCCATTCCCTGATTTCATTTTGGATTCTCCTCCCAAGGTGTCCATGTTGCAGACTGCCCAGAACGTGGCGGAAGTCTATGGGCTCTCTCGCAGCGATTTGGACGAATACGCTGTGCCGAGCCACCAGAAAGCAGCCGCTGCATATGAAGCAGGCCGGTTCAACGATGAAATAGTTGCTCTTGAAGTGGAGCAGCCGGTTTTTGATGACCAAGGAACTTGGCTTCCCGACGAAGTAGGTCCATCCATCACATTTGACCAAGACGAGTGTATCCGGCCTGGAACTAATTTTGAGGCTCTGATGAACCTTAACCCGATTCCCGGAGTGGTCAGCTACGGGGGCAATGAGATCGTTATCACACCGGGGAATTCCTCCCCCACCAACGACGGCGTCAGTGCTATTTTGGTGATGAGTGAAGAGAAGGCGCTAGCTCTGGGTCTGGAGCCTCTGGCCCGGATCGTTGGGTTTGGCGTTGCAGGAGTTAAGCCTCAGTTGATGGGTCTTGGCCCCGTCCCGGCTACCAACAAAGCCATGAAGTATGCCGGACTCACCATGGATCAGATTGACCGTGTGGAGTTCAACGAGGCCTTTGCTGCACAGATTATCCCCAGCGCTAGGGAACTGGGCATACCCTTGGAGAAGCTGAACGTCAACGGCGGGGCATTGGCCATTGGTCACCCTTTGGGCGCAACCGGTGGACGATTGGTTCTGTCTTTGGCCCACGAGTTGCGACGCTCCAATTCCAAGTACGGCCTCGCAACTCAGTGCATCGGTGCAGGTATGGGCATCACCACGGTGTTAGAGGCTCTCTAGGCCTGGTTACAAAGACTACTTAGACTGGTTTAATGGTAAAAGGTCCTGGAATTCAACTCCCAGGACCTTTTTGCGTATAACGTTAAATAATTAGATTCCCCCGTAATTCCATGGGAAATAGAGTTATACTCTGACGGTCTCAAAAAAGTACATTTATCAGGAGTTATCTAATGCACCCGACCAAACCCGCAGGCGTGCTAGACGGTGTTCGGATTTTAGAGTTGGCTCGCTGGCAAGCCGCTCCCAGGGGTGGGATGATCCTACGAGACATGGGTGCAGAGGTCATCAAACTGGAATGGAGCAAATCCAGTGACTTGCGCAACTCCGGTCCGTTCGTCGGAGAGATGAGCGTGCAATTCGCAGCCTATAACCGAGGGAAGAAGAGCGTAACCCTCAACACTCGCCATCCTGAAGGAAAAGAGCTGTTCTTCAAACTGTTGGAAGTTTCAGATGTGGTATTGGAAAACTTTCGACCAGGAACAATGGATCAGATGGGTTTTAGCTATGAGAAGATGTGCGAGGTTAATCCAGGCATCATCTTAGCCTCAGTCTCTGGCTTCGGCCAATACGGCCCTTATCGGGACCGACAGTGTTTTGATCCGATTATCCAGGCCATGAGTGGCATCGGACACCAAACCGGCCGCGGTTTTGATCAGCCAGTGATGGCGGAAGGGCCAATCATGGACCGGACCGCCGCTCTACACGCGACGATTGGTATTCTAGGAGCCCTGCGTTATAGAGACCGCACCGGCGAGGGCCAATGGTTAGAGGTTGCCATGCTGGACGGCGGCATCACCCTGGAAGAAGTTGCCTTGGCCATGTGTCATGAGACTGGTACCAACGATTTCACTCGCGCCGGTTCGTTCATAAAATGTAAAGACGGTTTCGTTTCTACAGGCGCAGCCCGTGCCGGAATGTGGGAACGTATGCTGCAGATAATGGGGTACGACGAACTGTCTGAAGACCCGGAATTTGCTGCCCCGATGTTTGCAACTGATAAAGCAGAGATACGTATGGAACTGCTCCATCTCTGGTGTGAAGAGAGGACGACTAAAGAGGTGGAGACTGCGTTGGTCAGCGCGGATATCCCAGTTGGCCCTGCGCTGAGCATCCCTGAAGTGCTGGCTGACAAGCACCTGTGGGAACGGGAAGTGATGATGGAGGAGGAGCTACCTGGGGGTAAAAAGATATTGGTCCCCGGCCCAACCATAATTAAGTTTTCCAAGACTCCCACCACCGCTGGTCCAATTCCGGCCTATGGCGAGCACAATTCAGAAATATATTCTGGAGTGTTGGGTTTGGACGACCAACAGTTATCACGCCTGGTGGCAAACGGCGTTATCACCTAGCCTACAGGCATACGCTGGTTTTAAATTACCAGGGCTGTTTATCCTCTTCTGACTACCAAGTCTATATATCAGGATCCGCGAACGGCCTGGTCGCCTGGCCGAATTCCTCCGCAGTGGTTGTAGGGAGGAACTGTGTAACCTTTACGCCGACGGCGGAGGCCACGCCGCAATCTGATCGTATTCCAGCTTATCCGATTTCAGAACGGATCAGAGGCTTATTTTGTTGCCAACATGCGGATTTTATCGTGCTGATTCTCTTTACGTCGATCAAACAGTAGACCACAGAAATCTATAGATGTGCGGCTTAGACTTCTGAATTTGACAGAAGTAGTGGTAGACTCTTCGCCAGACGGCCTGCATCAACCTAGGCAAAAATACGGAGGAAACAATGGCACGATTACCTGTAGTCAGTAGCGAAATGGTCCCAGAAGAATTTCGAGAGGCATTCGCCGAAGTAACCGCTCCGGCAGGCGGATCTATCACAGGCGGACCCGGTTCTTTCACTATTAACAGCCCGGAAATGGCCAAGCGTCGCAATCACCTGACCAGTTACTTGAGATACGAAACTCAGTTCCCTAAGCGAATCCTGGAATTGGCTATTATCAACACGGCGAGGGCAATGGACTGTCAATACGTTTGGAACGCTCACGCCCCTGCGGCTCGCAAAGAAGGTGTGGCAGACGCTTTGGTGGATGCCATCAGAGACCGCAAACCATTGCCAAGCATGCCTGCTGACGAACAGGCTATTATCAACTACGGGAACGAGTTCTTTGCTAATCATAAGGTTAGCCAGCCGACGTTTGACGAGGCCTTGAAACAGTTTGGCGCTCAGTATTTGGTTGAACTGACTACGCTTATGGGCCATTACGCCCAGACGTCGTTTTACCTAAATGCTTTTGAGGCCGAATTGCCGGACAACCTGACGGAGCCAGTGCTACCTGTTTAGTCACAGCGCCGCGCCAGGACACGACGGTAAACCATCTGAAGGACAAGACATCAGGTTCAACAATTATTAGTCGGCCAGACGTAGACAACTCAGCCAGTAATAAAAAAGACGGAGCATAATATATATGCTCCGTCTTTTTTATTACTGGCTGACCGAGTCGGAACTCAGCTAAGTTGTGCTAATCGTCCGGCATTCCCCGGCAGAGAGCCTGATGGAATCGATTAAACGGTGCATATCCACTGCTGTATCAAAATCTGGATAGTTGGCGGCCTTTCCACGGATGGCTTCGCCAAACTGGTAGTACATCTGTCCCACGTTTCTGGGTGAACCTGAAGGCATACCCTCAAGTACATTGGTGAAGGTGGCTGGTACTTCAATGTCTTCTAATTTGTCGTTGCCCTGTGCTCCCTGGAGAGAGACATCCCCAATTTGGGGCGAGTCATCAGAGGTTGCGACCAGTGTCCCTTTGCGTCCATATATTTCCATGGAGTAACCACTACCGGCCCAAGGATTAACTGCCACGTGTACTGATACCACAGCGCCGTTAGCTAGGCGTCCGTTGACTAGGATGTTGTCGGGGGATGTTACGTCCCGCATCTCCTGGGTGTCAGTCTCGTACCACTGGTCCACTTGAGTGGATATGACGGCTGAAACCTCTCCGAAATCACCGGCCACGAACCGTAGCGCATCGATGGAGTGTCCGGCGGCAATTGTCAGCGTGTTTGCGCCCAGTTCCACATCGCGTTGCCAAGTACGGCCTGAGACCCTTTCCAGCACCCCGCCTCGAATCAGACGCATGGAACAAGACAACATCTCTCCTACGTAGCCGTCTTCCACCAGTTGTTTCATATGCAGGATTGAAGGGGCGGCCCGGGCCTGCAGGCCAACGATGACTCGGACGCCTTTTTCTTTGGCCAATGCAGCAAGTTCTATGGCCTCTTCAGTAGTCTTTCCTAGTGGCCACTCGGTATAGACGTGTTTGCCAGCGTTCAGGGCGTCCTTGGTGATTTGGTAGTGGGTTGGCACACGCAGTACCACTGCCACAGCGTCGATATCCGGGTGAGCCAGCATGGTGTGGTAGTCGTCAAAGGCTAGCTTGGCTCCGTAGAGCTTCTTTGACTCTTCCGCCGTTTCCATCCTGGTAGTACAAACGCCAGTGAGTTCAAACTCTGGGCTGGCTGCGATTGCTGGAAGATGCGAGCGGTAAGCCCAGCCGACAGTTGGGCTGGCGCCGATTATTCCCAAACGAATGCGGTCGACCATTGTTTTCTCCTATCTAATTTACTGATTAAGTGCGGTATGTTGCGTTAAATTAGCCCAGCTTGAAATCTCTGATGTGTTGTGGCACTTCCAATCCGGCCTGATTCTGGGGGTCCGGTATTGGGTCATGTTGGATCTGGGAAATTGGAATTACACCTGCCCAAATCGGCAGAGAGTAGTCTTCAACATCATCTACTGGTTGGCCGGTACGTACCTTGGCTGATCCCTCATCGATGGGCATGGAAAATACGGTGGTGGCCTTGGCCTCTTGGTCGGTCATTTGCCGTAGTTTTTCTAAACGACCCGGAATCAGAGCTTCCACAAAGTTATCCAGTAGCGAGTTCTTATCTTTTTCTTCAATCTTAGTGGCTTCTCCGAAGAGCATGACCGAGCGGTAATTGATGGAATGGTGCAGGGCGGATCTGGCCAGTACATATCCGTCGAAATGAGTGACGGCGATGCAAACTTCTTTGCCCACAATCTGGCGGAGGAACCTACTGGCAGAGGAGCCGTGCCAATAGATAGTGTCACCTTCGCGCCACTGCAATGTAGGGGTGACATATGGACGTCCATCAATGATGTACGAAACGTGGCATAGAGGGGTAGCATCAATTATCTGATTAACTACGTTCCGGTCATAGTTGGCGCGGCTTGGGTTTCGCACCAATCGGCTTCTGGGTGTTTTCTGAAGTTCCGCGTCTGGCATTTTCAGAGTCCTTTGTTCTTGAGATTGGAGGAGATCTTATGAATTCTGAGCCTGTTCTTGAAGTTTTTTGAAATATAGCTCAGGTAACTCACGGTGGTCAGTCATCAACGATCCAAATCCTTCAATGACATCGTCAATCTTGTTGTCCCGCATGGCGAACCAATAAGTAGCAGTGTTTATGGCTATGACCGGCTTATTCAACCATTTTTCCGCTTCGGCGGCCATCCGGGCCATTCCCAGGTTTGTTCCCACTTGGACAAGGACTTCAGCGCTCGATTCGTTCAACTCTCGTAGGCCGTCCATCATAGTTTTCTCGGTGGTCTGGGCAATAGCCGCTGGCCCAGGACAGCACAGTCCTTTCAGAGCAACCACTTCAAATCCACAGTCGTTGAAGAATAGAGTGACATTTTCGTCAGCTACTGGCCAATAGGGTGTTAGTACTCCAATCTTCTTGATGTCGCCGTAACAGCGTATGGCGGCTTGGCAAGCGTCTGAACCCATGGCGACCCGCAGTCCGGTGAGTCCGGTCATGTGGGTTTTCAGTTCGTTGGCTTTTGCCAGTCCTCCCCAGAAAGTCTCCGATGACATACCCATTACTAAGTAATCTGGGTTACAGGTCATAACCCGCAAAATGGCGTTGTCCCATTCTAGACGGATGGCGTCCATCAATTTGTTGAAATCATCATTGCTAGCCAAGGGGGCATCAGGTACCCAGATGCGGGACATGTGATTGGTCACACCCCTGGGGCGCATCTCGTCAAACTCGGGTTGGACCGATGTGTTGGTCGAGGGAGCGATCACTCCCCAATTGCCGCGCCATCCCAACTTGTCGGGCATCTCAAAACTCCTGCGAGCTAGTCTGCATCAGCCGCGTTTGGTCAAGTTCTCAATCTTGATAGATTTTAGCAAGAATCTGAAAGCCGCGCCGAGATAGCAATCCTGAGGTGTTATGCAATCGGCGGTGAAATGGCGTAAAGTCTTTGCAGCTAGATAGGACACATCTGCCAAAAAGGATCGAGGATGAAATGACCAGAAATAAAGGCCCTGAAAAATTGGCTTTATCTGAAACCGCTACCCAAGCTATTGAAGGTGCTCGTTCCGATCTGGTGGAAGTCGCTCTGGACATCCATGCTCACCCGGAACTGAATTACGAGGAGCACCATGCTGCACAGGTGTTGTCCGGTAGGCTGGAAGGCTACGGATTCCGAGTGGAACGGGGCGTTGGTGGCGTTGATACGGCTTTTACAGCTACGTTACCTGGCGGAGGCGGAGACGGGCCAACTGTCGCTATTCTCGCAGAATATGATGCTTTACCGGAGATTGGTCATGGTTGTGGTCATAACCTTATCGCAATGGCTGCGATTGGCGCTGGATTAGGGTTACAGGCCAACCTCAGTGCCTTGCCAGGCAAGATCATGGTCATCGGTACCCCTGCCGAAGAAGGAGGCGGTGGCAAGATCAGGATGCTAGATGGTGGCGTTTTTGAGGGAGTTGACGCAGTATTATCTTCCCACCCGTCGTCTAACCGGACAGTAATACCCACAGAAATACCCCTGGGAGAAAGCTGGAGCCTGGCTATGGTCGGCTACCGTTATATCTTTCATGGCAAAGCGGCCCACGCCGCAGCTGTGCCCCACGAAGGCATAAACGCCCTTAATGGCGTGATCCATCTGTTCTCAGGCATCGACTCGTTGAGGCAGCACCTCAGGGAAGACACGAGAATTCACGGGGTGATTACCGACGGAGGTAGGGCGCCTAACGTGGTGCCGGAGTATGCCGCTGCTAACTTTATGCTGCGTTGCCGCGACCGCGATTACCTTAGCGGCGAGATAGTTGGTCGAGTGCTGGCCGCCGCTGAAGGAGCGGCAGCCATGACAGGATGCACATTGGAGGTGCAAGACTACTATCCATTCTACGAGAATGTACGCCCCAATGCGGTGATTGCGGACCTGCTCTTGAACAATGCTGGGATGTCCGGCCTCAAACTGGATGAACCTCTGCCGGGCCGTCAGGGCAGTGCTGCTTCGACCGACTTTGGTAACGTCAGTCAAGCGCTACCATCTTATGAATTGCGGTACGCTGTGAGCGAAACACCGGTGGCCTCCCACTCTAGGGAGATGGCAGAAACAGCAACTTCGAGTTACGCATTAGATGCCGCCATTAACGTTGCGAAGACTATGACCTTGACTGCCTGCGATCTCTTGTTGGATTCCGACTTACTGACGGCAGCCCAGGCCGATTTTCAAAATCGCAATGTCGGGTAGATTTTTCCTCTAGATAATTTTAATAAATAAGGGCCAGTTATTTTGGAGTACCGCAAGCTTGGGAACTTGGATGTCTCGGTGATTGGACTGGGAACGCTCCGTGCATTTGACGTTACAGACGATTCAGATTTGGTACAGCGTGGCCAAATCATCGACAACTTGCTTGCCAACGATATCAACTTCATAGATTCGGCGGCGATGTACGGTGCAGCTGAAAAAGCCGTTGGAATCACCATTGAGGGCAAACGTGACCAGTTTTATTTGGCCACCAAGGTCCGGATCGAAGGAAAAGAGGCCGGTGAACAGCAAATTGCCCAGTCGTTCGAGAACTTTGGCGTAGACTACATTGACCTTTTTCAGGTTCACAACTTGATTGACACACAAACCCATCTCTCCACTCTGGAACGACTGAAAGAGGAGGGCAAAATTGGGATGATTGGTGTTACGGCCATGGTTGATGAGGCCTATCCGGAAATCATGGACATTATGCGCAGTGGACGAATTGACACAGTGCAGGTTCCATACAACGTGGTGCAGCGCACTGTTGAAGAAGGAATCTTCCCGCTGGCAGAGGAACTTGGAATTGGCGTAATGGTGATGGAACCCCTTAAAAAGGGACGGTACGTAAAGGAATTGAGGGGGGAGCCGAATATGACTCCGCTGAAAGAATTTGGTATCAATACTTGGGCACAAGCGCTGTTGTCTTGGGTGGTGTCAGATCCCAGGGTTAGCGTTACAATCCCTGCTACATCTCGTCCGGAACGTATCGATGAAAACGCAGTCTCCGGCAGGCTCGGTATCATGCCCCAAGAACTTCGAGACTACGTCAGAGAAGAAACTGTCCGCCTACTCTGATTCCCCTCGAGTGGACTCCGACTTTCAATGGCATTACGCTTACGGCGACGAATCGCAACTGGACCGTTAATTGTGGGATTGCCGAATGACCGATTCGGCCATACTGTTTCGGTAGCTTTAGGTCAGCTTAATTGATCAATATATTTTTGAAACTGTTCTACTGATTGTTCTTCCGGGCGGCCCATGAAATACCGGAGTCCTTGCGTGTAGGTGTGTATGTCCTGAGGGTGTATTGGCAAGGGTATGGTTGGGCCCGACACCCGGTACAGTCCGTCAGCCCAATCTTGCAGGCTGGTATATAAGGAGTCTTCTACTACCAGGGCTTCCTGACGCTCAACATCGTTTCTCAACACCCACCGGGCAAAGACAAATGGAAGGCCCGTCCACTGCGTCCACTCGTCTCCCAGGTCATATAGGTGGGGATGCTCCCTCAAACCTCGGCGGTGCCGCAAACCGAGGTTGCCTACCAGTAACCTTGCTTCGTGAGGTTCATCCTCAGACACGTACGCTCCTGGGTTAATCCCGTGTTTGATTGACAGTAAGACTTGCAGCAACTTAACCGATGTGGGCGCTTCCCACGAGACAGAGATGTGTTTTCCGGTTAGTTCTTCGATGGGTACTTTAGAATGGAGCTTCACGCTGCCGGATTGTGCTACGGTGGCTACACAGAATCCGGACAAGGTTCGCATAATTCCATTAAGATCAAAGGAGTCCACCAATGGGACCAGCCCCCCTTGAATCTGGTTTTCAGAGATGGCGGTTTTAAGTTCGTTGGGCGGTAGTTCTACTACTCCAATCCCACGTTTATCCATGTCAAAATACATGGGTTCGGAGCTTAGGTATGAGGTTCTGCCTACTATGATTGGCACGTAGCAACACCACTTGATAAATCGGTTGGAGAAAAATAGGGCCTCGAATTTCGAGGCCCTATTGTTTTGCAGATAATAGGCTACATCAGCCTGCCGCTGTCTGACTGTTTAAAGTCTGGGACCAGCGAAGGTAGGAGATTGAGTTTTGTAGACCTGGATGCGATTCCGTGCCGATTCAGGTACGAAGATATTCCCTTCGTCGTCAACGGTGACGCCCGTGGGTCCCCAGAAGTCTTTCTCGCGTTCCAATCCTTGGGCTCGGTCCCGTTCGCCCCACATTTCTGTGTTGGCGTTAAGTTTGTCCTGACCCCACTTGGATAGTCCGGCTTCACCTGTCTTCAGGTCGATGAATCTGCCGGTCTCATCGAATATCTGCAGTCGGTCGTTGAGCCAGTCAGATACGTAGATAACTCCGTCTTTGTCGACCGCAACGCCGGTGGGACGGTTGAATTCTCCTTCCCCGGATCCAGAGCTCCCGAATTTCATGAGGAAATTGCCGTCCGAGTCGAATTTCTGGATTCGGTCATTCCGCCAGTCGGCGATGTAAATGTCACCCTGGCTGTCGATGGTGATACCCCATGGCATGTCGAACTGGCCGTCGCCGCTGCCGTAGGTTCCGAATTGAGATACGTACTTGCCGTCTCTTGTGAACTTCTGGACCCGATGGTTACCACTGTCCACTATGAGTAAGTCTCCGTCGGCATTGAATGCCATGCCCGACGGCTTATCCAATTCGCCGTCGCCCGTTCCAGTCTTTTCTTCCCACTTGCCTAGGAAGTCTCCATCCTTGGAGAAAGACGAAATTCGGTTCAACCACTCATCACTGATGAACAGGTTTTCATCTTTGTCTAGTGCGATGGAGGTGGGCCAGACTAAGGATCCGTCATCCATATTGAACTCGTGGGGGCCTTGGTAGTTGATGCCCCTTGCGAACGTGGAAATGTATTCTTCGTCTGTGGTACAGACTGTGACACGAACCCCTTCCGGGCGAAACTCTGTTCCACGACAGAGGACATACATGATGCCTTCTTTGCCACGGGCTACGTATACTGGGTAGTTAAAACCTGGACCAAACTGCTCACCGCGACCGATAGTTTTGGTGTACTGCACGCTTATGTGTGAAATCTCTGTTGTCATGTTTTCCTCAGAGAGGTAGATTTTTGCTGAGATCTGTTGGGTTAGTCTAGATAAAGGCCATTTGCTCGAATTCTCCGCCAACTATGGGCTTGGCATCCAGACCCATCCACTTCTCTAGTATGGTTGAATACACACTCCGGAAGTCGTTGTTGTGCATCAAATCTCCATCATCTAGTTTGTCGGCGTCCAGGGAAGGATACTCACCATAGAGACCGCCCTTGACTTGATCCCCAATGATGAAGCAGTGTCCGCCAGCACCGTGGTCAGTGCCAGAGCCATTGTCCTTGACGCGGCGGCCGAACTCACTGAAGACCAAGAGCATTACATTTTCGCCTGCGTTGTGTTCTTTTAGGTCGTCGTAGAAGTCGCCTATGGCTTTGCTGGTCTCAGTCCAAAGTCTGGTGTGGTTGGCCAGTTGACCGGCGTGAGTGTCAAAGCTGTTGAATGGTGCTGTGGTGTATAGCACCCTGGTGCCGAAACCGGCCAAGTGGGTCTGTACGATGTTGCGCATGTATTGGCTGACTGTGTCCCCGCCATACTCTACGGTTGAGGAGTACATCCCGGGGGCTTCACTCAGGATGTCTGCGCCCTTTAGGGCGTCTAGTCCTGTGTGGGCCAGGTAGTCCATCACCGGGCCGGTACCAATCATGGGGGTGTATACCTTGGAGAAGACGTCAAGCGCCTTCAGTCGCTGGTCAGTGTCGTCGATACCAGTGAGGACTCCGTAGGTTTCTAGATTGCCCACGGATGCTGCAGCCACGCCAGGCGCCACTAGAGCTCTGGGTAGTCCGCGTCCAAAGTTGACGGCGGTCAGAACATTTTCGCCTTGAGGATCTATGTCACGGACAGCGCGCCCCAACCATCCTTCGTCGCCAATCTTAGAAGGCTCACAGGTGTGCCAGATGTCCATGGATCGGAAGTGTGACCTACTCGCTGTGGGATAACCGACTCCCTGTATGACTGCCATCTTCCCTTCATCGTAGATCCTCTTCATGGGACTCATGTTGGGGTTGAAGCCCACTTGGTCATCGATGTGTAGGACCTGGTCTTCTGGGACTACGACGTTGGCGCGATTGTCGAAATATTTGGGGTTACCGTAGGGGATAACCGTATTTAGGGCGTCATTCCCGCCAGCCAATTGAAGGACCACTAATACCGGGTCTTTCTTAGTTGATGTCATTCTCTGATCTCCATTTATCTTTCCAGGCCGACCGTCTTGATGCAGCCTTGAGCTTGCACGATTAAATCCGCCGGACGCCTGGACAGCGATATTTCAGATTTAGCCCTTGATTAGGCGAATAGGTACTCTGTAGTGGCCACGATCGACTGAAGCATGGTTCCTACCTGGAGTGGGAAGCCCTCGGAGTCTGTGCGAATTTCTCCTTCGCTTCCGGCCAGTTCGAGCAACTGCTTGCGAGTTTCGCCGGTCAACTCGTAGGCACCGAGGTTCTCAAGACAACCATCGACCAATTGTTCTGCGGTCAGTACGGGACCGATGCTGCTCAAACGGTCGATGATGTTCTTCACACCGGAGTGGTTAGTGTTGCCAACCTGGTCGGCGGTGAAGTTGATGCGCTCCACAAGTGTCCCTGAATCAATCCATTCACGTCCCGTATGCCAACCTTCAACTGTGGGCGGGTTCAGCAGGTCTTGACCCATAAATCGGATGTTCATAGTCATCAGGTCCAGACCGGGTCTAGGGAATTTGAAATCCCCAACCAACTTTAAGGTCCCGACCACAGTCTCCGCCGGGCTCTTGACTTTAGCGAACGTGGAGTTCTTAAAGAAGTCAGATTTAAACAGTACCCTCAGCATTGAGGTGATGTTGTAATTGGATCGGAAGTATTCATCTTCCAGCGTTTTGATTGCTTCTATGTCTTGAGGAGGAGTGTCTTTCCAAGCGGGGACTTGTACGTCGTCTGCTACGAAGAAGTTGTAGAGGTGGCGTGCAACGAACCGGGCAGTTGCTGGCTGTTTCACGATGATGTCTACGATATCTTCTCCGTTGAAGTTGCCAGTCTCGCCAAGGAATGTCTTCTCATCGTTGTCGTGGTCACGTGGGTCGAACATGAATTTGGCGTCATATTTGCCGTAGGGGTAACGCGGGATGGAGTTGGTTACGGTCCATCCGGTAAAGGCTCGGGATGCTTCTTTGACGTCGTCTTCACTGTAGTTAAATTCGCCATCCATACCGACGCCCAATGAGAATAGTTCCAAGAGTTCCCTGCCCCAGTTCTCATTGATGGCACCCTTATGGCTCATGCAATTGTCTAGATAGAACACCATGGCTGGGTCCTTGGACAAGCCCTTCAGTAGTTCATGGAAGCTCCCCATCCCAACGGTCCGAAACATGTCTAGTTCCTGGGACTGTTGCTTGGGGTACTCACATTTTGCGTGTCCGGTGACCAGAACGCAGTGCCAGAATAGCGCGATCTTCTCCTGTAGTGGGCGTTTGGAGTTGATCATCCGGAAGGTCCATTCTTCTTGTTGGCCTTCCAGGCCCGCTTGGGAGAGCCAGTCTACCTTGTAGCGCATCATGACGTCGCGCTCCATGGGAGGCTGTGACTCTGGATCTAATAGTTCTTCGACCGTTGCGTCGTATCCTTTAGCAGCCCTTGCTTGCAATTCTTCCAGCGGGGCACCGAATCCTGCACGGCGCATCAAATGGGCGATTTGTGAAATATCTTGTTCAGACAATTGTTTCCTCCCAACTCAACAATTTTTGGTTTCCATCGGGGTGACGTTCGGGGAAATTTTTTTACGGTTCCCTGTGTAATTTCGGATGAATTGAGTTATTTTCGACAGGTGGTGACAGAATTCGTAGAAATCTGGCTAAATCGAGAAATTACGCACCAAAATCACCTGTGCATCATATAACTAGCCCCGCCCTTCGTCAATAAAAAGGGCGGGGCTATGTCTCTTCACATGTTTATAATCCGTATCCCCTTTAGGGTGGTTCCTGCTAGGGAAAATGCATTAGGCCATCTTGATGCCAAGTTCTTCCTGCATCACCTTGATGGTCTCTGCTCGGCCACGTTGTGGGTTCCGGACCCTACGGCCAATAGGCTCGTTTTCGACTTTGGGGATCATCTTCATGGCAACGAATACTGGCCCTTCGGCCTCCATGACCTGCTCGATGCTGTCGGCGAAGTCTTCCAGGTTGTCGAAGGAGAAAGTTGAGGTATACCCAGCTTCATTGGCCATTCCAGCGAAGTTGATGTTGCCCGAGTTGGGGGTTGGTTGCCCGCCGGTCGTGGCGTAGACGCCGTTGTCCATCAGGAAGTGGACAAAATTCTTCGGCTTCATCCCTGCGATGGTACCCAGGATACCCATGTTCATCTGAAGGCATCCTTCAGAATCGAAGAGAACCACTTTTTCATCGGGTTGGGATAGGGCGAAACCTAAGGCTGCTGAGTTGGTCTGGCCCATGGCTCCTTGTAAGGTGAGGTCTCGTTTCTCATCCTCCGAGATTCCTCTCCAGTCTCGGCCGCAAGTGCCGGTCACCAGTACTATGGATTTGCCTCGGTGTTGGTTAAAAGCTCGGAACATATCTGCTGAGTCGAACATTTTGATCTCCAGTGCGCTTAATTGTGAGCGCCTATTTATTTTTTGAATTAATGCTTAGGTCATCGAGATTATGAAGCTTGTCTTGGTTTATTCTCGGTTGAAGCCGTGGTATTCGTCTCCGACCAGTACGGCAACGGGGCAACTGTTCTTACGGGCCTCTTCAAATGCCACGGAAATCCGAGTAGCGTCGTCGTCGGTCTCGAGCAGGTAGTAGTTGATACCCATGGCATGTAGGAAGGTCTCAGTATATTTTGCTGCGGAGTCGGTGATGATTCCGTGGCGGGTCCATCCTCTGTAACCAATCAGCATAACTAGAGGGAAGTTTGCGTCTAGTGACATGCCGCGAATGGAGTCTCCGGATTCCATCATACCGGTGTTTTGAATAACGCATACCGGAACTTTTCCGCCAACGATTAGTCCAAGAGCAATGGCGAAAGTCTCTCCCTCTCGGGATGTAGGTACGACTTCCAGCCAAGGTTGCTCCTTCATCAATTCGTATAAATAGTTGGTTTCGCTGTCTGGGATAGTAACAATATGCGTGACGCCGTTCTTCTTGAATTCAGAGACCAATGACTCTGGTTTTAGCAGGGCTGCTTGTTGCTGGACCATGGAGTAGCTCCTCGCTTGTTGTTTATCAGACCCGTTTTGAAAACCCTTTTCATATGACATTAGGCTTAATGGGCTGTTTTGGGCGCCTCATTATATTAACCATCTAATCCGGCAGTCAATCTTGGTTTGGTAATTTCAATTTCGTTCATACGATTGAGGCAGGCGATTACTTGCGATATCAGGGATTTGTGCCTTTGAGTTGTGTATTATTGACGAGAACATCCGCGTTACTCATGGGAGTACGTCTTTCCTCTGTGGATTAGGCGTATTCAACGGTAACGCGCTTGATCCTATTGATACCACCTTTGTGCTGAAGGTTTCCTTAAGGTCTTCTTAATGCTTCTTGCGTCCCGGCTTCGGGATACATTTCCCTTTTACTACGGTTGGATCGTGGTGGCCGCTTCCAGCACTGTTGTATTTGCAAGGATGGCTCCTAATATAACTACGCTGTCGGTCCTGATTTTCCCTATGTCCGAACAATTTGGCTGGAGCCGGACCCTCATTTCGGGGTCTGTAAGCTCTGGGGCAATCGCATCACTTGCTTTTTCACCCGTGGTTGGTTGGGCGATTGACCGTTTTGGCGCTCGGCCCGTGATGGTTATCAGTGTTTTATGTCTGGGATTGGCTATGGTCTCGCTAGCTTGGGCGACTCTACCAATCACGTTCTACATCGCCTATTCGGTGGGAAGGGTAGTGTTCCACACATCTGCCCCCATCGGTTCAAGCACTGTCGCATCGCGGTGGTTCATAAAAAAGAGAGGGCGTGCTATTGGGGTTATATTCCTAGTAGGAGCTATTGGCGGCATCGTGTTCACTATGCTCGCGTCCTTAATAGTGGAGAACTATGGGCTGAAGACCACCTGGATAATAATCGGACTGTTGGTATTGACGGTTTCGGTGGCTCCCACTTTATTGCTTGTAGCCGAAAAGCCGGAAGATATTGGTCTTTTGCCGGACGGGGAAATTTTAAACTCTGACGGATCGTCAAAATTGACCGAGTCGGTAGACTCAGCGGCCCTGACCATTGGCTTAGATGACGAATCGTGGACGCTGGGAGAAGCTGTCCATACTGGAACTTTCTGGATCATGGTGGTCATGGGTTTCACCATGTATTTTGTACATACCAGCATCGGTGTCCATATGGGGGCTTATTTCCGTGATGTCGGCTTGGGTCCAACAACGACAGCGCTCGCTATTAGCTTGAGCTGGATTGTATCGGCTGTTGGGAGCGTAGGATGGGGGTTCGTTACAGACAGAGCTCCGATCCGTTATGCCTACTCTTTAATGTTTGTGATCCAGGCTGGTAGCACATTGTATCTGATGCTAGTTGACGGCACTCTAGGAATATTTCTCGCTGCCGCCTTGTTTGGTGTCGTCTCATCAGCTTCCAACGTGATTCCATCAGTCATGTACGCGAATTATTTTGGAAGATCGTCATTGGGCCGAATCCGCGGTGTTGGAGAGATTGGGGTGTTGTTGGGACAAGCAACGGGTCCGATTACCGCAGGAATCCTGTTTGGATTGCAGGGCAACTATGATTCTATATTTACTGTATTTGTGTTAGTAGCAGTTGTCTGTAGCTTGATTGTTTTACTGGCGAAACCAACGGTTAAGAACCAAGCCGCGTTGGAGTTTTAAGACCACGACATGTTGTCTTTGGCGCACAAACTCCAAAGGATATTGCCATTCTATTATGGATGGGTTGTGGTCGGGGCGGCGGGTACCGCTGTTTTTGCCAGAATGGCACCTAATATAACTACCCTAACTATCTTCATCTTACCTTTGTCAGCCCAATTTGGATGGAGCCGAACGTTGATTAGTGGATCTGTTAGCGCAGGTGCTCTGGCAGCTTTGGTATTATCCCCGGCTGTCGGTTGGTGTATCGACAGATTTGGCGCGCGCCCAGTGTTGGTGGTCAGTGTGTTGGTGCTAGGGATGGCTATGACTTCGATGGCTTGGGCCACTGTCCCATTGACATTCTATATTGCTTTCGCGTCTGCGCGGGTGGTCTTTCATACTTCAGCACCTATTGGAGCAAGTACAGTTTCAGCCCGTTGGTTTATCAAGAAGAGAGGCAGAGCGATTGGGATAGTCTTTCTTTGGGGCGCAATCGGCGGCTTGGTATTCACGATGCTTTCCGCTCAGATGATTGAGCACTTCAGCATGAAAACTGCGTGGATCGTCATAGGGTTAGTAGTGTTTGGAGTATCAGTTGCTCCGTCATTGCTCTTGGTTGTTGAGCGACCGGAAGATATGGGACTACTACCAGATAACGAAGAACCATCAGATGTTGTGGAAGATGGAGAGTCGTCGGCTGGAGTTGGAGAGAATCGCGAAAATGACTCGTGGACATTTGCAGAAGCCATCAAGACGAAGGCGTTCTGGATGCTGTTCTTCGCTGGGATGGCAATGTTCTGCGTTAACACCGGTACTAACGTTCATATCGGTGCCTATTACCTCGACCAAGGGTTGACATTAACAGTGGCCGCTGTGGCGATAAGTATTGGATGGTTCGTGTCAGCCTGTGGCAGTGTAGTCTGGGGCTGGGTGCTAGAGAGAATTGAACCTCGTAGAGCATATTCCATCGTCTTTATGATCCTATGCGTTAGCACTGTCTATCTATTGACTGTGGATAGCACTGCTGGAGCGTTAGTATCGGCAATTCTGATTGGTTCGGTCTCGTCAGGTTCGAATGTCATAATCGCTATTATGTATGCGAATTACTTTGGAAGGAATTCACTGGGTCGTATCCGCGGTGTGAGTGAAACAGGGGTTTTATTGGGTCAGGCAACAGGTCCGTTGCTAGCGGGGATTCTTTTTGATAGCAGAGGGAGCTATTCTGTCGTTTTTCTACTTTTTGGGGGGATTGCTCTGGCTGGGAGCTTGATCGTCCTGCGAGCTAGGCCGCCTGTTCGGACTGGGCCGTTGTTTACCGCACTGTGATTTGGATACGCGTTCGCCGGTCGACTGCTACCTAATGGAGGACTTTGGATAATGGCCGATAATTCGGACCGCAAGATGTTGTTAGTGGCGTTTTTGCAGGCATCGAACTGTTCCAACTATACTGGTTCTTGGCGCCACCCAGACACTGATTCTGCCTTTTTGAACTTGGAATTCTATCAGAACATTGCGACGACGCTGGAGCGTGGCAAATTTCACCTCGCTTTCGTCGATGACAGATTAGCTATGCCGAGCCGCTTCGGAGATTCGTTTGAGGGCGCAGTCGAGCACGGTATAAGGGCAGTTAAGCTCGACTTGGTTCCGATAATCACAGCTATGGGGCTGGCCACCAAGCACTTGGGGTTAGGAGCCACTTATTCCACGACTTATTATTCCCCATACCACGTGGCACGGCTGTTCGCTTCTTTGGACCACTTCACTCAGGGCAGGTCCGCGTGGAATGTAGTGACGTCGTTGAACGATTCAGAAGCTCAGAATTTCGGCGTTCAAGAACACCTTGAGCATGATGACCGCTATGATGCGGCGGATGAGTTTCTACAGGCAACAACGATGCTATGGGACTCATGGGAGGACGATGCGGTGCTGCTGGACAAACAGACCGGTCGGTTTGCTGACCCCGCTAAGGTCCACCGAGTTGACCACATGGGTGATTGGTTTCAGGTGAGAGGGCCGCTGACTGTTCCCAGGCCCCCTCAAGGTAAACCAGTTGCGATTCAGGCCGGTCAATCTGAGCGCGGAAGACAATTTGCTGCTCGTTGGGGGGAATTATTGTTTGTAATTTATCCAACTCCAGAATCCTGCAAAGCTTACCGAGATGACTTGCGCAACCGGGCCGAATCCTCAGGACGATACCCTGACTCGGTTCGGGTTGCTCCAGCCGTTTACGTGGTAGTCGGGGAGACTGAAGAAAAAGCCCTACAGAAACTGGAGCAGATAGAAAACTTAGCTAATCAGACGGACTCGTTGACGTTGCTTTCAGAGGTATTTAATTACGACTTCTCTCAACATCCGATTGATGATCCGTTGTCTGAGGAAATACTGGCGTCAATGACAGGTCTACGAGGTTTTCTGGACCGAGTGGTGGAACTAAGCGGCACACCAAATCCAAGTGTTAATGATTTCATCAAATGCTCAGGCCGAGGCACTCTCCAAGAACTTCCGTTGTTTACTGGAACTCCTTCTCAGGTGGCTGATCAGATGGAGCTATGGTTCCTTACAGAAGCCTGTGACGGCTTTGTATTGGCTGCGACTCATATGCCCGGCGCCTACGAAGATTTCGTAAACCTGGTTGTTCCGGAACTCCAACGCCGCGGGCTGTATCGTCAAGATTACATAGAGGGCACCTTGCGAGATAATTTAGGGTTTCTACGACCTTAGTAATGCTCCGACCGTATCGCTTTTAGTCAACGTTTTTCAGTTCGGTTTAGCTCCGATTGCGATATGTATAATGCGGAAGTACTCCTGCACATGACACTGGGTTCTCAAGAACTAAATCTTCAGAAAGGATGCACTCAATATGGCCGAGGTCGAAAACAAGATTGAACTGGATTGGGAAGCGCTGGAAGTTGGAGAGACTTTCGAGAAGTTCGAATATTTGCTGACTCAGGAAATGATTGACACCTACCGGGAAGGCGTGATGGACCCGGAAGCTAGCTTCCCGACTATTGCGCACAAAGTTGACGTCCGACAGTACAACGACAAGTACACAGACGCAGGGTCAGTGAACGCCAGATGCGCGTTTCATTGTTATAACCCACCTAGGGCTGGTAAGAAACTAACGGTTACCGCTTGGATAGCTGACAAATATCTGAGGCGGGGTAAGAACTACATAGTCACTGAGGCAGTGTCTGTGGATGAAGATGGCAAATTGATAGACAGGGTAATTACTCACGAACTCAAGCAACCATCGGAGGTAGGAAAGAAATGGGGAGGGTAATTAGAAACTACGAAGAGGGAGATGATATAACGCCTTTGGTGAAAGTGATGACCCAGGAAGCCATCAACTTATTTGAGGGCAGCTCCGGTCATTCCGGGCCTTCCCAATTCACTGACGAGGAAGCTGCCAAAGAAGTTCTGGGCACTGAGGGAACGGTTGCATCCGGTCGCATGTCACTGACATTCGCAATTGAGATGATGCGGCGGCACTTTGGGCCTGAGGTGTTCAACCACACAGGGACTGTGGATCTCAGGTTCCTGAGACCGGTCCGACCCGGAGACACTATAACCTTCACGGGTAAAGTAACGGGGACGACCAAAGAAGCCAATGGTGCCCGCGTTTCTGTGGACATTGAGGTGACTAATCAAAAAGGTAACACGACCGGAGTGGGCCAGGGAAGCGCCATCGTCCCCAATGCATTCCTTCCCTCAGAAGACCTTTAACAGGGCTATTCACTCTTAATAGTTAGCAAAAGACCCCGGTTCATCGAACCGGGGTCTTTTGCTAATTCCTATTCCGTGACTGGTTCAGCAAAATCAGTTTGATTTTCAATTAATGGAGTATATTTTGATTGATTACGTCGATCATAAACCGGAGTAATTTAATGGATGTGAAATTAGCGGAAGTGATACTTGAATGAGTTATAAAAGGGAACCATCTCTAGAAATAATCATTTGAACTAGCCTTATACGACTAGTAACTACTCTAGCAATGAATTCTTAGATTCTATCTGGAAAGGCATTCACGGGTGTTAACCACAACTGTCTGGTCGATGTCTTCACCGTAGTAGTCCACGTTGGTATGCTGAAAGCTTGCTCTTGTTTGAGGAATTATCTGTCTGGATGTCGATAGATTGTGCTTGCCGGTCTGGATATACTCAACGGGGATCTAGATCCTGTGTCGTTGGAATTAAGTTAAGGGTATATCGATGGCAGCATCTGACATAGCATCAGACGAAACCAAGGACTTACGACTAACCGCACGGGTGATGGTAACTGCGTTGGCGGTTGGCCACGTGGGGTTCCATTGGATACTTCAAAGTTTTGTGGTGGTGGTTCCTGAAATACAGCACACCTTCGGTTTAAACGGCGTGGGTGTGGGTGGAATTCAGGCCGTGCGTGAACTTACCTCAGGCCTGATCACCCTACCGGGCGGAGTGGTGGTGGGCATGCTGCGCCGGTGGTGGAGTTGGCTGCTCGCGGTCTGTGTTGGAGCCTCTGGGCTTGGATCGCTGCTAATGGGAATATCCCCGGTCTATCCACTGTTACTTATGGGAGTGTCCGTTGTGTCCGTTTCACACTCCTTATGGCATCTGCCAGCAGCGGCCTCGTTGTCCCACCATTTTGCCAATCGCAGAGGAACCATGCTGTCCTTTCACGGCGTTGGCGGCAGCGTGGGTGACGTTGCGGGCCCGTTGGTAACCGGAGTCCTTTTATTGGTATTGGGATGGCGCGGAATCTTG
>Ga0209034_10000077_pt1 | contig 46261 bp, 50 predicted proteins | sample MarorgKNORR_S2LV_2_FD_188219 | JGI IMG/M metagenome (GOLD analysis project Ga0209034, IMG submission 188219) | Marine microbial communities from the Southern Atlantic Ocean, analyzing organic carbon cycling - 250m_A/KNORR_S2/LV (SPAdes) (version 2) | ecosystem: Environmental > Aquatic > Marine... | reverse complement strand
TCAAATATCAGCCACGTTAGTACAAATAGCTCCATGCGACGGCATATCTCATGGACGCCTCCAACATACCAGATCGCTCTAAAGGCACGATCAGCCAAGACCTCTATCAATGGCATGTTGGAAGGCAATTTACCTTTCAATACTTAGAACTCTCCGGCACAAATTTGAACAAGCTAAATTAGGGTTAACAAATAAACCCCACTTTGGGATCATATCGCAACGTAGATTATAAAAGTTTATTCGAAAGCCAAAAGGGCGTATCTCATAAATATAGTACCTACAGGGACTCCTAGAGGCGCATTCGCAACGAGTACAGCTATCACATGGGTTGAACCAGGTGAAGCTGGGTCTTCAATCAAAATTCGCTTGCCCACATTATTTCCCGTAACAATACCTAAGTTACGGTCTATTTCGCCGTCCACATAGATTTCCCCGTAATTATCTACGTTAGTTTCAAACCATACCCTCCGGCCAGACAAATCTTGACCATTAGCTTCGGAAGGTATCGTAAGAGATATACGGTACCAAGCAAACGTAAATCCTTGGGATAACCGTTCCTGAATATCCACATCTTTATCCCAACTTGAATCGTCATAATCCACTGACCTTGCCGGACTATCCGCTAATTCAGCTACTAGACCCTGATTAGGTTGCCCTGGAACTAAACCCATCGCACGTCTCCAACCACTAGCACCTAACAATGACAAATCATTCGAATCTTCCAAATTTAGTACTATTCTAGCCATTTTTTGTTCTCCTTAATAAACTATCAAATATGTCGGGGCCGTTTCACATACTTCCAAAGCCAATTATCATAGAGTCAGCTATATATCAATATCGTCCTTCTACTAGCTTTTAAGATATCGATCTAGAAACTCTATAGTCCGTGGCCAAGACATATCGGATGCCTGTTTGTTATATCGATTCGGCTGTGCAAAATCCATAAATGCATGGTCTGCTCCAGGATAGGTATAAAATTCATGGTGCTTACCTAATCTGGTCAACTCTGTATCCAATTTTCTCATATCATCTTGAGAAGGATTTTCGTCTATTTCACCAAAATGAAATAACATGGGACATTCTATGTCACAAGCAAGGTCGTAGGGGGTATTGGTTCCATTACCCCTAGCTACCCATAGGTTGCCTCCGTAATATGGTATCACTGCCTTAAAAGCATTATTACTAGCAGCTGCCAGCCAAGCAATACGGCCCCCCATACAAAAACCTGTAATACCAATCCTGTCACTATTTATAGTAGGGAACGATTCTACCCAAGATACCGTAGCATTAACATCTTGAATTATTTCAGAGTCATCTAAATACGCGTTCTTAGGAGTCCCATCCGCAACCATCTCAGGTGTAACACGATGAAATAAATCCATTGCTACAGCAACGAAACCACTTTCGGCCAATTTATCTGCTATGCTTTGCGTGAAGTCGCTAACTCCACTAGCAGGATGAGCTATAACTACTGCGGGGAATTCTCCCTCACCTGAAGGCATACTAGAATACACCTGCATTTCAGATCCGTTAACAGTAATATTTTCCCAGAATGTTGGCATGTATATCTCCGGTTAATGTGATTTCGAGCAAGTGGCACCATGATTTCCAACAAACACCTCAGACTAGGCCTTCATGTCTCATACTAGCCAATGTATTTTCAAAAGCATCAAGCGTACGATCAATGTCATTTTCGGTATGTACTGAGGACACCAAGAAAGTGTCCCTACCCATTATATCGACGCCATTATTCACCAGTCCACGTTTGAGAGCAGTGACTGATGGCCCAGCAGTGACATCCTTAATATTTTGGTGATCCATAGTGCAAATTTCTCTATTGCAATCACAATCATCCATCACCACATGAATCATTGAGGCTATACCGTGAGCATGACCTGATATTTCTGTACGAGCGAATATTTCATTCAATCCGCTTTTTAGTCTCAATGCCATATCATTGGCCATTTGATTAATTGGCTGATTCGCGAGTAATTCCAAGCACGTAGACCCCGCCGCTGCAGACAGTGGGTTAGCGTTGAATGTTCCTGGATGATATACCCTTTCATTATTATCCCAATCAGAATCCCCTTTATGGGACATCATATCTATAATGTCAGCCTTACCACCAACGACACCTCCAGGCAATGCTCCTGCTACTATTTTCGCCATCGTTGTAAGATCAGGAGAGACGCCATACAATTCTTGAGCACCTCCGGACGATGCTCTAAATCCTGTAACAACCTCATCAAAAATTAAGACTACTCCATGCCGAACGGTTAATTCACGCAGACCAGAAAGATAACTGGGTATATTAAACGGCAACTGTCCGTAATGTGCTCCTGTTGGCTCCAATATGATTGCTGCAATATCTTTATCACGTTGAAGCACTGATTCAACAATTTCAAGATTACCACAAGGGATAACAACCATACTGCTAAGCATCTCATTGGGTATGCCAACTGGTGCATGGTCAGAACCTACCATAGCGTAATCATGCCAACCATGAAAATGGTCTTGAAATTTTATAACCTTATTTTTGCGTGTGTAAGCTCTTGCGAGACGCATTGCCATCAAGGTCGCTTCAGTACCTGAACTGTGAAACCTCATTTTCTCTATATTGGGCATCAAACTCTTGATGGCAGTTGCCCATCGCATCTCTTGATCCGTGCAAGCACCAAGATGAGTTCCGATAGATATTTGCTCTTGAACTGCCTCAGTAATGGCCGGATGTGAATGGCCCAATATTAATGCGCCATGGCCCGAAACATAATCGATATACTCATTACCATCGACGTCCCATTTACGCGGCCCAATTCCCTTTTCCATATACAACGGAAAAGGCTCTACATACCGATTATCATGAGTAACCCCACTGGGAAACATAGTACGAGCCGTAATATACCGCTGTGCCGAGCCCGAATGCTTACTAATGTATTCCTCTAATATAGTACTCATGGTCATATATTCTCCGTACACAGGTTAATAGCCTATACCGGGATATAATACCTTAACACCGCTAGATTGTCGCACTATGTTGCATCCATTTGATCAGAATCGGAAGCTGTGTTGCTTTCTTTAGTTAACTGAGGAGGTTTCTTGATAGCAAAGAAACACAATGCAGCAACTGCGGCACACACACCACCTGGCCCAATGGCCCATTGATAATTACCAAAATTATCGAAAACCCAACCTGCATAAACAGGGGATGCTATTAGTGCCCAGCTAAACGCAAATGTTATGTAACCGCGTAAAGTAGCAAATCGATCTCTACCATAATATTCGCCCACAGCAGCCCAAATGATTATCCCTGCCCCGTCTCCGATCCCTTGAGACAGAATGAAAAGAAGTATCAGTACGACCCCAAACCCATGCCATTCACCAACAAATAAGAATAAGAAACCTAGTGCTTCGATTGATAGGGTTATGCCAAGAATCAACGACTTGGACCAATTATCTGCAAGCCATCCTAACCCTAGCCTAGCCACAAAATTAATACCAAACATTACTCCCGCCAGATTTGCTGCCTCTTGCCTGGTAACACCTTTACTTTCAAGTATCGGAATAAGACTAACTAATATCCCCAATGTTGCCATTTGTCTCAAACCCGCACCAACTAACATCAGCCAATAAGCCTGCGTCCTAATAGCCTCTTGAACAGTATAGTCTCGTAGCTCCGCCCCGACAGTTGCTGAGTCACTATTACCTATATCAGCAGTTACAGCTACTGGTGGAGTCGTATCCCCGTCAGGTAAAAGACCAAGATCTTCAGGGCGATTTCTAAACCATATAGTGAGTGGAAGTAATATGATTGTATATAAGACAGCTGACAACAGAGTCGCCGTTTGCCAACTATACCTAGTTATAAGCGCGTTCATTGTGGGCACCATAACCAGACCACCGAGAGAAGCAGTAGCAGCTAAAATCGAAATGGCTAGAGACCGTCTTCGCCGAAACCATTGATTCAGACCTGCAAACATGGCGTGTTGAAATGCTATGCTGTTACCCAAAGAGACCATCCCTAGGTATACCAAGGCAAACATCCACACATTACTAACGAAAAAAGAAAGAACAAAGTATCCAACAATCGCAAGAACAATACAGGGTATTAAGAGCTTCCGATTACCAAATCGATCTATTAACCAACCAGCGAACGGACCTTCGAGGCCACCTTCCGCTCTTGCAATAGAAAAGATTAAGTTAGTCTGCGCTTGGGTTATTCCCAACGCATCCCTAATGAAAGGTACTAGAACAGTAAATCCTCTGAAAAATATACCACTGGCAAAAAATATCATGCCAGAGGTGATAGCTACCATCCACCAGCCATAATAAATTTTGGGATTATTTGAAGTTTCCTCTCGGTGTGGATCCAATGCGGTTAGATATCTCCAAAACAATATTATCCGCTCCAACAGAGTGAAACATTATCAGGATTGATAATATTGTGCGGATACAAGTATTACAGTGTATACCTACATATTTGACACCGCAATGACTAATCAATCGATTTATTTAGATATTGTCTAACATTGTGACTCATCATACTGCTAACTATATGTACAAATTGTGTAAAATAGTTGGGTCTGAACATTCAATTCTTAAGTCATGCTCTAAGGAATAGAATGACAAACTATCACGATCAGCGCCACATATTACACGCAGACCTCGACGCTTTTTATACCTCTGTAGAGCAAATGGACAATCCCGTTCTCAGAGGAAAACCAGTCATCGTCGGCGGGCGCCCTGAAAATCACGGTGTAGTGGCCGCAGCGTCATATGAGGCAAGAAACTTCGGTATAAGATCAGCAATGCCCACTCGAACAGCCCTTAGATTGTGTCCACACTTAAATCTGATCAAACCTCGGTTTGATCGATATAGATCCGTTTCAAAACAAGTCATGGATATTTTTTCAGATCTCACTAATATAGTAGAGCCTTTATCCCTTGATGAAGCCTACCTTGATATCACAGGAATTATTGATGAACATCATTCCGGTACTCATTATGCTAATCTCATTAAAAGACAAGTAAAGCAGAAAGTGGGTTTAGTTGTATCAATCGGGGTAGGAACCAATAAATGCATTGCAAAAATCGCCTCTGATCTAGACAAACCAGATGGATTAGTAGTAGTTGAACTAGGCCAAGAAAAAATCTTTCTGGCAGATTTAGATATACGTAAACTTCCTGGCATTGGGCCTAAATCAGTAGAAAACTTGCACTCTCAAGAAATTTACACTATCGGTCAATTAGCACAGAACCCCCTAGAGTGGTTCCTCAAACAATTCGGCAAGAGGGGTATTAATATATGGCGCAAATGCAATGGAGCCGATACAGAACCAGTCCAAGTTGAGAAAACACCCAAATCTATCAGCATAGAGAATACCTACTCACCTGATTTGACCGATCCCGAGAAAATCTATCAGCAAGTTTGCAAACTAGCTGAAAAACTATCTGATCGGTTAGGTCATAAATCATTACAAGGCAAAACTATCACTGTAAAACTCAGGCTTAGTGATTACACAACTTTCAATCGCCAAGCTACCCTATTAAGTCCCACTAACGATCGACTTACCTTAATCGATACAGCGTGGAAAATTCTATATCCCGAGATAACCCCTGTTAGAAGATTCCGCTTGCTTGGGATCAGTGTGTCAAGATTCCAACATGAAGAACAGTTAAGGCTTCCAATATTTTAGGATTCAGCGAAACATGTCTTTATCGGGATCTCTAATCAATAATTGATTACTCGCTGAATCCGAGGACGTATATTCATAACCGCGAATTAAAGCAACTGGAATTCTTGAAGTCTTCCCCATGACTAATTCAGAAGCAGCAGCAAGCTCATCAGCCACACAAATAACGGTTGTATACATCAGATTACCATTATCGTCTTCCTCTCCGACATAACTCGCCATGGGTTCCATCCCAGATACGCCTATGGCAACATTCACCGCACCCGTTCTCCACGGCCTTCCAAAAGTATCGGAAATAATAACGGCCACATCAATACCTATCGCGTCAGATATAGAGCGTCGAATTCCATACGCGGATTTATCTGGGTCAACCGGCAACAATGCAACAGTGCCTTCTCCTGGAATATTCGAGGCATCGATACCAGCATTGGCACAGTTAAAGCCATGGTGTGTTTCGCTAATAATATTACCCCTGTCCATTCTTACAATTCTTCTACTCTCTCTTAATATCAATTCCGTATGGCGAGGGTCTCTACGGTGACCTTCTGATATAGACACGGCCAATTCAGACGGTTCAACATCATTTATTGCTACTACTCTACCTTCCGATTTCGAAATTATTTTTTGAGTGACGACCAATATGTCGCCGTCCAATATGTCAATTTCCGAAGCGGTACAAGCATCCAATATTTGAGCACCCACATAGTCACCAATTTGAGTCTCTGGCATACCAGATATACCGATTATCTGCATCTGAACACTCATATCACAAGCCTTCACACATATTTCCAGCTCAATGGTTGTGCTGAATCAACCACAACATTACAGACTTTTGTCTGTAATGCCTTATGTTACAATGAGTCGAACTACACGTCACTATCAGTACCATAACTAGCCCTGGCGAAAGAATAACAGTGAGTTCTTCATCATATCGCAAAAAAGTTTATACAAAGTTCGGAGACAAAGGGGAAACTAGCCTTTTATACGGTGGCAGGGTGTCTAAAAACAGCCCTAATACTGAGGCTTACGGTATAACCGACGAAGCCGTTTCTGCTATGGGGCTGGCCCGATCGTTATCAGATAACGGAAAAGTAAAAGACATATTAAGGAATTTGCAACGGGAATTATTCACAATCGCGGCAGAATTGGCGACAGACCCAGGAAAATACGACCTATTTAAGGAGCATTTCTCGCCAGTAACCCAAGAGATGGTTGATACCCTAGAAAATACTATCGATTCCCTTGAAGAAGAGTTTGAGATGCCCAAGGTGTTCGTATTACCAGGTGGCTCACCAGCTTCTTCGGCCATAGATATGTCTCGGACCATAATACGTACCGCAGAGCGTAGGGTAGTAGCAGTAGCTGAGGCTGAACTATTAACCAATGAATTAATTCTTACTTATCTGAACAGGCTTGGAGACCTACTGTTTGTACTCGCAAGATATCAGGATAAAGAAATCCCAATCGAGCGAGCAACAGGCGACATTAGCTAAACATTTTCACCACAATATCACTTTGACGCGACAAATAATATTGCGCAATCTAGACAATTTACAAATAAGTATTATCGATTATGACTCAGGAAATCTCCGAAGCGTTACTAAAGCGATCGAGAGACACGGGATCAATCCCATAACTACGTCTGATTCAGACACCATAATAAAAAGTGATGCAGTAATATTGCCCGGAGTTGGTTCCGCTCCATCCGCTATGCACGCCCTGTCCGAAAGAAACCTGATAGATCCCATAAAACAATATATATCTTCAGGAAAACCATTTTTAGGAATCTGCCTTGGTCTTCAACTATTGTTTGATAGAACCGACGAGGGCAATGCAGAATGTCTTGGGATAATACCAGGCAATGTAAGGCTCCTAGCATCAGGATTGAAAGTTCCTCATATGGGATGGAACACGATTGACATAAAGAAAAAGCACCCAATCCTAGAAAACGTACCATCCGGGGAGTTCTTCTATTTTGTTCACAGTTACTTTGTAGTTCCCCAAGACTCAAATGATATAACAGCCACTACAGATTATGGCGAGGCATTTTGCAGCATTTACGCTAAGAATAATCTAATTGCCACTCAATTCCACCCAGAGAAAAGCGGTGACATAGGTTTAAAGATATATGAAAACTTCATAGACCTGTGTATCAAGAATAAGAAAGATGGTAATAAAGCTAGGAAAAGTAACTGAATGGAAGTCATACCCTCAATAGACATCAAATCGGGACATTGTGTGCGGTTATACCAAGGGGATTATAACCAAGAAACTATCTATTCTGACGATCCATTGAAAGTCGCTCTCAACTATCAGAATCAGGGTGCTCCTAGAGTACATATAGTGGATCTAGATGGTGCCTCTGCAGGAAAAATAGAACACTTAAATATCATTCGTAATATTGTATCCACCCTTGAAATACCAATACAAATCGGCGGTGGTATAAGAGACTATGAGAGCGCCACGAACCTCTTTGCGATCGGAGTAGACAGAGTGGTTATAGGGACATCTGCCATTAAAAATCCCTCCCTAGTAGAACAAATCTGCACATCTCATGGAAGTAACGCAATCGTAATAGCTATCGATGCCAGGGAGAGCCAAGTATCAATCGACGGATGGAGACAGGGTACTTCTGTCGATGTAATGGATCTGGCCTCCGATATGAAATCATTAGGTGTAACCAGAGTTCTTTATACAGACATATCACGAGATGGCACTCTTACCGGGCCTAACTTCGATGCGAATACAAAACTAGTATCACAAACAGGATTATCAATCCTCGCTTCCGGAGGAGTTACAAAACTTGATGATCTATTAGAACTTCAAAGAATCGGAGTAGAAGGGGCTATATTAGGCAAATCCTTATACACAGGCGATATACACTTACCGGAAGCTATCAATCTAGTCACTTAGAATGAATAGTTGTACCAAGACAATATTTCTCGATTAGTCTGATCTATTCTTCATCTGAGTGGTCGTCTGATACGTGAGAAGATACATGGGACCATCTGTCAGCCAATCGCTCCTCACAACCCTCAAACCAATCCTCTCTATGAACATCCATTAGGATAAAGTCCAGACCCATTCGTCGTACATCTTTTACAGGCTTAAAACCACATTTGCTGAAACATTTCTGAGCTCTTTTATTCCATTCTAGAGTATGAAGATAGACCCTCTTTAAATTCCTAACGCCAAACATGTGTTCTAAGAGTGTAACCACTGCATCGTATCCGTAGGCCCCACTCCAATAGTCTCTGTCTCCAATCACAATCCCGAGTTCTGCTTCACGATTAACACTATCTAAATCGTAATACATACAGTTGCCGATGAATTTCTTGTCGGACACCTCTATTGCGAAATGGTGAGATCCAGGAGTCGGATACTTTAATTGATCTTCAAATATCTTTAGATATCTGTCATAGTTCATTGTTAGCGGATACGCAGCATCAAGTCGCGCTAGTTCGGGGTCACAACGCCAAATATAATCTTTCTCAGCGTCCTGTAATATCTTGTCCCGAAGAGTTACACGAGCACCATATAATTCCACTAATTACCTTCCCCTATACGTAATTCAATCAATCGTGAGGCTCGTTTTAAGACCTGAACTTCATTATCATAATTTAGTCTCTGTAAAGCATCTGACAACTCAAACCATTGCACTACGTCGAACTCCACATCATGCCTATCCGTACTTCCCCCAACCATAGCCATCAAATAAAAATACACAGTCTTATGATATTTTATACCCGCGTTTTTATCGGAAAACCAATACTCTATATTGTCTATAGGTTCCAACAATTCTACGTCCAGACCTGTTTCCTCTCTAACCTCCCGCACGGCAGTCTGCTCCAACGTTTCGTCTGCATCAGGTGTACCTTTAGCGAGGCTCCACCGCACGGGAGTATCCCGACCACATAGGACGGTCTCGATGATCCCATCGTGTATACGGTATACTACTCCCCCAGCAGAAACAGGTTCTTCAATACGGATAGTTTTGGTCTCCCCTCTATAATCAAATGAAATGGCATGCTATGAGATAGTAATTAATTACGTGCCAATTAAACATTAATTCTAAATGTCTATCGTAATTCCAGTCAAACGTATGTTTCCCCCTGCAATAGCCGGCACAAAGTGTACTTCACTGGTATCAGATACTTTCTCCATCATCCCCAATCTTGCTAATTCTCCATCTATAGATACAGCTAAGTTACTTTTTAGTTCATCTCCGTCAGTTAATCTTTCTAGCATACCGGGGTACAGATCATTGAGAGCGTTAATAACCTGTCTGACACTGCTGCCTTCTACCGTTACTTGTTTAACCCCGTTACTGACCGAAAGGAGCATGGTAGGTATAAATACGTTTGGCAAATTAGCCTCCCCTGCAGACACATATTACTTATGACTCAGAATATATCAGGGGACAGGCAAATACCTGTCCCCTGATATATTCTGAGTCATTCTTTAATTGCTGTTCGCATCATCATTATCATCTACAAAGACGGTAATAACTACGCATACGCCAGTAGGTTTAAGAGCTCATCTTCTCTCGCGCATCAAGCACGGCCCTAACAATCTTGTCGTATCCGGTGCACCTACATAGGTTGCCAGCAAGCCAATGCCGTATCCTTGCCTCATCTGCGTCCGGCTCATTCTCTAACAATGCCTTAGACGCCACTATGAACCCAGGAGTGCATATTCCGCATTGGAGCGCGGCATTTTCCAAAAATGCCTGCTGGACAGGGTGCAAACCTTCCGGAGAAGCTACACCTTCTATGGTGTTGATCTCTTTACCTTGGGCTTCTACGCCTAACACCAAACAGGACGTAACTATTCTTCCATCCATATTTACTGTACATGCGCCGCAATTACCATCATTACAGCCTTCTTTTGTGCCAGTCATACCTACGACATCTCTAAGACATTCGAGTAGGCTTTGACGTGGTTCACATAGAAAATCTACAGGATTCCCATTAATAGTTGTTGATACATGAACTAGTCCTGGCATATCTCTTATTCTCCCCTAGCTCTTTTGATTGCGTTATCCAAAGTGCGCCTAGTCAGCACACCAATCAAGTGAGTTCTTTGTTTGATGGTTCCTCTCATATCAGTTATGGGCTTGGCATCTCCCATCGCTTTCTCCGCAGCTTCGTTAATAGAGTCCTCTGAAACCGGTTTCCCCGCAAGCGCATCTCCGGCAGCTTTTGAGAAAACAGGCGTAGGAGCTACTGAAGCAAGAGCTATTCTAGCAGAGACGAAGTTCTGGCCACTTGAATCTAAAAGGACGGATGCTCCGACTCCAGCTACAGCTATATCCATCTCGTTACGAGGGATAAATCGCAAGTAGGCAGCCCCCGATTTATCTTGAGGAGCTGCAATGCTAACCGATACCAGTATCTCCCCTGACCCCAAAACGTTTTGGCCAGGTCCTGTACAAAATTCTTCTACTGCTATTTGTCTAGTACCACTCGGGCCGGCAACATTAGCAACAGCGCCCAGGGCTATCAAAGCAGGGATAGCGTCCGCGCTGGGTGCTGAGTTACACAAATTCCCGCCTATACTGGCACGACCTTGAATTTGTATACTTCCAATTAATGAAGCGGAGTCTACCAATCCTGGGTAAAGCCCAGATATTTCATCGTCCTGATAAATTTTGTAGCAAGGTACAGCGGCCCCAATAGTTAGGCCTTTTTGAGAATCATAAGTCAGTTCGTTCAACTCAGCTATGTCTTTTATGTCTACAACGACTTCTGACGTACGACGTCCTCCCCTGAGTTGCACCAAAAGGTCAGTGCCCCCAGCCATTGCTCTAGCCTGGTCCCCTTTTGATGCCATTAATTCAATGGCTTCTTGAATACTTGTTGGTGCGACGTAATCTATAGCGTGCAAGTGCCCACCTCCTTACGTTGGCGATTATATCATCACATATTTAGGATGTCAGTAGTCTAAATATAGCACATGATCTCTCGTTTATCTTCAATATTTAGTAATTGTGAGGTCTACTATGAATAATTCTATCTTACTTCATAGGATATAAACGTCTTCCCAGTCACCATTCGATGAAGAAACAAACCTTTAGTAGTGAGGCAATACCGGTTTTTTAGCAACCGCAAACGAGATGGCACTAAGCACAAATATTGGCGCAAAGGTCATCAAAACTATATCGTAGCTAGCAGTATAGTCACGAACAAAACCGGCAAACAGTGGAGCAATAAACATCCCAAAATTATGGAAAACGCTCATGACACCCATGAGAGTGGCAAACCGAGACCTGCCAAAGTAATCACTCACCATGAGCCAATTCACAGAGGTTATACCTTCCACGATAGCTAGCCCAATGATAAATATAACAATACCCGAGTGTGATGGCAGAACCCATAGTGCAAATATCCCTATAGCTCCTACGTTCATTCCCCAAAACAAAAGCTTTCTAGAAGAGAATCTACCACCAGCAACTCCTAACACGAATCTCAGTGGTATTGCTAGTAAGAACATAAAAGCAACATATGCAGAGGCAGATCGTTCATCCAATCCTTTTAGCTCAAGAATTGGGAATATGTGCACTATAATGGCGTTAGTCGCAGAAACGCGAGTAATAACTCCTAAAAGTATCCACCAAAAACTCCTTGTCTGCAGAGCTTGTCGAACAGTGAAATTCTGCTCCACAGAAATACCTGTTTGTTCTACACCTGTAGAGTTTTCGGAGTCAGAATCTTGCAACGGAGGATCACCATCTGGTCGCAACCCAATATCTTCAGGACGGCTACGTATAACTAACGCAACCGGAATAGTCAGCAGCGTGATAAAAAGACCTGTCACAAATATCGTGTTACGCCATCCAATGTGAGATATACCTAAATCAAGCAGGAGTACCACGAAGGCTCCACCAGCAGCAAACGAAGTCATCAAAGTGGAAAGAGCTAGTGCTTTACGACGAATAAACCACTGATTGACAGCTGCCATAAGCGTTTGACCCAGTGCAGCGGTTTTACCGACTGAGACCACACCCGCAAACAAAAATACAAGCGCCCAATAACTGGTCGCTTGTGATAGAAGCATTAGGCCTATCCCAGCAAGCAACCCGCCAAAAAATATCATAGGCCTGGCACCATATCGGTCTACAAGCCAACCTACTACAGGCCCGCCTACACCTCCTTCAGCTCTGGCTAGACTGAACACTAAAGACATCCTGAAATAACTAATCCCAAGATCAGATCTTATCGGTTCAAAAAAACGTGGAAACCCGTTTGAAATAGAGCCATTACCGAACATCCCCAAAATTGAGGATACGATAACAATCCACCAACCATAAAAAATACGGTTTGATGGCCTGAATTCGTTACGTTGTCTTCGAGACTTCATTACTGTTTCCATAATATTTTAGACTGCTATTTGAGTCAATCAAAGAGCATACAACATGCATGTTTTACGACGGTTTTTATCGGTACGAAATTCGTATTTTTAAACACGAAAATTTGAGTATTGACATGCAGTTTTTAGTGAAACATAATGGCTCACTCCCAAAGACTCAACCGCCGATTTGGGAGGTTATTTGGCCATCGCGGTCCTTACTTGAGGAGGGTACTGGTCAAGTGCCTAACAGGGTGTGAAGTAGTATGGTGGTGGGGCACAGGCCTAACCCTTACCCCGGTCAGAATTTCTTTCTGGCCGGGGTAAATGGTTTAAATTGATAAGTTAGTTATAATCCCTTCAATAGCTCTCGGTAAAAACGTTATACCAGTTTCGATTTGTACGACTTCTCTGATATCTCCCAATCTTGCGAAATGTATTGGAAAGTCCACCGAAGCCTCTATCAGAGACAACACCTGATCACACAGGAAGGTTAAATCTACTTGATCATTCCTCCCTGATGGAAGAGATATCTTGTAGACAATGGACGGGCTAGAAAAGTCGATTACGAGTAGCATAGGCAAACAGTATGATTCGCTATGAAAAGCCCGAAGTACTGCCTCTCCAGTCGCGCTAAATCCATGTTGACCAAATATAACTAGATTGGCAAATTTAGCACCTTTGCTTTCAAAAGCCCTCCTGTATCCACGGAATATCTTATGAGCTACCTCGTCATACTCTCTAGTGACAAAGACAGCAATATAATTGAACTTCATATCATCATAGTCCAATAGCTCTCGATACCATCTTGTCAGCTTGTCAAAATCGTGTTTATCGTAATTGCTATTCATAATCTGCACCATGTTCTAAAGATCATAGTTATCGTTCCATTATACGAGGAGAGAAATAGTTACGACGATATAAACGATAAAACTAGAACTTACAATTTCGTCAATTTCGTGCTGGAAACACCAGTACAATGGGTCACTTTCTGCTTGACATAGTCGTCCCCGGAACGTAAGATTTTAAGGTTGAGGTCATATATGGATTACGCAATATTTAAAAGCGGTGGAAAACAATACAGAGTAACCACCGGAGACACACTAGATATAGAAAAAATCACCGCAGAAGTAGGCTCAATTGCCGAGTTTAACGAAGTGTTGGCGCTCTCTGACAATGGAGAGCTCAACATAGGAACTCCAACAGTAGCCGGAGCGAAAGTGCTGGTAGAAGTAAAAGAGCACAGAAAAGACCGAAAACTAATCGTATTCAAGTACAAGTCAAAAACGCGATACAGAAGGAAACTCGGACATAGGCAAAATTACACTCGAGTTACTGTGCAAGATATTCAGGTAGGTGGCTAAATATGGCACATAAGAAAGCTGGTGGTAGTACTAGTAACGGTCGTGATAGCAACGCTAAACGGCTAGGCGTAAAAAGATATGGCGGGCAGTTGGTAAGTGCTGGATCGATATTAGTTAGACAACGAGGAACTCGTATATTACCGGGGACAAACGTAGGACTGGGAAGAGACTACACTTTGTATTCCACGGTTGATGGCCACGTAGCATATGAATGGGCTGCTAAAGGTAAGAAACGTGTCAGCGTATATCCTGAGAGCCCAGTACAAGTCTAATCCAGGAAAGGCGTAATTATGAAGCCAGACATACATCCAGAATTCCACACTGCTACTGTCAATTGTTCTTTTGGAAACACTTTCGAGACAGGTGCTACTCAGGCGGAGTTAAAAGTTGAGATATGTAGCAAATGCCACCCTTTCTATACAGGGGAACAGCGCATAGTAGATACACAAGGTCGAGTAGAAAGAATGAGACGACGATATAACTTGCAATAAGAAACTTGGACATACACATAAAATAAAGTCGAGGAAAAGTCCTCGACTTTATTTTTAGATAATACAATATGACTGATATCAATAGAGAATACAGGAAAGTGACTGGACCGAATTAATCATGGCAGAAAATAAAAGTTTCGCATATGGGGGACAAGCGGTAATAGAAGGGGTAATGATTCGCGGCAAGAATAATTTCAGTGTTGCGGTTAGAACACCAAACGAAACGATCGCTACAACGTCACAACCACTGAGTCCCATATTTACTGGTTTTGCTAGAAGAATACTACTATTAAGAGGTGTCCTAATACTAGTAGAAGCACTGGTGCTAGGTGTGAAAGCTCTTAATCTCTCTGCGCAACTAGCAGTACAAAATGAATCTGAAACATCCGAAGAAGGCCTGTCCAATTGGTTACTGGGTCTTACCGTAGCGGTGTCGTTAACCTTAGGGATTGGCTTATTTTTCGTACTGCCATTACTCATAGTACATTTTATAGACCCCTGGATAGCATCTAGTTTAACCAGCAACATTATTGAAGGCTTAATACGGCTGTTCATATTATTAGCATACATATCAGCAATTGGCTTCATTAAAGATATAAAGAGAGTGTTCGCCTATCATGGAGCTGAACACATGGCCGTCCACGCACATGAAGCTTCACTACCATTGACCGTATCAAACGTCCGGAAGTTTGGGACTCCACATCCAAGGTGTGGGACAGCCTTCCTTCTGACTGTAGTACTCGTATCTATAATAGTGTTCGCGTTTCTCGGAAGACCCGATTTGGAATGGCGTATCCTATCAAGGTTAGTATTAATACCGGTAGTTGCTGGCATAAGCTACGAGCTAATCAGATTTAGTGGTACCCATCAAGCTTGGGGAATATCAAAAGCGATTTCTGGCCCGGGTTTACTGCTACAGAGATTAACAACACGCCAACCAGATGATCAGCAAATCGAAGTAGCCATAGAAGCTTTGCATACAGCTATGAAAGCCGACGAAACTGAACCAGATAAGAGGTGAACGCATGGACCATCAAGACCTGTGTGAATCATGTGAACAAGAATTCTTCCATTGGAACCCCAATATATACGAATATTCAGGTTCAACACAGCAACCTGATATGCGGGCGGTAGCAGCAGAAAATCTACGAAAATACAATGAGTCGATAGAAAAAATATCTGTACAGCTAGATGAATTACTAGACGCTATTCGGAAATCAGAGGCGAGCAGTCAAGATATTATCAATCAATTAGCACACATCGGCAGGAATTTAATACCTAAACACGGTCTATGTATAGATAAAAGCTGTGCAATGTGTAGAGTGCATGAAGAAGCAATAAAAGAACATGTGCTAGTGTACGTTGACTGGAGAGTACCCGGAACTGTGCAGAAGCTGCAACAGGCTCGTCATAGAAATTGACTTATATCTACATAGCAAATTTAATTATGCGATACATATGCTTATAAACTTTGAAGCCTCCTATTAAAGTCTTCCGCCAATTGCGGTCTTTCGTAGGACGGACGTGGTCGAACAAATCAGTCTCAGTATAATGAAATTTGTCATTTGCCACGAAACTGGCCGCCAACTTGCGAGACTCACTGACGGGTATAAGCAGATCAGCTACATCGTGTATAACCAAAATTTCAGTTTTGATTTTATGAACGTGATTGCTTGGAGAGATCTTGTCGAGGTCAATCAGGACCTCTCTAGGTAAATCAGCCATGATTGCATTTGCTGATTCTAGAGACGTCCCATCAATTAACTCTTTAACTCTTATCGCTTTAGGAGATAATTTAGCAAGTTCTTTAGACTCAATGATGACTCGGCCATCATACAAGTCTGTTAACAGTTCTTTTTCATAGTTATTCGTCAGTGATCCGATGATCTCATTAGAAAACACTCTAAGGGTTAACGGGTCTACCTTCCAATCGGTCTGAGTATCCTTATCAATAATAGACCTAGTTGCTATTTGCAAGAACAAGTCATGGGCATCGAAATACCCGCCGAATGAGTTAACAAACGCTATGTCGTCTCGTATTCTAGCGTCGCTGGCAGCTATAAGCGCAAACGAACCACCTACAGAGAAGCCACCAATACCTGTCTTTGAAGCAACTACTGTGGATTGTGAAACTAAATATCTGAAAGCCCAAACCAGATTCTCTATTTCACCTGAGTCTAATTCATTTTGCCCTCCCATAGATTGAGACCAATGAAACATTACAATAAAACCTGCTCTCGCTAGAGCTTCACCTAGACGGATTACGTCCGGATCGTCTCTACCCGCAGCATTAGCTCCTAAAAAGAGCAAAATACCCGGTCTTGGCTCGTGACCAGTTAAAGAATAGACGTCTGAAACCAATTCTCCGTTAGGACCCGGATACATTACTTTTTCTCTAACTGGCGTATCAGCGAACCAAGTTTGGGGTTTAATCGGAAGATCCAAGATTTGTGTAACAAAAAAACTAGTGCGAATAGCAGTTTTACCAAGAGGACTGAACCCAACGCCTAAGACAATAACGATTATGATAAATGCTACGAATAAAGTTATAGTTGCAGTCATAGATAAACGCTCTACCCAAGAAGTGAATACTTTAACTATCATGAAAAACCAGCTCAACTAGACACGCACTTTATATATCATTGCCACTGATAACACTCTTACAAAGGCCATAGAGATAAATACAATATTCCAAGGGCTACCTGTCATATCTAGGATAATACTAAAAAGCAAAGCTTGCAGACCCGCATAAGCATATCCGTGTGCATCTAACAATCCGGAGGAAGTTGCGGCCATATCCCTACCAGCTATATCTACAGCCAGAGTAGACATGGGCGACAATCCAATACTGAGACCTCCCAATAATAGAAGCACTGCTCCAATATAGGATGAATCTGGAGGGATGATGGCCACTAGTAGCAAGACAACAGCACTTGCAATACAAGACGTTATTACCATCGGGCGTCTGTTGCTATCCAAAAATCGATCTGAGATTAGCCCGGAGACTGGAGGTGCTATTAAATATCCCAGCGGAAGAATAGCAGTCAATAATATAGTAGATTCAATCGAATGTTGACCAACTTCGAAATAGTAAAGTGGAATCCATGTAGTAAGTCCATACTTCACCACATTTTCAAGCCCTTTAACATGACTTGCTAAGTGAAATTTAGGATTTTTAAGTAACGACTTGTAGGGTCCTAGTCTAGTGAGTTTTCCTGGACCTGGTAGTTCCGGTGTGGAAGATACTACATCTTCCTCTATATACTCTTGCAAACCAGCGTGAGACGGACGGTCCCGTACTAAGAAGTAAAGGACAAACCCCAGTATCAAAACTATTATCGGTGGATATCTAAACGCTGATCTCCAACCAAACTCAATACCAACATACCCAACAATCCACCACATTAGGAGCATAGACCCACCAGACGCAGTTCCAATGATCCCAAGAGCTAACCCTCGGTCTTTGCGAGGCCACCATTGGGCAATCATGCTGATTCCTGGAGCCCAACAAGCAGCGTTACAAAACCCTGCTATCCCATAAGGAATGGCTATACTCCAAATCGAAGTGCCAAAGCTGGCTAGGAGATTAAATAAAGTAGTGGTTATAGCCCCAAGGGCAATCCAAACTCGAAAGCCATAATATTCTGATAATCTACCGTGAAATAAATCGCCTAAGCCGAATCCCCAAAGAAGACAAACATTAATTATACCTATCTGCAAATAACTAAAATTCAGATCGTCTTTGACAAGTGGAGAGATAGGCCAGAAATTAAACCTGCCGAGGTACACGAACAAATAAAAAAACGCGAACACCAATAGGACACGCCATCTCCAGTAGTGGTATCTGGCCGGCATATCTGCATATCTGACGGCATTAGCACGAGTTTTCAATTTATTTACTACTCATGTAATTGAGTCATCACGCCGTTCCAATATCCGTTGCGCGTATCACTTGTGATTGTATGACCAAGTCTAGGCTAGCTATCGTGTTTTAGCAAAAAGAGCTTCCTTAGCATCCGCTAGAAGATCTTCGTCCGACCTGCTCAAGTCTATTGGATCTCCATGAGGTTGGGGTACAGGAAAGCCTGTCCTATAATATAATTCGACCCGATTCCCTTCTGGATCAAAAAAGTACATACCGAAAGCGTTTCCATGGCTCACTATTCTGTCTATTTTAAGATTCTCTGTCTCAATTAGTTGTTTATAGTCTCTGAGATCCTGTATAGCTGGAACTTTAAAAGACATTTGCTGTACCAATTGAGTATCTTCTTCAGACGATCTACCTTCAACCAATACAAACTCGTGGTGCTCTGCTACTGGATCAGAACTAAGGAAACACATACCCACGCCGTTCCTATTCGCTCCTTCCAGATCTTCATCTGATACTTGCAACCCAATCACTCTGGTGTAAAAATCACGCATTTTCGCTATGTCATTCACGTGGATACCAACGTGTCCAAGGCCAGTAGTCTGTGGCATAGTAAACACCTCCGGATATTCTGTTTGGCGCTAATTCAGACGATTATACCATTAGGAGCTTCTGAAGCTAAGAATCAGAAAAATCGTCAACATTCTGAAATCGACTAATTAATTCTTCTAGCACACGCGAATTATCTCTAGGGGATATCATCTCAAGGTGAGGGGCGGATATAGATTGCCGTCCGTCGCGTAGAAAATAATACACATTGATATCTGCATCTGAATAATCTTTAGAGTCATCTAGTTCCATACGCAAACGCAGTCTTTGTTTGACAATATCTAAATGCGCAGATATGGCTACAACTGTCAACGGACAGCGGACTTCATTCGCTATATCATACAAAGGTTTCCTGAAACCCTCATTCAGATTAGTCGCATCGAAAACCACTTTATAAGATTGTATAAGTAAGCCTTTGATAATCTCATGACAGACGGAGAAAACTCTGGAATGTTCATCTCGTGTGTATTTTGGGTGTAGGAATAAGGCTTTTCGCACACGATCACTGCTCACTACAACACACGGAACTACTTCAGTTATCTGCCGAGCAAAATAAGATTTGCCTGTCCCAGGCAAGCCAGACAAAATGATTAAATAAGCACCGGTTAAACTTTCCGGCTGATCCCCGATATCGACAGCGGAAAGACCAATCGTAATATCTTGATCATTATCTGCATTTCTCACTTATCAACAGTCCATATCAGAATGCGAACACTAGAAGAACTATTCCAATATTTTAAGACAAGGCAGCTATCAAAACCTCATGAATAATTTGCAAAACTATTATTACAACTAACGGGCTAAAATCCAACATTCCTACAGTGGGTATAATTTTTCGTACAGGCCCTAGTATAGGTTCTGTAACCTGCGCCAATATTTCATATATATTGATTAAAATCGGATTAGGCCGTCCACCCATCATGGGAATAATAAAAGACAGGATGATTCGTCCCAATATAGCCAAATAAAATAAGGTGAATACAAAATGAATAAGTTGCACGAGACCCATAAGATTTTATTTTTCTCCCAATCTTATAGACTTCAGATACGCACTATTTACAGCTTCTACCAATGCAGCAGGTACAGAATACTTTTCTAGCACCTGTACCCCTTCAGCCGTAGTTCCCCCCGGAGACACTACCATATCTTTTAGCTCTCCAGGATGTCTTCCAGTATCCATAATCAATTTTGTACTTCCGTACATGGTCTGCAACGCCAACTTCCTTGCCATATCTCTGGGTAACCCTACATAAACTCCGGCATCTATCAACGCCTCGACAATCAGAAATACATATGCTGGCCCGCTAGCGCTAAGTCCTGTCGCCATATCAAGGTATTTCTCATCGTGGACGTAGATTTCTTCGCCGATAGTGGACAAAATCGATTTGGTCAATTCTATATGAGCGGCATCTACTTCATCTGATGCTGTCCAAACACTCATTCCGCTACCAATCTGCGCGGGTGTATTAGGCATAATCCTTATTATTTTATTATGGCCCGTTGATCCAGACAATGTGTTTATTGCCGCGCCTGCGATGATAGAAACTACAGTTTGATCATTCGAGATTTTATTCTTGATGACCTGTGAAACAGATAATATATCCTGAGGCTTAATAGACAGTACTATCAATTCTGCGTCATCGATAGCTTTTATATTGTTATCCGTCGTATTTATCCCATAAGTGCTGGATAAATACTCTCGTCTAGATTTTACGACTTCTCCAACACATATATCTTTGGCCACAGCAATACTGGCGTTTAAAATACCTCCGAGAATAGCTTCGGCCATAGTACCGCCGCCGATGAAAGAAAGTCTCATATTAACAGCCTACTTTTCGTTTAAAAGATTATAGCATTACCCGATATAGCTTTAAAAAGTAATTAATAGAACAAAATCCTTATACAATCGAATGATAGAGTAGGAGCTGTACATACTATCTGTATATACAGTGTACTAAAATGCATTTATACAACGAAACCCGACATCCAGTCCATGTCGGGATCAGAAATCTGACAGTCCATTACCCACTGATAGGCCAACAGCCAATCTGATCGCTTCCAGCATACTAGTATGATCAGCAATACCTTTTCCAGCAATGTCAAAAGCCGTGCCATGATCTACAGATGTTCTAACAAACGGCAACCCCAGATTAGCAGTTATGCTTTCTTCGAAGCCATACACTTTTACCGGTATATGCCCTTGGTCATGGTACATGCACAAAACCGTATCATATTGACCATTAATAGCCTGATGAAAAACTATATCAGCTGGAACAGGACCTGATGCATTTATCCCATTCCTCCGTGCTTCTTCAACTGCAGGAGCAATCTGTTCTGCTTCTTCATTACCAAGCAGACCTCCGTCACTTCCGTGAGGATTCAGAGCCGCAACAGCTATTCTGGGATCTGAGAAACCCCATTTTTTGAAGCTCTGATCCGTCAAGGTCAAGAACTCTAATATCCTATCCTTCTTGACATAATCACATGCTATTTTCAAAGACCTATGTGTAGTTAAGTGCACTACTCGTAAATTCTTTGCAAGAAGCATGGTCGCTACTGTCTTGGACCCAGACAATTCCTGTAGAAGCTCCATATGACCAATGGATTGATATCCAGCTAAACTTGCTGCCTCTTTGTTCAAAGGTGCGGTAGCTATACCATCTACAACACCAGTCAGAGCCATCTCCCCAGCTTTGGTTACCCATTCCATTGCCGCTTTCCCACAGGGAATACTTATTTGACCAATAGTAATATCCTCTGGGTTTAGATTATGTATATCTACAACATCTATACATGAGCTGTCTGAACCCGCGATAGATAAATCTGTTGGTTCCACCACAGACATCGCGCTCTGCAAACTACGAACAGCCGTCTCCATAGCAATAACATTACCTATCACGATAGGGCGACAAGTTGAATAGACGTTTCGATCAGATAGAGCTTTTACAACGACTTCTGGTCCTATACCACACGGGTCTCCCATAGTTATGGCTATAGCAGGCTTGTCAGACATAGCTATCTCCAGATGGCAAGCAGGTCAATTCGATATATATAAATACAACAGTGACCATGTTTAGTCACATTTACTCCAAGCACAAAATGCGTCTATACATTTCACGCACCCTTCTTGAAACATCACGGGACCATTGCAATCAGGGCATCGCCTACCACCTTCAAAAACTACATTAGATATCGCATCGTCAGTTTCTGTAGTGAAACCTAATTGCGTTGCGACAGGCTCTGCAGTAGCCAACCTGTTTGAACCATGTCCATTTTGTCCAAGATGTCTCTCCACCGCGAGAGCCACAGCATCTGGGGCTGAGCGGACTAAAGTACCCTCATCCCATGCAGGGCAACAAGTAATTCCTCTTAAATGGCTGACTATCTCTTGAGGATCAACTCCAGACCTCAGAGCTAGGGTAACTAGACGAGATATTGCTTCCAATTGCGCAGAATCACACCCTCCAGCTTTACCTAAAGTGCTGAAGACTTCGAACGGCAACTGCTCTTCATCAAAATTAATAGTAATGTACATATTGCCATGACCGGTACGGACACGCTCAGTAACGCCCCTTATTTCCCTGGGCCGTTCCCTAGGTACCCTATAGTACGGTATATCTGCTATGTCTACATTCTCTTTAGCGTCAGTAGAATGCCTAGAAGTATCTCCAGTGCTCAGTACCTGCTCAGACTTGCTACCATCTCTATATACTGTTATACCCTTACAATTCGTTTCATAAGCTAGCATGTATGCTTGGCGAACATCGTCAATAGTCGCATCATGAGGAAAATTAATTGTCTTTGAAACAGAATTATCTGTATGTTTTTGGAATGCGGCCTGCATTCGAACATGCCATTCTGGATTTATGTCATGAGATACTCTAAACAGTTCTTTAACCCACTCAGGGACTTCTAGATGTTCCAGACTACCTGATTCCGCTAACTGTTGCATTAGAGTATCAGAATAAAAACCTTCAGATTTGGCAATCGCTTCAAAATACGGATTACCTTCGACCAGTTTGGTCCTATCCATGACATTACGCACATATGACAAAGCAAACAAAGGTTCAATCCCACTGGAAGCTCCAGCAATTATGCTGATTGTACCCGTAGGCGCTATCGTGACTGGTGCAGAGTTTCTCATCTTTTGACTAGTTGAACTATTATTGTATGCACTGCCCTCCCATGAGGGGAATGTCCCCCTGGAATCAACTAGATTACCAGAGGCTTTGTAACTCTCTTCTTGTATGTACTTCATCACTTGTTCCGCAAGATCTAGAGCCTCTTGAGAATCGTATCTTATGCCGAGCTCAACTAACAAATCTGACCAGCCCATGACCCCGACTCCTATACGCCTCGTAGTCCGGCTCATGTCAGCTATTTCTGAGATAGGATATTCATTCATGTCTATGACATTATCTAGCAAATGTACTGCTGTGTGAGTTACTCTGGCTAGTCTATCCCAATCCATTACCACATCATTGTCAGTAAACGTGACCATACGAGCCAAATTGATGGATCCGAGGTTGCACGACTCATACGGAAGCAGTGGTTGCTCTCCACAAGGATTTGTAGATTCTATAGCGCCCAATTGGGGATTAGGGTTATCTCGATTAATCCTATCCAGGAACACGATACCTGGATCTCCAGTTTTCCACGCTAACTGGACCATTTGTTCGAACACTTCACGAGCATTAAGTTGACCCGTAATGTCCCCTCCGTGAGGATTAACGAGATCAAACACCTCATCGTTCTTAACTTTCTCCATAAAGTCTTCGGTTACAGCCACAGAGATATTAAAATTAGTTAATTTCGTACCGTCTTCTTTAGCTGTAATAAACTTCAATATATCTGGGTGATTCACATTCAATATACCCATATTGGCGCCACGACGTGTTCCGCCTTGCTTCACGACATCTGTAGCAGCATCGAAGGCATTTATGAAACTCACAGGTCCAGACGCAACTCCACCAGTAGATCCGACTACATCACCCTCTGGTCTGAGCCGAGAAAAGGCGAATCCTGTACCTCCACCACTTTTATGTATTAGAGCCGTTTCCTTAACTCGAGAGAAAATAGAGCTTAGAGAATCATCGACTGGTAATACAAAACAGGCAGACAACTGTTGTAATTCACGACCTGCATTCATCAAAGTTGGTGAATTTGGAAGAAATTCAAGACGTGTCATAACATCATAGAATTCATCTTCAGTAGATTGTCTCTGGATTTGTGTGGCACCGTAGTTAAGATCAGCCTGCGACAAGTTACACGCGACCCTACGGAACATACCATCAGGGTCTTCGAGGACATTACCTTCTCTATCTTTCGATAGATATCTCCTCTGCAACACTACCTTGGAATTTTCAGTCAACTCATTAGATCTCTCATTAACTTGATCCGCCATTCCTGACTCTTTGAGAGCATTTCTAACTTTACTTCTAATTTCCGGTGTAGAGAATTCTAAATCTTTTCTAGTAATTGTCACTTCAACAACCCCCCTCAACTAATTCAATCACTCTATATAAACTTTTAGACTAATATTAACTTCAGTCTATCACTCCACCTGTCGAAAGATGTTTGATCCGAGCCGAAAGCATAGCATCTAACAGAACGTCGCCATGGAAATACATCTCAGGAACCAGACGAGTCCCACCAAACATATTAGCTATTATGTCTTTCACAGCATTACCCACAATAGAACTCCAGGCTCTACATAATCCTAATATATAATTGGCAATCATTTCTGAATTAATTACCTTATATACGAATTGCGCATAACCTTGTTCAACTCGATTAATAACACCTTGCCTAAATTCTATGCCATTCGTGTTCAAAACTTCTACTATTAAATCCGCTAGGTCTTTGATTGCACCATAAGCTATTGGGTGATTTGATTTGAGTTCCAATATCATCCCTTGATTGTTTATAGAACACGCGGTCACATTAAAATAATCACTCAAAAATTTAAGTATAGTATCCTCTAAACCAATAGGTATAGGTTCACACTGTACTTGCACTATATATTTTATTTGTCTTTCCAAAATAACACCTTGCTTATATCCTGCAGTTTTGATTCGTTTGAAACCTAGCTATTCGTGGCCGCATTATATTGTGTAAAACTTTAGATTTTATAATCCAAGTTGTATCACATTCTCCGAATATTCTCCCTAACCCGATGTCACTAGATTCATTTGAATGGATATCTCTTTCTTTAATCTTCGTCTGTTTCCGGAATAGCTAGCCAACATGTGACCAAACTAGCCCTAACTTCTTTTTCAAACTCATCCTGAAGTTCAGCAAAAGGATTAATCGGCAACTCTTGATATTCTAAATCAACTTGATATGGATACCCGACTGGAACCAAACTTTGCTTCATTATCTCTTGTAAATCATGTGCTCTATTATTGTGGCTTAATAGCCTTGCGAGAGCCGAGTATTGGACACTACTACTCATCAGTTTAATATCTCCTCTGAACTCCCTACTCTCTTAAGCAGATAAGTTCACTTGTCCTTTCATAATGGGTGTTTTGTTTCCGTATTTATTAGGCTTCTTAGAACCCGCTCCTACATTACGCTGCGCGCTCTTACTGCCTAGTCGCGGCAAGGAGAGCCGTGTTTCATCCTCCCGCAAATCCTTCACCACCCGCTCAAAGCTCTCAATGTCTGTAAAGTCTCGATATACACTGGCGTATCTGATATAAGCGACACGATCCAGTCTTCTTAACCTTTCCATGACTATTTCACCAATATTCTCAGACGAAACCTCCCATTGACCACTGCCATATAGTTCTGTTTCTATCTCCTCAACGAGTTTCTCTATTACCTTGGGAGATATCGGACGCTTTGCACATGCCTTTCTTATGCCTTCGATCAATTTCTCTTTATTGAACTCTTCCCGTCGATCGTCTTCTTTTAAAACTACCAAACCTGCCACCTGAATTCTTTCATAGGTAGTGAACCGTTCATTGCAAGACTGGCATTCACGCCTTCTGCGGGTTCCGCTCTCTGCTTCCCGAGAATTTGTTACTTTTGATTCTGTAGAAGTACAATACGGGCACTTCACTTTGGCACCTTTTTTAAAACTTTCTCAAAATTTTCTTATAAATACTAAATATTGTATCGGCGTTGTTTCAACATACAACTTATAGTAGACGAGATTGTATTAGAGTCGCTAAGTGAAAGTCAATATAGAATCACTACGAGTTTCGATGTTAAATCATTAATTCCTTGAGGTTAACTTACTACAACAAGTATTAAGCAAGTATTACATTGGGTTGCTAGTCCTTCTCTATAAAAGAGAAAGACCACCCCCCTTCTGGGGGATGGTCAATAAAATGGTTCTCGGGACTCATTTGTTAGGATAGAAGAAAAAAAATTATTGCGTTAAAGCCTCCGAGAATATTCCTCTACTACTGTTAACTACTTTAACATACAAGACGGAGAAGACCCTATCACCATTGACACCGCCTTTAGCGGGTTTGTACACATCCACACTACACCAGGATATCTATCTCCGTCTTGCAATCAGACTGACCTACTTACGTAGAGTTTCCCTAGCGGAAAAATCCTCTCCGACCTCCCGATTGAGGTCTAAGGAAACTAGGAACATCCAGTTCGTCTTCAGTTTGAGACGACACATCTTGTAAAAGCCTTTGTAATTCTTCTTCCCTCATCTGCTGATTATCCTGGGTTATCGGGAATGCAGCTGCGACCATTGTTATTTTGACCTCATCATCTAGCCGCGGATCTCTACTAGTACCAAAGATAATATTCGCTTCTGGGTCCGCCATATCTTCTATCACCTTTGCGGCGTCCTGCACCTCTCGAAGTGTCAAGTTAGATCCCCCTGTGATAACAAATAAAATACGCTTAGCCCCGTCCATAGCGATATCCAACAGCGGACTCTTGGTTGCCATCTTGGCAGCATCAGCTGCACGATTTTCGCCCTTTCCTTTTCCAATGGCCATCCAAGCAGGACCTGCGCCGGCCAATATTGTTTTTACGTCTGCAAAGTCTACGTTGATCTCACCTGGAACGGTCACTACTTCCGCAATCGCCTGGATACCTTGATGAAGAACCGAGTCTGCCATCTTAAGAGCATCTTCCCAAGTGAAAGCCTGATCGTCTTTGGTATTCATTTCCAGAAGACGATCATTCGGAATAGTAATCAATGTGTCCACATGATCCCTTAGCCTAGCAATCCCTTCCTCAGCATTTTTACGACGGGCGGCTGCTTCAAATGAAAATGGACGACTCACTACCGCTATAGTCAAAGCACCCGATTCTTTTGCAATTTGCGCTACTACGGGGGCAGCTCCAGTGCCAGTTCCACCTCCCATTCCAACAGCCAGAAAAACCATGTCCGCTCCTTCAACTGCCTGTTGAATTTCAGCTCTAGATTCTTCGGCTGCTTGCCTACCCAACTCAGGTTGCGCTCCTGATCCAAGACCCCTGGTTAAATTCTGACCAAGCGCGACTCTCTGAGCTACATCACATCTAAACAAATGCTGCGCATCGGTATTCATGGCAAAATATTCGACCACAGGAAGTTTCTCTTTGTACATGCGGCTAACCGCATTACTTCCACCTCCGCCAATTCCGAGGACTTTTATCATAGGCACGCCCCTAGCAATTTCCGGAACGAGATTAAGATTGTCGCTTAGCTCATTGCTAGGTTCCCACGACGCTGAATTTTCTAATACCATAATTATGACCCTCCACAAGATTTTGTATTCTTTAGAACTCTCTTGATGGTGTCTAGGTTAGCTATAGAGTTATGTATAATCCCACCAACCACACACTTGTCACCATCGCATCACTAGTCAGTCCGACATAACTATCTGTTAGACACTTTATCCCTTACACGACCTAATCGATTCAATAGAGATTTATATCCGTAGTTATATCGGTCCCGCTCTCTATAAGCGCGGCTTTCCCCCTGATGCTTAATACCCCAAATCAATGTACCGACCGCTGCCGATAAACCGGGTTTTTGTAGCTGAGTCGGCAAACCTGCTATACCTGAAGGATTTGCTATTCTGACTGGCCCTCCAAGATTATCTTCAACAAGCTTTTGCAATCCTTGCAATTCCGAAGTACCACCGGTAATAACTAGTCCTCCATTGGGCAATTGTCGAAGCCCTGACTGGCTCACTCTGAGCATTATGAGCTTCAATATTTCTAACGTCCTCTGGTGAATAGGTTCACATAAGCCCCGTCTTTTCACCACACGCTTTGGCTGCCCCTGCACGCTTGGTATAACCACCTCCTCATCAGCTTTTACCATTTCAGGAAACGCGTGGCCCCATTTCACCTTAATTTCCTCAGCCATATAATAAGGAACTCTCAAAGCCACAGATAAATCACGAGTTAATTGGCTCCCTCCCACAGGAACGACACTGGAATACCATGGGCTCCCGTACCTATAAATACAGATGTCCGATGTGCCTGCACCGATGTCAACCAAGACAGCTCCCATCTCTCGTTCATCTCCAGTGAGAGTCGCTTCGGAGGAGGCCAACCCTTGATATACCAGGCTATTCACTCCTACTTTACAAGCTTCAATGGTTTTGACAGTATTTTTTATTATGGTTGCATCCCCAGTTACAACGTGAGATTCGACTTGAACATCATTAGCGTGCAATCCGAACGGATTCCTAACACCAGAAAGTCCATCTACTTCATACCCAATAGGTATAACATGCAGTATCTCTTTCGAGGAATCTATATTAGGCAATGACGCCTTCATTAACTCGCTCAAATGTTGAGCGGTTAGACCATCTACATACTCACTATTCCGAAGCGTATCTTTAGTGTTCATACACGTTATATGATTGCCGCTGATACTTGCGTAGACTGATGATATTACTCCTCTACCAACATATCTCTGTGCTTCCGCAAGCGCAGACGCGACAGCCGACTTCACTTCCTCAATACTTTCTACTCTGCCTTTCTGAACACCATAACAAGGAGATATCCCAGTGCCTAAAATCTTAAGCTCTCCTTCAGATCCTACTCTTGCTAATATGGAGCTGACCTTATTAGTACCAACATCCACCGCAGCGTAATACGTTTCTTTTGCCACTGATTTACCATCCTTCGAGCCTAATGCTCTAAATTCTCCACCATGCTAATTGACTCTGGCGGGCTACTGAATCAATATTTCCCTATCAGATATGTTCTGCAATTCTTAAGCGAGCACTCCGACTTCTCGGGTTCGACGCAATTTCGCTGGACGTGGGTTTTATAACCCGTCTGTTTATAAGACGAAGCTGAGGAATATGCTCGCAAATACATTCGACTAATCCAGGATCACAAATACAATCCGACGATTCCTTAAATAATGCTGATTTAACGATCCGATCTTCAAGACTGTGGTAACTTATCACTGCTAACCGACCCATACAGCTCAGCAACGAGATAATATTTGCCAGTCCCGTCTCTAAGCTTTGAAGTTCATCGTTGACCCTGATTCTAAGGGCTTGAAAAGTGCGAGTAGCTGGATGAATACGGGATTGACTATTTACAGTCCTACGAATGACTTCCGATAGTTCTTTCGTAGTGTGCAAAGGTCTGTTACGTACTATAGCTCGTGCTATACGCCGTGAGGCTCTTTCTTCGCCATACAAGTAGATTAGATCAGCTAACTCAGTCTCCTCAAAGGTGTTCACAATATCAGACGCAGTCATAGAATCAGATTCCCTATCAAAGCGCATATCTAAATATTCATCTCTTTGAAAACTGAGTCCATACCCATAAGAATCTATCTGCTTTGAGGAAAATCCTAAATCAAGCAAAATCCCATCAAAGGTGCTAAACGCATTTTGACTAGCAATACTCGCTAAGTCCTTGTAATTACCCTGAACTCCTGTAAACCTCTCAGAATACACATCCAGTCTTGAAGTCGCCTCAACCACAGAGCTGCCATCTCGGTCAATACCAAGAACCAAACCATCTGGCTCAGATGCTTCCAATAAAGCTAGTGAATGGCCTCCCTGCCCAAGGGTACAATCAGCATAAACTCCTGTCCTATTAACGTTTAAGTGTTTGATAACCTCAGAAACTAACACGGGCCTATGAAATTTCATATCATCCATAGATACGATCCGCACAGGTGTATTACCGGTGCTCTCATAGAAACATTCAGAATCATTAATGTCATAAGCTGTAGCCTGCATACCATTAGTTCCTAGAACGTTAATTCTCAATAAACACAGCGATAACTGCATTGCCTCACCAGACCTTAGCAACCGAGTAATTACTCCACCCAGCAATACTATTACCTGAGCGATCTGCTAAGCCAGCTACGCCAAACGATCTACAGACTAGCTCTACGAGCTTAAATCTAACAGGGCCAAACCTGACGTTACATCAGATCGGCAATAAAGAAGAGGACAACTAAGTCCAGTTAACCCGAACCCTTCCTCACATCACACTTGCGAAGTTATCAATCTTGTCAATACCACGTCAATGAGAAAATAATACAAGTTTTTACCAATTTGATACTTTTTTAAGAAAAGTAACATTTTAGACTCTTTTGATAGCATCAAAAAGGGTCGCAACTCGCCCAATACAGTCATTTATATATTTCACTCACAAAATCTTCCACGAGAAAACCGTTTATGCTATACTTGCCGATGTCCTTTTAAGCACACGTAACGGTATCCGATTACACGTTCGAATACCGAAAACTTTAGTTTTCTGGAGAACATTTTTGAAGGTCACTAAAGAATCAGCTAACTCGATAGAAATTACACTATCCGTAGAAATGACCCCTGAAGAAGAGGATCCCTTTATAGATAGGTCTTACAGAAGATCTGTAGGCCGTCTTAACATACCCGGCTTCCGAAAAGGCAAAGCTCCACGCAGCATTGTGGAAAACTATGTCGGCAGGACGGCTCTCCTCAACGAAGCACTAGATTACTTGATTCCAGAAACCCTTGATACAGTTTTACGAGATGAAGACATTCAGGCTTTTGCAGAACCTCAAATCGAAATTACTGAAATTGAACCTGTTACATTCAAAGCTGTAATACCCTTAGAGCCTACTGTTAACCTCGGTGAATATGAAGATATACGGGTAGAAAAAGAACCCGTAGAAATTACAGAGGAACAAGTCAACGATGTATTACAGAGACTAAGACAAGAGTCAGCTCCATGGGAGCCTGTGGAGCGACCAGTTCAATACGGGGACCTTTTGAATATCACGGTAACTGGAACCATAGATGGAGAACAAGTCGTTAACGATGAAGGAATAGATTATATCCCCCAAGAAGATAACGTGCTCCCTTTCCCTGGTTTTGCTACAAATTTAGAAGGCATGAAAGACCAAGAAAACAAAGAATTTACTATAACAATACCTGAGGATTATCCTCGGGAACAATTCGCTGGCAAAGAATGCACTTTTGATTTGACAATATTATCGGTTAAAGAGAAAGTATTACCCGAACTCGATGACGAGTTTTCCAAAGGAATAGGCGATGGCTACGATACTCTCGAAGAATTGACCTCTCATGTTACAGGCCGACTTTCCGACGAAGCCGAAACTGAAGCCACTCGAGAGCTAGAATCCAAAACTCTCGTAGCTCTGGTTGACCTAGCCGAGATAGAAGCTTCGGAACTTCTTTACGAGCGAGAAGTCGAGAATATGCAGCAAGAACGAGAACGCATGCTTCGCAATCAGAGCCTCGACATGGACACGTACCTGAGTTATATAGGGAAAACCCCAGAAGAATTTCAAGAGGAGTTACGCCCCACAGCGAGAGAGCGCCTAACTAGATTTCTCGTACTGAGAAAACTAGCTGAGACAGAGTCGTTAGAGGTATCAGAAGAAGACATACAGAATGAAGTTGATTCGCTAATTGAGTCTGCAGGAGAAAATGCAGACCAGATGCGGAGAAATTTATCTTCTGATGCTGTCAGGAGCAATATAGGATCGTCGTTATTAAATCAAAAAATAATGAGCCGCATAGTCGAAATATCTCAAGGAATTGCTGCGGGATCGAATGACGATGAATCAATAGAACAGACTCCCGACCAATCTAACGATGAAATAGCCACGGAATCCAACACTGAAAACGAAGAAGAGAAATAAGGAGTATAGATAAAAATGTTGAACAACCCCTACCACTCACCACTGGTTGTTCCCAGTAATAACATGGTAACGCCACAGAATATAGTACCAATGGTTATCGAGACCAGCCCCCGAGGCGAGAGAGCCTTTGATATATACTCCCTTTTGCTTAAAGAGCGAATCGTATTCTTGGGAACTCAAATTGCCGACCCAATCGCAAACGTGATAATCGCCCAGCTTCTTTATCTTGAAAGAGAAGATCCTGATAAAGGGATCAGCATTTACATAAACAGCCCTGGCGGGGTTATTAGCTCAGGACTAGCAATATACGACACAATGCAACTGGTTAACTGTGAGGTATCTACAATATGCTTGGGAATGGCCGCGAGCATGGCCACTGTATTGCTGTCAGGAGGAGCTAAAGGGAAGCGTTATTGCCTACCTAATTCTACCGTACACATGCATCAAGCTTTAGGCGGAGCCCAAGGTCAAGCCACTGATATTGAAATAGCAGCCCGAGAAATCCTACGACTGCAAGACAAAATTCGAACTTTACTAGCCGGAAATACAGGGCAAGATTACGAAAAGATAGCCAGAGACACTGACCGAGATTTTTACCTCACTTCAGAGCAAGCCGTGGAATATGGCCTAGTAGACGAAATCCTTAGCGGACCTAGCAAAGAATAAAACACCCAACGCTAATAGAGAAACACTGGATTAAACGTGGCTAACGGCAGTAGCAGTAATAGAAGTAGTCCTAAGAACCTACTATGCTCATTTTGCGGAAAAGAGCATAGTAGAAATAACCTAATAGTAGCAGGTCAAAGCGCAGCTACAGTATGCTACGATTGCGTCAAGGTTCTCGGGCAACTCATACACTCTAAAAACCACCCCATATCACATACAGCAACCACTGACCAAAATCTGGTCCCCAAATCTATATATCAAAACCTAGACCAGTATGTGGTAGGCCAAGACCAAGCCAAAAAGATCCTCAGCGTCGCAGTTTATAATCACTTCAAACGAGTTTGGAATGGCTCAACAACCTCTGACGTTGAGCTGCAAAAAACAAATATTTTATTGATTGGTCCCACCGGTTGCGGCAAAACATTATTAGCTGAAACGCTTGCAAGAACTTTATCAGTACCCTTCGCGATATGTGACGCTACTTCGTTAACTGAATCCGGATACGTAGGGGAAGATGTCGAAAACATATTACTCCGATTAATTCAATCAGCAGACTGGGATATCTCTCGCGCTGAACACGGAATCATCTACATAGATGAGCTAGACAAAATAGCACGCAAAGAAGGAGTTAATAGATCAATCACTAGAGACGTGTCTGGTGAAGGTGTACAGCAAGAACTTCTAAAAATAGTAGAAGGATGCGTCGCTAACGTACCACCTCAAGGTGGTAGAAAACATCCTCATCAGGAATTCTTGCAGATCAATACCAATGACATACTATTTATATGTGGCGGAGCTTTCGAAGGCCTAGATGACATCGTATCGAAAAGGATAACAACCTCAGACCAAATGGGTTTTTTGGGTAACGCCAGGAAAAAAGAAGATGAACATAAAAACGCCTCAACCCAGATAACTCCCGAAGACCTATTGGAGTTTGGTTTTATACCAGAAATGGTTGGGCGTCTACCAGTAGTAACCAAATTAGAACCTTTGGATAAAGAGTCTCTAATTCAAGTGTTAACACAGCCTAAAAATGCAATCATTAAGCAATATCAACACCTATTTCACATTGATGACATTGAACTGGAATTTACTGAAGACGCTTTGGAAGCTGCGGCTGAGGTAGCATTAACACAGAATACCGGAGCTCGATCATTACGATACATAGTGGAAAAAACATTGCTTGACGTAATGTATGAACTTCCTTCAATGAACCATGTATCCAAATGTATCGTTGACAGAGATTGCATTTTAGATAAAAGCACTCCAACCTTGATAGACAAATTAAATATCGAGTTTAAACTCCCAGCAAATGATATACAAAAGTCTGCATAATAAATCTAAATTAAGCCATCCCGAAGCATAGACCTTGTAATTTCCTCATCTAGACATAGTGGCAAAGGATTAGAGGAGTTATTTGAAGTTTCACTATTATCTAGATCAATGCGCCCCTCTGATATAGCATTCAGAGTCTCATAGATTAAGTATGGCTCTTGGGAGTACCCTGATTGCCTTATAAGCTGGAATAGCAACAAGTCTTCCCCTGAATTATTTCTTATAGATTCCAAATTTTTGCCAGATATTTCTGACCACGCTTCGTCAAATGGTGTACCGACTATGCTATTAGTGCAGTAAGAAATCACGGGGCCTCTATCAACTTGCGATGTCGCCAGATGGGTCATGGACCCAGTTTTCTTAGCTCGGCTAGATATTAGATCCCATATCACTTGCTGCCATGTACCTATGGGACCGTCAGGTAAAGCCGGATGAAGATTTATGAAAGGGAATCGAGAGCACATCCCTTCGCTCAATATCAACATATACCCAGCAAGGACGCATATATCTGGCATTTGACCGGATAAGATGTGTAACACTTCTTTATCGTAATCTTCACGTCGCGCATTACGTGAGCCCGTATAATTTTGGCGATAAGCATCAGATGAGAAAGTAAACATCGGGATGCCTAAGCGGTCCGTTAAATCTAGAAATGCGTCTGAACCTGCAAATTCCCCTTTACTGCGATTGCTAAAAACAAATTGAATATTGGCATTCAGAAGCCCATCATCTATCCGGGCCTTTATAAAACTTAATAAACCTCGCGAACCCTCACCTCTACCGCTCGAAAACCAACCTATATTTATCAAATCCCTATCAGGCCTCACTAAAAGTCGATCCAAACAATGCCCTAACTACCATAACCTATTATGCTATATCAGGACTCTTCAAATTGCTCTTTTATATTCGTGATATCTATTTGCACTTTGTTGAGAAGGTCATTGCAATGCTTAGTCAACATCATCCCTTTTTTATACAATTCCACTGAGTCCTTTAACGCCAACCCGCCTTCTTCTAGAGATGAAACTACTTCTCCAAGTAATTTGAACGCTTCTTCAAAGGCCAGAGCGGTAATATCATCCGGTATTTCATCAAAAGATTTATCTATCATCATGTATCCACCTGAATATTGTATTTAGCGAATTAGCGAAACCCGTAGATATTACTATAGCTTCTTATCAGCAGATTGGACCTGCGACAAGCCGTCAGCAAAAACGAGTGAATAGATTTCGCCTTCTCGGACACCGTTAAAAGACCTCACAACACTACCGTACTGGTCTTCAACGATTGTAAATCCTCTCTTTAATGTGGCTGTAGGATTCAGAGTAGCGAGTTGTTTATCTGCACTATCCACTCGAACATTAAGCATGTTGATCATGTATTGAAAGAAAGTATCATGTTCCCTACTCAGATCATCTATTGAGCGTCTAAAAAGTTCGATATCCGGCAGCGCCCGTATTAAATCTCCATTAATAATCTCTATTCCAGCCCGAATAGATTCAAGATTGGAATCCATAATATTATTCATCTGACTTTCTAATCCATACAGGTGCCTTTTCAAGTTAATGACATCAGGGACTATTATCTCCGCTGCTGCTGACGGTGTTGGAGCTCGAAGATCTGCCACAAAATCCGAGATAGTGAAATCTGTCTCATGGCCTATGGCACTTACAACGGGTATCTTACTTCCATATATACTTCGTGCGACTTTTTCATCGTTAAAGGCCCAGAGTTCTTCTAACGAGCCTCCTCCTCTGGCAACAACTATAACGTCAGATCTCCCATCTACATTTAAATCATTGATCGCTTGTACGATATTTTCAGGAGCTGCATCTCCCTGAACCAACGTCGGAGATACCAAAATATCCACCAGAGGATACCGTCTCGTTACGACAGTGGTAATATCGTGCAATACAGCACCTGATACGGATGTAACTACTCCAATGACTTTAGGAAATTCTGGTAAGGGTCGTTTCCTCGACTCGTCAAACAAACCCTCCAGTTCTAGCTGAGTCCGCAGTTTTTCAAATTCAAGAGAGAGCGCTCCAGCACCTTCGGGCATAACAAGGTCGACTATAAAATCTGTACTTCCTCGAGGTTCATAAAAACTAATTCTCCCATGAGTGGATACCGCAGCACCATCTTCAAGAACATCCGACCCCTGTTGGCCTCGAAACATGACACAATTCAATAATGCCGAATCGTCTTTCAGTGTAAAGTAAGCGTGTCCCGAAGCTGATCTTCTAAGATTCGATATCTCTCCAGACACATATAAGTCAGAGAGCAATATGTCTGATTCAAACGATTCCCGTAGATAAGTAGTGACCTGATTTACCGTGTAAAACACCAAGCTTTTATTTTACTCGCTCAGAATATTCACCGGTGCGCGTATCTACTTTTATGATAGTTCCAGGGGTAATAAACATCGGCACATTTAAACGTAGACCAGTTTCAAGCGTAGCGGGCTTATTTCCCCCTTGGGCAGTATCTCCTTTAAACGCAGGAGGTGTTTCCACTACTTCCAACTCAACATGTGTAGGCACATTTATATTTATAGGATTCTGTTTATAGAAAATTAATTCGACTATCATATTCTCTTTTAGATAGTCGAGAGAATCTCCAAGCTGTTCTTTAGTTAGATCGTATTGATCAAAAGTCTCTTGGTCCAGAAAATAATAAAATGTAGTGTCATTATATAGATATTGAGATGATCGATTGTCCACTTCAGCTATTTCAAAACCAGTATCGTATCTCTGAAAAGTCCTCTCTACTACTGATCCAGACAGCAAATTTTTCATCTTTATTCGAGTTACAGGCGCACGCTGTTGCATCTTATGACGCTCATAATCCATAACTTGCCATGGCTGTCCATCCAACTCTATGACCATCCCTTTATTCAGGTCACCAAAATTTATACTCATAACATCATTCTCCCTGAATCAATTATTCTAGTTAACTTTGCTATCCGCAACTACTCCCACAATTACGTCTAACGCAGATGTGTAGCTTCTCCATCCAAACCCGGCAATTTGCCCAGTGACACTGTCTGAGATTATGGAACGTCGCCATTCTTCGCGACCGTGAATATTGCTTAAATGAATTTCGATTACCGGTATCGCAGCATCCAACAATGCGTCCTTTAGGGAATATCCATAATGAGTCAACGCCCCCGGATTGATAACTATTCCGTCAATATCCCCTCTCTGATTTTGAATACAATCAATCAAATCACCTTCAGCATTGGATTGATAAAACAAAACTTCAACCTTCAGACTTTTTGCTCTCTCCTCTATCAGTAACTTTATGTCATCTAGAGTCTTAGACCCGTAGATATCAGGATTTCGCTTTCCAAGTAAGTTAAGATTCGGACCATTTAAGAATAAGATCTTACTCATAATGTTTTATTGTACCTAATAAATCGAATTTCATTCAGAGGACCTAGGATGGTTAGATAAATAAGCGTTTCTTGCTTCCTGTTTGGTTACGTGAGTATAAACTTGTGTAGTGCTTGGGCTCGAATGCCCCAATAGCATCTGGATTACCCTTAGATCAGCTTTCCCTTCCAGCATATGGCTAGCGAACGTATGTCTCAGTGTATGGGGATGCACTCCACTCTTTATACCAGATTTTGTTGCATATTTCTCAACTAATTTTTGTACGCTTCTTTGAGACAATCGTTTGCCATATCTATTCAGGAACAGAGCAGAACTATGCCCATCAGATAATTTCGGTCGGGCCCAATGCAAATATTCAGATAAAGCTTGTTCTGTCGGTTCTCCAAATATTACCCATCTTTCTTTAGCCCCCTTACCTTTTACCAGAATCTCTCTGTCACTTAGTTTCACATCTGCTTGATCTATACCGATTACTTCGGACAATCTCGCTCCGCAGGCATACAATACCTCGAGTATAGCCCTGTCACGATAACCATACACATTCGAAAGCTCTGGGCTGTCCAGAAGCCTTGCAACTTCTGATCGACTCAAAAATGAGGGAAGTGCTTTTTCCATTTTCATCTGGAAGCTTCGACCACTCGGCATAGGATTGGCTTTAAAAAGCCCCTGCTGCACTAAGAATCTGTAGAATGTTCGTAGAGCCGACAACTTCCTTGATATGCTAACTCGGGAATATCCATGTCCATTTCTAGTTTTAGTAGCTAGCCAAGCAACGTATCCACGTAAGATACTCCGATCCATTTTTGGAAATACTATGCCGTCTTCATTTGTGTACGCAATATAGGTCTTTAAATCAGTCAGATATATTCGAATAGTATTATCAGATAAACCTCGCTGGCCCCGCAGGTACAACTGATATAAGCGACACAGATTAACTACACTAGCTTCTTGTTGTGCGGAATCAATAGCGCCACAATGGCTCATAACAACAAACCTTCGTCATCGCATCTATGTATATTAATCGCCGACCGCAGTCAATTCTTGGCTATCATCTTCAACTGTCTCTTTCCAAGCGCATTTCACGCAAGAAACAGTCGATCGAGATTCCTCAACCATTAGACCAGAACATTCTGGACATGGTTTTGCGATAGGACGTTTATTACTTATAAATTCACATTCTGGATAACGTGCGCAGCCGAAGAAAGGTTGCCTACGCCCACGCGCCTTACGTTCCACAAGATCCCCACTACACTCAGGGCAAAGAACTCCTGTTTTCTTTAAGATAGGCTTCGTAGTTTTACAATCAGGGAATCCAGTACAAGCCATAAACCGGCCAAAGCGACCTGTTTTTATCACCATTGGTTTAGCACACGAATCGCACACTTCGTCAGTCTCTTCTTCAATCTTAACCTTCGGCATTTTCTCTTGGGCAGAAGTAAGTGCCTCTTCAAACGGTCCATAAAACTCTTTTAGCATAGGGACCCAATCTCGCTCTCCTCTGGATACCTCGTCCAGTTCATCTTCCATTTTTGCCGTGAAGTCTACGTCCATAACTTTAGTGAAGTACTCTGTGAGTAAATCTGCGATTGTGATCCCCAGAGTTGTCGGATGAAGACGATTTTGTTCTTTCTCTAAATAATTTCGATCGAGCAGAGTCCCGATAGTAGGCGCATATGTACTAGGACGTCCTAAACCATTGTCTTCCATTGCTCGTACCAACGTGGCCTCGGTAAACCTGGGAGGAGGCTGTGTGAAATGCTGTAAACATTCTAAATTAGAACATTCCAAACCATCGTTAGACTCTATAGGTGGCAACGTTTTCTTATTATCGCCGTCTTCATCTTCGTCTGATGATTCCAAATAAAGCACCCTAAATCCCGCAAATCGCAATACCGATCCAGTAGCACGAAATACATATTCATTGTTAATGCCTACACACTTAGCATCAATATTGACAGTAGTAGCTTCAGACTGGGCATCTGCCATTTGACTTGCCAACATACGTGACCATATTAATGTGTACAGCTTATGCTGATCCGTACTCAGTGTTGCCTTCAAAGAGTCCGGGGTACGCATTATAGACGTCGGTCTAATCGCTTCGTGTGCCTCTTGGGCAGATTTAGCACGTGTTTTATAGAAACGCGTTTTATCAGGCAAATAATTTTTACCATATTTATCTTCTATATACTCACGTGCTTCGGCAATAGCACTACTTGCAACCTGTACAGAGTCCGTACGCATGTATGTTATAAGCCCTACAGATCCCTCTCCATTTACTGATATCCCTTCGTACAATTGTTGCGCGACCGACATTGTCCTTTGGGCAGTAAATCTGAGTTTACGACCAGAATCCTGTTGCATTGTACTAGTAGTAAAGGGAGCTGATGGCCTTTGTTTAACATTACGTCTTCGCACATCATTTACAGTGAATTTTGCACCTGTCAGTTCAGACTCGTAAGCCCTTATATCTTTTTCCGTGGCTACATTGATCCTTTTATTTGTTCCTTTGACACTATGCAAAGTGGCAATAAAACTACGAGCATCACTATCTTGAGGGTCAGATTTTTGCAAAATAGCATCTAGGGTCCAAGATTCCTCTGGTACGAAAGCATTAATATCTTTCTCCCTATCAGTGACCATTCGGAGCGCAACAGATTGCACCCTTCCAGCTGACGTGCCTCGCTGGACTCGTCTCCAAAGAAGCGGGCTTATTTGGTAACCTACCAATCTATCCAAGATACGCCTAGCCTGCTGAGCATTTACCAAACTCATATCTATATCTCTGGGGTGTTCAAAAGCCTCTTCAACTGCTTGTTTGGTGATTTCGTGAAAAACTACACGCTTGGGTGGATTGTCATGATTGTCCCAACCAGCAGCCGTTTGTATATGCCACGATATCGCTTCACCTTCTCTATCAGGATCAGTAGCTAAAAATACCGTTTTCGCTTGGTCTCCTGCCTTCTTTATTTGATTTAGCAAAGACCTTTTATCCTGCATCGTCACATAGGAAGGTTCAAAATCCTGCTCCAGATCAACTCCCATCTTTCCTTTAGGCAAGTCTCTGACATGGCCCTGAGAAGCAGTGACCACATACTTTTTACCAAGGATTTGACCAACTGTCCTTGCTTTAGCAGGTGATTCCACGATAACCAATTGCTTGCCCTTTGTATCAGCTATAGATACTTTTCTAGCTGATGACTTCTTTCGGGCACCATTTTTAGCAGTGCTGGCTTTTTTTGGTGAGGTTTTCCTAGGTTTTGATACCATATCAATAGATATTCCTTTGCTAAGTTATATCAGAACACAACTGTACAATGATCGATTCTAGCACACACTCAAATTAGCTAACAACGAATATTCATGAATTTTGCCATAATTACTCACCACTAACTGATTCGGTGCACCCACGGTAGCACATAAGCCATATACATACACGTTATAAATGGCGCGCAATTGATCTCAAAATCAGTCATATATAGGCAACTAATTTCATTGACAATCTTTTAGCCAAAATGGTATATTTTCCAGCACGTCTGGTGCTTAAACAATGGGTTGAATAGTGCCCAACGTTTATGCTCACAAATTACCTAATGCAGATCAATTGTTGAGAGGTTTCAGACAAGAGTAAAACACGGTTGGCCAGATAACCAAGGAAACCCCCTTAGTTTAAGGTGTTTCAACATGATCACAATCTTGTCGAGCGATAATTATCAGCCTTCCCAAATAACTCAAATTCATATGTTATAAGTAGCCATCCATATGGCTCGGAGGATCTCAGATGCAAATGCGAGATTTCGTGGTACGCTTCGCAGGCGAAGGTGGGCAAGGTGTTGTAACTTCAGCTGAAGGATTAGCACAAGCGTCCACACAAGTAGGATACCACGCGCTCACGTACGCTACATTCCCATCGCAAATTATGGGTGGCCCTACTTGGACTCAAGCTAGAATATCAGATGAGCCCATCTTGAGTGCGGGAGACGATGTAGACGTTTTAGTAGCATTTAATAGAGAAGCTTATGAAACCCACGCTTCAGAAGTACGAGAAGGCGGAGTAATTATATATAACTCTGACGATAAAGAGTTTGAGAATTTCGCTCCGACAGATGGTTCGAAAAGTTTCGGACTACCCATTGACGAGCTTGCCAGGTCTACTGGTAACAACCGATCTGCCAACATGGTCGTCATGGGAGCGTTAGCCCATCTGGTTAATATGCCTCAGGAGTACTTAGATGATTTCGTTGATGAAAGATTCAGCAGAGGGCGTTCAAATGACGCCGAAATCATTTCATCGAATAAGCAGGCCATGAGTCTAGGACGAAACCACACATCCGACAGTGGACTTACTCTGGGTGACTTGGCGCCACCGAAAAAACCAGAAAATAAGCAGCTAATGATTAAAGGAAATGACGCCTTATGTTTAGGTGCAGTTGCTGCCGGTTTAAACTTCTATATTGGCTATCCAATATCCCCTGCTACTACAATACTTATATGGATGGAAAGAAACCTGGTAGGTCCTGGCAAGTTCGCGTACCAAGTCAGTTCAGAGATTGAGTCTATTACAGGGCTTCTTGGAGGTGGCTTCGCAGGTAGAAAGGCTATGACGGCTACTGCGGGTCCTGGTTTCTCATTAATGAGTGAAGGGTTGGGGCTAGCTTGGATGTCAGAAATACCACTCGTGGTGGTAGATGTACAACGTGGAGGACCAGCCACAGGACTACCGACTAAAACTGAACAATCCGACCTATTCAGTTGCATGTATCCTGCCCACGGAGACGTCAAACTCCCAGTGATAGCAGTAGGAACCGTTGAAGAAGCATTTCAGGGTGCGATATGGGCTCTAAACTGGGCTGAGAGATACCAAGGACCAGTTATATTAATGACAGAAATGGCCATTGCTGAAAGGGTACAAAATATAGCAAAACCAGATTTGTCTGAATTCAAAATAGAGAATAGAAAAGTCTACGAAGGTAATAACGGATATCATCGGTATGAGGGATTTGAACTATCTCCAATGCCCATACCAGGCGGACCGGGAGCTTATGTAGCGAACGGTAGTGAACATGATGAGATGGGAGACACTACCCATCTACCAGAACGTCACATACAAATGACCGAAAGAAGATTTAGCAAACTTAAGCTACTCGAGGATGGGTTCTACGAAAGCGAAAATACGGACTCGAGTATAGCCGTAATGTCGTGGGGTGGGTCTAAAGGTCCATCTCAAGAAGCCTACGCACAATTGCGAGAACAAGGCATGGATATAAGCTGGTACTACACTATGTTTCTGAACCCTCTTCCTCCACAGTTATTGGAGGAATTGAGAAATAAAGACCTAGTGATAGTTCCTGAGCTGAACTATCAAGGACAGTTCTCGTCTATACTTAGATCAGAGAACGTAAAAGCGAAATCTATCACGCAATATACAGGTTTGCCATTTAAAGTTAGACATCTAGTGCAAAAGATATCTGAAATGGCACAGGCAAGTGAGAAAGCGACGGTCAAATCATGAGCAAAAAAAACCCAGAATACGATTTTAAGTGGTGTCCCGGTTGCGGAGATTTCGGAGTGCGCCGCGCCTTGGAATTCGCGATGATAGATCGTCTAGAAGAGACAGGTTTACCTATAGAAAATAACGTTGTCGTAGCAGGAATAGGTTGCTCCGGCAATCTAGTACATCTTCTGGAAGGATCGCAACCCTACGGATTCCATGGTATCCATGGACGGAGCCTCCCCATCTCAATGGGAGTTAAAATGGGACGACCGGACCTCAATGTAGTTGTAGTGGCCGGAGACGGAGACTTTCTAAGTATCGGTGGCGAACACATCGCACCCCAAGCAGCTAGAAACCTCAACATCTGCGCCGTCGTTATGGATAACGGAGTGTATGGACTGACAAAAGGTCAGAGCTCACCCACTACAAAACTAGGTGTAGTTACTAGTTCAACCCCATTTGGCAAAATGGAAAACGAAGCAGATCCATTGGAACTATACCTGACAATGGGAGTGTCATTCATAGCCTCCGGATTTTCAGGCAATCCCAGACAGCTAGCTGGATTAATCAAAGAAGGTATGAATCATCAAGGTTTCTCAATGGTGCACGTACAGTCACCATGTGTTACTTACAATGACACTTATGAGCTTCTGAAAGGCAAACCCAAAGAGGGTATCGAACCTTTAGTTTGGGATATACCAGAAGATCACAAACCTAATGATAAAGCAGCAGCCTATAATTTGATTCAAAAGCGTGGCCTGCCTATTGGTGTTATATACAAAGACGAAAGCCGCCCTTCTCTTGACCAGAGAATAGAAGACATCTGGGGCAAAGCCAAAGAACAAACACCCCAGCAGCTTATTGACGCTTACGAATTCTAACAACGAGTAAAAAGAGAGAGCCTCGAAAACGATCGAGGCTCTCTCTTTTTACAGAAACATTGCTAATTAACTTTCAGCGCTCATATCTGCATCGTAAATATAGTCGTCGTTGTAATCGTCTTCCATAGACTGGTATTTAGACGGACATTTAACGAGCACAGTTTCTGCGTCAAATATCTGATCCATCCCATACGATCCTTGAAGAATAATTTCAGAATGAGGGTTAAAGAACAAATCTGGCATTACTCCAACATACCGTGCTTCTAATCCTCTATCAGAACTATTTAAAGAATCAATTAAGGCAAAGTTAGCGCTGGTAGAACCCTTCGGACGATGGAATGATCCATCAAGCAGTTTGCCCGAAACTCTTAGTACACGTCCATCTTGATATTCTTGTTTATCCATGAATTCGCTAACTGTTAGAAAATAAAGCGTATTCCCTGGAAATGCCGCGTATACCATGTACGCAATACCAACAGCTAATACAAATCCTATTATCGCCAAACGAATAAAAGTAGCTTTCGGCGTCTTAGATTCGCTCATAGCACCCGGAACATCCTCACGTTCAATCAATCTGTTGCCAACTCCGTATCACAACTAAAGTACTGGTAATGTCTATACCTATCTATTAAGCATAACATAAGAGTGATTCATATCGGGGTAGTAATATATAAAACTAGCTACAATCTGCAAACCAACTTCCTAGAAGCTTATTACTTGGAATGCTATTTTATTAATTAGCAACGGGTATGTGTGGAGGGGTTATGAACAACAATGCGCTAACGGTTATACTCAATATGGTTGGTCTTGCGATTACCCTCTGGGGAATAACAATGCTGATGGACAACCATCCGATATTTATACCAGTGGCGGTTAACGCAATAACATATGGAGGGCTAATAGTTCTCCTTATCTCTACCATTATTCTAGCTCGGCATACATTTCCAGAAATTAGTCTGATAGCCCTACCCCTTATAGCGATCAGCTATATACCTAGAATAAGTTCTTTTTCACGAAGTAGTAATAAGATATCCGAAGAGCATCAGACAGAAGAAATAGAACCCGAATATAAATACAGCAACTTGATCAATGCGATGGCAGAAGTACGCCACGCTGCAACAGAACTAGCAGAGAAAAAGCGTGAAGTTTATCACCTCAACGTAAAGCAATGGCATTATGAGCATAAAGAAGAGACCCAGACCGAGATTTCCGCAGCTAAGAAGTACAGGACCGCCAAATCTAATCTGTTTCAACATCAGGTATCGTCACCCAATCAGTTTACAGTACCAATTGATAGCTTCTGTAGTGGTATACAACAATGTTTAGATGACGAAACATACACTAATCCGCAGGACTCCCATCTTGCTGAGAAAATGGATGATATATGGGATTCGGCTAACCAACAGATAATAGCCGCATCAAGATTAATCTAAAAATAATATGCTTACTTTTAATGCTACTCAATCTTAATCTTGTGTAGCATTATGTGAGGCATCCCTTATTTCCCGTAGGCGCTTAGCTACTTCACTCTGACGCCTGACTATTAATACCAAATAGCCCAAAAAAGCTACCCCAGCAATAGCAAAAGCTGCAAACAAAAATCCAGTATTAGATGACGGAGTCCCTATTTGTAAAATTAGCGATAGCATTTCTCTTCTCTTCCATGGCGATTAGATTCTAGAAAATATCTATTTATTTGAAATCTCCAAAGTCTGAGCCAGCAAATCTTCTTGTTTCTTTACAAATACCCTCTGATTCAATAGCAGCACGAATAGTACTGTAAATGTCACTAGGGATACTAATAATATCTTTGTCATTAACGGTTCTAAAGAACCCGATTCAGCAAATGGCCCCACAACAGCCGACGGGTGTATTGAACGCCACCACTGGACTGAATAATAAACAATCGGAACATCAATGAAACCTATAATACCTATAGCTGCTGCATACAAAGACCCTTGTGATTTATTGGGCGCGTATGATCTCACCATAAGATATGCTATATAAATAAGCCATAGAATTAACGTCGTT
>Ga0209034_10000076_pt1 | contig 46494 bp, 39 predicted proteins | sample MarorgKNORR_S2LV_2_FD_188219 | JGI IMG/M metagenome (GOLD analysis project Ga0209034, IMG submission 188219) | Marine microbial communities from the Southern Atlantic Ocean, analyzing organic carbon cycling - 250m_A/KNORR_S2/LV (SPAdes) (version 2) | ecosystem: Environmental > Aquatic > Marine... | reverse complement strand
AAAATCTGATAATTCTAGAAGTATTATTTCAGCAATTCCTATATGTATCACGGATGATATAGAAACAATTAAGAATGAAGCTAAATCTGTTTTTCAATTTTATAATAATTATCCTAATTATAAAAAAATGATTATCCAGGAAGGTGTAAAAGATCCCAGTGATTTAGCTATAGTTGGTGATGAAGATTATGCATATAATATATTGCAAGAATATGCCAATTCAGGCGTTACAGAAATATTAGCTGTAATATTTGGAGAGGACATTAATAAAAGAATAAATTTAAAATCGAGAACATTAGATTTCCTATTATCAATAAATAATAAATTTTAAAAGGGATGCTTTCGTAATGAATAAAAATTCAGCAAATAATATGAATGATTTTGATATTACTATAATTGGTGGAGGTGCTATAGGAGTAAGTATTGCTTATAAATTATCTAAAAGTAAATTTAGATGTGCAATTGTAGAAAAAAATACTATTGGGTCTGGCGCAACTCAAGCTACAGCTGGAATTATATCTCCTTTATTTTATGGCGATATAAATTTTTCAGATACTTTGAATACTCCAATGTTTAAATTAAGAAAATTAAGTTTTGATTCTTTTTCAACTTTGGGAGAGGAATTAGCTGAATTGGATATCAACTCCCCTTACCATAAAACAGGTATATTAAGAGTTGCATACAATAAAGAGGAATTGAAAGCCTTGGATAATCTTTCTGATAGCTTGAGTAATTTAAATATAAGTTCAGAAAACGTTGATAAAAATGAGATTAATACAGATTTAAGTTTTTTGAGTAATAAAATTGAAGGTGGAAAATATTTTCATGATGATGGGTATGTTGAGGGTTTGGATTATATTAATAAATTAAAAATTGCTGTTCTTAAAATGGGTTGTGAAATATTTGAAAACGAGTCATTTTTAGAAATTAAAGAAAAAAATAATGAAGAGATTGAAATATTAACTTCTAATCGTATGATCAAATCAAAGTATATTGTTTTTTGTACAGGATCCTGGAATATTTTAGAGGATTTTGAGCTTCCCATTGATTATAAAATCACACCTGTTAAAGGGCAATATATTCTGGTTAGATCAAATGAAATAGAATTACCTTATCCAATAGGGGCAGCAGGTGATGGGTTAAATTATTCAGGTTATTTAGTTCCTAGAGATAACAATATTATTTATATAGGTGCATCCAAACACCCTGAGGAAAATGATGATTCAGTAAATTTGGAAGGTTTAAATTTTTGTTATCAGGTTGCAAAGAGATATGTAAAAGATGCAGACAAATTAGAATTTGTAAGTACTGGATCAGGAATAAGGCCACAATCTAAGAGTGGCTCTCCAATTATTGCCAATTTATATAATTCTGAAAATATACTTTATATTTCAGGTCATTATACTCAAGGAATTATGTTGTCATTAGGTACTGCTGAAATAGTTAAGAATTATATTAATAAAAGCGATATTAATTTATTTAAATCTTTTAACAAAAATTGATTTATGACTAAAATTCTTTATTCTAATATAAATATTTTTGATATTGATAAATTTGAATCTTATGAAACAGACCTTCTTATAGAAGATGGAGTAGTTTCTGATATTGGACGCAGTATAAATTATGATAAAAACACTGAAGTTATAGATCTTAGAAATTTCTATATGCTGCCAGGACTTGTAGATAGTCATGGACATATGACTCATTTAGGTAAAAATCAATATGAAGTTGATTTGAGAGATTGTAAGTCTGAATTTGAAGTTGTAGAGAAAATTAAAACTTTTCTTGATTTGAATAATAACTTGTCTTGGGTAAATGGAGGAGGATGGAATCAAGAAAAGTTTGATATTAAATTATTGCCTGACAATAAGTATCTAAGTATGAATTTTCCTGATATTCCAGTGACTTTGTCAAGAATAGATGGGCATGCAATATGGTGTAATAAAAAAGCTTTAGATATGGCTAATATTCAAGAAAATACACCTGTACCCGATGGAGGAGAAATTTTAAAAAAAGATGGATTGTTAACAGGGATATTAGTAGATAAAGCTCAACAGTTAATTCGCAATATAATTCCTTCTGAAAGCATTGCAGATGTTAAAAAATGGATATTAAAAGCACAAGAAATATGTTTGTCAAAAGGATTAACTGAAGTGCATGATGCTGGTATTTCCTCAATACAATTTGATGCGTATAAAGAACTTATAAATGAAAACAAATTAAAAATCAGAGTTTATGCAATGGCTAATCAGGAATTATTTGAGAATAATGTATCTAAATTTAAATCTGAGTTGTTTGAATTAAAAAGTGTTAAATTAGTTGCTGATGGGGCATTGGGTTCTAACGGAGCTGCATTAATTGAAAAATATCAAGATTCAGACACATATGGCATTTTGATATTAGATAAAAATAAATTAAAAAATTTATTTTTAAAAGCATTTAAAGAGAATTTCCAGGTTTGTATACATGCAATAGGTGATAAGGCAAACAGAGAAGTGGTTTTAGCACTTAGAGAAGTGTTAGAGAATTCTAACGACCATCAGTTTGATCATAGAACTAGGATTGAGCATGCTCAGATTATAAAAGAAGAAGATTTAAAAGATATATCTGACTTGAATGTTATTGCATCTGTGCAGCCAATGCATTGTATTTCAGATATGCATATGGCTGAAGAAAGATTGGGAAGCAGGGTAAAAGATTCATACTTATGGAAAACCTTAATTAATAATAATATATTATTAATTGGAGGTTCTGATTTCCCAGTAGAAAACTCCTCCCCATTAATGGGAATTTACGCAGCAGTTAATCGAACTAAATTTAATAATTCTCCATATGGTGGTTGGCAACCTAAAGAAATATTAAATTTAAAAGAAGCATTAGAAATGTATACAAAAAATACTGCATATGGTTCCTTTAAAGAAAATTTCAAAGGAAATATAGAAATAGGGAAAATTGCAGATTTTACACTTATAGATAGAGATATATCATTATTATCAAATCATGATGTGTTAGAGTGTAAAATTTCAGGAACTATTGTAAACGGAGAGATGGTATATAAAGATTTTTAAGGGGTATCTAAATGTAAATCTTTAGACATATCAATTATGATGTCGGTTGCAAGATCAAAATTCATTTCACTAGTATTTAAAATGGCGTGATAATTAAATCTGTTATCTGGATCTTCAATATTAAAGTATTTTTGAAAAAATTGAGTTCTGGCTGCATCTCTATTAATCATAAATTCTTTGGCAGTTTCATAGCTAACATCTTCATGATTTGCAATCCTGTTTACTCTGTCAACTTCATTTGCAATAAGTCCTACCCTAAGTACTCTGGGATCATCTTTTAGGATAATGTTGGCCCCTCTGCCTACAATGACAATACTGCCTAATTCTGCCAATTGTAGAACAGTTTCATGTATGCCTGTACTATATTCATCATCATTTAGGTGGTATTTTTCAGTATTTTCTTCTGCTGTTAAATCTTCAAATTCATGAGTTAGAAATGCTGCGGCTCCCGGCCCGAAGTGCGGGTCTCCAACGGCTCCTGAAAAAGCAGATTTTTCTAATATATTTGAAATTTTTTCTACAAATGTTTGCCCGAACGTAGTTGGAGCCTCTTCTTTTTTTGTGAAAAGCTCTATATCCATACCACTTTGTAAAGCGGCTTGTTTCAATATGTCTTTATCAACATAGTCTATATTTAATTTTTTTGCTATTTTCGGGCCAATTATTCTTCCGCCACCTGCGGTTAGTCCGCCTAAAGCTATTACTGGCATAATTTTTTTCTTTTTATGAACAATATTTCATAATATCTTATTAAAGTTGATTTTATATGTCAATCACTCAAATATCATACTACATACAGGCATACATTGCCGCAATGCTACCATATATGGTATATATTAATGATTTTTTATTTTAGCTAAATGAGATTTGAGGTATTGTCCTGTTAATGATAGTTTGTTTGAAATTATATTTTTTGTATAGCCTTCGTATATCACTTTTCCTCCTTCCTCACCGGCGCCTGGTCCTAAATCAATTATCCAATCAGCGGATTTAATTACATCCAAATGATGTTCAATAATTAATACTGTATTTCCTCCTTCTACAAGTTTTTGCAAAACGCTAATAAGCATGCTGCAATCTTGAAATGATAATCCTGTTGTAGGTTCGTCTAATATATATAAAGTTTTTCCTGTTGATCGTTTGGATAATTCGGATGAAAGTTTTATTCTTTGAGCTTCTCCTCCGCTAAGTTGCGTAGAAGGTTGCCCTAATTTAATATACCCCAAACCTACATTTTTTAAAGTTTCAAGTTTGTTTTTGATACTTGGGATGTTAGAAAAAAATTCAGATGCTTGTTCAACACTCATAGATAAAATATCTGATATATTTTTTCCACGCATCTTAATTTCAAGAGCTTCTCTATTATATCTTTTGCCTTTACAAGAATCACAAGATATGGATACGTCTGGTAAAAATTGCATTTCTATATTAATAACTCCATCTCCTGAGCAATTTTCACACCTACCTCCTTTGACATTAAAAGAAAATCTGCCAGGCTTATATCCTCTTGATTTTGATTCAGGTAAGTTAGCAAACAATTCTCTGATATTTGTAAATGTCCCGGTATAAGTTGCGGGATTACTTCTTGGAGTTCGTCCTATTGGAGATTGGTCAATATTAACTATTTTATCAATAAATTCTATTCCATCAATAGATTTGAATTTGCCTGGTGTATTTTTAGATTTATTTATTTTTTGCGCTATTGATTTATAAATTATTTCATTAACCAAAGTGCTTTTGCCTGAGCCTGAAACCCCGGTTATTGCCACAAATAAACCTAAAGGAATTTTTACATCTATATTATCTAAATTATTTTCTGAAGCACCATAAACTTTGATATATTTTTTATTTAATAAATTTCTGTTTTTGCTATTATCTATTATTTTTTTATGGGATAAATAAGCACCTGTAATAGATTTGGTAGATTTTATAATATTATTTAAAGTTCCTTTTGCAATTATTTTCCCACCTGATTCACCAGCGCCTGGTCCCATATCAATAATATAATCAGCTGATCTTATAACTGCTTCGTCATGTTCAACAATTAAAACAGTATTTCCTAAATCTCTTAATTTTTGTAGTGTGTTAATTAACATTCGATCATCTGCGGCGTGTAATCCTATCGATGGTTCGTCACATACATATATAACCCCGGTTAACCCAGATCCTATTTGAGTAGCAAGTCTGATTCTTTGGGCTTCTCCTCCACTTAAAGTTCCTGATGCTCTTGAAAGAGATAAATATTTTAACCCTATACCTAGAAGAAATTCTAATCTCGATATTATTTCATTTATTAATCTTTCTCCTATTAATAATTCTGTTTTGTTTAATTTAGATTTTGAGCCAACAATTTTTTTGAACCATTTGTAAAGTTCAGAAATATTGATAAAAGTTAAATCAATAATATTTTTATTAGATATTTTTACTTGGAGAGATTCTTTTTGTAATCTGAAACCATTACAGTCAGGGCAAATTACTTTGGACATATATTTCTCTATATCTTCCCTCGCGCCTTCAGAATTAGTTTGTTTGTACCTTCTTTGTAAATTATTGACAATACCTTCAAATTTTCTAGAATAACGCATTTTTCCAAATCTTCTTGAGACATAGTCGAATTTTATAGGCTTGGATTTTGAGCCATACAGGATGATTTGCAAGTTTTCATCAGATAAATTTTTAATTGGAGTTTGTAATGAAAATTTAAATTGTTCTGATATTGAGTTAAATATACCAAGATATATATTTGCATAACCTCCAGATCTGAACCATGGGGCTATTGCTCCCTGATCAATGCTAAGTTCATTATTGGGGATAATTAATTTTGGATCTACTTTTAGAGAATGTCCAATTCCTGAGCAGGTATTACAGGCACCTTTAGGGCTGTTAAAACTAAAATTTCTTGGTTCTATTTCTTCTATGCTGATATTACAGTCAGGACATGAAAAAGTATCAGAATATTGGATTTCTTTGTTATTTGATAATGCTATTTTTATAAGTCCTTCAGATAATTTTAACGATGTTTCAATAGAATTTGTGAGTCTGTCATTATCTATTTCATTATTTATTTCTAATCTGTCAACTATAATTTCAATTGTATGCCATTTGTTTTTTTCTAATTCTATTTTTTCAGATAATTCTTTGGTTTCTCCATTTATACGGGCTCTAATGAAACCTGATTTTCGGGCAATATTAAGAGTTTCTTTATGCTCACCTTTTCTATGCCTGACGATTGGAGATAAGATCATAAATTTTGTATTTATTGGTAGAGATTTAATTGAATCAACAATTTGCTGTATGGATTGTTTTTTTACTTCTTTATTACATTTAATACAATGCGGGGTACCGATTCTTGCAAATAATATTCTTAAATAATCATAAATTTCAGTAGTAGTCCCTACTGTTGATCTTGGGTTTTTGGAAATACCTCTTTGATCTATAGATATTGCAGGTGATAAACCTTCTATATAATCGACATTTGGTTTTTCTAAATTACCTAAAAATTGCCTTGCATAAGCTGACAAAGATTCTACATATCTTCTTCTTCCTTCTGCATAAATTGTGTCAAAAGCTAATGAGCTTTTTCCAGATCCAGATAACCCAGTTATTACAACAAATTTACCTCTTGGAATATTTACATCAATATTTTTTAAATTATGTTCTTTTGCGCCACGAATTACTATGTCATTAATTTTCAATGAATTTCTCGCATTCTTATTTATATATAATTAATTTTAACAAAATATAAATAAGAAAGATTGTAAATAAATTAATTGGAAAAATTAATTACCAATTAATTTGGATTTGAGATAACAATTGATATAATATTTGTTTAAACTTTAAAGAGTAAACTTGGAGAGATGGCCGAGTGGTTTAAGGCGCTGGTCTTGAAAACCAGTATAATTTTACGATTATCGTGGGTTCGAATCCCACTCTCTCCGTATTAACACAAGGGATATATATTTGAAAATTCACGAATATCAGGCTAAAGAATTATTTAAGGATTATGATATTAATATACCTGAAGGATATGTGGGTGAAAATAAGGATGAGATTTTAAAAATTTATAAATCATTTGATGATGATGTGGTATTAAAGGTACAAGTACATGCAGGAGGTAGAGGGAAAGCGGGTGGAGTTAGATTAGTTAAATCCGAACAAGAAGTGATTGAATTTGCTGAAAAATTTTTTGGCAAAGGATTTCAAACCATTCAAACTGAAAATGAAGAATTTATTGTTAATAAAATTTTAGTAGAAAAGGTTAGTGATATAAATTCCGAAAGTTACATAGCATTATTGGTTGATGGCAGTAATCAGTCTTTGAATATTATTGCTAGCCCTGAAGGAGGTATGGATATAGAGGAAGTAGCTTCCAAATCTCCTGAAAATATTTTAACTTTGCCAATAAATGTAATTACAGGGCCAACTGATTTTCAAATAAGGAAAATTAACAATTTTTTAAGATATGAGCAAACTTATTATGGTGAATTAAGAAAAATTATAAGAAATTTGTATGAATTATATTTAAGCAAAGATTGTTCTTTGATTGAAATTAATCCATTAATTCAAAATAAATCAGGTGAAATATTAGCTCTTGATGCAAAGATCACTTTTGATGAAGATGCTTTGTTCAGGCAAAATTTAATCAAAGAATTAAGAGATCTATCCCAAGAAAACCCTGTTGAAATTGAAACAGCTAAATTGGGGATAAAATATATACAATTACAGGGAAGTGTTGGATGTATAGTTAATGGCGCAGGATTAGCAATGGCTACCATGGATGTTATTAATGTATCAGGGTTAAAACCAGCAAATTTTTTAGATATTGGAGGTGGTGCAGATGAAAATAAGGTTTCCGAAGCAATGTTAGCTGTTTTATCTGACCAAAATGTAGAAGTAGTATTAATAAATTTGTTTGGTGGGATTTTAAGGTGTGATGTTGCAGCTAGAGGTTTTTTATCTGCGCTAGATAAATATAATAAAAAGGCTCCTGAACTTATAATTAGAATGTTAGGAACAAATAGTGATAAAGGCAAAGAAATTCTAAGTGCCAGTAAATATAATATTTCTTTTGCTGATAATTTAAATGAAATTTCAAAAATATTAATTACTAAGAGGTAGTTTAGATTGACGCTTAAAATTGATAGAAATACTAAAGTAATTGTTCAGGGAATAACTGGAAAAGAAGGCGGGTTTCATGCTTTGAAATGCCAAGAATATGGAACTCAAATAGTTGGAGGTGTAACTCCTGGTAAAGGTGGGCAATTGTTTAACAATTCTATACCAGTTTTTGATTCTGTTATTGAAGCAAAAGATACAACAGATGCTGATACCTCTTTAATATTTGTACCTGCTCCATTTGCCCCAGATGCTATATTAGAATCCATTGATTCGGGTATTGAAACAGTTATTTGTATTACTGAAGGTGTGCCTGTAAATGAGATGATTAAAATTCATAAAGTTGCAAAAGATCAAGGAGTAACTTTAATTGGTCCAAATTGCCCAGGGGTAATTAATCCAAAAGAAGAATGTAAAATTGGAATTATGCCTGGAGATATTTTCATGCCCGGAAATGTTGGTGTAGTTTCGAGAAGTGGAACACTTACATATGAGGCTGTAGATCAACTCTCAAAAAGAGGTATTGGACAATCTTTATGCATAGGTATTGGAGGTGACCCTATAGTTGGGACTTCATTTATTGATGTTCTGGATTATTTTATATCTGATGATTTGACCCAAAGTATAGTTTTTATTGGTGAAATAGGCGGGATAAAAGAACAAGAAGCAGCAGAATTTTTAAAATCAGTAAATAACACTAAACCTATAGCAGCTCTTATAGTGGGAGCAAGTGCTCCAAAAGGTAAAAGAATGGGGCATGCAGGTGCAGTAATTAGCGGTGAATATGGTAAGGCAGAATCAAAGATAAATTCTTTAAAAGATGCTGGTTGTCATATTATTCCACATCCTGGCAAAATAGCAGAGACTGTAGAAAAGATTATTAATTGATAATGGGGAAGGAGAGACTCGAACTCTCACGTTCTATGAACACTTGATCCTAAGTCAAGCGCGTCTACCAATTCCGCCACTTCCCCAAGTTTTATTTTTTTATTTCAACTATATCTAAATTCTGATTAACGTTTATTGAATATAATTTTTGTATTATACCGCTAGGCCATATTATCCTAATTTCATCAATAATTTCAATATCACCTAATCCAAATTCTAAATTGGTTGAATCCATTGATAGGTAACTAGATCCGGCTATTACTTCCTGCATTTGTATTGATTTTTGATTGTTTTTATCTTTATATATTAAATATACTTTCGCTCCTATTCCATCTGAATTACTTCCTGTATTGTCTATCCCCATCCTTCCTGTTAATTTTAAGTTTATCCAATTGTTTTCACCTCCGCCATTAATCCATACATAAAATGGCCCTCCGGCATCATCCAATGTTCCTGACCATACAGGGCCGCTACTATTTGTGGCAATTAAATCAACGTATCCATCTCCATTCAAATCTCCATGAGCTAGTCCTTTCCCATTTTCATGATATTTTGTATGTACTTTATATTTTAAATTGTATTTGTTGTCCGGATATATATTTTCTTCGAGGTTGTCAAAATAATTATTATAATTAATACCTTGGATATCCAGCAATCTGGAACGTATAGTTATGTCTTCATATGAAAAATCTGGTTTACCTTGAAGCATTCTTCCGGCTGCTGGGTAGACATTACCTCCAGGGCCTTCTCCTCTACCTACTTCTGAGCCAATCCAATATATATCCTTAATCGTATCATTATTGAAATCAAATGCTGTTACACCGTAACCAAAATCATAAGCACCTATCCCCAGTGGTATATCCATTCCTGGTTTTATATTAGTTTTTATTGTTGCTTCAGCAGGCATAAAAGGAGATGGGATAACATTTGTTTTTTCAGAAAATTCTTCAAATTTTGGTGTTATATTTTTATTATCTGTTTCAAGTATTCCTTTATTTATTAAAAATGAATGCAGGCATGTCCCTAAATTATGTTTTTCATGATATTTACAGTCTCCGCCTGGCTTAGGTTTCGGACTTGGCATTCCATTAGGAATTATTCTTGAATGAGGTCCTGCGTTTGTAATAAAAACGTCTTGTTTCCCATCATTGTTAAAGTCACTTATTGCAAATCCCATCCAATTTCCAATAATATCTAATCCCATTTCTTTTGATATGTGTGTAAATGATATTTTTCCATTAGCTGAATCGTTTCTGTAAATATGTAGCTGGTCACCGTCGCTTGCTACCCATAAATCCTGATCACCATCCTCATCATGATCAAAAAAAGCAGCTGCATGCGTTGGTCCGGTTGGATCTCCGACTCTATTTAAGTTTTTATCTTTTACATCTGGGTTATAGCCCATATATTCATTATCAGATTTATCTTTAAAAATTATTTCCTTTCCTTCAGGGTTCAGCATTATAACCTGAGGTCCATCTATTCCGGCTTCTTTTGCAATTTCATCAAATGTTAAATCCCCATTGTTCTTATAAAGTAGATTGTAATGTCCTGGATGAGAAGGCCAAAACAGACTAGACATGAAAAAATCTTCATCGATTAAATTAGTAACATAAATATCTAAATAACCATCATTATTTATATCAGCACAAGCAATGCTACTTGCTGATCTATAATTTAAATTTTCTTTAAAAGCTTTTCTTGTGATATCTTTAAATTGACCATTTTTCATATTTAAAAAAAGCCTATCTTCAATGCCTGTGAATTCTGCATTGTTATTATCAATATGAGATCTGAAATCTAATCCGTCACCATTAAATCCTCTGGCTCCAATATAAAGATCTTGAAAACCATCATTATTTATATCACAAGCTACCGCCCCGCTGCCATTTAATTTTTTATCACCTAACCCTGCTTCAATGGCAATATTAGTAAAAGTACCATCAGAATTATTTAGGTATAGAATGTTAGAATATTCGGTCCCATTGGTAATGAAAAAATCCATATCATTATCACGATCAAAATCGAAGATTACTACGCCTGGCCTGTAATTCCATACTTCCATTGGGCCTTTCAAAGTTTCATTATCTAATTGTTTAAAATACTTGATATCAAAATTAGAATTGTCATTTGCTTTAGTTGAGAGTGTTTGAGTTATTGCATGTTCTTTAAGTATATTTGTTATTATTTCAGGTTCTTTTAATTCGGTTTTGGTAGTTTGAATAGAATTAATTGTTTCTTTTGATTCTCTTATTATTGGTTGGTTATCTGTAAGCTTGATACCTCCAGAGAGCCCAGAATTATTTATATTGATAATAAGAAGAGAAATTAAACCAGTTGAGATTCCAAGAATCCATATCATTAATGCATAATAAGTAACAGAAATTTTAGGTAATACTTTTGATAGGCCCCAATAAGTTATTGGTCCGCCTGATGCTGCAGTAAAAAGTAAGGTTGCAGCAGGTGCAACTCCCATGCCAAGTAATAGTAAGGCAACAACCAATGGTATTTCAAATAAGAGTGGTACATTAATTAAAACTCCTATAGTGCTCGCAATAAGTATGCCTTTTAAATTATTGCCTAAATAATCATCTATAATTCCAGGAGACAAAAATTGGATTACCAAACCTGCTGCAAATCCTGCAATGATCATTATTGGCCCTAATTTGATTACATTAGAAAAAGTAATTTTTCCAAAATCTATCAACCCTTCTTTCATTGAATTTTTGAAACTTGTATTATCTTCTATATTTATTGATTTGATTTGTTCTGTTTTTTCATCTTTCAATTTCCTTCCAAAGGTTAGTCGTGCAATTATAGGGCCAAATAAAAATACACTAATTGCGCCTGTTATAATCCTGTTCCATCCTAAGTCAGGGGTAAAAATAGTAAAAATCATAATTATTGATAAGAAGTTTAGAGTCGATGAACCTTGTGTTAATGCTATAACTGATTCGAGTGAGGACCCTTTATTTTTTAAGGAATTTACCACAGGTACAATGCAAGCAGAACAAAGATTTAGAGCTGGTCCGAGTATATAACCTCTGAATATACCTTTTAGTCCTGGAGAAAATAGCATAGTTTGATTTTTTCTAGGAAAAATAAAAGCTTCTACTATTCCAGATATAGCAAAAGCAAAAATCATTCCTAACAGAACTAATTCCATATATTCAAAAGAAAATGTTAGCCATCTTGAAATTATAGAGGCCTCAGGATCTCCACCCAGGCAAAATCCTTGAAAACATTCTCCTTTCCTAGATGCGGAAGCAAACAGCTCTTCTTTTATTGTCCCTAGTTTTTGAACCCTATTTAAATAGAAAAATAAGGGAGTAGAAAGTAAAACAAGTATTATTCCTACTATTCTTTTTTTATGTGTATTATTATTAAAATCTATAAATTGCATTAATTGTTATGTTATTGAGATAGTTTTTTGAATGTATGACAATATCATAATTAAATTTGTTAAATTTTAATACTTTAATACATTGATAGATTAAAAGAGAATAAATTCTTGTGTACAAAAAATACAAAATATTGTTTGCTAATATAATTGTTTTGTCAGTTGTATTAATTATAATTTTGTTTGGATATTTCATTAATCCAAAATTAGATTTTTTTAGTTTTAATAAAGGAAATTCTGTTATTAATGATATTAGTTCTTATTGTCTGAAATTAAAAAATAGTTCAAATAAATATATAGGATCTAATCAGAAATTATTATGGCAAGCCAAGTTAAATAATGCTAAGGATGAATATAATATATGGTTTGCTAAATTAGGTTTGGCAAAAGCAGAAATGAATTTAGGTGGTTTTGATGAGGCTGTAAGTATTATTGAAGAAATTTTAAACAGTGGAAATTTTCAAAATTTACCCGACACATCTAAAGTTATGACTTATAATTCAGCAGCTTTGATATATATCAAAGCTGCTGAAGTTGAAAACTGTGTAATTCCTGGCGGGTCAATAGTATGTCAATTACCTACAGATAATAATTATAAACAGAGTTATAAAGATTATTCTTATAAGGCTATTGATGTAATAAATGAATGGTTAATTATTGATTCAGAGAATTTGAAGGCAAAGTGGTTATTAAATATTGCTTATATGTCAATTGGAGAATATCCAGAAAGTATTAATAAAGATTTGCTTATTGATGTTCCCGGACAAAATTTATCATCTACAGATAAAGAATTTATTGATGTATCTATAGAAAAAGGTATTTATAATGTGGATTTGGCAGGCGGAGTTATTTTTGATGATTTTAATAATGATGGTTATCCAGATTTAATTACTTCAACATGGGATCCTTGTTCTTCAATGAAATTTTATTTCAATAATGGGGTCAAAGGATTTAAAGATATGACAGAAGAATCAAATTTATTTACCCAGTTAGGGGGATTAAATATTATTTCTACTGATTATAACAATGATGGGTATCTTGATATTTACGTTTTACGCGGCGGATGGTTAATGGAAGAAGGTGAAATGCTTAATAGCCTTTTAAAAAATAATGGAGATATGACTTTCACAGACGTAACTGAAGATGTAAAACTGTCAGATTTTGCTTATCCAACTCAATCAGCTTCCTGGGGAGATTATGATAATGATGGTGATCTAGATTTATTTATATGTAATGAGTCATATATAGATGAAAATGGAAATATTGTTTACCCTAGTCAATTGTTTAGAAATGATAATAATAAATTTTTTGATGTTTCTTCAGTGGCATCTATACAAAATGGCGGATATTGCAAATCATCTGATTGGGGTGATTATAACAATGATGGATTGATTGATATATTTATATCTAATTTTGGTGGTAAAAACAGGTTATATAAAAATTTAGGTAATGGATTATTTAAAGATGTAGCAAAAGAAGCCGGAGTTATTGATCCTTTTTATAGTTTTACGTCGTGGTTTTGGGATTATGATAATGATGATGATTTAGACATTTTTTCTTCAGGGTATGAATATGGCATTACAAAATCTATTGAAAGTTATATGGGTAAAATTGATTCAAATTATTCTTTGAAATTATATGAAAACAATGGAGCGGGATTATATACGGATAGAACAAAAGATTCAGGTTTATTTAAAGTTCATTCAACTATGGGAGCAAATTTTGCTGATGTAAATAATGATGGATATGATGACTTATATTTAGGTACAGGTTATCCTGCTATTGATTCACTTGTTCCTAATGCATTTTATATTAACAATCAAGGTTTGAGTTTTATTGATGAAACACATATCTATGGTCTTGGGCATATTCAAAAAGGACACGGTGTGGCATTTGCAGATTATGATTTAGATGGTGATTTAGATATTTTTGAACAAATGGGGGGTTTTTATTTATCTGATGGCTTTACGAATATACTTTATCAAAATTCCAATAACATAAATAATTGGATAGGGATCAAATTAATAGGATCTGAGTCTAACAAGATTGCTTTTGGGGCTAAGATAAATTTAGTTTGTAATAATAAAAATTATAATAGTGTTGTGGAACCCGGGGGTAGTTTTGGCTCATCTTCATTAATAAAAGTTATGGGAATACAAGATTGTAAAAACATTGATAAACTATACATAACTTGGCCTAAAGATAAAAGTATTCAAGAAATAAATAATATTTCTGTGAATCAGTATATATTGATTAAAGAAACAGAAATAGGTTATAAAAAAATTAAATTTAAAGTGGGTAATAAAATTGAATGAAGCAAGTACATATGAAATGATTTCAAATGAAAATTGGTCTCCAACACCGTTATTAAAAGCTAATATACTTAGTGACCATTTTAATTCAGAGATTTGGCTTAAAAGAGAAGATTGTACACCCGTAAAATCATTTAAACTAAGAGGAGCTTTGAGTGTTTTATCAGATTTAGTCAATCAAGGTAGTAAGATAAATAAAATTGTGGCTGCTTCTGCAGGAAATTATGGGCTTGCTATTGCAGAAGCATGTAAAAGAAATAATATCCCCTGTGTAATTTATGTTCCTGAAAATGCTAATAAATCTAAAGTGGAAAGGATCAAACTTACTGGATCTGAAGTTGTTAAAATCGGGAGCGATTTTGATGATGCTAAAATTCATGGTAAAAAGTATGCAGAAGATACGGGAGATATATTTTTAGAAGATGGTGATTTGGATGGAATGCATATTGGGGCAGGGACCATAGGTACAGAAATAATTAATAGCGGGATCGATTTTGATTACATATTTGTTCCAATTGGAAATGGATCATTAATATCAGGTATAGGAAAAGCTTTTAAAGATTCAAAATCTAAAGCTCAGATTATTGGATTAATTCCCTCAGCATCACCTTGTATGTATCTTGCTTTGAATGGAGAAAATTATGAGAATCAGACTGCAGATACTATTGCAGACGGATTGTCTGTGAGAATTCCTGTAATGGCTTCTGTGAACAGAGTTAAAGCAATAGTAGATGATGTTTTAATGGTTGATGAGAAATTATTGATGAAATCTATGAAATCTTTTATAGATTATGAAAATTTATTAGTAGAGCCTTCTTCTGCGATTACTTTGGCAGGATTAAGCGAGTATAGAGAAAAATTCCCTGAAAATTCAAAAATTTGCTTTATTATTACCGGCGGTTTAGTTGATCCTGATATGGTAGATTCTGTTATGAATTCAGAGGGGGTAATATGAATAAATCTTGGATATTGCATAAAAGACCATCCGGATATCCAAAATCTGAAGATTTTAGATTGGTGGAATCAGAACTTCCTGAATTATTAGAAGGAGAAATTTTGATTGAATCTAAATTTTTATCCCTTGATCCATATATGCGTGGAAGAATGAATGATACTAAATCTTACGCTCCTTCGGTGAAATTGGGCGATGTTATGACTGGAGAAGCAGTAGGTAAAGTGATCAAATCTAGAAATAGAAAAATAAAAGAAGGTTATTTTGTTAATGCTCATATTGGATGGCAGGAGTATGGAAAAACAGATGGTAACTCAGTAAGAATTATAGATCCGAATTTAGCTCCTATCTCTACTGCCTTGGGGGTATTAGGGATGCCAGGTTTAACTGCTTATTTTGGATTATTAAATATCTGCAAACCATTACCTGGAGATACTGTAGTGGTTTCTGCTGCTTCAGGAGCAGTGGGGGCAATAGTTGGTCAGATTGCAAAAATAATGGGATGCAGAGTTATTGGAATTGCAGGTAGTGAAGAAAAAACAGATTACTGTTCTTCAGAATTGAATTTTGATTTTGTGATTAATTATAAAAAAGAGAATGTCATTAATAAAATTTTAGAGTATGCACCTGAAGGTGTTGATGTTTATTTTGATAATGTTGGCGGAGAGATTTCTGATGCTGTGATATCAAATATAGCTATAGGTGGCAGAATAGCTATATGCGGACAAATTTCTCTTTATAATTTGGAAGAACCATCTATGGGGCCCAGAATGGGAGGAACTCTTTTAATCAATCAAGCATCAATGCAGGGATTCCTTGTTTTTCAATTCAAATCTCAATATCAGGATGGCCTGATTAGATTGTCAGATTGGGTTAGAAAAGGTTCTTTAAAATATAAAGAAGATATTATTGATGGGATTGAAAATGTTCCAAAAGCATTTATTGGTATGATGAATGGCAATAATTTTGGCAAATTATTGATTCGATTGAATAATTAAATATTAGATTTAATTTGCAATATTTAGTTTTACAGTATCTAATCCAACGAAATTTGCGACAATTTTATCATCGGGGAATATAGGGATAATACCTGTACATGTCCCTGTAGAAATAATATTTCCTGGATTAATGGATTTTCCTCTTTCTGACAAGTGATTTACGCTCCACTCAAGAACATTTAATGGAGACCCAAGAACATCTGAGCCATAACCTGATGTTATTTTTGACCCATTTTTGTATAGTTCAATATTTTGTTCAGTTAAATTTATATTTTCCCATTTATTTATTTCTATTCCTTTTACCAATCCTCTATGTACTACCATGTCGGCGATTAATTTTATTGGTCCAAGATTTTCAAATCCTCCTTTGAATCTGCTAGCAATTATTTCAATTACAGGTATTAGGCAGTCAATAGCAGATATTATTTCATTCAAATTATACTTTTTTGCTTTTGGAGGAAGATGTTTTTTGAATTTAAATCCAAATTCACATTCCACGCTAGTATTTTGGTTGTTAAAAATAGTAATAGTAGATGGACTCTGATAACAGAAATCTTTAAATATTGGTGCTGTTACGGGTTCTTGAGTATTTAAATATTTTTGAGCTGTTAAACTAGTTGCTCCTATTTTCCATCCTACCTTTTCTTTTTTTAAAATTTTTTCAGAAATATCTTGAAAGCTATAAGCTTCTTCAGTGGTTTTAAGAAAATTATATTCGGAAGGAGATATTACTTTGCCGCTTATTTGTGCATCGATAAGTTTATTAGCCAGGTTATATATTTTATTCATAACTATTTCAGATAAAATTTAATTTTATTTAATGAAGTAATAAACCGCCATCAATAATTAATTCTGTTCCTGTAATAAATGATGATGCTTCTGAAAATAAAAATAATGTACCGTTTGCCATATCTTCTGGTTTTCCTAATCTACCTAAAGGTATATGGTTTGCAATTTTAGATTGAGTTTCTTTATCATTTTTCCATCTGTCTTGAAGAGGTGTCATTGTTAATCCGGGGACAATTGTGTTTGATCTAATTCCGTTTTTTGCAAATTGCATAGCTATAGATTTAGATAAGTTCAAAATAGCGGCTTTTGATTGAGAATATGCATCTTGCGGAAGAGGGTCTCCTCTATATGCCTGTACAGAAGAAATATGCACCATTGATCCCCCACCTGTTTTTTGCATTAAAGGGATAGCTTTTCTAGCTGCATAAGTAGACGCTTTTAAATTTATATTAATTACCTGATCATAAACATCTAAATCAATATCAACCAAAGATTTATCTTTTCCAAATAATAATACTCCTGCTACATTAGCAAGAAAATCTAAACGTTTAGTTTCTTTAAATACTTGATCAAAAATTAAATCTATTTTATCGAATTTTGTAATATCTTCTTGAAAGTATTTGATATTTGAATTTGTATATTCTTCTGGTTTTTCTTTTAAATCAATTCCGTAAACCTTTGCTCCATATTTAGAAAGAGCAAGTACTATTTCTTTCCCCATACCCCCTCCAGCACCGGTAACAATAGCAGTTTTATTATTGAAATTATAAATTGGATTAGTAGTCATTTTATTTTAGATTTTAATTTAGTAAGTAATAAATATCCATTAATTATTTGATTATTATGCAAAGCCACCAGGTGCATATTCAAATTCAATGCCAGCTTTTTCAGCTATTAGTTTCCTTAATATGCCTGAATTTTTCCTTCCCCAACCTCTGTTTAATATTTCGATTAAATTTTGTTCTAAAATGTTTGCCATATCCATTGGAACTTTATTTTCTCTTCCCATTTCACAAGCAAGTTTTACATCTTTAGCTCCAAGTTCAAGGAAAAACGAATATTCATCAGCTGCAAAATCATTTTGTGTAGCATTGATCCAGTTTGCCAGGGGAGGATTTTTACCAGATGCACCTTTGGAAATTGCTTCAAGTAGTGTAGTTAAATCTACTCCTGCTTTTATTCCAGAAGCAAGCACTTCTGAAGCTATATTCATCAACAAACCGCTGAATAAATTATGAGATAATTTACATATTGTTCCATTTCCTGTAGGCCCACAATACATTACTTTGTCACCCATAGCATCTAAAGCAGGTTTGATTTTATTGTAAATTTCCTTGTCACCACCAGCCATAACACATAGGTCTTTTTTAACTGCTCCTATAACTCCTCCGCTAACTGGGCAATCCATAAATGTAATCCCTTTTTTATCAAATGTTTCGTGTAATTTTTTAACCATTGATAAGGAATTTGTTGAAGAGTCAATAACAATTGTATTGGAATCAATTCCCTCTAGTATCCCGTTTTCCCCAAGGCAAACTTTTTCTACGTCAGCTGGCATGGGTAGGCACATAAATATTATATCTTTACCTTTTGCACATTCTGCGGGTGAATTTGCCCAATTTCCACCTGATTCAAGTATATCTATTGCAGATTCTTGATTTAAATCATTAACAGTAAATTGTGTGGAAAAAGTTTGAACATTTTTTGCCATGGGTTTCCCCATATTACCTATTCCGATCCATCCAATATCCATATTGTACTCCTTGACTCTATTAACTTTTGTTATAAATCTTTACATTCGATTTATAATAGTATTTTAACTATTTTACAATCAAAATAAACTAAAAAGGACTATAAAATGGATTACCAATTTATTATGAATGTTGCTCAAATTATTACAGGTTTAGCTACTTTATTAGTTGCATTTGTATTGGTATATCAATTACGTCAACAACATAGAGATGCACAGAGGGAATTAGTATTGGCAATAAATGAACAAAGACAATCTCTGGCAATTTCTCTGGCTGATAACCCCGAACTTTCTGAAATTAATTATAGAGGCGGGCATGATTTTAATGACCTTAAAAATCAAGAAGAAAGAACTAGATTTTTCAGAATTTTTGCTGCAGAAATGAATTTAAGTAACATAGCAGAGCAATATTCAGATCTTTTACACGTTGACCCAGATTTTGCATTAAAAGTAAATCTCGCCTTATTCCCGGGTAGAAGAAAATTTTATAGAGAAAGTATCATGCGATATACATTGCCAGAAACATTTGTAAATAAAATAGATAAATATATAACTGAGATAGAAGAAAAAGTAGGTGAAGAAGGACAAGATACTTCTTTGTTGATGGATCGAATTAATGAAAATAAGCAATAAATTGAAAAAAATATTGACTTTTATTTTCTTGAAAATATAATAAAAAATATAAGGATAAAATAAATTATGGAACTCCTGAAATATTTACCTGAAGTAAATATAGAAGTTGGAGCTAAAGTCCCCAACTTTTATTTGTTAGATACAAATGATAAAAAATTAACTGATAGAGAATTATCAGGGAAGCCTGCAGTATTGTATTTTTATCCGATAGATAGTTCTTCTGGTTGTACTTTGCAAGCATGTGAATTCAGAGATGTTTATGATGAGTTGCAAGAATTAGATTGCGCTGTTTACGGAATAAGCCCTGATGATAAAGATAGCCATCGTGAATTTTCTAATAATAATAATCTACCTTTTCAATTATGTGTTGATCCGGATCAAAATATGATGCGTGATTATGGTGTTTGGGCAGAATATGAATTGAATGAAAAAGAAATTGATATGTTAAAACAAAATTTTCCTGCAGTTGCAAAACGTATATTTGATGGGAATAAAATCAGATCAGTAGTGAGATCTACTTTTTTGATTGATAAAAACGGCCTTCTTATTCGTAAATGGGTAAATGTAAGACCTCAAGGCCATGCAAGTAGTGTAAAAGATCAACTAAATAAATCTTTTAATTTTGAGATTGGATTTTAAATTAAAGAAAAGGAGAATTAATTTACCGTGGAAAAATTTAATGATATAAAAAGACCATCAGAAAGTTTAATTAATTCTTTATCTGCATTAACTAGTGCTACTGCTTCTGGAGAGTTAAGTAGAATGGGGATTAAGGATGCATCAATAACAGGTCCAGTTACTTATAATCCTGGTAAAAAAATTATTGGCCCCGCTTTGACTTTGCAATTTTTACCTATCAGAGAAGATATATATTATGATGATGAATATACTGACCCAGAAGAACAATTACATAGACAGGTATTATATTTTACTAAACCTGGAGATATAGTTGTTGTTGATGCTAGAGGAAGTATGAATAGTGGGGTTTTCGGTGAAATGATGTTGAGCTTTTTTAAAGGCAGAGGAGGAGAAGGAATTGTTATTGATGGATGCATAAGAGATTATGCAAGTTCTAAAGATCTTGATTTAGGATTATGGTTGAAAGGAGTTACTCCTAATTATCACACGCAAACTAGTATGTTTCCGAGCGCTGTTAATGTACCTATTTCATGTGGAAATACTTTAGTTATGCCTGGTGATATAATTATTGCAGATGATGATGGTGCTGTTGTAATTCCTATTGATTATGCTCAAAAATTATCTGAAGTGGGAGGAGAGCATCAGGAATGGGAAATATTTGTAAAAGAGAAATTGATTGGCGGAGGCCATTTAAAAGATTATTATCCAAAACATTCTTGGTCAAAAAAAATAGAAATTGAATATGAAAATTGGCTTAAGAAAAATAAAGGTAAATAATAATTTTGAATAAGAAACCTAAAGTATATCTTGCAGGCCCGGATATTTTTTTACCAAACCCTATAGAACATGGTGAAAAATTAAAAAAAATATGTACTAAATATGGATTACAGGGATTATATCCTCTGGATAATCAATTTGATTTATCTAATTTACAGAGAGGTCCTGATAAAGCAATTAAAATCTATCAAGCAGATATAGAATTGATTGATGACAGTGATTGTTTGGTAGCAAACCTTTCACCATTTAGAGGAGTTTCTGCTGATCCAGGAACATGTTTTGAATTGGGTTATGCAGTAGCTCAAAATAAACCAGTTGCAATTTATAGTAACGATACTCGTGAATATAAAAATAAATTAAAGGATTTGAATTTACCCGAAGATGGATGGTCAATAGAGGATATGGGCCTGACTGATAATTTAATGCTCATTGCCCCAGCTCAAAATGTCGTACATGATACATTTGAAGCTGCTATTGCTGATTTATCTAAGATGTTTTTAGATTAAAATAATTTAATGTAGAATTTATTTCTTATTTATGATAAATTGTACCAACTCGTTGAGAATGACAGGCTAGGCGACTGGGCCTATAATCCTGTCTGGCAACCTTTATGTTAAGGTGCCCCAGATTCATACGTGACCTTGTGGGAGGTAAACATAAAATTGAAATCTCTCCATTAAGGGGAGATTTTTTTTTGGGAGAAAATAATGACTAAAAATAAAAAATGGAATATAGAGACAAAGTTAATTAGAGAAGGGTTGAATAGAAGCCAATTTAATGAAACCAGTGAACCAATATATATGACTAGCAGTTACGTATATGATTCCCCTGAACAAGCTGAAGCTCGGTTCAAAGGAGATGAAGATGGCTTTATATATTCAAGATATGGGAATCCTACTGTTCAAATGTTTGAAGATCGTTTAGCTTCTATAGAAAATGCAGACAAATGTTTTGCAACCGCTACAGGAATGGCTGCAGTTTTTGCATCTTTAATGTGCCAATTAGAAGCAGGTGACAAGGTTGTGTCTTCAAGGGCTTTGTTTGGCTCTTGTTATCAAATCTTAACTAAAATATTACCGAAATATGGAATTGAAACAGTGCTTGTTAACGGGACTGATTTAAATGAATGGGAGGCAGCTATAGATAACAAAACTAAGGCAGTATTTTTTGAAACTCCTTCAAATCCAACTTTAGAAATTATCGATATTGAAAATGTTTGTTCTTTAGCTAAAAAATTCGGTGCAAAAGTTATTATAGATAATGTGTTTGCAACTCCAATATTACAGCATCCTTTTGACTTTGGCGTAGATGTTGTTGTTTATTCCGGCACTAAACATATTGATGGTCAAGGAAGATCTTTAGGGGGAGCAATTATATCTGACAATGAGTTTCATGATAAATTGTTAAAACCATTTATGAGACATACAGGAGCATCCATGAGTCCGTTTAATGCATGGATTATGTTAAAAGGGTTAGAAACATTGAAATTGAGAGTAGATGCTCAATCTGACAATGCTCTTAAAATTGCAAATTATTATAATGATAATCCAAATATAGTTAATGTGATTTATCCATCTGAATCTACGCACCCGCAGTTTGAATTGATAAAAAAGCAAATGGAAAAAGGGGGAACGATTTTAACAATGGTAGTTAAGGGAGGGAAAGATGAGGTATTTAAAATTTTCAATGAATTGGAACTGATTGATATTTCTAATAATTTAGGTGATACAAAATCTATAATTACCCATCCTGCAACAACTACTCATTATTCGTTAGGCGAAGAAGGTAGAAAAGAAGCCGGGATACCTGATGGAATGATAAGGCTATCTGTAGGTTTAGAAAATGTCGATGATATTATCAGTGATATTGATAATGCAATGAAAATTTATAAGTGAAGTTAAAATTATGTTTCATTCTTCTGATGATCTTAGGTCAAATAAAATTTCTGATTATGTTCAGTATTTAAAATTAGATACTGAAATTGTATTAGAATCAGATTTTAAATTTGATGATTGCGTTATTGCTTATGAAACATATGGCCAATTAAATGCAGAAAAAAATAATGCAATTTTAATTTGCCATGCTATAAGTGGAGATTCCCATGTATCTAAACATGATGATAATGATGCTGATGGATGGTGGGATATTATGGTAGGTCCAGGTTTATATATTGATACTAATAAATATTTTGTAATAAGTTCAAATATATTGGGTGGTTGCATGGGTACTACTGGTCCAAATCATATAAATGACAAGACAGGTGATTATTGGGGATCTGATTTCCCGGAAATTTCAGTTTCAGATATGGTATTGGTACAATCAAAGTTGGTGGAATACTTGGAAATAGATAAATTACTGTGCGTGATTGGAGGCTCTCTTGGGGCATATCAGTCGATTGAATGGGGACTAAGATTTCCAGACAAATTGCATAGTGTTATATCTCTTGCAGGTGGCCCCAGATTAACAAGTCAAGGAATTGCTTTTGATATTATTGGCAGAAATGCTATTAGAAGAGATCCTTATTTTAATGATGGACAATATTATGGACAATCAGAATCACCTAATACAGGATTGGCACTTGCAAGAATGTTAGGACATATCACTTATTTGTCTGAAGAATCTATGAGTGAAAAATTTGATCATGATAGATATGACCCGAAAGATGTTGATACTGATTTTGAAAAAGAATTTTCAGTAGGTTCTTACCTTGCTTATCAAGGTGATAAATTCGTAGAGAGATTTGATCCAAATTCATATATTACTTTATCTAATGCAATGGATAAATTTGATTTAGGTAAAAACAGTTCGGAAATATCATTAAATTTCAAAGGTAAAAATTTGAAATGGTTTTTGATGAGCTTTACAAGTGATTGGTTATTCCCATCGAGTTTATCAGAAGAATTGACAAGAGCTTTGATTATTGCAAAAGAAGAAGTGAGTTATGTAGAAATCCCAAGTAATTGTGGGCATGATGCTTTTTTACTTGATGATGATATTAAATATTATGGTAATTATGTTAATAATTTTATTGAAAATGTTTCAAACGAATTGAATGTTACTGATAGTCAAGAAATCTTTCAAGATAGAAAAATATTAGAAAGGCAGGACTATAATATAATTCTTGAATTTTTAGATAATTCTAAAAGAATTATTGATCTTGGATGTGGGGATGGTGACTTGTTATATGAAATAAAAAATATAGGAAATGCAAATAAAATACTTGGCATAGATAATAATTTGGAATCATTATTAAACGCTAGTAAAAAAGGAATTCCAGTATTGGGGTTAGATTTAAATAATGATTTACATTTAATTAATGATAATCAATTTGATGTAGCAATATTGTCTCTTACTTTACAATCAATTATTGAAGTAGAGACAGTTTTATTAGAGATTTGTAGAATATCTAGTAAAGTGATTTTAAGTTTTCCTAATTTTGCTTATGAGCCATTGAGGAAGATGTTGTACGAAGAAGGAAGAGCTCCAAAACATACCGGCGTTTTGCAATACGAATGGTACAATTCTCCGAACAAGAGATATATGTCAATTTTAGATTTTGAAGAATTCTGTAATATAAAAAACTTTAATATTATTAATAGTAAATATTTAAATACTGATCAAAATAAATTTGTAAATGAAAATTATAATTTTAATGCTGACTTGGGCATATTTATGATATCTAAGGATAATTAATCAGATAAAGGGAGATAATAATATGAGTGCTATATTAATTCAAAATAGTAATTTATTAGATGTTGAAAAAGCTGAAATAATAGAGGGTGTTAATGTACTCATTGAAGAAAATAAAATTTCTGAGTTAAGTGATAAAGAAATTAAATCTTCTACTGCTATGAAAATTGATGCAAAGGGCAAAACACTAATGCCTGGATTAATTGACGCTCATGTTCACATAACTGCTACTTCTGTGGATTTGGGTAGAATTAGTAATTATCCGCATAGTTTAACTGCATTAAGAGCCGGTAAATTAGCTGAAGCAATGTTAATGAGAGGTTTTACAACTATAAGAGATTGTACAGGTGCAGATTGGGGATTTCATCAAGCAATTGAAGAGGATGTATTGAAAGGTCCAAGATTATTTTTTGTTGGCAAAGCTTTAGGTCCTACAGGAGGTCATGGTGATAGAAGGCCTAAAACTTTTGAAGGTGATCTTTGTAATTGTTATCAAGGAACAATGCATGATACTTTAACTGTAGATGGAGTTGCTGAAGTACAAAAAGCTGCAAGAAGAGAATTAAGAAAAGGTGCTCATGCTATTAAAATATTTGCTTCTGGAGGAGTAGCTTCTCCTGATGATCCTATTTTTGGACTTCAATTTTCTGAAGAAGAAATTAAAACTGTGGTTAATGAGGCATATTCATGGGGCAAGTATGTATTAGCTCATGCTTATACAACTGAGGCAATAACAAGAGCAGTAAATTGTGGTGTAAGAACAATAGAACACGGTAATTTAATGGATAGAAACACTGCTAAACTTATGAATAAGAAAAATGTTTATTTGGTGCCAAACTTGGTTACTTATGAAGCTATGGATTTAGAAGGTGAAAAATATGGATTACCTAAAGTTAGTCTTGAAAAAAATAAATTTGTAAAAGATGAGGGGATAGTTGCGTTGGATTATGCTTATACTGAAGGAGTAAAGATTGGTTATGGAACGGATCTTTTGGGTGAATTGCAGGTATATCAGAGTAGAGAATTTATTTTAAGGCAAAATATTATGCCCAAAAATGAAATTTTAAAAAGTGCCACTTTGATAAATGCTGAGATAGTAAATCAGAAAGATCAAATTGGTATTATAAAAGAAGGTGCTTTAGCAGATCTGTTATTAATTGAAGGAAATCCTCTTGAGGATTTTAGTGTTTTTCAAGATCAGGGGAAATATATTTCTTTAATTATGAAAAATGGAAAGATATATAAAAATAGTTTAATTTAAATATATTCTTATTAATACAGTTACTATAAATCCAATTATAAAAATGTTAACTTTAGTTCTAGTACTCATCAGTTAAATCTTGAAACATTAAATAAATCGATGTTGCATTCAGTTTGACCTTTTTGGCATAAGTCACTTATTATTTCTCCAATTACTGAGCTAAATTTAAATCCATGACCTGAGCAACAAGAAACTATTATACAATTTTCAGATGAAGGATGTTTATCAAGTATAAAATTTGTATCTGGAGTATTAGTAAACATGCACACTTCATAATTTTCTCCTTTTTCGGTATCTTTAAAATTATTAGTAAAATCTGATAATAATTTTATGTCTTCGGGTGTGATATTTTTATTGTATTTATCAGGATGTATTTTTTCATATAGATGGTTGAATATACCAATTTTTAAACCACTATTTCCATATTCAGGAAATCCATATCCATGATTTTCATCTTTTTGCAAAATCCACACAGGAAATTTATTTTTGTCAAATAATGATTTATCTTTACTAGGAAACCAACCTACAACTTGTCTCACAATAGATAAAGGAAGTTTAGGAATATCAAATAAATCAATGTTCCAAGCACCTCCGGCAATTACTAGTTTTTTAGTTTTGTATGTTGCTTTAGTAGTTAATACTTCTATGTGAGAACCATTATCATTCCATGAAAGTACTTTTTCATTATAATTAATTTTAGCTTCATTTTTGATAGCCAATTGTGCATGCGCTTTCACTGCTTTTTCAGGATCTAAAAAACCTCCTTCTTTTAGGTAAACACCTTTTAAATCGCTTGTTAAGTTAAATCCCGGGAAGTTTGACATGATTTCATTACTATCCATTTCTTTATAATCCAGGTTATGTTTTATTGCTGAGTTTAAAGTGTTCTTAAATACTTCACTTTTGTTATTGCCTATATTAATAATGCCAGTCATATAAAGAATTTGTTCATTATATTCTTTTTCCAATTCTCTCCATAATTCAAAAGATCTTTTCGCGAGAGGTAGATAGGCATCTCCTTCGTAAAGTCCCATTCTTATTATTCTTGAAAGACCATGATAACTTCCATTATTATGGATCTGTTCAAATTGTTCTAAGCCTAGAACGTTTAATCCTTTTTTTGCCAAATGGAATAACCCTGCACTTCCATGAGCACCCATACCTATAACTATAACGTCTAACATATTTAAATATATTTCCTTGAAACTCTTTTATTGATTCTTGTCATTAATTCATCCGCTATTGAACCGATACTTTCCGCTTGTTTATTTATATCTTTTCCATATATTTCTACTTCAGTTCCAACATCAATTTTATTTCTTAGACTATTTGGAATAATTATCATTGTCATATCCATACAAATTCTACCAATTATTTTACATTCTTTGTCAAAAATCTTAACTTTACCTCCATTAGAAAATCTTCTATCCAATCCGTCTGCATACCCAATAGGTAAAGTTGCTATCATATCTCCTTTTTGTCCTTCAGCAGTTTTGCCGTATGAGATAAAAGTATTAATGTTTAGTGTTTTAATATAAATAATTTTGGTTTTTAATTTAAATACTGGTTTTAACAATTTTTTTAATGGAGTGTTAAAAAGAAGAATGCCATACATTGATATTCCTGGTCTTACAAAATTAGTATTTGTATATTTTGAATATTTAAAAATTCCTGGGCTGTTCAAGATATGTATGAAAGGGATATCTTTCATACCTTCGTATTTTTTAAATAAATTTATTTGTTGTAAGGTGAATTCATCTTCATTTTCATCTGCACTAGATAGGTGTGAGTATATCCCCTGAATTGTTCCTAATTTATTGTCATTAATATGTTTTATTGCTTTATCAGATTCATCAGGAATAAAACCTATCCTACCCATGCCTGTATCAATCTTTATATGAATCAAAGCTTCCTTTGATGTATTTAACATTTCAAGATTCTTAATATCATCCCATGAAGATATTGTAATACTGAATCCATTGTTTATTGCTAATTCCAAATCATCTTTGTCATTATTTCCCATGATTAATATTTTGTTTTCTAATCCAGAATTCTTTATTTCTATAGCTTCTTGAAAATTAGCAACTGCAAATAATTTGAAATTTTTTTTACTTAAATATTTAGCTACTTCTATAGATCCTAATCCGTATGCATTTGCTTTAATTACAGGTATTGCTTTTTTTTGTGTTAAGTTTTCAATTTGATTTAAATTGAATTCTATATTTTTTAAATTTATTTCTAACCAACTTCTCATAAATCAATCACCTGTAAACGGTCTAATTAACAATAAAATACCGACAATAAATAAAACTACTCCTAAAATTAGCACAAATTTATTAAGGGAAACTTTGCCTGTGAACATTGCGCCTATGTAACTTCCTATCATTCCAGTTAATCCCATTGTTAGTAGTAAAGAGTAATTTACCTGCTTTAAATATGCATGTCCTATCCATCCCATAATACCTATAAAAAAACCAATGAACAGATTTGATCCTGCTGCTTTTCTTGGGTCTATTTGTAGTATATAAATTATTGCTGGTAGCCTTATGCTGCCCAATATTAATCCTACAGATCCTCCTAATAATCCTATGCTAAGGCCTGCTAAAGATTCTAGTGTTATTCTTGTTTTAGTAAATTGGCCATTTGAATTTTCAAGATGAGATCCAAATATATCACTCATAGTGTTTCCACTTTTTTTTCTTCCTAATTCAATAAACTCGTATCCTTGCCAACATACTAATAATCCTGCAAAAATAAGTAGAATATTTTCAGGAGCTTGTGATGAAAGGAATCCTCCTAAGAATGCTCCAACACAAGCAGGTATCCCCATTACGATTACAACTTTTTTATCAACACGTTTATTTTTTAAATGTTGTACTGAGCCCAAGAAAGAAGAAAGACTTGAAACCAGAATATTTGTTCCGGCTGCTATCTTTGGATTTATTCCTAAAAGTAACATAATGGGAAGACGTATTGTTCCAAGAGCTAATCCTACAAATCCTCCTAACAAGCCAACAAAGAATGATATTAATCCCAAAAAGATAATTATTTCAAAGCTTGTTGTATTTATGTCCATTTTTTATTTGATTTTATTCATAATTCCACTCGATGTGGTTACACTTTCAATTTTCTGATCTGAAGATTTGTTAAATGTTATTTTTTCCCCAGGGGAACCATAACCTAATTTGTCGGTATTAACAAAAGTATCAATATTGAATTTATTATGTATAGACCAATCATACAAAGGGTTTTTGGATTCAGCAGAAAAAGAAACTAATTTTGAACCTATACTTACAATGGCCATATCACCCCATCTAGACCTGTAAATTCCATTATAATCTTTTTTGAGATTTGACCCTTCAAAAAGATTGGATTTGGTATTGTATATAATGTCAAATATAGAATCATTTAATTCAGATGCTAGTATAGAATTTGTATTAGTGAGGACAATCACTTGTAAATTATCATTTATACTAGTTCGTGATCTAGTGATGAATCCTGGATATCCTCCTCCATGACCAACTATAATATCATTGTCGATGTTTTCTATATCTACTCCTAATCCATATCCGATTTTTCCGTTTTTTCGATCTGTAAATCCATGTGATTTTATCATTTCTTTTTTTGATTCTCTGTTGATCACACTATATTCTGTATCTAAGCATAAACTTGATAAAAATTTAGCTATATCTGCTGAATTTGAAATAAATCCAGTTGCAGAAGCGTATGCGTATGTTTTTGAGTGATCAAAAATTTCTCTATTTAATTTTCCTGGAATTACTCGCTCATACCCAAAACCTAAATCATCTGGTACTTCATCCGGGAGATCAGGGTATGTTGATGATAAATTTAATGGATTAATTATGCTTTCATACATGTAATCATCGTATTTTTGATTTGAAACTTTTTCAATAATTGCACCTAGCAAAGCATATGCATGATTAGAATACTTAAAAGTAGATCCATTCTCAAAAATAATTGATTCTTCAGATATAGTATTTTTAAGGTTATTGGGAAATTTGTGATTTGACCAATGATGTGTTTTACCATCTCTAAACATACCGGATTGATGAGACATTAATTGCCTTATAGTAATGTTTTTATTATTTGAAACCTTATTTTCGCCTTTTACCCAATCAAGATATTTATTTACTTTGTCATCTATTTTTAATTTCCCTTTTTCTTGTAGCTGCATTATTCCTACTGAAGTGAACATTTTGGAATGAGATGCTATTCTAAACAAGCTGTTTTTATTTAATTCTATCTTTTTTTTCAAATTTTGATATCCAAAAGATTTTAAATATACAGGCTTGCCATTATGAGCAATACATATGTTTACGCCAGGAACATTGGAGTATTGAATTTTTAAGGGTATCCACACATCTAATATTTCACATACCGATTTTATGTTGAATTTTATTTTGTCATTCATATTTTCCCCTTTGATTATGAGCCGGGAGGGATTCGAACCCTCGACCTAATGATTAAGAGTCATTTGCTCTACCCCTGAGCTACCGGCCCTAATACAATGCAATAAAGATTATTTAATAATTGTAATAAATAAATAAACACTTTGTTGTGTTATTATCTATGAATTATGAAAAGACGTATATATGCCAAAAAATCTCTAGGGCAACATTATTTAAGAGATAAAAATATAAAAAATAAAATAATAAAATCTTTGGACTTGAATCCAAATGATACTGTGGTAGAGATTGGTTGTGGTAGGGGAGCTTTGACTGATTTGATTATTGGAAAAGTTCTGAAATTTTATGGCATTGAATTAGATGAAAATTTATTTATGAACTTAAGAGAAAAATATCAAAGTGAAAATGTTGAAATTATTAACAAAGATGCAAGATCAGTAAATATTTCAGAATTAATTGGCAATAATAATAGCTATAAATTTGTAGGCAACTTACCTTATAACCATGCAAATAAAATTATATTAAATTTTTTACAAAATGATTTTCAGCCTGAAATAATGATTGTTATGGTCCAACTAGAAGTTGCTCAAAGAATTGCAGGAATCCCAAAATTTAGAGGTTATTTATCGGCAATTATGGATACGTATTGTGAATCAAAAATTCTTTTTAAGGTGAATGCAAAATCTTTTTATCCTGAACCTAAAGTAGAATCAGCTGTAATAGAATTAATTCCACGAAAAACACCATTAATAAACAAACAGGATATTAATGATTTTTTTAATTTTGTAGCAAACAGTTTTGTTTCTAGAAGAAAAACTATTTTAAATGGTTTATCTATGGGTAACAAAATATCAAAAGAAATAATTTTGAAAGTGTTACAGGATGTTGGAATTGAATCACAACTAAGACCACAAAATTTAAATACTGAAGATTGGATAAAAATTTTTTATCCAACAAGAAAATTCATTAAAATAAATGAAAGATAAAATAAAAATAAAATCACCATCTAAAATAAATTTATGCCTTGAAGTTTTAGGTAAAGGTAATAAAGAACTTCATGAAGTGAAATCTGTAACACTTAATTTGAATTTATCAGATGAACTTTTAATAGAAAAGTCTGATACTTTTGAAATTGATTCCAATACAGATTTACCTTTTGAAGAAAATATTGTTTATCAAGCTTATGAATTATTTCAAAAAAAATATGGTAATTTTGGCGCAAGAGTTAATCTTGTGAAAAATATTCCTATTGATTCAGGCCTTGGAGGAGGCAGTAGTAATGCTGCTAATTTTTTAAAAGGAATTTGTGATCTGTGGGGAATAGAATTAGACGGTAAATGGTTATATGAAACTGGTGAAAAATTAGGTTCTGATGTTAATTTATTTTTTACACCTGGAATTAATCTTTTAACTGGAACTGGTTCAAAATCAGAAAAAATAGATGTATCAATTCATGGCTCTGTTTTGATTTTTCATAACAAAAATAAAATTAAAAATAAAACTAAACTAGCTTATGATTTGTTAACATCAGATGTATACACAGATGGAAAATATTCTGACCAATTAATTCAGCAAATTATGAATGGATCTTTATTATTAGAATCTATAGAATGCTATAACGTTTTCGAAAATTATATAAATAAACTTTATCCCGGAATATTAGAAATAAAAGAAAATTTAGAACAACAAATAGGTTATGATCTTCATTTATCAGGTAGTGGGCCAAGTTTGTTTTGTTTAATCAATGATAAAGAAGAAGCAAAGAAAATTTATAATACTGTAGATTCTCGAATGTTTGGCAAATTATTAACATCTCCATTGGAGGACGAATGAGTGATATATTAATCCCTTCATTATTTGTAGGTATTTTACTCGCATTCGTATATGTAAATTTATATTTAGCTGCTTCATTTATAGAGTTAAAAAATAATCCCGAAGCTAGATTGAAATTAAATCCGAAAGTTGTTTTTTTAAGTGTCTTGTTGATCTATCCTCTAGTATCAGTTGTAACACTTTTAATTGGATTTATTTATTCAGCCATTAATAATTTGATTTATTATTATTTGTTTTTAATTCCAATGGCAATCTTAATTACTGTATTTAGTTATTTTGTAATTAAACACCTTAAGGCTGTTTTTATAGGATTGGCAGGTTTTTTGATTTTAAATATTTTTGTTTTGCCATTATTAATAAATTAAAGATATTTAATAGGAGAGAATAATAAATTGATTCTAGATTTACATATGCATACTATTATGGGAAGTGCAGATAGTAATTTAACTGTTGAAAATGCTGCTAAAAAAATTTTAAAAAAAAATTTAGATGGTGCATGTCTTACAGAGCATAGTAGTATTTGGGAAAAAAATAGCAATCAAATAGAAGATATATTTAATTTATACAACTTAAAAGTTTTTCGAGCTATTGAAATTTCTACTGACTACGGGCATATTATTGCAATAGGATTTGATAAATATTATTCAGGGTCTCATAATCTTGAAATACTGCGAAAGTATGCTGATAAATATGGTGCTTTTTTGATTTCTGCGCATCCGGCAAGAAGGCTTTTTGGAAAAGAGAAGTATCAGCAAAATCTGCTTTATAAAGGTAAGGAATATATTCCTTCTATTGATGAATTTTCGTCAAATCAATTATTTAAACTTGTTGATGGAGTTGAAGTGTTAAATGGAGGAAACAATTTAGCTGAAAATAAATATGCATATATTGCTGCTAAAAATAATGGTTTGGTTATGACAGGAGGAACTGATGCTCATTCTGAATCAGGGATAGGTTTGTTTGCTACAAGATTTAAAAACGATATTCAAAACGTCCAGGATTTGGTATTTAATTTGAAAAATAATTATTCAGAACCTGTTTTACAATCCGGGAACACTTGGATTGAACTTGATTTGAATTATTATAATTCAGAATAAGTGATTTTATGCCTATAAATAAAAATTATAATTTTGGAAATAATCTAGTTTCTTTAGACCTTGAAACAACAGGATTATCGCCAGGAAAAGATAAGATAATTGAAATTGGAGCAGTTAAAACTGATTCAACTGGCAAGCAAATTGGAGAATTTAATTCTCTTGTTAATCCTGAAATATTAATTAGTAATTTTATAGAAAACTTAACAGGGATTTCTAATGATGATGTTTCAAAATCATTGAAATTTTCTGACGTTGTTGATGAATTTGAATTATTTTTAGGTGATTCTATTATCATTGGGCATAATATTGAGTTTGATCTCAAATTTTTATCTGAAGAAGGGTTAAAATTAAATAACAAGTTTGTAGATACATGGAGATTTTCTCAAATAATGTTACCTGATTTATTGGATTTATCTCTTGGAAGTATTTGTAATCATCTGGATATAAATCAAAAAAATGCTCATAGAGCATTGTCTGATGCGAAATTTACCTTAGAGGTCTTTTTATTATTATCTGGGAAATATGAAAATTTTGACAATAAATTACAGACAGCTATATGTAATATAATTTCTGAAAAAGATAATGAGTTGTTTTTTTTATTTAATTCAGTTTTAAGTCAAACTGATTCTAATGTTAAAAATAATTTATTTTTTTCTCCGTTGGAAATAATACCTAAACATAGTATTAAAGAAAAATCAGAAGGAAATTATTTCAATTATGAGAATGATATTTTACAGAAAATTTTTTCCTCAGATAGTGAAATTTTAAATAAAGTGTTAAGTAATTTTTCATATAGAAAACAGCAATTAGATATGTCTGAAGTAATTGCTGATTGTATTAAAAATCAATTTTCTGCTGCTTTGGAAGCCGGAACAGGTGTTGGAAAATCTTTGTCCTATTTATTACCGGCAGCTATATTTGCATTAAAAACAGGAAAAAGAGTATTAGTATCAACTAATACAATTAATTTGCAAGATCAATTATATTTGAAAGATTTACCTTTAGTTAAATCTATATTGGCAGAATTAGACCCTGACATTGAAGATATAAATTTTTCAATATTAAAAGGAAGAGATAATTATCTTTGTATAAAAAATTATGGGAATCAATTTGTAGATGAAGATGTTGATCAGGAATACTCAAGATTTTTAGCTAAAATGGCTGTTTGGATTTCAAAAACTGAAACCGGAGAAAAATCAGAATTAGGTTTAAGTAATTATGTTAATAATAATTATTGGAGAAGGATTAGTCCAAAGAATAAGATTAATTGCTATGGTTTTGACGGGCCTTGTTTTCTAAGAGAGTCAAGAGAAAAAGCTGAATCTAGCCATATTGTAATTGTTAATCATGCTTTACTTATGACAGATTTAAAATCAGTAAATAGTGTAATACCTGACTATGATGTGTTGATAATTGATGAAGCACACAATTTGGAAGATGTAGCATCACAACACCTAGGATGGAAATTAGATGAGAGAGATTTAAAAGATATTGTCAGAATTAATTATGGTAAATATGATTTGATTGAAATGTTTGGGAATTTAATTACACGAGAATTTAAAAATACTGTAGATCTTGATCAGGCAGAAAATAAATTAAAAAGAACGATTAGCATGATTGCAGAATTAAATATAAAATCCAGAAATTTATTTAAATCTTTTAATCAAATTGTAATTACAAGAGGTAATAAGAACTCTGGACATAATTCAATGAGAATTGATATTGATTCTCATTTTTCTGAATTAAAGCTTGTTAGAGATGAATGGAATGAATTGAAACTTAAATTAGATAAATTGAAATCTGATTTAATTAGATATTATAAAGATTCCAAAGAAAAGATTAGTGGTAGTAAAATTCAATTTCAGAATTGGTATGATTTATTTCAACAATGGATTGAAAATTGGGAAGAAGCTAAAAATAATTTAGATGAATTTTTAACATTATCTAATAATGAAATGGTTTACTGGATAGAACATAATGAACAATTTAATAATCATGTTTTTTTCAGTGCACCAATTAATGTATCAAAAATTTTAAATGAAAATTTATTTCAAAATGCGAAATCAGTTATTTTAACTAGTGCTACTCTGAATTCTAATGATGAGTTTAATCATTTGATACAAACTACTGGCTTGAACGCAGACCATGCAAAATCATTTGGATCTCCTTTTGATTATGACAATTCTGTAGAAATATTACTGCCGACTATGTTTCCCGAACCAAATGCTGATAATTACCAGGAAGAATTAGATAAAATTATTTTTGAAAACGTACTTGCTGCAAATGGAAGATCAATGGTGTTATTCACTTCTTATAAGTCTTTAAGAAATACTCAAAGAAGCCTTAAAAAAAAGTTGGATGAATATAATATAAATGTTTTAGCACAGGGAGTAGATGGAAATCCATACCAAATAATAAAGAGATTTAAGAAAAATCCAAAATCATTAATTTTAGGAACTTCAAGTTTTTGGGAAGGGGTTGATATTGATAATGGTTCATTAGATTTATTAATTATTACAAAATTACCATTTGATGTTCCTACACATCCGTTATTTGAGGCAAGATCAGCTAAATATGATAATTCTTTTATGGAATATGCATTACCAAGAGCAATTTTAAAATTTAAACAAGGATTTGGTAGATTAATTAGAAATGAAAAAGATACTGGGAAAGTATTATTATTAGATTCTAGAATTACATCAAAACGATATGGGAAAATATTCCTGGAAGCTCTACCTGGGGGAAAAAAAACATTTCTGGAACCAGATTTTTTTTAGATGATGAACAAAATTATATTAAAAGAAAAATTGGATCTTGAATTATCATTATTTAGTGGGCAGGCATTTAGATGGAAAAAAAAATTAAATTGGTATTATGGATTTATTGATAACAAATTTCTTAAATTACGTATAAAAAATAATTGTTTAGAATATGTTTGCAGTGATGATTGGGTAACCCAAGATAAAGTATATGATTATTTTGGTTTAGGGACTAAATATGATGAGATATTTGAGAATTTTGATGATGAATTGTCAACTGTAGCTTATAAAAAATTGCAGGGAATGAGAGTTTTAAATCAAGATCCATGGGAATGTTTAATTTCTTTTATTATTTCTGCTTGGTCAAATGTGCCAAAAATTTCTAATACTATACATTTATTATGTCAAAAATTGGGTCATAAATATATTCTCGATGATATGGTTGGATATTCATTTCCTTCTCCTATTCAAATTACAGGTCTTACAGAATCTGAGATGAAATCTTTTGGCCTGGGTTATAGAGCACAATACGTACTTAAAACTTCTAAAATTATTGAAGAGAATAAAATTTTGTTATCAGATTTTTATAATGAAAATTATTTTGATTCATTAAAATTTTTATTAACTTTCCCAGGTGTAGGGGACAAAGTTGCGAATTGTGTTTTGATATATTCTTTAAAAAAATATAATGCATTCCCGGTTGATTTGTGGGTAGAAAGATTGTTGGTTGAAGATTATGGATTAAATAAAAAAATGTCATTAATTAATAAACGAAAATGGGGTCAAAATTATTTTGGTAAATATAGTGGGATAATCCAACACTATCTTTTTCATTATAAAAGGAAGTATAATCATTAAAAAAACAGGGGGTCATGATGCCGAATATAGAAGATTTATATACATTTATAAATGGTGAATTTGTTACACATAAAGATGCAGTGATTCCAATAAATGACTCTGGATTTACACAAGGAGATGCTGTTTTTGATACAGCAAGAACATTTTCTGGAAAAGTTTATAAATTAGAAGAGCACGTAGATAGATTTTTCATGTCCTTAAATTATATGCAGATTCAATCTCCTTATACAAAAGAAGAACTTGTTAAATTTTCCCAACAATTGTTAGATATGAATGTTCCCTTGTTAGGTAAAAATGAAGATTATTGGATTTTTTTAAGAATTACCAGAGGTACTGTTAATAAAGAAGGAGAAAATGTACCAAATGTTATTATTCATTGTACAAATATTCCATTTAAGCAAAGAGCAAATTTTTATGATTCGGGTATGCCTATCATTTTCCCATCTGTTAGAAGAACAGCTCATGACGCACTAAGCCCAAGGGCAAAAGTTAATCAATATATTAATTTTACTATGGCTGATTTAGAAGCACATAATATAGATAAAAACGCCAAAGCAGTTTTACTTGATAAAAATGGAAATATTACAGAAGGTTCAGGAGCAAATATTTTTCTTGTTAAAAATAATGAAATTTTTACTCCAAAAGAACAATTTGTATTAGCTGGTATTGGCAGATCTGATGCGATGGGATTAGCTAAAGGTTTAGGAATGACATTAACAGAAAAAGATCTTGATACCTACGATGCATTTACTGCTGATGAGATTTTTATTACTTCAACAAGTTTTTGCATAGTACCTGTTGGAACTGTTAATGGCAGACAAATTGGAGAAGGAGATGTGCCTGGTAAAATAACTAAACGTTTGCAGGATGCTTTTATTGATTCCATAGGATTTGATTACGTGAATCAATATTTGCAGCATTTGTCAGCTTAAGGCATCTAGTATTTTTTGAGCTACTATTTTTGCTTCCCCTTCCTGTAAATTAGATGTAAATACTTTTACTCCATCTGTTTCAAAACCATTTCTTACTCTAATTGAAGGGTTACCTTCAGCAAGTAATTCTTCAATTTTGCTATCGCTGTGATTTTTTGAAGAGATTATCAAATAAGGATGTGTAGATTCCTCATCATTTATATCTTCAGGATTATTTGGGGCTTTGATAAAAGATACTTTAAGACTATCAATACTTTTGATTGAATCAGAAATTATATTACAGTCATTTTCCCATTTTTTCATAACTGAAGAATGATCTTTATCAATAAAAATTTCTAATGCTGTAATTAATCCTATTATCTCTTCTTTTGATACTTTGGCTACCCTGCCAATTCCTTCATTGTTTGGTGCTGAATGTAAAAAAGCTGCATCAATCAGATGTTTTTTACCACATAAAATTCCTGTTGATTGAGGGCCCCTTAGACCTTTTCCTCCGCTGTATGCAACCATATCAGCACCCTTAGAAATAAATCGTCGTAAATTTTCAGGAGGAGGTAATAATGCAGCAGCGTCTACTATAACAGGTATTGAATGTTTGTTTGCTATTTCGATTACTTTTTCAATTTCAATAGCGCCAGCTTGCTTTGGGCCATATACATAGATTATGCCAGCAGTTTTTTCATTAATGTTTGATTCAAGTTCCCATTCATTAGTTCCACCAGTATTTCCAATTTCTATTAATTTAGCTCCTGCATTTCTATAGTTATGATCATAATTTGTTCTATGTGATCTGTGAATTATAAATTCGTTTTTTAAACCATCTGTATTTGGTAATTGGTCTATATATTTAGGGTTTGATCCGGCCATACAAGCTGCAGTTTGTAGCATTAATGCTGACGCTGCACCTGCAGTTACAAGCCCTGCTTCTGCACCAGTGAATTCAGCAATAACTTCTCCCGCCGCCATATTTAATTCTTTCATGTCTACAAACCATTCTGATGCTTTTTCCATGGCATCTACCACCCCTTTTGGCATAATACTTCCACCAAGCATCGTAAGATACGAAGCACAATTTATTACTCTTCGGACCCCAAGTTTATTATAGTATTCATTTTTTAATATAGACATACGAACCTCTCTTTTTTGACTTCATAACTTTTCCATATTTTTTATATTTCTTGTGTAATGATTATCTGAATTATATATATCTAACAATTTATTTTAGAATATAGCAAGTATTTTTTTCTCTCGGTAGTAAAAAACTATTTTAAATATTAAATGAAAAATATACATTTTATCGAGTAATTTAAATTTTGAATTATAATTGATCACATCATACATTATGGTTTCATTATTTTCATATTTGAATATATGATTGTGTTCCCAGTAATTAAAAGGACCTTTTATTTGCAGGTCTGTAAATAATTTGTTTTCTTCATAATTTTTAATAAGTATTTCCACTTTATTTTTGATACCAAACATATTGATTTCTATAGTAAAAACTTCATTTTTAGATATTTTTTTTTCAGGGGTACACGAAACTTTTGCAAACCAGGGAGTTAAAAGGTTTATATTTTTTGGATTAGAATAAAAGTCAAAGACATTGTTCAATGGTTGCTTGATTTTAGTTTTATATTTAAAAGACAAATTATTCATTTCAAGATATTTTCCAAAGCTTTTTCTAATTTGTCATATTTAAAATCATATCCTGATTTTAATAAAAGTTGAGGATGTACTTTTCTGCTATCTTTTATTTCACTTGTGAATTCTCCTAATACTGGTTTTAGTAAAATAGAAGGAGTAATCATAACGTATGGCCTTTTCATTATTTTTCCTAAAATTTTTGAAAAATCTTTTTGCTTTTCAGGATTAGGTGATGTGATATTTATTGATCCCTCGATGTTTTTATCAATGATGTGAATAATGCTATTAATTACATCGTCTATATGTATCCATGACCACCATTGATTTCCTTTATCTATTTTCCCACCAATAAAGAAATTGTAGATTAATTTCAAGTAAGTTAAAGACCCTCCTTTTTTACTTAAGACGATTCCAAATCGTAAATTAATAACTTTGGTAGATTTTGAAGAATTTTTTTTTAAATTTTCTTCTAATTTATTAGACATAGTAGATATAAATGAATTTCCTATATCAGAAGATTGTTCTGTTATTGTATTGTTCGGATGTTTTTTATATATTCCAATTCCACTGGCTGACAAAATTACAGAATTTATTAAATTGTATTTTTTAATTAATTCTATTGCTTTATTAACACCATATTTTCTTGATTCTAAGACTCTGTGTTTTTTACCCTTAGTCCATAATCCTATTAGAGGTTCCCCTGATAAATTTACAAATATGAATTTGTTCTTATTATTTTTAAATTCTTGTGAATTCAAATTATCTAAGGAGTAAACTTCATTTAAAAATGGATGTTTTGTTATTGTTTTTGTTACATTTCTACTTACTCCAATTATATATGCATTGGATTCATGTAACTTATTGGCCAAATGTGTCCCTATCAGCCCTCTAATACCGAAAATTATATAAATAGTTTTCATTTCATGACGTAAAATGTCATTGGTTTAATACTTACTATTACTCTAGTTTCCTTATTTGAAATAGGATATTTGTCTTGATTGAGATACTTTTTTGCTAAAGAGTGAATATGTTCATCGGCGTTAGATTCAGATATGTTTTCAACTGTCCCTTTAAATGTTATCTGATAATATGGGTTTTTTGCATCTGTTACTGAAATAGACACTCTTGGATCTCGTTCCATATTATTAGTTTTAATTCTATCTTTTGCTGTATTTATTAATATATGATCATCTTTGTAATCAATCCAAACTACTGATACTTGGGGTGATCCGTCGATATTAACTGTAGCTAAGCTAGCAAAATTTTTCCCTTCTAATATTTCTATTGCTTCTTTGGTGATATTCATATTATTTTCATGAAATTATTTTGTCTAAGGAATTATAATTTTTTTTATTTTATATGATTTAATGATTATTTGAAATTATTATTAAATCAATATATACTATTTCTAGTTTATTAACCTTTAAGTTGATACAGAGATATCAATAAGGAGATATAATATGATGAAATTTCACTTGCGAAATTTCCCTTCATCTATTATTGGATTTGTCTTTTAACTATGGCTAAATTGATAATAGATTCAAATAATTTTTCCAGGATGCTAAAAAGAATTTCTCATGAAATATTAGAGAAAAATTCTGGGCCAGACAAATTAATTTTGATAGGAATGCATACCAGAGGAGTGCCTTTGGCTGAAAGAATATCAGGATTTATTGAAAATATTGAAGGTATTAAAATACCTACAGCTCAATTAGATGTTTCTTTTTACAGAGATGATACCGATTTGAAAATTAAAACTGATATCAGTCCAACAATTATTGATTTAAATATTAATAATTCTAATGTTATTTTAATTGATGATGTACTTTTCACAGGCAGAAGTGTTAGAGCCGCAATGGATGCTTTAATGGATTATGGCAGACCTTCAAGTATTCAATTATCTGTTTTGGTTGATAGAGGGCACAGAGAATTACCTATATCTCCAGATTATGTTGGTAAGAATATTCCTACATCCAGAAATGAAAAAGTAAATGTATTAATTGCTGAAATTGATGGAAAAGATGGAGTTGAAATATCATGATAGCAGACAACAAACTAAATAATTTACTCGATATAGATCAATTGTCTAAAAATGATATTTTATATATTTTTGAATTTGCAGAAAAATTATCTTCAATTTTAAATGGCTCTGTTAAAAAAGTTCCTGTATTACGTGGAAAAACAGTTATTAATTATTTTTCAGAACCAAGCACTAGGACAAGGGTGTCTTTTGAAAATGCTGGGAAAATTTTATCTGCTGATGTTATTAATGTTTCTTCAAGTGGTAGCAGCGATGAGAAAGGTGAGTCATTTATAAACACTGTTCAAACTTTAGAATCTATTGGAGCAGATATTCTGATCATAAGACATTCTGATTCTGGAGCCCCATATTTTGTGTCTAGAAATATTCAGATACCAGTCATTAATGCTGGAGATGGATCTCATGCACATCCTACTCAAACACTTATTGATCTTTACACAATATATAAATCAATTGGAGAAATTGAAGGATTAAACCTTACTATTTTAGGAGATAATATCCATAGCAGAGTGTCAAGATCTGCTGTTTTGGGATTTAGTACCATGGGTGCTAAAGTTACTTTTTGTTCACCCACAACAATGAATGCAAATTACTTATCTGAAAATGATGTAAATAATTATCCTTCAATTATGTATACAAGTAATTTAAAGGATGCATTGTCAGACAGTGATTTGATTATGACACTAAGAACACAATTTGAAAGAAAAGCTAGTTTGGTTTTCCCTAATATAAATGAATATACAAGAATGTTTAAGTTATCAAATGAAAGTCTTAAATATGCTCCTGACAAAGCTAGGATTTTACATCCCGGGCCCATGAATTTAGGAGTTGAAATTGATGGATATGTAAGTGAATCAGACAGATCTTTAATTAATCAGCAGGTTATGAATAGTGTGGCAATTAGAATGGCTTTGTTAATTATATTAATAGGCGAACATACTTTGGATTCTATTTGATATGGAGTGTAGATGAAAAAAATAATTAAGAATGGAAAAGTTTATGATGGTATATCTGACAAAATAAAACAACAAGACGTTTTAATTACAGATGGTGTAATTACAGATGTGGGAAATATAGATATATCAGATGGTGATATAGAAATAATAGATGCTAGCAATTATATAGTTAGTCCAGGTTTTATTGATATACACTCTCATTTAAGAGAGCCGGGTTATGAGTATAAAGAAACTATAGCTACAGGTACTAGAGCTGCTTCAAAAGGTGGTTTTACTACTATTTGTGCTATGCCAACAACTATTCCCGCTTTAGATTCTAAAGATTCAATAGATTATTTTAAAGATTTATGTAAACAACGTTCTATTATAAAAGTACATCCGATTGGCGCTGTTACTATCAATAGAAAAGGTAAAGAAATTGTAGAAATGCAGTCTCTAGTAGATTCGGGTGTTATAGGTTTTAGTGATGATGGAGAGCCTATTCATGATTCTAATATTATGAGGATGTCACTAGAATATTCTAAAATGGTTTCCCGCCCTATAATGAATCATTGTGATGATAGAGGGATTAATTATCGCGGAGAAGGAGTGATGAATGATGGATTTTTAGCCCAAAGATTGGGTTGTAGTGGTATACCTAATGCAGCTGAAGCATCCATGCTTTCTAGAGATATTTTTTTAACAGAATTAACTGGCGGTTTATACCATGCTTGCCATATAAGTGCAGCTCAATCGGTAGATGTACTTAAAATTGCAAAAGAAAGAGGAATTAATTATTCTGCAGAAGTTACACCTCATCATCTCACAATAACAGAAGACTTTATTCTTGGTTCAGATGATCAAAACAGAGAACAAATTTCTGAGAATGCTTATAATACTTTTGCAAAAGTATTTCCTCCGTTAAGAACCAAATCAGATATTCAATCTTTAATAGAAGGAATTAATAGTGATTTAATTTCGATTATAGCTACGGATCACGCTCCTCATGGTTATGAAGACAAAATGACTACTTTGAATCAAGCGGATTTTGGTATAAGTAATTTTGAGACTACATTGGGATCAGTTTTGCAATTATTTTATTCAAAAGATATAAAATTAGAAAAATTATTGAAATGTTTAACTTCAAATCCTGCTGAATTTCTAGGGAAAAAACTAGGTAAATTAACTAAAGGTTATCCCGCAGATATAGTAATTATTGATTTGAATAAAGAGTGGGAAGTTAATATTTCAGATTTTGTCTCTTTAGGTAAAAACAGCCCGTTACAAGGTACTAATTTTAAAGGTAAAATTTTGCAAACTTTTGTAGATGGAGAAATTGTTTACTCTGATGATAAGGGACATAATGGATAAAGGATATTTGATTTTATCTGACAAAACTTATTATCCTGGATATATATTTGGATATGGTAATTTAGTTTTTGGTGAAGTAGTATTCAATACTTCTATGACTGGGTATCAGGAAATATTGACTGATCCTTCCTATAAAGGGCAAATTGTTATTCAGACTTATCCTTTAATCGGCAATTATGGAATAAACGATGAAACTAATGAGTCAGATGAAATTCAAGTTTCTGGCTACGTTGTCAGAAAGAATGAAGACTTTCCTAGTCATATAAGTTCTAAAAAAACGTTAGATCAATTTTTAAAACAATATGAAATTATGGGTATTTCTGAGATTGATACCAGAGCTGTTGTGAGAAAGATCAGATCTAAAGGTGTTATGAATGGGGTTATTTTAAGAGGAAACGATCCTTCTAAAGGAATTGAATATTTAGAATCAATACCTAATTATGATTCCCTTGATTTAGCTAAAGGAATTGGAAATAGAAAAGATTTAAATGAAAAGTATGGTAAAAATTTAAATCTTACTCAAAAATACAAAGTTGCTGTTATAGATTGTGGAGTTAAAGAGAATATTCTGAAATTATTATATAAACGTGGATGCCAAATCAAAGTGTTTTCACCAGATTTTAGAGTGGATGATTTGAAAAATTTTTCTCCTGATGGAATATTGATATCACCCGGGCCAGGTGATCCGAAGAATATGGATTTTTTAGTTGAAAAAGTAAAATTGATTTTAAATAATTATCCTATATTTGGTATTTGTTTAGGTCATCAAATAATAGCCAGAGCTTTTGATTCTGATACATATAAACTTAAATTTGGACATCGTGGCGGAAATCAGCCTGTTAAGGATATAGTAAATGACAAAGTATATATTACTGCTCAAAATCATGGATATGCAGTATCTTCGGAAATTATTAATTCCAATATTGAAATTACGCATATTAATTTAAATGACAATACTGTTTCTGGAATAAAACATAAAAAATTACCTATTATGGGTATTCAATATCATTCTGAAGCATCTCCTGGGCCCCAAGATAATGAATATCTTTTTGATGAATTTATAAACATGATGAGTGTGAAAAGGAAAAATATTTGAAAGTTTTAATACTAGGTTCAGGCCCCATTGTTATAGGTCAGGCAGCTGAATTTGATTATGCTGGGACTCAAGCTTGTAGATCTCTTAAAGAAGAAGGTGTTACAACTATATTATTAAATTCAAATCCCGCAACAATCATGACTGATGTGGATGTTGCTGATGTTGTTTACATAGAACCTATGACAGTTGAATCAATAGAGAAAATCATTCAAATACAAAAACCTGATGCTATTCTACCTACTTTGGGTGGTCAGACTGGTTTAAACTTAGCGATGGATTTACATCACGCAGGGATATTTGAAAAATATGATATAAAATTACTAGGTTCTCCTATTGAAACAATAGAAAAATCTGAGGATAGAGAAGGATTTAAGAAGTTGATGAAAGAAATAGGTGAACCTGTTCCTGAAAGTGCTGTAGCTAATTCGGTGCAAGAATCAAAGGAAATTGCAGTTTCAATTGGATTACCAGTAGTGGTAAGACCTGCTTTTACTCTTGGGGGAACAGGTGGTGGTATGGCCAATACATTAGAAGAATTGGAAAAGATTGCAGAATCAGGGATTAAATATAGCCCAATTAATCAAATTTTAATTGAAAAATCTTTGGTTGGGTGGAAAGAGCTTGAATTTGAAGTTATGCGAGATTCAAAAGATAATTGTATTACCGTATGTAATATGGAAAATATAGATCCTATGGGAGTTCATACAGGTGATAGTATAGTCGTTGCTCCCAGTCAGACATTAACAGATAAAGAGTATCAATTATTAAGGACTTCAAGTTTAAAAATAATCAGATATTTAGGAGTTGAAGGAGGATGTAATGTCCAATTCGCACTTAAACCTAATGATAAAAAAGAAGCAGATGTTGTTGATGACTATTATGTTATAGAAGTTAATCCCAGGGTAAGCAGAAGTTCAGCTTTAGCAAGTAAAGCTACAGGTTATCCAATTGCAAGGGTAGCCGCAAAAATTGCTATAGGTAAGACTTTAGATCAAATTGATAATGCTATTACCGGTAAAACTAAAGCCGTATTTGAACCTGCTTTAGATTATTGTGTTGTCAAAATCCCAAGATGGCCTTTTGATAAATTTTTACATGGAGATAGAACTTTAGGTACTCAAATGAAAGCTACCGGTGAAGTTATGGCTATTGATAGAACTTTTGAATCAGCTTTTTTAAAAGCTGTGAGAGGTTTGGAAATTACTGCGAAATCAATTCTTTGGAAAAAT
>Ga0209034_10000075_pt1 | contig 46649 bp, 34 predicted proteins | sample MarorgKNORR_S2LV_2_FD_188219 | JGI IMG/M metagenome (GOLD analysis project Ga0209034, IMG submission 188219) | Marine microbial communities from the Southern Atlantic Ocean, analyzing organic carbon cycling - 250m_A/KNORR_S2/LV (SPAdes) (version 2) | ecosystem: Environmental > Aquatic > Marine... | reverse complement strand
ACCCTGGTTTGATTGCATTTCCATCTCCGACGGTTGTCGGTGGGTCATCATTTAAGGCACTCGAAAGTGTGGTAAGCAGTTCTGAATGATCCCGAAAAGTATTTCTTGCAAAGTGAATTTTATGTGAGTCGTCACCATTAGAGAGCAGGTCAATGAGATTTGGAATTATTGATATGCTTTTTGTTATTCCTATGAGGTCTCTAGGTGTCGCCCTTCTTGTGGCTACTTTCGTTGAAAGTCTTTCTAGATCAGAGGCATTTTTGAGTATCTCCATTACGTTTCTTCTTCGCGTTTCACTACTAAAGAACCACGCTACAGCTTCTTGTCGCATCTCTATATCAGACACGCTTAACAGTGGTTTCCCAATCCACGTCTGTAAAAGTCTTCCCCCCATTGGTGTCGAAGTTCTGTCAAGTATAGAAAATAATGAAGACTCATCGGAATCCCATCTTCCCGCCAGAAACAATTCAAGGTTTCTTCTTGTTTGCCTATCTAAAACCATAAATTCATTGACTGAGTACGTTTGTAAATTAGTTATCCCCAACAGGGCATCCTTTTGATGGCTCTCTAGATATTCAAGAATTGCTCCTGCAGCCTGAGTAGCTAGGGGTAAACTATGACACCCAAAGGACTCGAGGGTAGCCACATCAAAAAACTCCTTAACTTTGGTGACTGAGTTCACTGGATCGAAATTGGACATATCGACTATGGTCGGAACAGTAGCGGTATAGGAGCTTATATTGCCCGACCATTCCGTCCCCAGCAGAATCTCTTTTGGAGAAAGTCTCGCTATCTCGGATTCGATTCTGTCTGACTTCAGCTGGGTAGTGAGAAAATCGGATGTGGTAATGTCTACCACCGATATTCCAGCTTCCTCTCCTCTTACTACCACGGCCATGAGGAAACTGTTTGATCCTTGTTGTAAGAGGCTGTCTTCAATTACTGTCCCCGGGGTAACTATGCGTACAACCTCTCTGTCTACTATTCCTTTTGAAGTAGAAGGGTCACTGGTCTGTTCACAGATAGCTACCCTGAAACCTCTATTTATTAGTCGAGTTAAATAGCCTTCTAAAGCATGATATGGGATTCCCGCCAAGGGAACTTTTTGACCCTTACCCATCTCTCTGGATGTCAGAGCAATTTCTAGCTCTCGTGAAATTATTTGAGCGTCCTCGTCGAAGGTTTCATAAAAGTCACCCATACGAAATAGCAGGATTTCGTCCTTATGATCTGACTTTATTCTCAAATATTGTTTGCGAGCTGGTGTTGTCATATAAGGTTTCGTTTATTTCTGACGGTTATTGTGATTTTAAATAATTATTTTGTTGTGTGCAGCAAAACTTTGTAAATCAAAAAAGGCCTGCTCATAGGCAGGCCTTTTTTGATCATGTAACGATAATTTTAGTCATCCTTCCAAAATCGTTCCTCAAGGAAGTCAAACCCTAAGGGAACAACCTTTTCTTTCACGTCTTCGATCATTCCCGGGTGGCCACAGGCGTAAATCATAGTTTCTTCTGTGGGTAGGCCTAGCTGTTGAATCTTATCCAAAACTATGGAGTTAACTCTACCTTTATCTCCCTTCCACTCATTGTTTCTTTGTTCCTCAGGTCGGCTGACGGTGGGAACAAAGGTTATAAGTTCAGGGTGTTCTTTAGACAGTGCGATGAATTCGGTGTCGTATACGAATTCGTCTAAGTAGCTGGCTCCCTCAAGAACATAAAAATGATGTCCACTTTTGCCGGCCTGTAAATAATCTCTGACGAAACTAACGTATGGGACCACGCCAGTTACAGTAGAAACTAGAAGCTGGTGTTTCTTCTCATCTTTGAAAGTAAAAATCCCTTTTGCTCTCGGTCTTATAGTTACTTTGTCTCCTTCACCTAGATCCCAAAGAATAGGGGTAAGGACTCCACCTTCCTCAACGGGAACAAGCTCTATGAAAAGCTCTATTCGTTCTTCATGAGGGGCGGAAGCGATGGAATAAGCTCTTTCAACGCCGTCGTGTCCAATCGTGCAATATTGGCCGGGTTTGAAGGTGTAGCCCTCTGGTTTTTCGATCCACACAAGTGCGAGATCGTCAGTTTTGTCGACTCTTTCTAATATCTCTACTTCTGCAAGCGGCGGTCTTTTGATGACTTTTCTGGTCGCCATTATGTTATAAGTCCTCTGTATAGACTGATTTTTAGTTGTTAATTTTCTCTATTCGCACATTGCGAAGCTTTAGGTTATCCGATTTGAGCATCGGATCATTGTCATCGCTACTTACGAGATCTTCAACCAGGCTTCCAAATAAACTGGTTGACGCCGCCATTCCTTTATGAATCCCGTTGAGGTGTGCAATTCCACTCAGCGAGAAACCCTGTCCCACTAACCTAATACTGTCTCCTTCGGCTATTCCATATCCTGTCGCGTCAGACTTATTCATTTCCACGATTTCTGATCTGGTGATCGAGTTTTTGTCAGAGACAGTGTCTATCCCTGCATCTCTGTCTGGTTGATGAAGAACTCTACCTGGGGCGAATGTAATTGGATATTCTGAGTTAGTCGCGTCTGTTGATACATCTGTTCTGGAGATAACTCGGAATTGGGACTCATGACTAATTCTTTTTAAAAGTTGGCCGCTTTTATTGACTTGGTCTAGGTCTAGATCGCTATATAGGGAGACACTTTGTTGAATTTCAGCGAATACATCAGAAGAGCTTGTAAATTCGAATCCATCAGCACCCATTCGTTTAGCAATCTGTGAGAATATTCGCCACTCTTCATCAGATTCGTTGGTGGGACCAATGGCTGGGTTAATACAATGTACTCGGCCTTCTAGATTGGTATATGTTCCTGCCTTTTCAGCAAATGTGGAAGACGGTAAAACTACATCAGCTATATCTGTTAGTTTACTTTCAAAGGTGTCATGGACAATTAGTAACTCTGCTTTTTCAAAACCTTTGTAAAAATCTCCTAATTGAGGGTCATCAAAAGTAGGGCTATCTCCCACAACTTGGAGGGCTCTAATTTTGCCTGATACGAGAGACTCCGCCAAGTTTGTTACTCCAATTGCAGAATCGTCGGCATCGGCATGATTTGGGAAGTATTCGACACATGCACCAACGTCCCTTGCTCCTTGTTCGTTGGCACCCTTGAACATTGGGTATATACCTGAAGGGCCATTACCTATGTTGCCTGTCATTAGGGAAAGATTAACTACCGACTCTGTGCAATCCTGACGAAGGTCGGGAGAGACTGTTTCAAGGCTGTAAATTGTGGAGGCATTGTCAGCGTTAGCAAACATTCTTGCTGCTTCTCTGATTGCATCTTGTGAAATCCCCGTGGTCATCTCTATATCTGTTAGATCGTAGTCCCACAGGGAGTTTCGAAACTCTGTGAAATTCTCTAATGATTGACAGACATCATTGTCTTCTAATGACTCATCGATGATTGCTCTCATGATTCCACCGATGAGATCCACTTCTGAATCTACCTTGGGTCTAAGCCAAATATCAGCATATCTGGTAAGTTCAGTCTCTCTCTGGTCAATAACAATTATCTTAGTGCCATTTGCAGCGGCCTGTTTTATAGGAACTGAGACCACGTTCTGGCTCTCCGTGATGTTTGAAGAAACTACCAACACACATTCTGTATCAAGAAGTTGCCAGATTCTGGAAGTTGAGTTTCTTGTGCCAATCATCTCTTCCAAGGCCTTGGTAATTTCCGGATGCGTGTTAGAAGAGACATCCAGATTCGCAGAATTCATGAATTCCCTGGCGAACTTCTGACCTACATAGTGGTCTTCATTTGTTCCACGAGGTGATCCAATTAGGGCAAATTCCCCGTTCCTATAATTCGATAATTTTTCAGATATAAAGTCGAGTGCATTCGGCCAACTCGTTTCCTCTAAAACGCCGTTGTTACGAATCATTGGTTTGTCTATTTTTTTCCTACTGTTAACAAAATCTAGCCCAAATTTCCCTTTGTAGCACGCCATTCCTCTATTAGCTTCGGCGGTTCTCTCAGGAATAGCCCGAATTATTTTGTTTCTCTTGCTGACATCCAAAGTAAGTTGGCATCCAACAGGGCAGTGGGGGCAGGTACTAGTAACCTTTTTTTCTGCTTTATCCCATTTATAGTCCCTTTCAACCAATGCGCCAGTAGGGCATACGTCTATACAGGCTCCGCAAAATTCGCAACCAGACTCTAGTAACGATGTTCCTTGAGAGGTCCCGATGATACTTCTGCCGGATCTGTCCTTCAATGTGATTGCACTGTCACCCCTAACCTCGTCACAGGCTCTCACACACCTAGCACAAACTATGCAAAGATTCATGTCCATATCAAAATATGGATCCTTGACTTCCAGAGGCATGTGTCTGTTGTTGTAGGTGAGGGGAGTGGTAAGTTCCATCTCCATGTATCTAACCGTATCTTTGAGCTCACATCTTTCATTTTTTGGACAAGTAACGCACCTGTCGTTGACTGTCACATGTCTTAGACAAACATCTGTTGGCCCACAAAGATCTATTCTGTGACAGTTTAAGCATCCATGAGGATGTTCTGAGATTAGTAAATCTAAAATACCTTTTCTTAGCGAGACTAGTTCATCTGTGTTGGTCTCAACACGCATTCCCTCTGATATAGGAGTGGTGCATGAGGCTGGACTTCCTGGAAGGGATCGGTAAGATCCATCCGGGGTTGGAGCTTCCGCCTTTACCACGCACATTCTGCAGGCACCGTAGGGTTTCATTCCTGGGTAATAGCATAGATAAGGGATATATAAGTCGTTATCCATTGCTGCTTGAATGATCACGCTTCCAGGCTCTGCCTGAATTTCCACTCCATCTATCGTTAAATTTACCTTTTCTGCCATCTCAGTCTCCAGGTGCGAAATCGGTTGCATATGGACGCGTATTTTTTGGAACTATTTTGCGATTATCACAGCTCCCAGTAGGGCAAATTCCTTCTTCTATATGGGATTTAAAGTCACTCTCAAAATGGGTTATCGCTGACCTGATTGGTCCGAATCCCAATTGGCCATGTCCACAAAGAGACCCAGCTTCCATCGTCCCCCCAACGCTTCTCATTAAGTCCATGTCCCCGGCTTTACTTTCATAATTAGATATTCTTTCAACAATCTCTAGCAAGTGTTCCATTCCTAATCTGCAGGGAAAACATTTGCCACAAGATTCATATTGGCAGAATGCTACCAATACTCTGGTGAGATCTACCGCGCATACGTCCTCGCTCCCAACTATGATGCCACCAGACCCAAAAATGGCCCCAGCTGATCTCATCTCATCAAAATCGATGTGAATGTCACGGCTATCTGGTCCGAGAACCCCACCCAAAGGTCCTCCAGTTTGTAATAGCTTCAACTTTCTCCCCCCAGATACTCCCCCTCCTAGGTCATCAACAACTTGTCCTAGTGTCATTCCCATTGGTACTTCGTATAACCCCGGCTTATTTACATCGCCAGTCAGACAGACTATTGCCGTCCCAGTACTTTGATTAACACCGATTGACGAGAACCATTCGGCTCCCTTTGAGATAATTTCAGGAGCGTAGGATAGTGATTTAACATTGTTTATGTTGCTCGGCTTCCCCCAAACCCCAAAAGCTGCTGGGAATGGAGGTCTGAACCTAGGCATTGATCTTTTGCCTTCCACAGCTTCCATCAAAGCGGTTTCTTCTCCTGCTACATATGATTCCCCTGTGAGGGCCACCTCGATGTCAAAACTGAAATCTGAGCCAAATATGTTTTCGCCCAGAAGACCGTTTTCATAGGCTTCAGATATTGCTTTTTCAGTTCTATCTATCGGGCCATCGTGCCCATGTCGAATAAAGACTATTCCATTGGATGCACCTGTGGCATATCCTGCAATGGCTAGTCCTTCTAACAGGGTATGCGGATCGCTCTCGAGTATTCCTTTGTCGTTGTAAGCTCCCGGGTCCCCTTCTTCACAATTACATAATATGTATTTAGTGGGGCCTGGAGCTCCTACAAGAAAGCTCCATTTAACGCCAGTTGGAAATGCTGCTCCTCCTCTTCCTCTTAGACCGGAATTCTTAACTTCATCTATGACTTCGGAGGATTCCATTGAGGTTACGGCCTTGTAGAGACCCGAATAACCCCCTGTTGCGATGTATTGGAGTATGTCTCCTGGTGCTGTATGTCCCGCATTTCTCAAAGCTATTCGATTTTGTAATGCGATACCCGGGATATTTTCCATAGAGTCTGTGGAATCTGTAACTTCCCCTTCCCCCATGTATCCCAGTACTTGGGATTCCGGTAGGAGATCGTTAATCAAATAATCTTCAATGATTTGCTCTACATCAGAGGAAGAGACATTATTAAAAAATATTCTGGGTCTACCGGGTTTTTTTATGTCTAGAAGTGGTTCGGCGTAACATAGACCCAGACACCCAACTTCGTCTAGATTTGCTTCTATAGATCTCTCAGACAAGACAGTTTTTACTCTATCGGCAACTCTAAAGGCTCCGGCTGCATGTCCACACATAGCGGTTCCAATGCGTATGAGTGGTGTGTCTCCATTTGATCGAGCTTCCCAGTAGGAAGTTGCTCTATCTTTTAATTCTTTATATGTATCTTGTGTCAACGTTACTGGGCCTGTATAGAGTGTTTAAGAGTTATCTTTAAATCGTTTAAGTAATGAGGAAGCTTGAGACTCGGATACGTTTCCGTAAAGTTCATGATCTATGCTTATCACGGGACCTCTTGAACAGGCTCCCAAACAGGTATTAAATCGGAAAGAAACTTTCCCATCCGGAGTATCTCCTTCATCTTCCAATCCAAGTTGGTCTAAAACTTCGTCGAGAACTTTTCCCGCACCCAGTAAGTGACAGGTTGGCCCCCAACAAACTTCAACTGAGTGATCTCCGGGAGGGGTGAATCGGAAATTAGGGTAAAACGAAGCCACACCGAAAACGGAGTTTATTGACGTATTCATGGCAATAGCTACTTCTTCAATGGCTTCGTTGGGAATGTACCCAATTGAGTCCTGAATTGCCAGAAGAGATGACAGTACAGTTATAGTAGGTCTCTTCTGGGATGCTATAGCCCCTTTTATGTGTTTCCTGAGGCTGTCATGTTCGACGGTCAAAGACGTCTCCCTCACCTTCGCAAAAATCGTCACAATGGTAGCACAGCCACTAGTGAGTAACAATTCATGTTGAGCTGAAGTTAGTTGTAGCGAGTTGGGCTATGTCCCGACCCATTTTAACGCTGTAATTAGTCCCACGATCTTCCGGATAGATTTGAGAGGTATTCGCTAAATATAAGTGCTTTATGCCTGTATCATGTGAGGGCATTTTATCTGAATAGTTGGGACCTATTATGGGTTGGGCACCATCGATCTTATGATGATGTACCTCCCGTATCCATTTCTTATCAAATTGCGGATTGATCTTTGCAATGTGAGGAATGTAGGCATTTAAAAGTTCATCTTGGCTCATAGAATAATACTTACTATCTCTTGTTAAGTAATTGGATAGATAAACTATGTGGTTTCCGCCATAGTGAGATGCGTCGATTAGATTCGTGTGCTCTATGACGCCGACAAAAGGTATTTTTCTATCTGCTATGTTCAACCAGTACTTATCAGAAAGAGGTCTGTCTAAAGTAAGTATCAAAAGTACTGCAGACATGTAAGGAATTCCATGAAGTTTCTGACTGTATTCTTCGCTGAGCCCGTCGGTTAAAGCATCAAAAATGTGTGATGGAGTAGACGCTATCACCACGTCAAATTTCTCGTGTGTGATTCTTCCGTCGACTTCTATTTTCATTCCGGTAACTTGTTCGGCATCGGTTGTTATCTGGGAGACTCCAGTAGATAGGTTTATTTCTCCGTGCATAGCAGTAATCTTTTCCGCTAAAACGTCAAACAGCTTCTTAAAACTTCCAATTGGGTAACCCAACAATTCCTTGGAAAGTGGATGTTTTCTGGAAGCAAATCGGGTATTCATTTTTCCCCAAACCCACGCCATTCCAACCTCTTCGTAGTGAGCCTCACCGAATTTCCCTCTTAACATCGGGCCCCAAAATGCTTCATAGACCTGAATCCCAACATTATTTTTTAGCCACTTTACGGCTGTTTCGGATTCGATAGACTTCCAGTTTTTCAACCTCTGTATCTTTAATGAGGATAATCCAAGTTTGATTCTGTTTTGGAGGGATAGTGGTTTATACCTTAGTAGGTCCCATGGGGTGACAAAGTCATAAATATGGTTGTCGTAAAGAGTACCGACAGTTGACGGAATCCATCGAATTACGTCTCCAATATCTAATTCTTCGCAAAGTTCGATAACGGAATTGTCACTAGTGAACCAATGATGATAGCCACGTTCGATCGGTGTTCCATTTATGTTGAAAGTAGAGGCATGACCACCTAGAAAATCATTTTTTTCGTATATTGAAACACGATGACCGAGTTTAGCGAGATCATAGGCAGCAGATAATCCCGTTGCCCCTCCTCCTATTATTCCCACCCTCATTTGTTGACCTCTGTGCAATTGCTACGTGGTGGTTCATTAGTAACTTTAATGTCTTTTGCGACAGATAAAATGGAGGAACCGTTGAACCAAAGTAATATTTGGCCTAGTAGAGTAACAGGTATCAGAAGGCATAAGTGAGTTATCGCTGCGAAGGCAGCGGCTTCAGAGCGGGGAATCGAGAATTTGGGAATTAACACCAGAGTCTCTCGAGCGATCACCTCAAATAACCCAATGCCACCTGGAGCTGCCGGAACTGAGGACCCTATGTTGGTAATACCTGTTACAAGAATTGATCCGGCTATGATAGAGGTCGTATTGTCTATATAAGCGTCAATACCCAGGCTCAGAATGATGAAATAGAAAAGAACAGATTCGCAGAGCCATATAGGCATCGAAAGTAGGAGTGTCCCAAGGAGAATTCTTTTCTCCCGTAAAGCTTCGAATCCGTCCAGTAATTTAACCGCCAGGTCGTAAGATTTTTTTGCGAATCTACTAGGCAACGGTGAAATTATGAGTTGGACTAATAATTCCGTTCGTTTTCGGAACATTGAAGCCATGATAACCATGATAAACATGACTACAAAAGGCAGTACAAATATAGAAATTAATAAGTTTTCACTTATTCCCATTGTCCTTGAGAGTGCTGACATGGTGTCCGACCAGGGAATAAATACTGTGCTGACACCCACAAGCAAAAGAAGCGAAATTGCGTCCATTAACCGTTCTACCAGTATGGTAGTCAGACCGGTGGCGGTGTTTATTCGCTCGCGTCTGTAAAGAAAAAAACTTCTTATGAGCTCACCTATTCTAAATGGAAGTACGTTGTTAGCCATATACCCGACAATTACTACTGGGAATAGTCTTTTAGTGGATACTATTTTTGTTGGCCCAAGTAAAAGTTTCCATCTGTAAGTACGGATTAGCAAGGATATGAAATAGCCAAGAATGCCCGGGACAAAATAATAGTAATTGGCTCCTTTAATAGAGGAAACCATATTACTTAAATCTGTCGTCAGAAAGAAAATAAATAGGAGTGCAACTCCAAATCCTATTCCTGCCAATTGTTTCATGTCGACTGCACTTAATGTCCGTGTCGAATTTTCTCTGTTATAAAGTTTATGTCAGGATGCCCTTCTTTTACATATAAATAGGCATCTTCACTTCCTATGTTTTCCGCTACCCCTTCTCGAAACAGCCAATACTTCGTAATTCTCTGCCAAGATTTGATGCTGACAACTTGTGATACCAATTTCGGGATGCTGAAATCTCGATACATATGTTCAGGAAACCACCATCTGTGGGGTACTTTGATGGACGGACGGAAATCCCGTGAAAATGCTTTATCACTGGCATCTTTATTACGGGAATGTACAAGTACGACTTCAGAATGAGTTGCTGTAGGACCATTTTCGCTGCTGAAGACAGGGTAATGCACATTTTCATAGTTGCGGAGGTACCAGGTCCAGGGCCATGTAAAACCGCTGGTTTGATCGATTGTAATAGTGGGTTGTTGGGTTTCTCCCATCTGATCATTAATTTGATCAATGCTTTTCATCGTTAATCTAAGGTCAGGAGAAGTCTGGGTATATACCAACATTTCGACAGGTATATCGCTATTATTAAAACTGGCTTTGATAGACGTGCGTACCGTCAAAATTGATAAAAATAGTACTGATCCTATAAATAAAAGGGCTAAACTAGACTGGATAGTTTGATGTTTTGATCTCTTCAACACTAGAAAAGATAAAAAGCTCAAGAATGCAGTGACTGCGGCTGGAATCAACATAGTTATATTGTATTTGAGCTCAGGTAGTGTCAATACAAATACGCCAAAGGCAATCATTGCCAACGGGCCGACTAAAAATATGAATATTTGATCTATATGTAAGACTCTTGACCAGTTCACGGTATTAACCAGGTCACCTATAAATCGGCCGGAAAGTACGATCATGGGTAGGGCTATATTCACAAGCAGCCATGGCATCTTTTCGCTTGCTATGGTGTAAACGACAAAAGTTGATATGCACCAATAGACTAGGTATATGCCAAACTTGCTTCTCTTTCGGATATAGAAAACCACTGCCAAGATGGAAGTAATCAGTGGTAAGTATTCATATATCGGTGCTATGAGTAGGTAATAGAAGAGTGGTTGGTCCCCACGTGCCTCTCCCTGTTGGACGATCCAATAGCCTAACGATTGCCATATCCCAGAAGGTATACCGGCGCTAATGTTTGTAAAAAAAGTGGTATAGGCTGTCAGCCATATTGAGTAAAATATGAGGGCTGAGCGCCACCAAATTTTCCAACACCACTTATAGCCGATATAAGCGGATATGCCAATTAATGTTGACGTGGTTAAAACCCCAATAACCTTTCCTCCACCCACAGGCATGCCAATCTTCCCTATGTCACCAACCAAGGTTAAGTTTGTCCAACTTAGGAATAGAGTATGTTGAAATATTCCTATGGCCGCCGACCACTGGGGAAGTGTGATTGCTACAAGAAACAATGCAAGAGAGGCACTCCTAGGCATTTTTCTTATGGCGATACCTGATTGGATTGAATCGGTGATACCCCTGACGAATTTTTTATAGATAAATGGGTATGATGCGGTCCTCAAATCGATCAGTGGCAGTAGTTGCTGCCAAATTTGGATTAAATAAATTGCAATACAATAGAATGCTATTAAAGCAGTAACTAAGAACGCACTTTCCTTTGTGCAGAAACTTAGTGCCAACAAACCTGAGATCCAGTAAATGCTTTTGGTGGAACCTTTTTGCAGGTAATCCCAAACCAGCATTATTATCGCGAATGTGAAAACAGCCATGAGTATGTCGTTTCGTGCGAACCTACTGAAGTAGAGTAGGGAAGGGGAAATACAAAGCAGCACTGCTGAAATCAAGGCGCCTTCTCTCCCGAGCCATTGTCGAAATACTAGTGGTATTAAAGTCAAAGCTGATCCTGCAACTGCGTATATCAACCTAGCCGTGAATTCGCTGTCACCGAATAAGAAAAATAATCCTGCTGTCAGTTCCATTTGGAGCGGACCGTGCATCATTGGATTATGTGTGAATCCATTACCTTGTGCCAACTGCCATGAGTAAAAAGCGTGGAGGCTTTCATCATGATGCATGGCTCTATCTGAGAGTTGTAGCAACCGCATAATAATTGCCGCACTGACAATCATTACGTACGCGACTATCTCGTAGTGCTGGCTGGGTTTCAGTGACCTCAGATTGTGGGTTAAAGAGCTTCTAGAAATCATTTCAGTTTTGTAACTTGTATATCTCTATGTTTGGCTGCGAACCGAATACCTTATTACCCATACTTTTAAACTTTGATAATCCTAAAGTGCCGTAGGCCTGTGCCTCATTTGGTCCCACTACAACGTATTTGACCTGATACTTGGCCAAAAGTTCTTTTGCCAAGTTTAAATCGGAAGTTTCATAAATCGTTTTAACGTCTAATACCCGCTGTTCTATGTTGATGGAGTCTCCTCTCCATTGCTTTTGATGTCCAGGCCAATTTACTACATTTGGTATTCCGGTATTCATAGAAATAATTCCAGAGTCTCCCCATTCTCCAACAGCCTCAAGTAACCCATCCGATTTGCTTATCTCAGATCTGACAAAATTAATAGCATTTCTGGTATCTGAACTTTTCTCGTCAAGAAATACGAGTCCGTCGAAAGACTTGAAATTAGATTCATTTGATTTGGTTGCAATGGCTGCGGGAGCGTAATACATACCCATTAAAAGAATTGCTAACGAACAAGCTCCCCAAAAACGGAGTAGCCATCGGTTTTTATTTTTGCTTGAGTAATATTTCTGTGCCCAAAAATATACTACTATTCCTGTACTCACAGATAGAAGTATCCAGGCTTGATAGTGGAACTTGAAGACAGTATTCATACGATTCCCATACACATCACCGACAAAAATGAGTTCAGGTATCAGGATTAACATTAGTCCTAGGCTCATAAGTAACAGAACAATAGATTGTCTAGTCAAACCTGCACCCTGAATTTTGGACATAGCAGTGGTAGTGCATATAAATATTAGGGCTGTAATGGGTATGGCGACTCCTGTGAATCCAGGTCCTTCAAGGGAAATATCCGCAGGGAGAATCCCCCTGATAATCCAGGGGCAAAACGCAACTAGTGAGGCCACTATTAGGGATTTTTTCCATCTGAGAGACACTGGCGTGGTCCAAAATTGTGAAACTATGTATGGCACTACCAATATCAACAATGGTCCCCAAATGATGAGAAAGTGAACTATGCCAGTCTGAACAGGGCTAGGATGTAATCCAGTTATAGAACTTTGGAAACTATAAAGAAAGGGAGATAAAAAAGCGGCGGCTAAAAAAATTGAACTAACTGGAACGAGCATAGCATTCAATAAAGTGTGCTCGTAACCTGAAATCCATCTTAGAAAATAGACGAACAGTAAAATACTGACTGCCACTGGAATGCTCCACATGTTGACAAAAGAGACCGTCGCTCCAGAAATAGCAATCAAAACAATCAGAGCTAAAGTAGATTTATTCAGTTTTGATGGGGAGCCTTTAAAAGAAGCGGCTAGGCAGAGCGTACAGAACATGACTAGGAAAGGGCCTCCCATCATGTGAGGATGAAGGTCTCCCAACAAATAACTGAAGAATGGGAATTCGTTGATAGTGTAGTCGATTCCTTGGGTGTCGCATGATTCTCCAAAAAAATTCACTATGCGGCTACTTTTAAACCACCACCAAAACTCTATTGGTCTCCAGCTGTCTACGGCCATAGCCGTATTTGAACCGAGGCCTTCGATACAAATTTTGTCCCAAAATGCAGTATTGGCCATGCGATTCTGGGCTATAAATGAAAGTCCTCCATAAAGATTGGAGAGAAAAACTACTGATACTGAAGATATGGCGCCTGCACTAATTATTGATCTCAATTTCATTTTGGGGGGCAGTAGTGAGCAGGTCAGTCCAAAAACGGCAGAGCCCATTAGAGCAGGGATGAATATCAGAGATAAATTGTAAGCGATTTCAGGTCGGGTAAAAGTTAATGAACCTATATTTCCAAATATCCAATAGCCAAAATAGTAGTAGCTTATGTGCTCACCTTTCATCCATGGATCTAATGCGCCTCCAGTGCCGGCTCCCATGGTGGCGTTTAAAAAAGCTAAATCCATCGGCTGCTCGGTATGATTTATCGATGGATCATTAAACTTGAAGAAGGCAAATATCCCCAGAATAACGAGGAAAACTACTTCCGATGCGCAAATAAGTCTCCATTCTCGTTTAAAGAAGTATGAGATCTGAGATATTTGTTTGAACCCGAGGCAAGTTGAAAAAAAAATTAGTATCAGAACTGTCACAAACAGCATTATTGTCGAAGGTCCCGATATCCCCAATATGCTTACCAGCCACGATATTAATCCCAGCGAAGACAAAGCTACTAACTTAGAGATAGTAAATCCTTTATCTCTTAGGTCGGGTATTACCCGGGAAACAAGCGGGAATGCTGCAAAACCTAGTATTTGAACAATGAGGATCCAGGCTAATAGTTGGGACATATAAAGATTATAAGTGTTGAATATCGTCCACTTTACGTCGATGTTTCTGGGAGCAGGCTCTTAGCGAATATTGCCGGATCAAAGATCGCTATGTCATCTGGTTGTTCACCTGTGCCCACAAATGCGATTGGCAATTTCAAATCGTTAACTATCGGAATAGCAATACCACCCTTGGCTGACCCATCCAGTTTGGAAAGAAATACGCCATCACATTTGACAGCACTTCCGAAGGAGCTAGCCTGGCTAATGCCATTTTGTCCAGTAGTAGCGTCTATAGTCAATAAAACTCTCACAGAGGTATTTCCCGATTCTCGAATAGTAATTTTGTGGATCTTTTTCAATTCTTCCATCAAATTTGATTTTCCCTGAAGTCTGCCAGCAGTGTCGATAATCGCAACATCTTTATTTCTATTTTTCGCAGCTGCAATAGTGTCAAAAGCTACAGCCGCAGGGTCAGAACCTTGTTGATGGGTAATTACATCTACTGAAAGTTTATTTCCCCATGATTGAAGTTGTTCAGAAGCTGCTGCTCGGAAAGTGTCCCCAGCTCCAATAATTACAGATTTTCCACGATCCATGTACCATTTCGAGAGTTTTGCAACCGTCGTTGTTTTACCTGCTCCATTTACACCAACCATCAGAATCACTAACGGAATTCCAGCGGGATTATGCAACCAATCAGGCCCTTTAAGGTTGAGTGTGTCATTAACGATCGAACGAAGTAAGAGAATCACTTCTTTTTCTGTCTTTGATCTTTGTTCATTCGAGCGTTCTCTAAGCTGATCTAATATTAAATTAGTGGCGCTAAATCCTAGGTCACTGGAAATTAAAATGTCCTCCAACTCATCCATGGTATCTTCGTTAATGCCAGATGATCTGAAAATACTTCCTATTTGACCAAATATGGATCCTCGCGTTTTAGTAAGCGCATGGTCGATATCTGCTTCGTCTTTTTTCCCAAAAAATTTGAGCACTAATCCTCCTGTCTATTTAGAGTCCACTTATGGTTAATTAACCAATCTAAATTGGATTTCAAGATTTGCATCTCTACATGATGTATGGAAATGGTAACAGTTGCCAGTCATGTAAAGATTTGATTTTTTAGATATATGGGTTAAGGCAGTATTAATAATTCTAACTGGTAATATGTTGACCAGGAATAATACTTTATATACAATATCGTAATTTGAAATACTGAAAGGGCATGAATATTTATGGAACTTCGAGAGTTGAAGAGTTTTGTTATTGCGGCGAGATTTAGGAGTATATCCAAGGCTGCCAATGAACTGGGCCTTGGGCAGCCCACAGTGACAACCCATATCAAAAAACTTGAAAAAGAATTAAATATGGTCCTTTTCGACAGGGTGACGAGGCCGATTAGGCTAACTCTTTCGGGACAGACAATTTTTGACTTAAGTCAGCCACTGCTTGATGGACTTGATTCCTTGGCAGTTAGGACATCAGAGGCAGAAGAGCGTGGGCCAGTAACGATTGCATCAACTCCTGACATAATTCCACACACTCTCCTAAGAGTGGTCAAAGTATTTAATAGTCTTTATCCCAATGTATACCTTCGGATACAGTCTGCTACTAGAACGGAGGTGATAGGGATGGTGAGGACAGGCGAAGTGGATGCTGGGATCATACAGCATCCTGATAGAGGGGAAGATCTTCATTTTGAACCTCTTTTCTTGTATGAAAGAGTTTTAATAGCCCCTAAAGGACACGAATTGCTGTCTGCCCCCATGACATCACTCGACTCTATAGTCCAGTATCCATTGATCTTAATGGCCCGAGGTACATATACCAGGCACATTCTTGAGGAACAACTTCAGAAGAAAGGGTTGCATTATGAAGTCATAATGGAACTTGATAGTATGGATATGATTAAGAAATTCGTGACGATTGGAATGGGAGTGTCGGTAGGTCCTCGTTTGGCAATTGAAGAAGAAGATTTGGATCATTTAGGAATGGTCAGTCTTGCTAACTTCCTGCCGGTTGATCAAGCAGGGTTAATTACTCTACCAGGTAAGACGTTATCGACACCCGCTAATCAATTCATTTCTGTTTTAAGAGATACATTCGCTGCTTCAGAACAAGTCTGAAAATCTGGAGTTCGTATTTTAGCGAATGTCCACTAATCTAGCGCTAACGAGTTGTCTGTGATCGTAATATGGTCTGTTAAAACAGGTTACGAGAACAATGTTTTCTAATCCAGCATCATAAAGTTTGAGTTCTCTTTCGTGGACAACCTCAGATTTGTAAGCCTGATAAACATACTCTTTTTCGTAATTGGTTAAATGAATATAGACAGGGTCACCATTGGATAAAAAACTCGCTATTTCAGGCAATTTATGAAACACATTACCCTCAGACTTAATCGGGCTCTCTAGATGCCCGAAATACCATCCAGTTATACTTTCATGTAAATTGGAATCAGTAGGCACTCGACCTACGACATTTTTTGGAGATTCGTATTGTTTAACTCCGTCAACCTCAATGATTCTTAGTTGGTTTACAGGAGCATCTACATCAAGTGTAGGTATCCTGATTCGAGTGGCGAGGCCACTAAAATCATTGGCTGTCAATTGGTCAAGTTGAATATTAGATGTCTGATTTTCAGTTACATTAAGATTTCTTAAATGATCAATCTTATGCCAACGCGAGTTTCCCCAGTCTGCTGGGTGGAAATGTTTAGAAAAACTTTCTGATCCATAGCCTGTGATTAGTGAATAGAAAGAACCCACATTATCACTTACCGGTCTCACAATTGGAGTAGTTTCGTCCTTAGGTACTAATGTGGTTTCCGTACGATTACTTTTGTCAGGTTGTAAATCTGGTGAATTGCGGTCTGTAATGATTTCAGGGGTTGCTGGTTCAGATACTGTGACAACTTTTGGAAGCCGTGGGGTTGGATTAGGCTGTAAAGGTGGAGGATGAACGGTCGCAGTAGGGGAAATAAATTGAATTGCTGGTTCTATATTTAGGGTTTGTATTTTCTTTGCTGATAACATTCCCGTTATAAAAAGCAAAATAGAAACCGACACAAATAACACACCGATTATGATGGTGGAAATCCCAACCCACTTTAAAGCAACCATGGTCTACCATTTGCCTAAGATTTGGCTGAAAGAGGCAAAATTACACTGTCCATATCCTCTTTAGGCAAAAGTATATCAGCCACAACCCTCAAAGCATGACCCACATTAATGTTGGAAGTCTTTCAGGCTGTCAAAAACACTTACCAGGTAATTTGCCTATAGAGGGATTTCTTAAGTGAAATCGCCTCTTCAAGTTTGGACTGGTTTTAAAATATTTATCTAATTCGTGGTGAATGAGCCGCCCCACTAGCGATTGGCTCATTCAGATATACATCCCCATTACGGATTTTTATATTAAATCCGCAGCTTGGATTACTACATACCCAAGCTTTGTAATGTATCGGCGCTCCTTGGCTGCCAAAATCGGATAATGGTAATAGGTCACCGTCACTACATTCTTTGCAAGGCGGCCATACTTGGTCTGACATAATTTTTTGTTCTCCTTAAATCACCATAGTTGGTGATAATCCAGTTAATAAATATATCAGGATTGTGACAAATTTAACAAGGTTAAAGTACGCGAATTTTACGGTTTTTCTATCTTTGCTCTAATTTTGAGTTAGGGAAGGTAAATTTTTCGTTGTTTTGATTCTAAAAAATTACCTGCAATACTGTTGCAAACGCTTGACTTTGAATACCTTCTCAGCATTTTCACTAGATATCGAAGATTTATCCCCAGGGCTCAGTAGTTGGCTATTTAATATTTTTAGGATGTTCTTTTGGTCTATCAGGGGATAATCTGAGCCAAACAGTATTTTTCTCGCACCTACCGCATTTAGCGATGTATTAAATATCTCATTTTTATAAAGGAGAGGAGTCGCTGCTGTGTCATAGAACACGTTGGACATAAGGTCACTGACTTCCCTCATCAACTCATAAAATAAAATTCCTCCTCCCCAGTGTGCTAAAACTATTTTCATATGTGGGAACCTATGGATTAACTTTTCCAGTTCTTGAGGATTGGTTCGCCCTTTACCGGGATACTGGTGTCCAACAGGCTCAGAGCTATGTACCACCAATGGAAAATTTTCGGCTGTCAGCATATTCATATAGGGTTCTAAAAAATCAAACGATTTTCCCGACATGCCTTGCTCCGAAACATGTAATTCACCAAATCCATGACTTCCGGCAGAAATACAACGTTCGGCTTCGTAAATACCTGTATCACCATGTTGTGGTGTAATTCCTGTCACGGGAACTAATCTTCCACCTGAACTAAGCTGCGACTCCATTAAATAGTCATTTACATAGCTATTGAATGAATGGTCAGCCCACCCCATACCCATCACGATGGAAGAATCGATGTTGTTCTCATCCATAGAATCCAATAGGGAGTCGGCCGTACCCAGTTTTCCTCCATTTTGAAAAAGGTTATGCAGCGTTCTGTCCTGAGACATGAATTTAGGCATATTTGAAATTACGTCTGGAGGAAGTATGTGCGTGTGGCTATCGATGATCAAATAAGGGTTCCCCCAAAACTCCTCCAATATCTAAGCAGGATTGGATTATTTTAACTATTGGACGACCTGAGGTTACATTGTTGAATACAAACAAGTACCAGAATTTAAACTCAATCTTTGGAATTGATTGGAATAAGACCGGGCCGGGAAAAGGGTGTTTATCAGCTTACGACTAATGAACACCCTTTTTGGATACTAATCCCTCGTAGCTAGAGTTCTCATATCGATTTTGGCTCTAACTTCCGGATTGACCAGTGACATCGGCCAAGTTCCGTTTAATAATCGTGCAGCCTCTTGTCCTACCTGGACTTGAGAGGCCACCCTGGATCGACTGGAACTACCAGCGGAGTGAGGGGTAACCATCACGTTTTCCATCTTGAATAATGGATTGTCTGAAGGGGTAGGTTCAACCTCGAAAACGTCTAGTCCTGCTCCGGCTATTTCTCCATTTTGTAGGGCGGCTATAAGTGCTTCCTCGTCAACAGTACCACCCCTACAAGTGTTTACAAAGTATGCTGAAGTTTTCATGGCTTTAAAAAAGTCAGCTCCAACTAACTTGGTCGTGTGGTTGCTTAAAGGAGTATGCATTGAAACAAAGTCAGAATTCTGTGCGACGTCATTAAGGCTTGGTCTCAATTCAACCCTATATTCTCTAGCTATCCAAGGTTGGACATAGGGATCATAAGCGATAACGGTCATTCCCAAGGCTTGTGCTTTTCGCGCTACTGCTCTGCCTATGTTTCCAAGCGAGACAAGGCCAAGCACCTGATCTGTGATCTGGGCCATTGGCATTAATGCGGCCCTAGTGTCTGGGCCCCACTTGCCGGATTTTGTCAGGTCATTGAGTATGGTTAATTTTTTAGCACACGCTAGTAACAGCATTATGGCATGATTTGAAACTTCTTCCGTACAAAAACCTGCTGTATTTACAACCATAAGTGACTGATCTGTAGCGGCCTCATGGTCGATATGATTAAATCCGTGACCAAAGCTCACGACAGCTTGGGCACCGTCTATCTCTTCAATCACACTACGCGACATTTCGACGCCTTGATTGATAATGACGTCTGCGCCCTTAACAGCTTCTATGGTTTCACCGTCACTTTTACAAACATAAGCATCAAACTCATGGTCAACACCTTCAAGTTGTTGCTTTACGAAGTCATTGTCGGCTTCCCCCGCAGAAATATATGCTACTCGCAGTTTACTCATGTCTCTGTCCTCCTTTTTTACCGATACCCGTAAATTTTTACTACTAGAGCTTCTAGAAAATTAAAGTTCCTTACCTGATGTTTCTATTGATCCGACTTTTTCACAAACCACTTATCCCTCTAATAAGTGCTTGCAGATCTGGGGAGATTGGACACCCCCATCAAATATTTGTCTACCCCACGTGCGGCCTCTCGGCCTTCTGCAAGGGCCCATACAACAAGTGATTGGCCCCTCGCCATATCTCCAGCTGCGAACACACCGTCGACGCTCGTCATTTTTTCAGTATTGGTTTTAACGTTTCCTCGAGAATCCAGTTCAACTTGGAGATTTGCTACCATACCTTCATGTTCAGGATGAACGAATCCCATAGCCAAAAGAACCAGATCTGTCTCCAACTCGAATTCACTACCTTCCTGCTCTATCATCACAGGTCTACCACTCTCATCAGGTTCACCCCATTCGAGCCTTACTCCGTGTAGATGTTTTAGTTTTCCATCCTGGCCTGAGAATTTCTTTGTGAGAATGTTGTAATCCCTATTTCCGCCTTCTTCGTGGGAAGAAGATGTCCTGAGTGTCATAGGCCAGTTGGGCCACATGTCATTTTCGGACCTTTCTTTAGGAGGTTCAGGTAATAGTTCTAGTTGGTAGACTATTTCAGCTCCCTGCCGATGGGCTGTTCCAAGACAGTCTGACCCAGTATCGCCCCCCCCTAGTATAACCACACGTTTTCCCTCAGCTGAGATTCGTTCTGCGGGATTAACTGAATCTCCTCTGTTTATCTTGTTTTGTTGTGTCAAATAATCCATGGCAAAATGTACGCCTTCCAAATCTCTACCCTCGACAGGTAAGTCTCTGGGGATCGTGGAACCACCAGTCAGTAAGATGGCGTCATTAGACTTTCTCAAATCCTCAATATCTACATCTATGCCAACGTAGGCGTTTGTGATGAACGTGATACCTTCCTGCTCCATCTGGTCCACCCGTCTTTGCACTATCATCTTGTCTAATTTGAAATCTGGAATTCCCAAACGAAGCAGCCCGCCAATAGTGTCAGACTTTTCATACACAGTGACCTGATGTCCCGCCCTGTTAAGTTGTTGCGCTGACGCCAAACCGGCTGGTCCTGATCCAACTACGGCTACTTTTTTCCCGGTTCTTGATAGTGGAGGAAGTGGCTGAATCCACCCATTTTTCCATCCCTCTTCAGATATGGCCTTTTCAATATATTCTATGGTAACTGGGTCTTCATTTATGTTGAGTACGCACGATTGTTCACAAGGAGCTGGACATATTCTTCCAGTGAATTCAGGAAAATTGTTGGTGGAGTGGAGTGCTGCGAGGGCTTCTTCCCACATGTTTTTATATACCAGATCATTGAAATCTGGGATTATGTTTCCCAATGGGCATCCGCTCATACAGAAAGGAACTGCACAATTCATGCATCTGCTTCCTTGCAGACCAGCTTTTTCGGTACTCCATTCTTCATAGAATTCGCTATAGTTTCCTATACGGACTGTGACCGGAAGAGTTTCCGGAGTTTCTCGATGAAATTCTTTGAACCCTGTCGGTTTACCCATCTGTGGAAACTGCCATGTTATTTTCTGTGTTCTGCATTTCTTGTAGAACTCGCTTGTAGTCGTTGGGCATCACTTTTACAAAATGTGGAAGAATTTTATCCCAGGTTTTTAAAATTCTGACACCGTTTGAACTCCCAGTGAAATCTGCATGTGCCTTCACCAATCTATGTAGATCTTTAATGTCGGAGGGATCAGTTACTTGTTCTAGACTAACAAGTCCGGTGTTGCAAAGAGATTCAAATTCTCCAGATTCGTCTAGTACATATGCCTCCCCACCACTCATACCGGCAGCGAAATTTCTTCCGGTAGAACCCAGAATAACCACCTTGCCCCGGGTCATATATTCGCAACCGTGATCTCCCACTCCTTCTACTACAGCTTCTGCACCACTATTGCGGACTGCAAATCTCTCCCCAGCAATTCCTCTAATGAATACTTGTCCTGAGGTAGCGCCATATAACGCTACATTTCCAATGATTATATTTTCTTCTGGGGTGAACTTTGATCCGGTTGGGGGCTTTATCACTACCTTTCCACCTGACAATCCTTTACAAAAATAATCGTTGGCATCACCATTCAATTCAACAGCAATACCTTTGGACAGGAAGGCTCCAAAGCTTTGTCCCCCCGACCCCTCAAACTTCAGTTTGATGGTCTCGTCTGGCAGTCCAACCTCACCATATTTCTTAGCAATTTCATGACTTAGAATCGTCCCCACAGTTCTGTTGGAGTTATCTATAACTTTTTTAATTACCACCTCTTTACCATGCTCTAGGGCAGGTTGGGCTTTATCTACCAATTCTAAGTCTAGGGCTTTTTCAAGGCCGTGATCTTGACTAGTAACGCAATGCCTTGCCACTCCTTCGGGCACCTCTGGATTGTGTAGTAGGTGTGTAAAATCTATACCCTTGGCTTTCCAGTGATTGATGGCTTTGGACCCATCTAATAAATCTACTCTACCCACCATTTCAGCGATGGTTTTCATTCCAAGCTGTGCCATGATTTGTCTGAGATGTTCTGCTATGAAAAAGAAATAATTAATTACATGTTCAGGTTCCCCTGCGAATTTCTTTCTCAGGTCCGGGTCCTGGGTAGCTATTCCAACAGAGCAAGTATTCAAGTGACACTTTCGCAGCATTATGCATCCCATTGAGATTAGAGGACCTGTAGCCAATCCGAACTCTTCAGCTCCCAGGAGGCATGCAATGGCGACATCTCTTCCTGTTTTAATTTGTCCGTCAGTTTGAACAACGATTCGTCCCCTCAAGTCATTCATTACCAAAACCTGCTGGGTTTCTGCTACTCCAAGTTCCCAAGGTAGTCCCGCATGCTTTATAGAAGATTCTGGTGAAGCCCCGGTGCCCCCACTATGACCACTAATTAAAACAACATCGCCATGACCTTTTGAAACACCTGCAGCTATTGTCCCCACTCCAGATTCTGCAACTAGTTTGACATGAACACGGGCACTTGGGTTTGAATTTTTAAGATCATGAATAAGTTGGGCGAGATCTTCGATCGAATATATATCGTGATGAGGTGGTGGAGAAATTAGCTCGACTCCAGGAGTTGAGTTTCTAACTCTTCCTATATATTCATCTACCTTGTGCCCAGGTAGCTGTCCGCCTTCACCAGGTTTGGCTCCTTGAGCCATTTTAATTTGTAAGTCTTTAGCACTACTTAAGTAGTTAATTGATACCCCGAATCTTCCCGAGGCCACTTGTTTAACAGCGCTATTCCTGGAGTCTCCATTGTCGTCTAGAACATAACGTGCAGAATCTTCTCCCCCCTCTCCGGTGTTACTTCTCGCCCCTATACGATTCATAGCCACGGCCATGGTTTCGTGAGCTTCCCGACTTATTGAGCCCAATGATATGGCTCCTGTCGCAAATCTTTTTACTATTTCTGAAGCGGGCTCTACCTCACTAATAGGTATTTGATTTTTCACTTCTTTGAAATCCAGAAGTCCCCTGATAGTACTGAGTCTTTCACTTTCCTTGTCAACATAATCGGCAAATTGCTCATAGCTATTCCACTCATTATTTTTCACGGCATGCTGCAACGTTGCGATAGTTTTTGGGTTCCACATGTGGAACTCGCCGTCACGTCGCCATTGATATTGTCCTCCGGGTTTAGTCTCCAAATTCCCGTTCGCTCGTGTTGTGTCATGTGCTGAACTGTGTCGTGAGATAGCTTCTTGTTCTAATTCAGAAAGGCCTATACCTCCTATACGGGAAGGAGTTGAAGTAAAAAATTCGTCTATTAATTCTTCGTTCAATCCTATGGCTTCAAAGATCTGGGCTCCGCGATAACTTTGAATGGTGGATATGCCCATCTTCGACATAGTTTTCAATATACCCTTGTGGCAGGCCTCCAGATAATTTTTTTCCGCTAGCTCGCAGGATATAGTTTCCAGAAATTCTCCCGTTTCTATCTGGGATCTTAGGGTTTCGAATGCAAGATAAGGATTTATAGCACCGGCGCCAAAACCTATCAGTAGTGAAAAATGCGCTACTTCTCTGGCCTCACCAGTTTCAATTACTAGACCGACTTTCGTGCGAGTTCCCTCTCTAATTAGATGGTGATGAACACCAGCGGTAGCTAGTAGGCTAGGGATGGGCGCATTTTTATTGTCAACCCCTTGGTCTGAGAGAATTAAAATTGAGAAACCTTCATCTACTGCCGAGGATGCTTCTGATCTGACTCGGTCCATTCCGTTCCGAAGACCCGATTTCTCATTAGGATCAAACAAAATTGATATTGTTTTTGATTTGAGTCCCTCAATAGCGCATTGTTTTATTTTTTTTAGATCGTCATTGCTGATGACTGGTTTTCGGATGGTAATTTGCCTGCAGTGTTCAGGGGTTTCTCTAAAAAGGTTTCGCTCTTCCCCTATTGTTCCCACGAGGGAGGTAACAAGTTCTTCTCGGATTGCGTCTAATGGCGGGTTACTGACTTGTGCGAATAGTTGTTTGAAGTAATTGAATAACACTGGACTTTCATCTGATAGAAAGGCCAATGGGGTATCGTTTCCCATAGACCCCGTTGGTTCATATGCGTTTAATGCCATGGGTTCCATTAACATTCTGAAGTCTTCGAGAGAATATCCAAAAGTGTTCTGCCTAGCTCGGAGCCTTTCTTGGTCGTAACTCTCTGGTTTGCTGGAGATTGGAAGGTCTTCTAGGTAAACCTTGTTTTGTTCCAACCATTTACCGTAAGGTTTCCTGCCTGCTAACCCTTCTTTGAGTTCCTCATCATTAATAATCTTGCCCTTTTCTGTGTCCAGGAGAAACATTCTTCCTGGATAAATACGTTCCTTAAGAACTATTTTTTCGGGTGGAATATCTATGACACCAGTTTCTGAGGCCATGACTAGGAGCCCATCTGTGGTTATTAGGTATCTGCATGGTCTTAACCCATTTCTATCTAGCACGGCACATATTTTTTTCCCATCGGTACCAATGACTAAGGCTGGGCCATCCCATGGTTCCATAACACTTGCATGATATTCATAGAAGTCTTTTTTGCTTTTATCCATTGGGATATGGTCTCCCCAGGCTTCTGGGATAAGCATCATCATGGAATGCTCAATAGTTCGTCCAGTAGCGATCAGGAGTTCAAGAGCGTTGTCTAAAGATGCTGTATCGCTCTGCCCGTTTTCTATGATTGGGACCAGTTCTTGAGCATCTCTCCCTTGAATGTCTGACTCAAATACTTTTTCCCTTGAGGACATCCAGTTAACATTTCCCCTATGGGTATTTATCTCCCCGTTATGTATAACGTATCTATAGGGATGTGCCAATTTCCAACTACCTAAGGTATTTGTGCTAAACCTTGAATGTACTAGTGCGAATGAGGATTCAAAATTGGCATTAGCTAGGTCAACATAAAATTCTTGGAGTTGATGCGCCATTACCAGTCCCTTATACACAATTTTGTTGCAGGAAAGGGAACAGATATAAAAGTCTTCGGCTTGATCTAAATTCAAAGTTTCAACAGATTTCTCTATCTTTCTGCGGAGCGCATATAGCGCAAATTCAAAGTTTTCATTACTGATATTAGAATTGGGGGCAACAAAAAATTGTGTGATCAAAGGGCGGCTGGCATTGGCAAGAACACCTATTTTAGAGGGATCTATGGGCACTTCCCGCCATGCAAATAGAGACATACCTGCCGATTCTACGCAGGATTCTATTGTATTCATGCATTTTTTAGATGCCGTATCTTCGGAAGGTAGAAATGCCATACCCACGCCGTAGTCACCAATTTCGGGAAGGGTAGTTCCAACCTGCTCAAGCTCCATCTCAAAAAAATTATGTGGCATCTGGACAAGTATCCCAGCGCCATCGCCTGTTTCCGGATCAGCTCCCGCAGCTCCTCTGTGACCTAAATGACAAAGTGCCTCTAGCCCCTGGTCGACTATCTCATGCGACTTAATGCCCTTGATATTCGCGACCATTCCAACTCCGCATGCGTCGTGTTCAAACGACGGATCGTAAAGACCTTGCTTTACCGGCTTTGGTAAATCCGGATGGTTATATTTATTCTGCATATGTTTCCTGAACTAATTCCTATCGTTCCCGCTCAAAGTATAGGTAGGTATTTGTCTAATTCATACTGTGAGATCTGAGAACTGTAATTTTCCCATTCAATTTTCTTATTTTCTATAAAACTACTAAAAACTTCCTCTCCGAGAGAGTTTTTCACTAAATCGCTAGACTCAGTTACTTGAATAGCCTCCCATAAGTTACCTGGTAACGATTCGATTCCTAACTTCTTGCGTTCAGAATGAGTTAAGTAATGAGCATTTTCCTCAATAGCGGGTGATAAATCATATTCTTTTTCGATTCCTTCCATTCCGGCAGCCAGCATTACGCTGAAAGCGAGGTAAGGGTTACAAGCTGGATCGGGAGCTCTATATTCGATCCTCCGTGAAGATTCTCTTCCAGGCTTAAAAGAAGGTATTCGTATAAGATCGGATCTATTAACTTCCGCCCAAGTAACATAAGTTGGGGCCTCATAGCTTGGCACAAGTCTCTTGTAAGAGTTAACCCATTGGTTTGTAACAAGTGTGATTTCTCGAGCGTGCTTCAACAATCCAGCGCAAAATTGTCTCGCTGTCTCAGACATGTGATGGATTCCACTCTCACTGTAGAACACGTTCTCGTCGCCTTTAAAAAGGGACATATTTGTATGCATACCATTGCCATTTATTTCCGCTGAGGGTTTTGGCATGAACGATGCAAAATAGCCGTGGCTCATAGCAATTTCTTTGACGACTAGTTTATAAGTCATGACTGTGTCAGCCATAGTTAGGGCATCAGTGTGACGTAAATCTATTTCATGTTGACTTGGAGCTGCTTCATGATGACTGGACTCCACCGGTATCCCTAAGTCTTCTAAAGTGAGCACTGTTTCTCTTCTGAGGTCAGTGCCCAAGTCTGGAGTGTTCTGATCAAAGTAACCACTGGAGTCAAGGAAACCGGTTCCCGTCTGGTCTTTGAAATAGAAATATTCAAGTTCTGGAGCTACGTAGTACGTAAATCCTTTGTCGGAAGCCCTTTTTATATTACGCTTTAAAACTGAACGAGGATCTCCTTCAAAAGGTTTGTCATCGGGGGTGACAATATCGCAGAACATTCTGGCGACAGCGTTTGTGCGAGGCCTCCAAGGAAGAATACTGAAAGTTGTTGGATCCGCTAGAGCATACAAGTCACGCTCATCTTCTCTGGCATAACCTGCAATGGCTGATCCATCGAATCCCATACCTCTAGTTAGGGCGTTCTCAAGCTCCTCAACTGTAATGGCAAATCCTTTTATGCCTCCTAGTATGTCGGTAAACCAGAGCCGAATGAATTTAACGTCGTTTTCTCGAGCTTCATGAAGTACATATTCAACTGCTTCAGTATTACGTTTTAACATACCTTGGCCCTCCTCTGAACCGAACAATTAGTTGATCCGGATTTGGTGGTTGACGATATTACCGGGACTAGCTGTTGCAGGTCGGAGAATGTTCGTAAGCGGTGATTAAATTTCGGTGATTTAAAGGGTAAAAATCGTATCTGTTTGTGAAATAAGTGTCAATCAAAATTTGTGACTAGCGTAGTTTAGAAGTTCACACTCCGTCAGTAAGTGGACGAAGCGTGAACAATCATTCCCCTTCTTTTCAGGCATCGAATGAAAGATAAAATTCATATGGATGAGGTCTGAGCCTTACTGGATCTACGTCATTTTCTCTCTTGAACCTGATCCAGTTCTCTATCACGTCTTCAGTAAATACTCCTCCCTTGAGGAGATATTCATGATCCTCTTCGAGAGCTGTAAGGGCCTCTTCCAAACTGCCAGGGACTTGAGGCAATGCGGATGTTTCTTCTGCTGAAAGTTCGAATAGGTCTTGTTGGAGTGGTTCTCCGGGATCGTACCCATTTTCAATTCCATCAAGCCCGGCCATTAGCATCGCCGAGAATGTCAGATAGGGGTTACATGTGGGGTCAGCTGATCTGAATTCAACTCTTTTAGCTTTCGGGTCATTGAAGTACATGGGTATCCTGCAAGCGGCTGAACGGTTTCTAGCAGAAAGAGCCAATATGGTAGGAGCTTCAAATCCGGGAGTAAGCCTTTTGTAGGAGTTTGTGGTGGGAGCGGCTAGAGCCATTAGAGACTTTCCATGCTTGATGAGGCCTCCAATGTAATGCAACGCCATTTCAGACAACCCCGCGTATCCATCACCAGCAAACAAAGGAACCCCATCTTTCCAAATTGATTGATGAGTGTGCATGCCAGTGCCATTATCGTTAAATAAAGGTTTGGGCATAAAAGTGACAACTTTACCGTGTTTTTTTGCAACATTTCTTACCGCATATTTATACATCATGACGGAGTCTGCCGTAGTGAGGAGGGAGTCATATTTCATGTCTATTTCAGCTTGACCACCGGTCGCAACTTCATGGTGTTGGGCTTCTATGGTTAACCCAAAGTCATTCACTAGCGACCTTACCATTTCACTGCGCAGGTCCTGGCCTGTGTCCATTGGAGAGGTGGGGAAGTATCCTTCTTTGTGCCTGGGTCGATAGCCCTTGTTAAGAGTTTCCCCGTCGAGCATGTAGGGCTCGCCTGAATTCCAGATTCCTTCGTTAGAGTCCACTTTATGGAATCCAAAGTTTGATCCGTAATCGAACTGAACCGAATCGAAAATGAAGAATTCCACTTCAGGTCCCCAAAATGATGTATCTCCTATTCCAGTGGATTTCAGGTATTCTTCAGCTTTCTTGGCAATATTCCTTGGGTCTCGGCTATAGCTCTCACTACTTATCGGATCTCTGATATCCGCTATACACGTAACAGTACCATTGAAGAAAGGATCTACCTTGGCTGTTTGTGGGTCTGGGACAATAAGCATGTCAGATTCATCGATGCTTTGAAATCCCCTTATGCTTGATCCGTCAAAACCAACTCCCTTATTGATCAAGTCGTCATCCACTTGGCCAATGGGCACTGAGAAATGCTGCCATGTTCCTGGGAGGTCAGTAAATTTAAGATCTAGGATGTCGCATCCGTTGTCCTTCATCAGCTTTAGTATTTCTGCTGCTTCATTTGCCATCTGGCCATCTCCCGATATTTATTTTTCGTTTTCTAAATTTTCTACTGCACAATGTCCACGGTCAAATATACTTCAACATGAACGCTCCATTGATTTCACTAAAACCGTCCGGTTGGTAACAAATTCTTACAGCTGTGCAGATTTGACTTTTTTAGGCCACTTATGTTTTTGATTAACTATTGATTGTAGAACTTTGACGTTTTTGAACGGGTGTAAGTAGAATTTCACTTGGTTTGTATAAATTAAGGTGTTGAATTTATTAATTTCTGGTCGTTGGTACTAGTGAGGAGTGAAAATGGTTAGTCTGAAAGGTGATGTGTTTTACGACTTTGCTTGACCATATGTGTTTAATGCAGCCGTGTGGCTGGATACTGTAAAAAAAGAAATTGGGGATGACCTGGATTTAAATTGGAGAAATTTTTCTTTGCAGCAGATAAATGCCCAGGATCCTGGGGATTGGAGAGTCTGGGATGAGGAAGATTATACTCAGACGAGATCGTTGCTAGCAGCGATTGCAGGTGAAGCTGCGAAAAGGCAAGGAAAAGAGGCATTCAGTAAATTTTTTCTTGCGTTGCTTACAGAAAGACACGGAGGCAATAGGGCCCCCTTGAATGATAATGCAGTGTTTCTAAAAATAGCGGGGGATTCAGGGCTTGATACCTTACAGTTCGAACAAGATTTAAAGGATCCAGCGTTAGTTCAGATAGTGGCTGACGACCATACTGAAGCTACAGAGATTCATGGCGCATTTGGCACTCCCACCTTCATTTTCGATAATGGGCAATCTGCATACATCAAAACATTTATTCCACCTGAAAATGAAGCATTAGAAGCTTTCGAAAATTTCTTGGGATTGTTTTCTGAGCGCTCTTACATAGGGGAAGTGAAGCGTCCTCAGCCGCCCTGGCCAAAAGGTGCCGTATAAAGGCGTTGTTTTCCTCGAGATTTTCTCGGTTGTTTAGGTTTTCCAAAAAAACTGATGAACCTACCGCCAGTGAAACAAACCTTGAAATTGTGGAGTCCAGATTAGGGGTTAAATTCAAAGATAAAACCCTGCTAGTTCAGGCGCTAACTCATAGCTCGGCCGTCAATGAGATAGGTGTGGGTCGTTCAGAAAGTAATGAGAGACTTGAGTTTTTAGGTGACGCAGTCATAGGGCTAGTTGTCGCTCAGCAATTATTTGAATCAAGGAATCAATTTACTGAAGGAGATCTCACAAATCTTCGCTCCCAAATTGTTAGAGGTTCAACCCTACAAGATGCTGCCAAAAGTCTGTGCCTTAACCGATTCATAATTCTTGGTAAGGGGGAGCGAAAATCTGGTGGAGCTGACCGTCCTTCGAACCTTGAGGATGGTTTTGAGGCACTAGTAGGAGCAGTGTATTTAGACGCAGGTTTCGAGACCGCCTTCCAGGCCGTAACCGAATGGCTCTCAATTCCAATAAGGGAGGCATTGACTTTGGGGGTGACGAAGGACCCAAAGACAGCTTTACAGCATTTAGCACAGACAAAGAGTGGTGAAATCCCAAGATATAGAATTATTGATCAGAGTGGGCCGGATCACTCGTCCCCTGTATTTGTGTCAGAAGTGTTTGTTGGCGCAATTTCACTTGGTCAGGGTAGAGGTTTAAGCAAAGCGGCCTCTGAGAGAGCAGCAGCATCAGAAGCCTTAAAAAAACTGGAAGAACAGGTAAGTTAAAAACTACCTGAATTGAATGTCGATCAGTCCTGTTCAGGTTTTGGTGTAATGGGAGAATTACCGTTGAATGGTTCGTTCTTGGCATAAATTATGTGATGTGAAACTAGCGGAAAAATTGTAGTCATGAAAATAAAATTTCTAGTCTATGGTAACCTTGCGTTTGATCATCCAATGGCGTTAGGAAATTGTAGAAAATAGAGTCTAGAAAGACTGATGGAATGGAGATACTCCCCATGGTTAAAGTTAGCGGTAATCATTTAATTGCAAAGACGTTAAAAGAAGAGGGTGTGGACACACTCTTTTATTTAATGGGTGGACCTGACTTCGACATAGTGATGGAATGTCAAGATGTTGGCATAAAGACGATTGATTTTCGCCATGAGCAGGCGGCAGCTTTTGCAGCTCATGCATACTCCAGAGTTACAGGGAAGCCGGGTGTATTGACAGCAGCTTCTGGACCGGGAACTTTAAATTTGATAACTGGTGTTTATACTGCTGCCATCGATTGCGCTCCTATGGTGATTTTGGGTGGCGCTAGCCCAGTTCACGAGATTAGCCGAGATGCCTTTCAGGAGGTAGATCAGGTAGGAATCATGCAGCCGCTTTGTAAATACTGGCACCGCCCCACTATGGCCTCAAGATATCCAGAAATTGTTAGTACAGCTTACAGACAGGCTCAGTCTGGACGTCCTGGACCCACGTATATCGATTGTGGTGGTGACGTTCTGTATGAAGAGGTAGAAGAATCAGATATTTTTCCACCTACAAGGGCAGAAACTCGAAGTAGACCAGCAGCAGAAAGTGCTGTTGTCGATAAAGCAATGGATTTGATATCGAAGGCTGAAAAGCCATTAATTTTTGCAGGTGGAGGGGCATTCTTTTCAGGTGCCGCTTCTGAACTTGAACGGTTCGTAGACACCACAAACATTCCTTTCTATACGGCTCCAATGTCTAGAGGACTGGTACCGGAGGACCATCGAGTCTCATTCCCTGCTGCAAGATCCACTGCAATGCGGGAAGCTGATGTAGTTTTAGTGGTTGGTACCCGTCTTAACTGGATGATGAATTACGGGCGGCGGTTTAATCCAAATGCCAAAATAATTCAAATTGATATTGACGAAGGTGAATTGGGACACAACCAAAATATCGATCTTGGAATATTTGGTGACGCCAAAGCTGTCATGTCTCAATTCAATGAAGCAGCGGAGGCAAGTGTGTCTGATTACGCAGGTGCTCTTGAGTCCGAATGGATTTTGAGTCTTCAAAACGCTCAAGATGAAAGGGCGGCTCGTAGCGCAGCTATTCTAAATTCTGATCAGGTTCCGATACATCCTTTACGGCTTTGTAATGAAATCACAGAATTTTTAGATAGAGACGCTATAGTGTCCGTGGATGGAAATGAAATACTTCATTTCGGGAGACAATCGATCCCAACCTATTACCCAGGACATCGCCTTAACTCTGGCGTGACAGGCACAATGGGTGTAGGGCTACCATACGGAATAGGCGCTCAGGTAGCCAAACCGGACAAACAAGTTTTAGTCCTGCACGGCGATGGTTCTATGGGAATGAATGCAATGGAGATTGATACTGCAGTTAGACATAATTTACCTGTAGTGACTGTTATTAGTAACAATGCAGGTTGGACCGCAAGGACTCCAGATAAGAGGAAACCTGGTCGTGAGTTGGGATTTACAGCTTATGACGAAATGGCCCAGGCTCTACATGGATATGGAGAAAAAGTAGAAGATCCTGCTGAGATAAAGCCGGCTCTAGATCGAGCGTTTTCTAGCGGTAAGGCAGCAGTTGTAAACGTTATAGTTGAACCTACTGCCGCTGGTGTATCGAGATCCTGGGGTGGGTCTCGCATGGAGTAGCTTTTAGTTTATTGGGTTAACTAGTTCCTGGGGCGGGATACGTTTTTAGTAAATTAAGGACTTGGGTTTGTACCCTAGTCTCAGTGTTGCTGTCGCCCAAGTTCTTTAAGACCTCTAGAATTAATTTCCCGATTTCTTTAACGGCGACTTCCGTCATTCCTCTGCTCGTAACAGCAGGTGTACCAAGACGCATGCCGCTGGCTTGTCTTGGTGGAAGCTTGTCGAAAGGAATGGCGTTTCGGTTCACCACTATGTTAGACCTCGCGAGAGAATCTTCGGCTTCTTTACCAGTTGTTCCGAGCGGAGTTAAATCCACAAGCACCATATGATTGTCTGTTCCTGACGATACGAGCCTTAGCCCGCCGTCTTTTAGAGTGTTAGCCAGACTTTTTGCGTTGAATAGAACTTGTTCTTGATATTTTCGGAATTCTGGGGTGGATGCCTCCTTGTATGCTACTGCTTTTGCGGCAATTGTGTGTTCCAGAGGTCCTCCTTGCATATTAGGAAAAACAGCGCTGTTGATTTTTTTTGCTAGACTTTCTTTTGCAAATATCATTCCGCCCCTTGGACCTCTGAGAGTTTTGTGCGTTGTGGACGTCACAATATCAGCCTCTGCTATTGGAGAAGGGTGAAGATTCGCTGCAACTAGACCTGCAATATGGGCCATGTCCACCATCAGTTTGGCACCTACTTCATCACATATCTGTCTAAATTTAGCAAAGTCTATAGTCCTTGTGTAGGCAGAAGCTCCGGCTACAATTAACTTGGGGCGATGTTTTTCTGCGAGACGTTTTACTTCATCAAAATCTATTGTTTCTAGTTCTTGATCGACTCCGTAACTAACGAAGTTGTAAAGTTTGGCTGAAAAATTAACAGGGCTGCCATGTGTTAAGTGACCTCCGTGATCTAATCCCATGCCCAATACTGTGTCCCCAGGATTCAAAGTGGCGAAATAAGCAGCCATGTTTGCCTGGGCGCCGCTATGTGGTTGAACGTTGACATATTCAGCTTTGAAAATGGATTTAGCTCTCTCGATAGCTAGTTGTTCTACTACGTCGACAAATTCGCAACCTCCGTAATATCGTCTTCCTGGGTAGCCTTCAGCATACTTGTTTGTGAAAATTGAGCCTTGCGCTTCCATTACGGCGGAACTGGCATAATTTTCTGAAGCTATGAGATTTATATTTGTTGACTGTCTTGTTTTTTCATTCGAAATTGCTTTGGCAATTTCAAAATCCACTTTCTCGAGGTTCATAGGAAGATTCCTTCATGATAATTTATATGTTTTAGCTACTTTGCTAGTGGTATGTTTCCCTTATCCCACTACCGATTCAACAAGTTTTATAGTTATCAATATTTAATTCTATTTTCCAAAGGTTTGATGAGCAAATGACATCTTTTCAGTTGGATCCGACACTACAAATATTGGAGAACGAGTATGATGACTGTGTATCGATGCACATTTTGGGTAATCTTGCAGGGCTAGTGGTGCTGATATAAAGTATTTTGGTCAGAGTTATTTGTTTACCATTCGGTTGACTAGGTGCTAGAGACTAGAAAAGAATCGGATCGGTTTAGCGAAGTCCGCGAGGAATTTTACGTAGTTTTATGATAAGTGGCGTTTTAGAACGATACAAAGATTTTCTCCCAGTTAATTCGAATACTCCTCTTATTTCGATTGGTGAAGGAGACACTCCACTCGTAAAGTCCTCTCATCTTGGAAACAAAATAGGTTGTAGATCTCTCTTCTTCAAACTAGAGGGTTGTAATCCAACAGGATCATTCAAAGATAGAGGGATGGTCGTTGCGGTAGCGAAAGCTATCGAAAAGGGATTTGACAGTATTGCTTGTGCTTCCACAGGTAACACAAGTGCCTCGGCTGCTGCCTATGGGGCACATTGCGGACTCAGAACCACTTTGATAGTTCCAAAAGGCAATGTAGCTAGAGGCAAATTAGCCCAGGCTGTGGCATATGGTGCACATATAGCGATGGTAGACGGTAGCTTTGACGATGCTCTGGAGATAGTGCAGGAGTTATGTGACAAGCATTCAATTGAATTGGTAAATTCAATTAATCCTAACCGTATAGAAGGACAGAAGACAGCAGCTTTTGAAATAATTGACGACCTGGGTGACGCACCAGATGCTCTATTCATTCCTGTCGGTAACGCTGGAAATATCACAGCTTATTGGAAGGGGTTCAAAGAGTTCTTTGACATAGGCAGAAGCAGCATTCTTCCAGTTTTAAACGGATATCAGGCTTTAGGCGCGGCTCCTATAGTAAATGGGGCCCCTGTTGCAGATCCTAAAACGGTTGCTTCGGCTATTAGGATAGGTAATCCCGCCAGTTGGCAAAGCGCTGTCCGAGCACGCGACGAATCAAACGGTGTTATAGCGGCTGTTTCTGATGAGGAAATACTGTCAGCATATAGATTGGTTGCCGAATATGAAGGAATATTTTGTGAGCCTGCATCGGCGGCCTCTATTGCAGGACTTCTCAAGCAGGTGGAGGATGGAGCAGACTACTCTGAAAAGATCATTGTCTGTGTTTTAACAGGAAATGGACTCAAGGATCCAGACGTTGCGAATGAAATTGTTCCAGCATCATTAGGAGAGTATAAGGCTGAACTCGGGTCTGTCGAGCAGGCTTTAACCAAATCATGAAGTGTTCTGGATTCCAGCAGGATCCGGCAAATAACTTACCTTTGCAGTCGATTATATCGGCAGTAAAAAATATGTTGATCGCTGTAGGAGAGAACCCTGAAAGAGAGGGCTTGAAGAATACCCCTAAGAGAGTTGGAGAATTTTATTTAGATTTTTTTTCTGGATTAAATGAGGATCCCATATTTGAGCTTAAGACTGATTTTGATGAGGACCACTACGAACCAGTTATAATCACAAACATCGAATTCTTCTCTATTTGTGAACATCATTTGCTTCCTTTCGTCGGTTATGCTCATTTGGGCTACATACCCAATGGCAAGGTTGTAGGGGTAAGTAAGCTTGTCAGGGTTCTTGATATTTTTTCCAGAAGACCTCAGATTCAAGAGAGGCTTGCTGACCAAGTGGTCGACACTATACATAAAGAGCTTGGGTCGAATGCGACTTATCTATTTCTCTCAGCTGAGCATATGTGTATGACCTTGAGAGGGGTAAGAAAATCGGGCAGCCATATTGTCACTTCAACTGAAAGAGGAGATAAGGTTGGTTTAGAGTTAATCAAATCTGGGATTTCAATAGACGCGTTGAAAGGATCCGAATGACTGAATTTTTTGGACAGGAACATCAACAAACTGTAAAGACATGGGAAACTATCCTCACGAAGTGCTCGATGGACACGATTTTTATAACACCTGTGTGGCAATCCACATGGTGGAAAAGATTTTCCCCAGGTGGAGATTTGTTTATTGAGGTAGTTAGTGATGGTGACTTGGATCTGGGGGTTATACCACTGCAGATCACCCAAGGAGTAGCAAGCTTTATTGGTGATTCCGATTTATACGATTATATGGATTTTCCGGTTGTTTCAGGTAAGGAAGATTTATTTTTTTCGAAAGCCCTAGAAAAGATTAATACTTTGGATTGGCACACTCTTAAACTGGAATCAATTTTTGAAGATTCTCCAACTCTAGAATTTATACCTGACGTCGCTAGGAAACTAGGTATGGAAATTGAAATTAATGAGTCTGATAAAACTCCGCTTGTTTCATTGCCCGTCACTTGGGAAGATTACCTACTCCAGCTACGTAAAAAAGATAGGCATGAGTTACGCCGGAAGTTTCGTCGACTCAACGCGAACGGTGATAATAATCAAGTCGAAGTCAGTGTGAATGCTGAAAATGTTGACTCCGTTATGGAAGAGTTTTTTGATCTTATGGCTCTGAGTGGGGAGAATAAAAGTATTTTTCTTGACGCAGGCAATAGGGGGTTTTTCAAGGACATAGCCACTGCTCTCTCCCTTCAAGGCCAATTTAGATTATTTTTTTTGGAAATAGAGGGAACTAAAGTGGCGACATGTATATGCTTCGATTATGGTGATAAATTCCTTCTTTACAACAGTGGATATGACCCCGAGTTTTCGACTTTAAGTGTAGGCTTACTGAATAAAGCAAACACAATTGCGACTGCTATAGAACTCTCTAAGAAGCAGTATAATTTCCTTAAAGGCACGGAAAGATATAAGTATCATCTGGGTGCTCAAGAGACCTCTGTATTTGACATAAATATTGGTAAGTGAATTCCCCTATTTGGTACAATGTTAGGTGGCATAATTTGCAATGTTTCAGATCAGTCAGGAATAATCTTCACTTATATAGACTGTAGGTGGCTGTAAAAGGATCCTATGCGTTTAGCTCTAATTAGCTTTCATGGTTGCCCGGTAGCCCGTTTGGGTGAGAAAGATACAGGTGGCATGAATGTTTACGTTTTGAATCTTGCTAATGAATTAGGCAACTTGGGTCATCAGGTAGACGTTTTTACGAGATACCATGATGCTAAGGATCCCCAGATTGTAGAGTTGGGATCAAACGTAAGAGTGATCCATTTGAGTGGAGGACCATTATCAGAGACAAAGGAAGACTTGTCTCTCCATACTTCCAGTTTTGCAGCCGATTTGCACGAGTTCATATCTAGGGAATCAATTAACTATGATCTTGTTCACAGTCATTACTGGTTGTCAGGGAAAATAGCTTCTGAAATTTCTCGAATTTGCAGGATTCCACACGTATCTACTTTTCATACTCTAGCCAAAACAAAGTTAAGGGCGCGGGCTGGTGAGAAAGAGACTTTCTACAGGGCTAATGTAGAGACAGAAATAATGCGGTCTGCTAACACCGTATTAGTACTGACAGATAAAGAAAGGGAAGACATTAGAGAACTTTACAATGTTCCCTCAGAAAGGATTACAGTTATACCCGCGGGAGTTGATACAGGTCGATTTAATGCTGAAGACAAGGTAACTTCTCGCAAACGTCTTCACATTCCCGACAAAGAAACCATTCTTTTTGTAGGGCGTATTGAACCTATCAAAGGCCTCGATATACTTATTGATGCTTTAAAGACCCTATCAAATTCCAGAGACCTGCAACTAATAATTGTTGGAGGCAACCTGTCAGGGGACAAGGAGCTAATTGCCTTACGAAAACAGGCCGAACATCTTGGAATATCAGAGATGATCGATTTTAGAGGTTCTGTCGAACAATCAGAACTTAAATACTATTACTCAGCTGCAGATGTGTTTGTGCTCCCGTCTCATTATGAGAGCTTTGGGTTGGTAGCATTGGAAGCAATGGCTTGTGGGACCCCAGTCGTAGCTTCTCGTGTAGGGGGTATCCCATCTTTTTTGGATGATGGTGATACAGGTTACTTGATCCCTTGGAGATGCCCGGAACCATTCGCAGACAAGATAGAAATTCTTCTTGAAAATCCAGATCTAAGGGCATATATGGGAAAATCAGCTGGACTGAAGGCTTATCAGATGAACTGGTCTGGTATTGCGAGTAGAATGGCCACTTTATATGGTACTGTCATTGAAGAATATGACTTAAGACAAGCCGTCTGATTTGGTTCCTTGCAATTTAAGCTAACTGTTATGTGATGTGAGTTCATACCACTCGGTTTCAGATACCAATTGGAAACCAAGGCTGCTATAGAGTTTCCTAGCTGGAATATTTTCAGAATCAACCTCTAGTTCGATCGCGCCAACATTTTTTCCTATCAGGTGGTACATTCCTGCGGTCACAACTGCTCTGCCAAGTCTCTGTCCTCTGAACTCTGGGGCCACTCCAGTCATTGAAACCCAACCAGTTGACTCAGACCCATTGGAGGCAAATAGAGTCCAGTTGTATCCAGCCAATTTGTTATTTTGTCTAATTACCAAAATACCTTCTTCTCCACTTCTTTCCATGGAGATTCTCTTTGAAATTTCTTCTTCAGTATTTGGGGAAAATCCCCAATGTTTTCCAAAGGCTTCGTTTTGGAGCTTGGTAAATTCTGATAATTCGATTTTTGGGTCCAGGGGAGCGATAGAGAATTCTTCTGGCAGACTATATTCAGGGAAGTTTAATTTGTCAGGAGTATCGCATCTCAAATTCATGTATTCTTTGACTTTGACCCATCCATGACGATCGAGAGTGCTGCCCCATTCAGGATCAGATTTAGCAATTTGAACATGCATAAATTTTAGATTTCGAGTCTCTTGGTATATGCGCGCAAGTTGTTCAAAGTTGGTAGTGATTGCTCTTCGCTTAGCGTGTGGTTTTATTGTTTGTATCGCAACAATTCTGTCGATGGACGGTTCACAGATGAAATGCATGAATCCATTGATGGATTTATCATCTGTTTCATCCATTGAGATAAAACAATCGTTAGTCGGGTTGCCCTTTGGCATAGAGTGCCAGTCTCTGAATAGGGATTCACTGACTTCCTTCTCCGTTCCCATTGATTCGGAAGCTTCATTCAAATATTTGACAACTTTAGCTGTGTCATCCCAGTTAAACTGTCTTATTGACTTAGCGTGGTACAAATATTGCCTCATAAACACTTTTCGAATTGGAAAAACATAAATATATCAAAGTTAATTTATTGATGTTCCGATTCGCTATATTTGAAGAATTAACCTTCTCGCACTTGTTAGTAAATTCAGTTTTTTTATTTATAAAAATCAAATCTCTTAAAGACCTTACTGTGATTCATACGGCACGATGATATCCCAATATTTAATTTCCAGCCAAAATGAAGCTATTTGTTACAGGCTGTACTAAGCTTGACTATGTGGATAACTATATTGAAACTCTTCAGCCTGGAGAGAATAATTCAGTTATATTTGTTTTAACATTTCATGGGAAAAACACAGAAAGATTTTGTTACAACATAGACAAGTTTAAGACCTCCCTTATTCGGGAGTAGAGGTACCGAAAATGGAAAATAATAACTCTTTCCCGGTCCCAGGAAGAGCCTTAGTAATAACCCCACATCCCGATGATTCTGAATTAGGCTGTGGAGGCACGGTAGCGAAATGGATAAAACAAGGTACTGAAGTTGTTTATGTGCTTTGTACTAACGGAGACAAGGGCTCTTCTGATCCTGATATGACTTCTCATAAACTGGCGGAGTTAAGGAAAATAGAGCAACAGAAAGCGGCAGAAATTTTGGGTGTCGCGGAAGTGGTAAGGCTTGATTATGAAGATGGCTCACTAGAAGATACACCGTTATTCAGAGGTCAAATAGTGGAAGCGATTAGAAGATTTAGACCTGATGTAGCACTTTTCACAGACCCTTTAAGAACGGAATTTTATCTACACAGGGATCATAGAATTGCAGGAACTGTTACCCTCGATGCTCTCTTCCCATATGCCCGAGATCGGCTTCATTATCCCGATCACGAATCCGAAGGGTTACTACCACATAAAACCCCTGATGCCTTAATGTGGGGGAGCGAGTCTCCCGATACCTTCATCAATATAACTGGGTCGATTGATAAGAAAATAGAAGCACTGGTTGCCCATAAGACACAGATTCCGAGCTGTGAAGAAAGTGATGAATTGGCCAACTTAGTTAAGGTCACCGCTGCTAGGGTTGGTAGCCGGTGTGATTATAAATATGCGGAAGGCTTTCGGAGAATCTCATTTAGCCTATGAACTTTCCCTTATTTGACCTGCATAATCATTTTCTTCCACTAATTGATGATGGTCCTAATAGTATGGATGAGACAATTAAGATTGTTGAATTGTCTGAAATGCAAGGTGTCCGAACCATAATAGCTACTCCGCACAAAAAGGACGTAAATGAGCTGCATTCAATTGAATTTGTCAGAGACCTTCTCAAAAAAGTAAATCAAATTTGTAAATCGAGAGGTTATTCGATTAGTTTGAAATTGGGAATGGAGAACCATTTGGATTCAAGGTTGCTAGATGATATCAAAGCTGGCAAGGCTTTACCGATGGGAGATAGTAAATATATTTTGCTGGAGATGCCCTATGATAGAAAATCAAATTTAGTTGAGGATGTTTTGGGTCAAATCCAGAAAATCGGATTGATTCCTATAATAGCTCATCCTGAAAGAATGGAATTGTTCCAGTACGATCCAGGTCTATTGTTTAATCTGGTAGACGAAGGGATGTTAACCCAGATAACTGCGAGCAGCGTATATGGAAAATTTGGCGACGAGGTTCAAAGATTTACGGAGCAGATTTTGCGTTGTAATTTGGGGCATATACTCGCCTCGGACGCACATATGTCTACAGGTCCCAGGCCTCCGGATCTATTGAAAGGGTATTTTGAGGTTTCTAAAATAGTTGGGAGAGATGCTGCAAAGGATATGGTAAGTACACTTCCAGGGGCTATATTAGAGAATAACGCGCTGGATATAAAACCACCAATATTGATAAAAGATTGATTTGCAAAAAAGCGCTATCTGAGATGTCTACGAACAATATCCCAAACCTTTTCACTTATAGATTCGCTTGTTTGATTTGCATTAATTACTGTCCAAAGATTCTGGTCATTCCCAGAAATTTTTAGATATCCATCTCTAACTTTCTTGTGAAAGTCGATATTTTCTAGTTCCCACCTGTCTAAAGTACCTTTTTGTTTCCTTTGGAAAGAGTCTTCGGGATTAATATCCAGTAGAAATGCAATGTCTGGATTAAGATCATCAGTTGCCAACATATTTACATAATCAATATGTTGGATATCTATACCTCGTCCGAATCCCTGATATGCAAGAGTAGAGTAGGTGTATCTATCCAGGACTACGACATGATCATTGGCCAAAGCGGGAATTATTTTATTTTTGACAAGGGCTCTTCGTGAAGCCGAAAGAAGAAATAATTCTGAATAGCCGTCGAGATCACTGCTAGTCTGAAGCCATTCTCTTATTTTTTCACCGGTTTCAGTATCACCTGGCTCTCTGAGGTGGAGACAATTTATTCCTTCTCTATCGAGCTGACGTGTGAGGAGATGGGATTGCGTGCTCTTTCCGCTGCCCTCTACTCCCTCAAAAACTATAAAGAGACCTCTGTTGCCTACAGATTTAGTCATGCTTCGGAAATTACAACTCGCCGACGAGGTTCACTTCCAACACTAGATGACTCAAGCCCAAATTGGGTGGCGACTTGATGTTGGAGTCTACGGATGTGGGAATTCTGGGGCCTTAATTCAATATCTGATTCCCCTTTACCAACTCTGAGGGCGGCTTTCTCTGCCTCAAGGACAGCCAAGGAACGGTCCGCATCAGAGACTGATCTTCCCTCGCTTTCCCTAACTATGGCCCTAACGAATTGTTCAATCTGATTAACTGTATTTCTGCGAAGAACAAAAACAGGTTTCCCCATCCTTTCTGCTGTTTTTAACGCTTGTGTGCCTCTTCGATGATAATTTTTTGTCGTGACAACAAGATCAGCGATTTTCATGTCCCCCACCAGCGTTAATGGGGCATTTAGAGTTTTTATAATTTGATCTATTCTGCCTCTGTTTACCCCGTATGGGAGAACACTGGTAATCTTGACGGATTCAGAAAAGAATTTAGCCGGGGATTCCTGATGGCCATTTCCGTTGCTATTGTCAGAAGTGCTGAGAGTCTTCATATTATTCGTTTCAACCGACTTTTGGCTTACAATAGCTCCTTCTTCATTTAGGGACCTTACTTCGGATGAGATTGATTGCTTTCGAAGCATCCTATCTACAGTACTTGCGACGTCATCGTGCACATTGACTATGTCCCACCCTTGTATCTCGACGAGAATGTCAAAAGTAGGTGGTGCATTTCGCTCTAATACAGTTTTCTGCGACCGACGTCTTCGAGCCTCTATATCTCCGAGGGTGACAGTATGGATTCCTCCCACTAGGTCAGATAATGTGGGGTTCATAATAAGATTCTCTAATTGGTTCCCATGTGCTGTTGCAACAAGCTGCACTCCTCGTTCAGCAATAGTTCTCGCTGCATTCGCTTCTCTTTCCGTACCGATTTCATCGATGACTATAACTTCCGGCATGTGGTTTTCAACCGCCTCAATCATTACGCCATGTTGTTCGGTAGGGGAGGGGACTTGCATTCGTCTTGCTCTTCCAATTGCCCTATGAGGAATATCTCCATCTCCAGCTATTTCATTGGATGTATCAACGACTATAACCCTTTTCCCAGCATCATCTGCCAAAACTCTTGCGACTTCTCTCAACATCGTGGTTTTTCCGACACCCGGTTTTCCTAGTAGGAGAACACTTTTTCCTGATGTAACCAAATCTTCTATAATCCGGATGGTTCCATATACGGCTCTCCCCACTCTGAAGGTAATACCTACAACCTTTCCACTGCGGTTCCTTATTGCAGAAATTCGGTGAAGAGTTCGCTCTATGCCAGCTCGATTGTCTAATCCGAACATACCCACTTTAGCGACAGAGAAATCTAGGTCTGATTGATCTACTTCTGCGATGTCAATGAGTTCATTGATACCAAGGAAGCGGGCTTCAGGAGGACGGCCGAGGTCGAGCACCACCTCTAGTAGCTCTTCGAGGTTCGCATGAGCCAGAAGCTTATTTCTGATTCGGTCAGGAATAACCTCTATCAATAGCTGTAAGTCGGTATCTTTTTCCTGAGTAAATATGGGACTGTTACCTACTTCCACAGTAACTTCTTTTGCCCCTCCCTATACTATGAACTTGATAATCTACAGAACAATTCGTGTAGACGTGTATCGTCGGTCAATTCTGGATGGAAGGATGTTGCCATCAGTTTGCCTTGCTTTACTGCTACAGGTTTACCGTCTTCCACCTCAGCTATTATTTCAACTTCAGGACCTACATTAGTAACGACTGGGGCACGGATAAAAATTGCGTGAATTGGATCTCCTTCGATCGATGATACCTGTATGTCAGTTTCGAAACTGTCAACTTGCCTGCCGAAGGCATTGCGGGAAACCTCTATATTCATGAGTCCGAGAGGTTCTGGGCGCCTGTCCAGTAACTTTCTAGCAATAACAATCATTCCTGCGCATGTACCCCAAACAGCCATACCTTCACTTGACCTACGTTTGATGGCGTCTCTAAACCCATATATGTCCATTAACTGGACAATAGTCGTGCTTTCCCCTCCCGGTATGATCAATCCATCAAGACCCTCGAGCTGGTCAGGTAGCCTAACCTCTGACCAGTCAATTGAAATCGCGTCAAGCATTTTGCCGTGTTCTAGAAAATCGCCTTGGATAGCCAAGACTCCAATCTTCGGCAAACTACCAGCCTCTTGTTGCTAGCTGTTCAGACTCGGGCATGGTGCGAATATCTAGTCCAGGCATTGCATCTCCTAGTCCTTTTGAAACCTCCGCTAGCATGTGGGGATCGTTGAAATGTGTGGTGGCTTTCACAATGGCATCGGCCATTATGTCAGGACGTTCAGACTTAAATATTCCTGAGCCAACGAATACTCCATCAACACCTATCTGCATCATCAAGGCAGCATCCGCAGGTGTTGAAATTCCTCCTGCAGCAAAGTTTACGACTGGAAGCTCGCCACTTTCATGTATGCCTTTTACTAATTCGTAAGGCGCCTTTAAATCCCTTGCTGTAGCCATTAACTCATCCGCTTCCATGCTTTTAATGTGATTTATTTGGCCGAGTACTTTCCTAGCATGTCTTACTGCTTCAACGATGTTTCCGGAACCGGCCTCTCCTTTAGTCCTTATCATCGCGGCCCCTTCACCTATTCTCCGTAGGGCTTCTCCGAGGTCTCTGGCTCCACATACAAAAGGAACTTTAAAGTCATCTTTACTTATATGGTTGTTTTCGTCTGCAGGGGTTAACACCTCTGACTCGTCAACGTAGTCAACTCCTAATGCTTCAAGTACCTGGGCCTCTACAAAATGTCCTATTCGTGCCTTGGCCATGACGGGTATCGTGACTGCCTCAATGATCTCGGCAATCATTTTAGGGTCTGACATTCTCGCGACACCACCCATCTTTCTTATGTCAGAGGGCACTCTCTCCAATGCCATTACGGCCACTGCTCCCGCGTCTTCCGCGATTTTTGCTTGGTCGGGAGTGACAACGTCCATAATGACCCCCCCTTTTAGCATCTGTGCTAAGCCGGACTTTACTGTCCATGTACCTGTATCTGGTTTAGTTTCTATAGCCATGTGGTTCCTCCGCATCAGAATTTATCTGGGAATGTACTTTCGAAATTATACCTGTTTATATGTCAGTCCCTCAATCAAGGACAGCTTTGGGCAAATATTAGGTGAGTCTGTTAATGAAATCCTTTTGCTGCAACGTACCTTGCCATGTCGATGGTTCTCAAACTATATCCCCATTCATTATCGTACCAGCCAACAACTTTCACCATGTTGGTTCCCAGAGTGATGGTTGAAAGGCCATCAATAACGCAACTGAATTTATTCTTTCTATAGTCGGAGCTTACTAGAGGTTCAAGAGTAAAGTCTAAAATTCCATTGAGACTCCCCTCTGATGCATTTATATATGCTTGGTTAATGACGTCTGGGGTTATGCTGGATTCAAGTGTAGCGACTACGTCAGTTACAGAAACGGTTGCAGTGGGGACCCTGAAAGCCATTCCATGAACTTTACCCTCAAGGGCTGGAATGACCTGCCCAACTGCCTTAGCAGCTCCGGTAGTAGTCGGGATTATATTGGTACCTGCCGCTCTTGCTCTTCTCATATCCTTATGTCGTTTGTCTAAAACTTGCTGATCGTTTGTATAGGAATGAATCGTGGTCATCATACCGCTGATAATGCCGAATTGATCTTCAAGGACTTTCATTAGAGGTGCAACACAGTTGGTGGTACAAGATGCGTTAGAGAGTATGGAATGAGATACGGGATCATAATCTGACTCGTTGACCCCCATCACCACGGTAACATCCTCTCCTTTGGCTGGTGCTGAAATTATTACCTTTTTTGCACCAGCATCAATATGTTGCCTGGCCTTTTCGGCATCTGTAAATTTCCCAGTGCACTCCAATACTATGTCCACGTCCAATCTGTCCCATGGAATATCTATAGGGTTTGGGCTTGACACACAGTTGATTTCCATCTCATCAACCACAAATTTATCGCTAAAAGACGAGACGGTTCCGTCATATACTCCGTAGGTACTGTCGTACTTGAACATATGGGCATTGGTTTCTGGATCTGCAAAACTATTTACCGCAACTACCTCCAAATCTGGGTAATTACCGTCAGCAATTCCTCGCAGGATGAGTCTACCTATTCTTCCAAATCCATTAATTCCTAGACGCGTCTTGCTACTTGTCATTATTTTTGTCTACTTTCCTTTTAGTTCCTTTGATAAAAACATTGGAGGTTCAACCTAAGTATTTCTTGTAAATGTCTATGCCGGCATATATTGCTTCACTTCCGAGTTCTTCTTCAATTCTGAGCAACTGATTGTACTTTGCAGTTCTTTCACCTCTTGCAGGTGCCCCGGTTTTGATTTGCCCGACATTCGTACCCACAGAGAGGTCTGCTATCACGGAATCCTCAGTTTCTCCTGATCTGTGACTCATCACCATCCCCCATCCGGCTGATCTAGCAATTTCGATGGCCGTGAGTGTCTCACTTAGTGTTCCTATTTGATTCGGCTTTACAAGTACAGCGTTACCACACTTTTGTTTTACACCTTTAGAAATGCGTTTCGGATTCGTTGTCAATAAGTCGTCCCCAACTAGCTGTACAGAGGAACCTATAGAGGCAGTCATTACCCGCCAATCATCCCATTCGTCCTCTGAAAGACCATCTTCTATGCTGACAATGGGATATTGATTTACCCAACCTTTATATATATCAGATAATTCTTTTCCTGTGACGGTCCTGTTTTCACGTTGAAGTGAGTAATTGGAAGTTTCCTCGTCGAAGAGTTCCGCAGCGGCTGTATCCAATGCTATAAAAAATTGTTTCCCAGGTTCGTAGTTTGCATTCTCTATCGCGTCCATTATTAAATCTATAGCGGCTTGGTTGGAGGGAAGAGAAGGTGCAAATCCACCTTCGTCTCCAACAGTTGTTTGCATTCGGTTTTTTTTCAATATGTCCAGCAGTGAGTAGTAGACTTCGCAACCA
>Ga0209034_10000072_pt1 | contig 47629 bp, 39 predicted proteins | sample MarorgKNORR_S2LV_2_FD_188219 | JGI IMG/M metagenome (GOLD analysis project Ga0209034, IMG submission 188219) | Marine microbial communities from the Southern Atlantic Ocean, analyzing organic carbon cycling - 250m_A/KNORR_S2/LV (SPAdes) (version 2) | ecosystem: Environmental > Aquatic > Marine... | reverse complement strand
AGTTCTGGGATGTAACTACTCTGGCGACGACCCCTCGATTGGTCACTATCTATTCCTCGGCTCTGGTGACTTCCACCCAATTGGACTTGTTCTACACACTGGCAAGCCGCTGGCTATGCTTGACCCCTACTCTGGAGATGCCACAGAGATGTCACTAGAGAGGATAGAGAGGATTTTGCGTCAACGCTTTGGTCTAATCAATTCGGTCGATGAGGCGAATTCTTTCGGTATCCTGATTGGAGAGAAGCCAGGGCAGATGAGACGTAACCTCGCCATACGCATGAAGAGACTGTTGGAGAAACATGGACGCAAGGGGTACCTATTGGCTCTCGACCACATCAGCCCGGACCTCATCGACTTCTACCCGGTAGACGCCTATGTCAATACGGCCTGCCCAAGGATAGCAATAGACGACTCAGTGAGATATGCCAAACCGTTGATTACCCCGTACGAGCTTGAGGTGGCACTCGGAGAGAAGAAGTGGGAGACGGGGTACCAGTTCGACGAGATACCCTGATCTAGCGAGCACATTACAGACGCGCACATACGCGTGCGTTACTCCAAATATGTCTAATAACGATGTGAGCACGAGTCGCATGATGGCCGACTACCTCGATAGAATTGGAGCGGGCAAGGTCCTGTTGGATAGAACTCCATTCTCATTCGATTGGACGCCGCCTGCGTTAGTGGGGCGGAATGAAGAATTGCGGGGGCTGGCTTCTATGTTTGTAGGGATAGAGAACCAAGGAGTCAGTGGGAGGGCCGTAATCACAGGTCCCGTTGGATCTGGCAAGACTGTGATGACTCGCCGCTTTGGCGAGGATTTGCAGCGTGCACTAGACGGACGCAGGAGACTCATTCTAGCACATGTCAATTGTCGCAACCACCCAACTGCTTCACAGGTCCTACAAGAGATTGCTAGATCTCTTGATTCGGGTCACCCTGAGAGGGGTTTCAGTTCTAGTGAAGTAATACAGTCAATCAGGCGTAACCTCGGCTCTCATGACGCTCACCTTCTGCTTGTCCTCGATGAGGTTGATGTCCTCATTCGTAATGATAAGGGCGATTTGATTTACAAACTGCTGAGAATAGATGAGGGGCAGAATCGACAGGGTTCATTGTCGATAATCCTAGTTAGTCAGGATACATCTCTAATCAAGTTGTTCGAGCCGGCGATAATATCGCGCCTAGGTGAGAGTAACATGCTGACATTGCGCGGGTATGGGGAGGAGGCTTTGACCGACATAGCCAAGCAACGCTACGAGGAGGCTTGTAGGCCAGGCTCGGTGGGCGATGATGTCCTCGTCAAGATTGGCAGATTCTCCGCTGAATCTGGAGATGCTCGCCTCGCCATAGAGCTCCTAGAGGCTGCGATTCTTCGCGCTGAGAAGGATGGTAGAGGAGATGTATTGATCGAAGATGTTAGGCCCAGCACTTTGCGAGCCGCATCGGTTGAGCCAAGTCAAGTCGATGAACTAGGAGATCACCAGAAACTGGTCCTACTCGGCATCTGCAGGCGGTTGAAGAAGGTGGATGCCGTATCTAGTGGAGATGCCCAAAAACTGTACAATCTCGTTTGCGAGGAGTTCGGAATCAAACCACGCAGTTACACCACCTTCTGGAAGCACCTCAAGAAGCTTGAGAGCATAGGTCTGATTGAATCGCGTACTGCTAATGCATCAGTGGGGAGGGGTCGAACACAGCACATCACTATGACCAATACACAGCCTGCCCTACTAGAGAATCGGATTGAGAAGGAATTCTTGTGATTTTCAAGCGCCTACGGCGCTTCCGAACCGCTCTTATAGGGGCCTTTAGTCGGGAGGCCGTTCGGAGGTGGTCGTGTAGCAGCAGAGCAGGTCTTCAAGGCGGTCGTAAATGACACCGCTCCTTCATCCGGAGGCAGGGCCTTCAGCATGGATATCACCGGCTCGAACTACAACCACTTCCTAGGTAAGAAGATTGGTGACTCCGTCGATGGAACGTTTGTCGGAGAGGGCGACAGAACCCTTAGCGGATACAGGCTGGAGATTACCGGCGGCTCGGATTTGACTGGAAGGGCGATGAGGCCAGAGTTGGAAGGTAGTGCAATCAAATCCGTCTTGATTACTGCTGGAACTGGTTACAAGGGCAAGAGATATGTGAAGAAGAGAGGCAAAGTCTACCGTTACAAATACGACGGATTGAGGAAGAGGCGCCGACTCCGAGGCAATGTAATCAGCCAAGACACACGACAAATCAACCTCAAGATTGTTGAGTCAGGAAACCGCTCTCTCGACGCCATCTTTGGCCTCGTCGAGGAGTCAGAGACCGTCGAAAAGCCCTCTGGAGAAGAGGAGTGAATCGACGGGGTGATTATCTGAGCAGTCTACCAAAGCAACCCGAAGTCAACATTGGGATGGTCGGTCATGTCGACCACGGCAAAACTACTCTGACTCAAGCTCTTTCAGGAGTCTGGACTGATACTCACTCCGAGGAGCGTAAGCGTGGCATTAGCATCAAACTAGGCTATGCCGACACCGCGTTCTACAAAACTGCTGACGGTAGATACTACGTCAGAGGAAAGCACCCCGATGACCAGGATGATTCAGGGGATGATTTGCTACGAGTTGTCTCTTTCGTCGATGCCCCCGGTCACGAGACTCTGATGGCCGTCATGATTTCAGGGGCATCAATAATGGATGGTGCGATGCTACTGATTTCGGCTACTGAGAAATGTCCACAGCCTCAGACCAGGGAGCATCTAGCTGCACTACAAATTGCAGGTATAGAGAACATTGTAGTGGTCCAGAACAAGATAGACATCGTGTCTAGAGAGAGAGCCCAAGAGTCTCACACAGAAATAAAGGCATTCTTGGAGGGTACGATTGCCGAGTCGGCCCCAATCATTCCAGTCTCGGCACACCACGATGTCAATCTCGATGTTCTGATTCAAGCAATCGAGGACATTATTCCCACGCCTGACCGGAGTTCTGAGGAATCGGGTCTGATGTATGTTGCACGATCTTTTGATGTGAATCGACCCGGAACTCGTCCTGAAGGCCTGTCTGGGGGAATCATCGGAGGCAGCATAGTAGAGGGGTCATTCAATGTCGGTGATTCAATTCTGATTGCTCCGGGAAGGCGTGTCCAGTCCGGAGGGAAGACATCTTGGAAGTCGATTCCAACTAGAATCGAAAGTCTGAAGGGCGGAGGACTGGATTTGGAGTCAGTCCATGCTGGTGGCCTGTGCGGGATAGCTACCCCTATGGATCCTATGTCTACCAAGGCAGACGAGTTGTCAGGTCAGGTGATGGCTAGAGAAGGCGAGTTGCCTCCTATCTGGGAGGAGCTAAATCTAGACTTGGAGTTATTGGATAAGATGGTGTCTTCGGGAGGGGACGATGCTGGGTCAATAAGGCCCCTACAGACCAATGAAATGCTGATGATTAATTCCGCTACCGCCACTAGTGTGGGCACCGTTTCCTCGGCGAAGGGGGGCTCTGCCACCATACAACTACGCCTCCCGATTTGTGCAAAATCTGGCAGCAGGGTCACACTTTCACGCAGAGTCGGCTCAAGGTGGCGCCTGATTGGTCACGGCTCGATAGCAGGGTGATTCAATGGTCTGCGTCTTAGTAGACGCTTGCGGGTGGGTCGCACTGATAGAAGCACGCCTCAATCTAGATGCTAGTATGAAAGATGTCGTTGGCGTGGCTGAACTGAAGTTGCTAGAGTGTGTGGACAAGGAGTTAGAATCTGTTTCAGCAAATAGAAAAGGTCTGCTCCTAGAGTTGCTCAGGAATCGATCTGAAATGATTCCGGATGTGGGAGGATTGAGTCATCCTGACGAAATGCTACTAAGTCTGTCTTCTCAGAATGGATGGCCGGTACTCACTGTTGATAGGGACCTGAAGAGGCAACTAATCGAACAGGGAGGATCATACATTGAGATTACCTCAGGGAGGTTTCTCAGGATGGTCGAAACCTAGGGCAGAGTGAATAGGTGGTCATCGCCATGTCCATCCATTAGCCCTATTCGAATCGCTGCATCCAACCAAGCATGTGAATAGTTGATTGCTCCGAATGCTCTGACTAGATCTCCTTCATCCATGAAGTGCCTTGCATCGGAGGCATAATCATCACACATCCTTAGCATCGATGCGAGTCTCTCCTTATCCACGCCCTCCTGTGCGACAGGTGTGGCCTTGGTTCTTGCCTCCTTAGTAAGTGCAAGATACTTCTCGACAAGTTCAATGGAGACGGTTGATTCTGACATGAGGCACCTAATTCATCCCGAGCTCAGTAGTAGCAGTGGTGCTTAGTTTGAACAAGCGAGTTCTGCCTTTCTTTCTGACTGAAAGGAATCCTGCTCTGCGCAGGCCGTTGAAAATCTGAGATAGTCTAGTTCTTCCGACTTCCAGAACCGCCTGGAGCTCGGCGTCCGACGGAGAAACTTCGCGCCCTGTAGCAGCCTGCAAAATAGTTCTCTCACTATCCGAGATTGATGCTGCTCGGGATCTGTCAAAGGGCTCATCCGGCTCCCATCGGGGGCCTATCTGCACAGGGATTCTCGGAGGCGGAGTAGGAGAAGGAGAGGTTACAATTACCTCCTCTGGCTCTGGCTCAACAAATTCTGGATTGTGATCCAAGTCGAAGATAGGGCTGGGTTCGGGGCCCTTAATCTCAGGAATTTGGGCACCCAGACTGGGGTCAACCGTCCATAGTGCCCCCTCATCGGCCATTACGGGTACTTCCTCGGCAGGAGTAATCGAAGTATCCGGAACAGCTTGAGTTTCAAAAGTAGGTTCAGGTTCCTTTTTCTCTAGTCTCCTAGGAGTAGGAACGAAGGGTTTGGGTTCGGGATTTGCCACAGTTACGGGAGTTCCATCAGGCTCATCGGGCATCTCGTCTCCGGCCCTGACTGTCCTGTTGAGTAAGCCACTGAATCCACCTGCTCTTACAGGGGTTCGAGACTGCTCCTCGCTTGCATCCATGATAGGTACGAAGGAATCCAATGTTCCCTGGCCGTCTTCGGGGGGATCAAGAGTCTGAGGCTCCTCCTCAGACCAATTACTCTTTACTTCCGGTATCGACTCATCCCAATCCTCATCTTCCTCGAGTTCGGAATCGGGATCTTCGTCCCACAAGTCATCAGGCTCGACATCCCAATCATCGCCTGTTTCTTCGTGCAAGGAGTCACTGCCCTCCACTATCTGCTCGGATTCAATGGAGTTCTCCGGCTCCACTATCGGCTCTTCCGGCTCTATTATCGGATCGAAAGGTGGTTCTGGAACATCATCATTCCTGCCACCCCAAGACATCAATCTCTCGAATGTTCCCTCTGAGCCGTTTCCCCTACGCTCGTCAAGGAGATTCCTGCACAGTTTAACCACATCACGTGGATGCCCTCCTGTACGTTCCATGATGGCACCCATCAATTTGGAGTTGATTATCCATCGTTCGCGGGCCTTTCGGCGAACGAGATTGTCCGCAAGCTTCTGTACCTCGAGCTTGGAGAAATTGTCGAGATATTCAATATCGTATGCATCTACGACCTCCTCATCGAGTGATTTCATCTGCGAGGGTGTCGCAGTTACGATTACCAGGGCCCTGAGCCTCTGCAACAAAGGAGTAATTCTTGTCAGAAGTTCATTGAGGGGTGTCGAGGAGGGGTAATCAAGTGCTATAAGCGGCAGAGGTCCGGTCTCCTGGTCAAGAATCTCGACTAGCGATTCACACATCTGGGATGTAGATCTAGGAACCTCATAGCCGGCGAAATGTATCGAAATCTCATGTAGAGAGGAATTGACTGGATCGGTCTCGGGCCAGAACTGACTGACAAACTTGTTCCTAACTTGAGAAGATATTGCATTCACCATGGATGTCCTGCCACTTCCTGCCTCTCCGACTAGGAGGATATTCCGAGGGGATTCTGAGATGATGTGCTCACGTAGTCTAATCATCAGGGAATCTCTCCCCACGAGGTCCTGAGCTCTCGATGGCTCAATCGGACGGTGATCGAAGGGGTTACCTCTCAAAGGAGGTAAATCCAGCATCGACATCGCTTCTGAAATCATTGCCTCAGCAGCGGCTTCAATCATTCTTAATGTTCACGCATTCTGACGCTTTGGAGAGGGCGATTTAACGGGTTTTTCATAGATTCCGAGGCTGCTCAATATGAGATTTCCTTACAGTGCATCGAAACGATTTGTCGATGATTAACGCTTCGCTAACGCTTTATTGATGCGTTAATGATGCGTTAATAGGTAAATTAACGCTTTCGAACATCCATTATGAGCGCCCTCAGTAGAGTGTTTCATCCCTAGAAGTCTTGTTCACAAACAGTTAGAAGCCATATTGGCCGGGGAGCAAATGATACCATGCCAGTAGACAACAGCCGCCTCGAGGGATTCTACAAGCTATCAGTTTCAGAACGCAGAGAAATGCTAGCCGAACTCGCAAGTCTGACCCCCGAGCAGGTCAAAGCGTGGTCGTCAGATGGAGAGCTGTCCGAAGAGGCTGCAGATAGAATGATCGAGAATGTAGTCGGCACATACTCTCTGCCAATTGGCGTAGCTACGAACTTCATCATCGATAGTGAGCACTACCTGGTGCCTTTCGTCCTCGAGGAACCTAGTGTTGTCGCAGCCGCGAGCAACATGGCAAAGAGGTGTCATGGCAGGGGTGGTTTCACTTCAAACAACGATGACCCAGTGATGATTGGCCAGATTCAGTTAGTAGATTGTGACAATCCCTCTGCTGCGATGGAGGCAATAATCGATAATAAGCAAGATTTGATTGACTCTTGCAATGAGGTCGACCCCATTTTAGTGAAATTCGGAGGTGGATGCAGGAATATTGAGGCTAGACTCATAGAAACTGACTCTGGACCGATGGTAATTGTCCACATTCTAGTTGATTGTAGGGATGCAATGGGTGCTAATGCAGTCAATACGATGGCCGAAACTATTGCCCCGAAGATAGAGGGAATGACTGGAGGGACGGTCATTTTGAGAATAATCAGCAACCTCGCCATACACCGCTTAGCTAGAGTGAGTGCAGTTTTTACTCCGGAAGAGATGTCCGACAAGGGAGATTCTCAGCAGGGCTCTGAAGTGATTGATGGTATACTGCAGGCGTACCACTTCGCCAAGGCCGATCCATTCCGAGCAACGACTCACAACAAAGGCATAATGAATGCGATTTCTGCAATCGCCATTGCCTGTGGCCAAGACTGGAGGGCGATAGAATCGGGCGCCCACAGCTATGCATCCCATGAGAGAACATATGGGTCGTTGACTCACTGGGAAAGAGATGATGAGGGTAATCTGTTGGGATCAATCGAGCTCCCAATGGCTGTTGGCCTAGTTGGAGGAGCGGTGCGAGTACATCCTGCAGCACAAGCGAATGTAGCACTGCTGGGGATAACTACTGCAGATCAGCTTGCCAAGGTGATGGCAGCAGCAGGCCTAGTTCAGAACCTAGGTGCATTGAGGGCACTTGCGACTGTTGGCATCCAAGCCGGTCACATGAAACTCCATGTTCGAAACATGGCTGTGACTGCAGGAGCAGAGGGAGGCGAGGTTGACACTGTAGCGGCTAGACTCAGGGCTCAGGGAGGACGAATCACCCAGAAGGCAGTGGAAGAAGAGTTGGCCAAACTCCGCTCTGAGTGATTACTCGGCTTCTAGTGTGTCCTCATCGCTTGATTCTTCTGAGAATTCATTGATTGACAACTGCTCCTCGGGAGCAAGTGAAGCGGCTAATTGAGCGCTTGTAAGGCCCATCTTCTCAGCCTCCTGCCTAAACCACGAGCGTACCTTTCTGTACTCGACCTCGGGGCACCCGAAGTACTCAGCGAATCTGCGAGTAGTGGTCAGTCTTCTTGTCAATCCGTCCCTCCTACGGTCGAGTAGCCCCCTCTTAGCGAGGTCCCTTACATGCTCGTAAGCTCGCTGTCCGAGCATATCGACCAGTTGGGATTGCGCCATGGGCTGATGATATGCCACTAATGCTGCGGCAGGAAGGAGTCTCTGAGGTATGTCTGCCCTGAATGACTCAGGCAGGTGTGGAGACAAGCCGGGTCTGACCTCGAATATCCATCGTCCTGCGACATCAGCCAACTGCAGCGCTGAGTCCCTACGTCTGCGTATGGTTGACTGCAACTGGCGCAGTGAGGCTTCGACCTCTTGGGCTGGACGATCTAGCAACTCGGAGAGTTCCTCGGCCGACATAGACCTGCCAGCACCGAACAGAATAGCTTCGAGAATGGTTGGTAGCTCTGGCTCAGACAATCTCCGCGACCTCCTGAATCTTAGGCTTCGGATTGAGTCTCAAAGACAGTGTTGTAAAGTCGTCTTCGTCGTCCCAAAGGTCTCTGAGAGTTATCTCGCCGTTCCTGCCATTCTTCTGCTTTAGATCGACGAATCCTCTGTTGGTAAGGAAAAGTGCGGAGACGAGCGCGGCAACCTGGGCCTCGGCTTCAGCCTCGTCCTCAGGTACCCCGTTCTCTATCGATTTGGAATTCAAATCCTCAACCAGTAATTTCAGAGAGACTGGTTCTCCGGCATCTGAGCGAGACTTGAGAGATTCCCAAGTCCTCTGCAGGTCACCCTCAAGGTCCTCGATGTGTAGGCTACCGCTGAATCTCTCCTTTGCCCTAGCATGGGCCTCACGGCTTTCCTTGGCAATCTGCTCACGGAGTCTCTGCTCGGCAGCGAGTCTGCCGGCGTCCTGAAGACCCATTAGCAACTCGCCGAGAGTAACTGGGCGGCTCTCGTCTCGATGAATTCTACCTTCAAAAATCTGAGGGAGAGTCTCGTCGGCCGCACCCGAAAGTACCCCTACTGAGAAGTTGTAGTCAGCATCATCGAAGTCAGCCTCCCAGCCTCCGTCGAACTCCCACATATCCTCTTCTTCTTCCTCAAAGGCCCTCTCCTGCCTCTCTAGAAGCGAGGCTGCTTGGCCGCGAAGTATGCACCAAGCCATTCTGACTAGTCTACCACAAGTCGGTAAATCGATGTTCTCGGTCTGTTCAATCCTGTGGTTGAACATCTCGATGAAAGAAGTAAGGTTCACATCCCATGGGTCGAGATCAGTAGACTGGAATAGTTGGAAGACCAGTGCGACGGACCTGTCGAACGGGTCAATCAGGAACTGATGCTCGGCCTCTTCTAACAAGGAGAGTTCGACCAATCTATCAAGATACTTACTAGTCTCTAGGTCTGCCTCACCACCCAGCATGCTAGAGACGATATCATCCCTCATCACATGGCCATCGAAGACTGTCATGATTCTACTTCCTTCTGCAATTCCTCAGATTGCTCGGACTCTGTTTCTTGGTCTTCAGCCATCACGGATTCTCTCTCTTCCATGTCCTCGGTCCAATCTTCGGTTCTCTCCCTTAGTGAGTCGATGGTTTCTGCATCAGGAGTGTTCTCGGCAGAATCCTCGCTCTCCTCGATTTCTACTCCAGCTCTGTCGGCAAGGCCTCCGAGACTCTTCGGAGATCCTAGTGGCTCAGGTGCTCTTGGCATATTCTCCGGAACAGGTAGTTCAGGCATCGATTCTTTGTCGGCCGCGGACTCTTCCTGTGCTTTGCGCTCGGCCTCGAACTGCTCGCCCATCTCCAACGCAGTTGCCCTGTCGAAGTCGGTAATCAGTCGGCTTCTGCCATCTCCAGCATGAGTAACCCCGACATGGTGGTCTGCTAGAGTGAGGGTGACCTTTCGTAGTGTAACCATCAGGAACTGCGCCCTCTGACTGCGCATCCTGCATAGAGTGGCTATTCGCTCGGCGTTGAACGGGTCTAGGTTCTGATCTACTTCATCCAGATAGTAGAACGGGCTGGGCTCATAGTCCTGAAGAGCGAATATCAGTGCTAGAGCAGCCATCGACTTCTCTCCGCCCGAAAGCATGCTCCTTCTGGTGTTCTTACTCTTACCCGGAGGAACACAATCCATCTCCATACCTCCTTCGAAGGGGTTCTTCGGATTCTCCATCCTGAGACTCCCGTTGCCTCCCGGCTGTAGAATCTCGTAAACCTTAGAGAAGTTCTTGTCGACATGATTGAACACCGCCATGAGTCTTGTCTTTCTCTCTGACTCCAGTTGATCGGACAAAGAAATCAGCTGATCTCTCCTTGAGCGTAGGAGGGTTGTATCCTCGGCCAACGCAGTAATTCTCTGCGCGGTGATGTCGTACTGCTCGATTGCGAGCATGTTGACATCACCGAGTTGGCCGAGGCGGCGTTCGAGCCCCTGCACGCTCTTCTCCGCCTCGGCTACTGTCGGCAGTTCAACATCAGAAGATGGAATCTGTATACCTGCGACCGCTAATTCTGCCACTATCTCATCCACCGCCTCTCGCTTCTGCTGGATTTGTCCGTTGAGTTCCTCGATTCGAGCAGATAGGGTCTCTCTCCTCTGGGAGAGGTTTTCCAACGATGCTTTGAGACTGGCCCTCTCGGCTACAATCTCATCCCTACGCTCGTTGAGTGCTTTCTGCTCCTCGTCGAACTGAGAGGCTTGCTCCCTCAGGTCATCTAGTTTCTCGGTAGCCTCTGCTATACTAGCCTCAAGCTCTGTAATCCGACTTTCAGCCTGTGAGATGAGAGAGAGTTTTCTCCCTATCTGCTTGGAGATGTCCTCAACCCTCTCGGTAAGGATTCCGATTCTCTCATTCGAACTAGATATGGCAGACTCTGCTGCTAGTCTTTGACGCTCTGACTCCGTCATCTTCCGCTCTGCATCTCGCAGCTTCTTCGACAGGTGGTCGGGGGCGTGGTCTTGTAGCGCCTGTGCTGCCTCTGCCCTCTCTTCAATCACAGAATCCAGAGCTTCTTTGGCAGCAGCTGCAGCCTCTTTGGCAGCAGCATTGGCCTCCTCGTGATTTTTGAAATCGGAGATGCCCGACTGGACTTTCTTTCTGACTTCCTCGACTTCCTTCTGGGCCCTAGCCATGTCAGACTTCCAGTTTCGTGCTTGTAGTGCCTTGTCAGAATCATCTAGGCCGTGGATTCTATCCCTCAGGGTCTGCTGGTTTGAGCGTAGTTCCCTTAGTGCAGCCTCTACTGTTGAATACACCAGATTGGCATCTTCGACTGCGGACTCAAGGCGATCGAGGCTGTTAGAGACGGAGCCCCCTCCAAATGCATTGGAAGTCCGCTTAAACGCGGAGCCACCGGTCATAGCTCCTGAACTCTCAATCAGCGAACCGTCGAGTGTGACCATTCTTACTCCTCCCATGTTCCTCCTAGCGACCTCCATTGAGTTCACGACTAGGGTATTCCTACTGACATACCTGACCGCTGTGTCAATCTCAGGGTCATATTCCAACAGGTCATGAGCGAAACCAACTATGCCTGGGTTGTTGGCAACAATCAGTGAGCGCCCGCCCGGCCTATTGATGCTGAGTTTGTTCAGAGGAAGGAATGTGGCCCTGCCTCCTCCGTTCTTTCTAAGCCATGCTATGCACTTGGCTGCGACATCGTCATCGCTGACGACTATGCTCCTGAGGCCGCCACCCAATGCTATTGCTAAGGACTCCTCATGAGAATCGTCCTTTGGTGCGGTGAGTTCTCCGAGTGAGCCGAGAATTCCTCTAATTTCTCCACTCTGCCTCAGTCTGGCCAAGGCAGCTAGTGTGATTGCTGATCCCGGACTCTTTGTCCTCTCTTCCTGGCGGGCTCGTGCTCGACTCAACTCACGCTCCGATTCCCTGACCTTAGCCTCAGACCTATCTCTGTCAGCAGCGAGTTCTGACTCCTGCTTCTGTAAGCGACGAAGTTCCTCGGCCAGGGACGTTCTGTCCTCTCCAGGATTATCACTCTGGAGATCTTCTCCAACGAGTTCTAAATCATCACGAACCATCGTGGCTTCTTCGAACATCTCCTCGAGGTCAGCGAGTTTGCTGGAGGATATTTGCTCGGCCTGCTCAGCTCTGTCGGCCTCTAATCTCTTCTCGGCATAAACTGCCTGAGACCCATCGACCTTTTCGGAAACATGGCCGAGTGCGCGCTTTAGGTCACGACCGTGTTTGTCGCCAGACTCGATCGCCTCCCTCGCTTCGGCTTCCTCACTGGAGGCTTCCTCGGTTGCTGTTTGGGAGTCAGCAAGATTCTGCTCGGCTGTAATCAAGGAAGTGTTGGCATCCTCCTGAGCCTTCTGCGCCCTCTCTAATTCCTTGCCGAATTCCTCGGCCTCAGAGTTGGCTGAATCGATTGCATCTTGTTGGTCGGCTATCCTATCGCCACCGGTCTCCATCTCAATCTCGTACTGACGGATAGTCTCAAGCAACTGCTTGCCATCTCCTCCCATAATCTGATTGATTTCAGACTCAACTCTGACCATCTCCTCATCCATTTCGAGAAGAGACCTGTTGCCATCGGTAATCTTGTTTCCAATTTCGTCAATATCGCCCATGTAGCGAGACCTCTCCTCACCAAGCAGTTCGACATCCTCGGACCTGTTCCGGTGCCTAGATTGCTGAAGTACGATTCTGAAGTCATCGAGTTCGTCCTTCAGTTGCTTGTGCTTCAGAGCCTGTTCGCGCTCCTTAGACAGGCCCTTCAGTCGACTCTTCTGATCATCTTCAAGAATTCCTATGGTCTCTATGCTGTTCTCGACATGTTTCCTCTGAGTGTTCGACTTTCTTATCTCGTCGTCATAGGCAGTAACTCCAGCAACATCCTCGATAATCTTCCTCCTGTTGTAGGGAGTCATCGTGGCAAGATTAGTCACATCGCCCTGCTTGACGATATTGTATCCTCCAGCTCTGAGTCCAGCCTCTGCCAGGACTCTCCTCATCTCAGTAGCAGTGGATGGCTTATCGCCGATTCGGTATGCTGAGATTGGGGCTCCCTTTCTCCCTAGCTTCACAGTCCGAGTGAAACTGACCTCGTCGGAGTCTACTCGTAACCTCCTCCGGCCATTCCCATCGGGCTCGTTGTTCAGTACCAAAGTAGCAGACATGTGTTTCGCTGGCCTACCTCTCTTGCCACCGTTGAAAATCAATTGAGTTACATTTGCCGCTCTCAGAGACTTGGTCGACTTGGGGCCTAGCACGAACTCGAGGGCATCTAGGGTGTTCGACTTTCCAGAACCGTTGGGCCCTGTGATTGCTGTGAATCCCTCTTCTAGAGGGATGGTGACTTCTCCTCCAAATGACTTGAAGTTCTCGAGTTCCATTCGGATTAGATGCATCCCCTCACCCATTCGCCGAACGAATTATCGCCGACGACATTCGCTTCCTCCCCTTCTGTTCGCCTATGAATGTTGAGGCTGCCATCGGCGCAGCACAACGATTACTGAGGGGGTCTGAAATCGCCGCCAATTAATCGAAGTTTGGTGAAATTTCGATCCCGCTAATCAGTGCATGCAGCATCTCGTTCCTAGGTGTGGGGACACCTACTGACTCCCCCATCTCCACTACTGCCCCGCAGAGTTGGTCAATCTCGGTCTTTCTGCCGGCCATGATGTCTTGTAGCATCGAGCATCTGTTGTCCGCCGTGTTTGTAGCGACCTCTCTGAGTAACTCTTCCAAATCCAACTCTGAGATATCAACTCCGCTAGCTATTGCCACCATGGCGGCCTCGGACATTGCAGAGATTGCTTGACGCCATAGATCGGGCACCTCAAGGAGAGCGCCATTGCGCACTCCTGATATCGAGCAAACCGGATTTATCGCTACATTGACTAGGAGCTTAATCCAGATTGTCCTGTTAATGTCCTGCGACCATTTCGGAGACAATCCGGCTTGGTCCAGAACACCAGTCAATCGCTCAGTATTGGCCGATGGTGCTGAGGCGTCAAGGGAGCCAATGGTAATGCTACCTCGGCCCACCCAATGTATCCCCGTGTCGTCCCTCCATGCTCCGTGAGTAGTAATCCCGCCAAGCGTCCTATCTCTACCTAGGCGATGAGCTAGGGCCTGCGCATGCCCCATTCCGTTTTGCAGGCTAATCGCCATACCATCTTGCTTCAGTACTTCCTCGGCGATTTGGGCGAGTACTGAAGTCGAGTCTGCCTTGCCGCAGATGAAAGCAGCATCGCAACTGTTCGATAAATCTCCCGGTACTGGTCCGGACTCGCTGTCGAAGGTCACGAATCTCTCCGGAGGGATGGCCTCAATAGGGCCCTCGGGAGAATACAGTACCAAACCCATTGAGGATAGATTGCTCGCTGAAATTCCCCTTGAGATGGCTAGCAAGTCACAATCTGTGTCCGACAGAGCCCCCAACAGGACTCCGCCGATTGACCCGACTCCTAGGACTGCGATTCTCATTCACTGGCCTCCGTGTAGCGGGCAGAGAAGTGGAGAGTGATTTCCTCGTCCTCGATGCTAATCCAATATGCCCAGATTGCTTCCGGATGAGGGATTACGGAGATTCTAGCATCTACATCTGAATAGGGCTCTATGAAGGAGTCGAAGATGACGATGTCCCAATTGGTCAGAGTTACTGCATCTCCAACCCAATCAACTGATATCGAGAAGGTAGTATTCTCCCTGTTTACTATCTTCAATTCTCTCACGGCCCCTCCTCCAGTATTCGAGACATTAAGTTCGATGATCACATCAGGCCCCTCTACGACCTGGTAGGCAGAAAGTATTGAAGTGTCATCGCAGACTGCTAACCAACCCTCTGGGGTGAATCTGAGAGTTCCATTTCCTGGCCCTGTTTGTGGGATGGCTATGGCTGATCTGTCTGCGAGATCTCTGCTCCAGTTATCACTAGTCTCGATATCCGAAATTATGTTGGATGACGGGCAGAAAGCTGAGCCTGACTCTCCACGAATAATCGTGTATCCTTCTTCTGGACCGAACCATTCGGGAATTGACCATTCTCCTCTTGAGACATGGAGTTTAGGCATAGTGTCCTCGATTGGCATGAGGAGTAACTCGTCAGGTTGGCCATCTCGTCCTAGGATAATCGGTGGTCCGATGACGAGGTGTTGCTCATCTCGGTTTGCAAGGGCATGGATGGCTCCGACCTTTCCCCTCAGGCACAAGTCGTGTGTGCCTTCTGCAAGTGAAGTCTCGTTCTCGAAGGACCAGAATGGCGAATCACCCAGAAAGCTCAGATTGACATAGTCTCCTTCAAAGACACTCAACTCTACACAGATTCTGGGAGTCGATGTATCCTCGACCAACACCCAAAGAGGGTCTATGGACGAGGTAGAATCGGCTGATCCAAACAGTACTGAGTGCTCGGAAACATATCCGTCGACATCAATTAGGACTACTAGTCTGAAGGTCATACTCTCTGAGATGATTGAGGAGGAGAGGGGGTCAGAGGCTATCGAAAGTTCGATTTCTATGCTGCTCGGTGACGCTTGGGTGATGTCGTCGAATCTGCAGACTCCTCGTTCATCCAGACACTCGGAATTGATCTGCCAGTCGACATGTCTCGCGCCCTCTATCCTCATCTGCAGCCATCCGGATACCGGCATCACTCCGGCTGGCTCCAGCACCAATTCGACTGATGTCTGCCCGTCCTCAAAGGCAACGAACTCGGGCCATGACTCGGTCGAGAGGCCTTCGTCCCATTCTTCGATCTCGAAACTGGGCTGAAGGCCCGGATATCCCAGCAGTAGGATGGCGATGGTCATGGTCGCAATCTGACGCATTGGAATCTCGTCAAGGTCAGCATATTCGTCTACAACGAAGGGTTCTGGCAACTGTTCTGGGCTGAATCTCCTCCAAGCAGCAATTGCCGCCAGCAGCATCCATGGCCAGTACTCGGTGGAGATGAAGATTAGTATGGCGAAGCCCAGTGTTGTGATGAATATCGATGTCTGGATACGGTCATCCTGCATGTCCTTGGGGCCGAGCAGTGAGTGCAGTATCCTGTCTCCAGGGAATCCCGGAATCGGCAGTAAGAGTGCCCAACTTACGATTGAGAGCGCGATTCCGGCCAGGCCAGTAGGGTGCATCCACTGCAGCCTGAGTGAGGCGTGCGGCTCGACTAGGATTGAGGCGAGGACTTCTGAGATTAGGTTGAGGTCGACTGCCACGGGAGAGGTCTCGTAAGCTGGTGGCTGAACCGAGGTCATCCCAAGTCCGATTATGGTAAGCAAAGTACCGCAAACGAACATGACGGCAGGGGCTGTTAGCTCAATCAGTCCCAGTGCCCTCCGGTTTGGGACCGGGTGGAGATCAGGTCGGGTCTGTCCGATGGCAGAGACGAGACTGAATGGCCATTCTGGAGAGAATACTGGAAAGGCTAGTGGAATGAGGTGGGAGTTCTCGACATCGAATGCCTTCGCTGCGAATATCCGAGCGTAACTGGCAAGCAGTAATGATCCAATTAATGGGAGAGTGAAGAACACGATTGCCGTCTCAAGGATGGATGGGTCGAATGATTGTAGGCCAGGTTCCATTGAAGAAATCCAGAGTGATCCAGACAGAGTCGTGAACGATGCGGCTAGAACCCAAACCAAGGATTGTTGCCAAGAAGGCATGACAACGGGCTGAATTGGTAGAGAACCTATCGACATGACCGGAGGATCCCCCTCGTCCAAGACGGCGATTAGACTCAGTGACATCAGGTGGCGATTCAGAGAAACCAGACACTCGCTAGGGTCTCTGCCGTCTCTGCCATTTACTTCCCAAGACAACTCAGAGATTCCCTGGCCTCCCAGCAGGAAGTACCTGCTGCAGATTACCTCCAGAAGCTCTCTGTCGTCCCATGTCTCGGTATCGAGGAGATGGGGTTTCGGGTCGGACATGGCGTCACCTTAGTACATGGCCGGGGTAGGTCTGATTTGACCCCTCGCACGTGCGCACGGCGAACGGAGTTCGCCGTTTCACTTGTTCTTGAAGCGTTTCAGGCGGAATGTTTCCTCTCGCTCCATCTCCTCAAGACGGAGCTGGATGAAATTGCGGGCCTCCTCCATTTGAGGGATGACTACATACTCCAAGGCGTTGACTCTTCGCTTGGTGGCCTCAATCTCCACTAGGAGTCGTTTCAGAGTGCCTTCCATCTCGGCTGCCTTGACGATTCTCTCGATGAGCACTGAGTATGAATCGGATGCCTCGTCGATGTAAGCCGATCCTCCAATCAGTCCCGTTCCACGCTCGTCCATACTGGTGGTAAGATTGGTACCTTCCACACTCGGTACTACTACTCCCATGATGTTACGTCGGCTGACGGTGACTTCCGGATGTCTTGAGATAGCGATAGCCGCGCTTTTCACGGCTAGGCCGCCTTCAATAGCACTAGCTAGGCTGATTGACTGAACGGCCTCGCGATAGGTTTCGACTAGGCCCTCACGGGCCTCAATCATCTCAGAGAGTAGCGTTCTGAATTCATGAAACAAACCATCTCTCTTCATCTTAAGCAGGTTGTACCCATTCTGGGTCTGCTTGATGCGCCGTTTCAGGTTGATTAGCTCAGACCTGGTTGGCTTGATATCGAGGGCCATGTTCTACCTCCTATTATTCTGTATATGGCTCACGACTTGCTCTCAGTTGGGTGGTACTTGTCGATCCATTTCTGTTCGAGTCTGACCAGATACTTCGTGTCGATGTTGGTGAGTAGGTTCCAAGCCAAATCTAGAGTTCCTTCGTCAATCGATCGGTCCTCGTCTCGGCTCTGTCTAAGGAACTGGTCCTCGAAGATATCAGCGAACTTCAGCAGCTGCAAATCACGCTCGTTGAGAGCATCTTCTCCGACGATTGCCACCAATCCTCTCAACTCTCTACCTCCTGCATAGGCGGCATAGAGTTGGTCGGAGACTGACTTGTGGTCCTCTCGGGTCTTGCCCTCTCCAATTCCAGCGTTCATCAGCCTCGACAGAGATGGTAGAACGTTAATTGGAGGGTAGATTCCCTTCTGGTGCAACTCTCTAGAAATCACAATTTGCCCTTCGGTAATGTATCCGGAAAGATCCGGGATCGGGTGTGTGATATCGTCTCCAGGCATAGTCAGAATTGGGAATTGTGTGATGCTTCCCTTCTTGCCCTTCACCATGCCTGCCCTTTCGTACATCATTGCCAGATCAGTGTACATGTATCCGGGGTATCCGCGTCTTCCAGGAACTTCCTCGCGGGCAGCTCCAATTTGACGCAGAGACTCACAGTAGTTGGTCATGTCAGTGTAGATGACGAGTACGTGATAATCATGCTCGAAAGCAAGGTACTCCGCGGCAGTTAGAGCCAGTCTAGGAGTAATCAGACGCTCGACGGCCGGGTCATCTGCTAGATTGACGAACAGCACGGCGTTCTCCATAGCTCCAGTTCTCTCTAGGTCGTGCACGAAGAAGTTGTACTCTTCGGCAGTGATTCCCATTGCACAGAAGACCACGACGAAGTCGTCGTCGCTTCCGACGAGCTTAGCTTGCCTGGCAATCTGAAGAGCAATGTCGTTGTGTGGTAAGCCTGATGCTGAGAAAATCGGTAGCTTCTGCCCACGAACTAGGCTAGTGCACGCATCGATAGCAGAGATTCCTGTCTGGATGAACTGCTCTGGGCTCTCGCGGCTGTATGGATTGATGGCGGCACCGATGATGTCAGCCATCTCTTCTGCGACAATCTCTGGTCCGCCATCTCTTGGCTTCCCAGCACCGTCTAGAATGCGTCCAATCAGCCCCTTACTAACAGGTAGCCTGAACACATCTCCGAGGAACTTGACTCCGGTCTGCCTGTCTACGGACTCGGTTCCCTCGAATACCTGCACGATGACTTGGTCATCACTGGTATCCAGCACCTGTCCGTTCTTCATTGTCCCATCTGAGAGTCTTAGCTGTACGATTTCATTGTAGGCTACTGGCTCTGTCTTCTCAAGGAAGACCAATGGTCCCTTGACATCAGTAATTGTTCTGTATTCCTTTCCGCTCATTCATGGCACCCCCTAGTTATCCTCCATAGTCTCAGCAATCTGCTTAGACATCTTGCCGAGTAATTCTCCAATGCGTTCTGCATAGCCCTCCTCGAAGCGCCCTCTCATCAGATCAGTACGCGCAGGTACGTTGACTACATCCTCGAGGCCGGCCCCTCCGGCCATCGCCTTTTCCGATTCTTCTTGGAAAGTCAGAATGGCCTTGGCCATCTCGTATTGCAAGCCAAGCTGGCTGAATGTGTCGACATCGTGGAATGCGTTCTGCTGAAGGAAGAACTCACGAATCATACGTGCGACCTCAAGAGTGAGTTGCTGGTCCATTGGCAAAGCATCGGAACCAACCAATTGCACGATTTCCTGTAGTTCGGCCTCAACTTGCAGTAAACTGCTGATCTTAGTTCGGACCTCGGGGAAGTCATTGGCGATATTGTCCCTGTACCACTGGTCGAGTGCCTGAGGATACAAGCTGTATGAACTCAGCCAGTTAATTGCCGGGAAGTGTCTCTGTCTTGCTAGGCCAGCATCGAGCCCCCAGAACACCTTGACAATTCTGAGAGTACCTTGGCTGACCGGTTCTGAGATGTCTCCACCGGGAGGGGAAACAGCACCAATAACCGAGACAGATCCGTCATCTCCGCCAAGAGTCTGAACACGACCTGCGCGCTCATAGAACTCGGCTAGTCGGCTTGACAGATAGGCTGGGTATCCTTCCTCACCTGGCATTTCTTCGAGACGGGACGAAATCTCGCGCATGGCCTCGGCCCACCTGCTGGTGGAGTCGGCCATTAGCGCCACATCGTATCCCATGTCTCTGAAGTACTCGGCGATGGTGATACCGGTGTACACAGATGCCTCACGGGCAGCGACTGGCATGTTGGATGTGTTGGCAATCATCGTGGTTCTGTTCATCAGCGGCTTGCCGGTATTGGGGTCTGTCAGATGAGGGAACTCAGTGAGAACCTCAGTCATCTCATTGCCACGCTCGCCACATCCAATGTAGACGACGATTTGAGCGTCTGACCATCTAGCCAGCTGCTGCTGAGTAACCGTCTTTCCAGCACCGAATGGACCAGGTATTCCGGCTGTTCCACCCTTGGCTAGAGGGAAAAGGAAGTCGAGAATCCTCTGGCCAGTAATTAGTGGCACATCTGGAGCGTTCTTCTGGGTGAATGGGCGCGGCGTCCTGACCGGCCACTCCTGCATCATCGCGATTTCAGTGCCATCTTCGAGTGTACACACCGTGGTCGTGATGTCGAACTCTCCGGACTCGATGCTGGCAATCTTGCCGCCGTGACCGGGGGGAGCCATGATTCTGTGCTCGACGGTCTCAGTCTCCTGGACGAATCCTATCACGGAGCCACCCGAGATCTCGTCACCGACAGAGGCTGTAGCGTTGAACTCCCATTTCTTTGAGAGATCGAGTCCATCAGCATCCACACCTCGCGTGATGAACACGCCCATGGTCTCCTCTAGATCCTCCAGAGGTCGCTGTATCCCGTCATAAATCTGGGTCAACAGTCCGGGACCCAACTTGACAGAAAGGGTCTGACCCGTCCTGACTACTGGCTCACCTGGTCTGATACCCGAGGTCTCCTCATACACCTGAATGACCGACTGGTCACCATGCAACTCAATCACTTCTCCCATCAATCCCTCATCACCGACTCGTACCACTTCGTACATTCTCGGCGAGATGCCGACGGCCGTAACGACCGGTCCTGAGATTCTGTAAATCAATCCGCTTTCTTCACTCATTTCTTCACTTCCTTATCCTGTATTCGAGGAATCTACTTCCAAAGGTCGACGCCTAGCGCCGACTTGATGGACTCTCGGAGGGTGTTGTCCTCCTCAGTCCCAATGCCCAAAACTGTGGGCGTAATGCTGTCGGACATACGCTGTCTTAGCTTGTCCGGCATGCGTATTAGGTCGGTTGAATCAGTAACTATGATTCCGACCTCCTTCTCATCGAGCAACGAACGGAGAGTATCTCTCATCTCGTCGTCGTTGCTCGGGTTGTGCAGGCGGGTAATGCCTGCTAACTGGAATCCAAGTGTGAACTCGGGAGAGCCTACTATCACTATCTCCATCTTCTCACCTCAGAATGTCATGTGCGCTTCGATTATGTCATCTGGTAGCCCCACTGCTTTGCCGCGCACAAGCAAGCGTAGGTTCTGAACTTCGAGCACCTTGCTCTCCAGATAATAGATGATTGGAAATGCCGAGAGTGGGTTGAGGTGGCTCATCCTCTTCATGTCCGACCTCCTCTCTTCAGCCAGATAACTGACCACAGGGTCGAATCCGCCGTGCTCATCGACCTTCTCTAGGTTCTCCTCGAGTTCGGCCGTTTCCATATTGGAGCGTCGGAGCACCTCTATCAGGGCATCTTGGCTATCAGCCTCTGCAGCCGATTTCAACAGGCTGCCCTTGAGTGCACTACCGCCTTCCAGCATTGCGTCCAAGCGCTGCTCGGCTGACAAGCCCTGTCTGAGTGAGCGTAGTAGATTGACGATGTTGCGATGATCAATTTCCTTGCGCAAATAGCCCAAAAGAAGTCTGTGTCCGAGTCCGCTCGCTCTCAACTCTGTTATGGCTTCCCTGTAGTAGTGCCTGTCGAGATTGTCCTCGTACTCATGCAAGCGCGCGTCGGAATCCATGTCGGAAATCGCAGAGCCCCAATGGGTGCCGCGCATGGCTGCGGCGGCATCCTCTAGAGTCTCACTCTGCCGAGCGATCTCAATCCAGTCTACATTCAGATCATTCTCGTCGGGCAGAACAGAGTTCGCTAGATTCTCGGCGCTGATTCCACCGTTGACAGCGCGCAGAACTGCCTTGGCATTGCTATATGAGAATCTAAGGGCGAAGACTGCGACAATGCTTCTCAGATTGCCCTGGCAGTAACCCATGACCTCAGAGACCTCTCTCTCAAGATTGTGCGCTAGTGCAGCCTCAACGAGGTCAGCGCCACTCAGCCTAGCCGAGTAGATATCAATCTCCTTCCTGTAATCGAGTTCTCCGATGCTGGCAGCAATCGTATCTGGGCCGCTCTTCAGGAGTTGGCGCAGCCGGGTCTCTTCCAGCAGCTTGGACTTCCTAGCCTTGCTGCGGGCTGCAGCATTGGCCCAGTTGCCCTTCCCGGCTGCGATTGCCATCCTGTCTCACTCTCCAAATAGTATGTTACTGACTTCACCGAGTCTGTCGCCCCAGGCTTCCCTGAGGCGTCCTTCGAATCTATAATCCATCAGAATCGAGCCTTCGGCGTCCTCGAGAACGAATCCGCCCATGCCCTCGATCTCATCTCCCATTTCGAACCCTGATAGGTTCTTGGCGAGGAAGTCTCGATCAATCTTCACCGGTTTGAGCACCATTCCTGAGGGTGCCTCGTCGGAGGCCTGTGCCAGCAGAGACTTGAGCACCTTATCCCTGCCCTTCAAATCAGGAGAAGCCGCACTGGACAGTACTTCCTCCCAAGTGGCATCGAGCTCCGCTCTGCGAGCGACCAGGAGTGTCTTCTGGTTTCGTTGCCTAGCGGCAGCGATACTCTCGACGGCTATCTGGTCACATATTCTCGTAGCGTTAGCGATAGCCTCCTCGCGGTACGTGGAGACAGTCTCGCTCGCCTCATCGGCTATTCGCTTGGCCTCATCGGCTGCCTTGTCAGTGACGGCCTTAGCCTCAGCCTTGGCCATCGCTTCGATTTCGCTTGCTAACTTGTCTAATGACATGCCATACTCCTATGTCTGTATCTCCAACGACCTACAACAGGTAGATCGATAGGAAACCGAACAGAACAATGGTCTCAGGCAGCACAGTGAACAGAAGTCCCACTCCGAACTTGGAGTCGTCCTCAGCGATCATGCCGACGGCTGCAGCGCCAATCGAGCTCTGGGCGATTCCAGTACCTATACCACAGCCTGCTAGTGCCAGCCCTGCGGCTAGTTTGGCCATAGACTCAGTGGTCTGTTCATTGTCAGCCGCACTCTCTTGAGCTGTAGCGACACTGGCGACTAGCGTCACCATGAAGACAGTCATTAGAAGGCGGTATGCCATATTCATTCTCTTGTTTTCCATGTTATTTTCCTCCGTTTTTCTCACAATGTGAGTCTTACTCGACCTCAACCTTGTCCGGCTTGAAGCCGAACGCCTTGAAGGGGAGGCCGCTCCCTTCGTAGAATTGCATCATCCACTCGACGAAATGTAGTCTGACAGTGTGGATGTTTGGACTAAAGATGCCCAGAACTAGGGCGAAGAGCTGGACCAGAAGCCAGCCGATGAACATGACAGGAATAAGAACGATGTCTAGTGTGGAAGCATGACTCAGGTCTGACAGAGTGTGTGCCATGACCTCGTAAATCATCTCGTTGCCTGTGGCAGCAATCTTGACTCCCACCACTCCCACAGCGAACAGTCTGACATAAGATACCACCTTAGGTAGCATACCTAGTGACTCGAGTATTCCCATCGGGATTCCGATGCCCCAGCCCATCTTCTCATAATGCGCGAGCAGTACCATGACCATGACCACGCCAACGCCTGTGACGGCTAAGCCTGGAGTAGCTATATCCCAGTTGTTACTAAGGAATCCGTAGCCAAAGACGAAGCCCCCGATTAAGACAGTCATCCAGGATCCTTTCTCAAAGATGGCATCCATCATGCCGTGAGCTCTGTACACATCGCGGAAACCAATCAACAGGCCGATGAGAATGTGTATAATTCCAAGGTAGATCGTGAGGAGGATTAGATTCTCTAGATTGGTGGAAACTCGGTGGAATGGGTAGGCTAGAGTGAGTTCCAACGGCCCTTCCCCGACCCAGTAGAATTCACCTCCGTTTGGATATAGGTTGGTCATCCAAGCGACCCACCAAGGTGCGTGTGAGTCCTCCCAGTGATAGTGTCCATGCGTAGTGCCATCAGCGAGGTAGGCAGCTTCACATTGAGCGACGCCGATTATGTGGTCAATGTCACAATGCCCATGAGGCAAGAATTCGAAACCTGCGAATTCGCCGTAGATATATCCGAATATCAGTGTAGAAGTTCCAATGGTAAACAGGAATCCGGCCACATTTGAGAGCATGTCATCGAGAGGGAATCTCCTCCAGATGAAAAGGGCTAGAGCCATCACTGAAAGGCCGTATGCCATGTCCCCAAGAATCATACCAAAGAAAATTGGGTAAGTCAGGAACATGAAGAAGGTCGGGTCTACTTTTCCATAGGCGGGCCTGCCCATAACATCTGTAAGCATCTCAAAGGGCTTGCTGTAATGCCGAGGGGAGAAGTCGATTGGAGGCATGTCCTCCTTGTCCTCATGGTGATGTCCGTGACTGTGCGCCGGGGGCTCGTATCTCTCGATGTCGACATGTGTGCACACTCCAGATAGAGCCGTCATGACCTCCTCTTCGGCCAAAGAGCGGATCCATCCGTCGAGGACGAATGTATGCTCGCTGACAGCGACCCTGACGGGAGTGGTTGCGAGTTGTAGGTCTCTCTCTAGGAGCTCCATGCCACCAAACAACATACTACTATTGGTCTCGGACCAGTCTGATAGTTCGGCCTTTAGTGCCTCCATCCTAGTTTCGATTTCGGCCTTCCTGTCGTTCAGCTCAGCGATTCGATTTGTAGGAAGGCCATCTGACTCGGGGATGGAGATAGCTTGGAAATCGTGCTCTGAGAGCATCTTTTGGACAGAGTCCGAATCCTCATTTCTACAGAACACTGCAATTACTCCCTTCTTCGCGACCTCGCTGCTCATGTGCACAGATGTATCGCCGAGAGATGCGAGGGCGGGTCTGGCCTTGCTAAGCGAAGAGACTGTTCCTACAAACGGAGTGATAGAATCGTAACTCCTCATCAACTCCATCTCTAGACTGAGTGGTGCCAGGAGTGCTAGGACGCCCAATTCCTCATCTATCTGTGAGGATTCGATTTCTAGTGCCTCCGTCTCGTCATTGAGACCCAGCGCATTGGAGACTAGGTCATCGATGTCTCCGGATAGATTTCTGCGAACTTCCGGAGCGGACATCAACTCATTCTGACTTGGGCTCTGCATGTTAGCAGCCGCCCCCCTCATCTTAGTGAGTCTGCGACTAATGTCTTCGGACGCATCGTACGGAGTGCCCATTGACAGGTCCTCGTCGTCGCTGCTGTAATCGTTGATGTGTACAAGAGAGAGGCCTGCCATGACATCGATTGTGGTCTTGAGCTGATCCTTAGTGCCAGCAACGACCAGGCGAGACATGTCTTCTGGCGTCAGTTGGCTCATTTCGTCACACCCTGGGCTAATCCTTACGGAAGGCAGTAAGAACGGCGTCAGCCGCCTTACTGCGGTTCTTCTTGCCATCATTGGCGACGCGCTCTAGTTCAGCCTCGCCATCGGCGGCCACGGATTCTGCTTCCTTCTCGGCCGCAGCACGTGCATTATTCATCATCTTGGATGCCTCCTTGTCAGCGCCCTGTCTACCTGAGCTCAAAGACTCGGCAGCTTTGACACGGGCGTTGGAAACCGTCTCGGTCGCCTTCGCCTCCGCATCCGATTGGATCTTCGTCGCCTCACTCTCCGAGTCCTTGATTGCTCGGAGTATATCTGCTCGTCCCATAGTGTCACCTTCGGTGACACGCGCGAAAGACGAACGGTATATCACTTTGACCATGCGATTCCTTCGCTATTTTGCAGTAATTTATCGGGATTCAACCAAATATGTGAGGTCTCAGCGAGCCCCATGGACGCCGAGCGAATCGGAGAGGCTGACTGGAATGAGCTCCAGCAGAATCTTGAGGCCACCATACCTGTTTACGACAAGGTAAATCGGTTTGCGACCCTTGGCCAAGTCTCTCGCTGGCGTAGGATGGTGAGAGAGCGACTGCCCTCCAGTGGCAGAGTTCTAGAGATCGGTTGCGGGCCGGGAAGTTTCGCAGAGGATTTTGAAGGGGCCGAACTGGTCTGCCTTGACCCGATTCCCGAGATGCTCAGAGTAGCCAAGGGGAGAGTCGGAGCCAAGAGAGAAGAGAGAGGCGAATCAGCTGTAGAATTTATCGAAGGAAAAGCAGAAGAGTTGCCTTTTGAGGACTCAACCTTCGATGCCGTATGCTCCCTGTTTTCGTTCAGAGACTGGTTCGACAAGCGATCTGGGCTAGCAGAGACTCTCAGAGTGCTAAAACCAGGAGGAGTGTTCGTGATGGTCGAGCCAGCGAAAGTCAATCGGTTGCATGGCGTCATGGGATGGCTGTGGATGCGAATCTGGGTCTCGAGTTACGCTCGGCTGTTCTACAATTCCGAGAGTAATCCTTGGAAGTGGCTCACCAAGACCTATGCCAGTTTCGGGACCACGAAAGACTACATCAGGATGCTCGAAGAGACTGGTTTCGTGGAAGTATCTGCCAAACTGATATTCCCAGGGATGGCCACAATCTGGCAGGGTCGTTCACCTGAGGCTGAATAGCGATCTGCAGGTTACAGCCCTCCAGATGAATGGCTTTGTGAGCCTGTTGAACATTAGATTGAGAAACCAGTCTGGAGAACGGAACATCAGTGTGCCCAGTTTGAATGCGAATTTTGAATTCCGCATCACCTTGCCCATCTGAATATTCCACCTCGCTTCGTACTCCTCTAGGGGCGTTTTTACGCTCAGATGTTCGGCGACCACCTGACCAGCGATTCTTCCCCCAATCATCGCTATCGTGATTCCAGCACCGTTGGAGGGGAGGACCATTCCGGCCGCGTCCCCGACTAGTAGGTGATTTTCTTTCACGAACCTAGGAATAGTGCCGGACATCGGGAGAGACCCGGCCCCCCTGAAACTGATTTTTCCTTCGTATCGAGAGAAGAATTCCTCGGAATACCGATTCAAACTTTTGCCCTTGGCTAGCCTTCTCTGGATGCCAAGTCCAATATTGGCCCCTCCTTGCTTGGGGAATGCCCAGGCATAACCGCCAGGAGCGACTGATCCGAAGTGTAGTTCGAGAGCATCGCTGAAAACGCCATCCATGAGTACGAACTTGACAGGAATATTCAGTGAATCTACATCCCAATGTGACTTTCGCAGGGGGTCGTTGTGACCACCCGCTCCGATGATTACCTTAGCGGTGAACTGCGAGCCGTCGGCTAGGGTGACTGTGTTCGAGTCAATCTCTGCCACCCTAGTTCCTACAAGATACTCGGCCCCACTTGAAAGGGCTAGTTTGACCAAATCCTCATCGTGTGCCACTCGATTGAGTACCAGGCCCTCGAATGGATATCTCAGTGACTTACCAGAGGGTGGCACCAAATGCATCTCTGTCGTCCTCAGTGAAATCGCATGCTCGGATGTTCGTAGTAGGTCGTCGATGTCAGGTACATCTGGGCACAGGCGCCTCATCTCGTCGTTACTGGGTACCAGTTCTCCGCATTGCAACGGGGAGCCGATAGGGTCCCTGCCGTCGATCACTAGAACCTCGGCCCCTCCTTCGGCAGCATAGCGGGCCGCGGTGCTTCCAGCGGGTCCGCCTCCAATTATTATGGCGTCCCAGTCGGTACGTTGCAGAGGCATGGGTTCAGGCCCGGCGTCTCTCGGACATCTTAGTGAGTTCTGCCATGAGTGTCCTAGCCCGCGACTCGGGCAGATTCTCTAGAGCATTCAATGCCCTCTCGATATGATTCTCAATCAACTGTCTGACATACTGTAGAGAGCCTGCCTTCTCGATTAGTTCGGTGAACTCACCCCATCTGTCATCGCCGAAGTTCGTGAGAACATCGGTGAAGTGCTCGTAGTCGGAACCATGCAGCATGGTCAGGGCGTGAATGATTGGAAGAGTCATCTTGCCATCGTGGACATCGGTGCCGCGGGGCTTGCCCATCATAGGATCTCCAGTCAGGTCCAGCAGGTCGTCGACCAGTTGGAAGGCCCTTCCGAGCTCCATGCCGAAGTTCTCCATAGAATCTGCATATTGCTCGGCCTTTGCGGTAATTGCGGCCCCCCAGCATGCTGAGGCGAAAGGACTGGCTGTCTTGCCGTCGACTATCGCATAGTAGTCCTCAGGAGTGGTCGATAGATTGCCGATGTGTTCCATCTGTAGGATCTCTCCCGATGCAATGCCTCCGCAGATGCTGGCGATACGTTCGACGACGCGGTCATCGTTGTGACCCCCTAGTCCGAATCCGAGTGCGAAAAGGTAGTCTCCAGCGATAATTGCGTGAGATTGGCTCATTGTCGTGTGCAGTGTGGGCTTGCCTCTACGTAACTTGGACTGGTCATTGATGTCGTCGTGCACTAGGGTCGCTGTGTGTATCAACTCACCTGACAGGGCTAGGTTGAATGCCTTCTCTCTATCTTCACCGCCGCAGGCCTCGTATGCTAGTACGGCGAGTATGGGCCGGTACCTCTTGCCGCCCCCTAGGAGTACATCTCGAACCAGCCTCATTACCGGAGCGTCGGGTTGAGACAATCTCTTCTGTACGAACTCCTCGAGAGCCTCCTCAACCTGGTAACGACGCCTCTCAAGCTCCGCCCGGGCGCTTATCTGATTGAGGGAGACCATGTCACTCGTATCTGTTGACAAGGGTCGCATATATCAACAAGTGTACACGCCGGCCGTACGGGCACGTTACGTGTCCCCCCAGGAGGTGGACGAATTGGACGAATTGAGACTCGCATTCATCGATACTCCCGACTGCTCTGTTAGCGAACAATTCGACGAGTTCGATGACGAAGGCCTCAGTGTGAAAGATGTCTCAGCCTCGGACTTCGTGGAAGCTATCAGCATGCTTTCAAACGGAGATGTAGACTTGTTAGCGATGCCTGCATCAATCCTGCACGGTAGACAGTTGGAAATGCTGGAGGCGGGATGTGAAGTCGTAGGAGCTCGTACTCCTCGTCGCCCTAATCTGGTTCTGGTCTCAGATGACAAACTGGAATATCAACCTCGATTGGGAATAATACTCGCAGAGTCGCCACTAGTGCGCAGGCAACTGAAGAGAGCCAGGGGCGGACTCAGAGTCCTGAGTCCTGCGGCCTTTGCATCGATTAGCGAAATGACATTTCCGCCCGGAGACAGCCTCGAGATTGCTAGGTGGATGGACGAGTTAAGAGAGTCGGGAGAGATTGATGGCTACATCACATCAAGGGCGGTTTACGACTCATTAGGGCCGTCCGCTCGCCGTCACGCTCTACTGCCTGACCCCAAGGACAGGGGCGGGAGTCACTTCCTGCCACTGCCATACGCAGACCTGGTCATCCTGCTGGCAAGAGTGCGCTTCCCCAGCAGTATCTCAAAGAGGATTTCAGAAACTGAGGGAGAAACCTGTTGGCATATCCAAGACCAGATGATTTCTGGTCTAGATTCAGATATGCTCGAGAGAGTAGGTATACTCGTCAGGCATCGTCAAGTCAGGTCACTGATGAAACAGGCAGAAGAGCAACGAGACATCACCCTTGAACAGGCTTGTCACGACACCGAAGGAGAGGTCACCCAGACAGAAGTGCATGTCGAATTCAGAATCGAGTTACTTTCTGGAAACGGTCGACATACCATCAGCCTAGATCGAATTATCAAATACAGCGAATTCAGGCATGCTACCATCTCAGCGATTAGGGACTGGGAGACTCTGCTCCAAGAGGCATCCAGACCAGTCCCTAAGGACTTCTACAGTGACGAGGAGGCTCCTGCCTTCATCGACCTAGAAGAATAGTGGCTTTGAAATCTAACTGCATCAATCAGCAGGCCCGAGTTTCCAGATGCGCAACCGATATGACCTCAGGGCCACCGAGTCAACCCGTAATGCTGCACATAGATGTCGATAGTTCGGTTCTGGATGTCCTGTACAGGGGGCGTTTGATGGAACTCAGAGATAGGGCCGAGGAAGCAGACCTGAGCAAGAGTGGTTCTGTCGAAGTACTGCGTGCGAGGCTGATTCAACATCTCGTTCTCGAAGAGATTGACCTGTCATGGGAAGGCATCCAGTCTCTCACACACAAAGAGTCTGGAGCAGTACTGAAGGTGTTTGGAATCAAGTCCTCGGGCTCTCACAAAGAAAGGAGGCAGCGACTCTGGCTTCACCTCAACTTCGATTCTCGCAGACTGAGCGTGGAGCACCTAGCAGGTATGGAGAGGGATGAGTTGCACGAGTTATGTCTGCGATTGGAATTACCTCTAACGGGCACTAGAACGGTTCTGATGGGGCATGTAGCTGGTGTGCTGACAAGTCAAGGCAGGGGCTGGGGCAGAATCAAGCGCAGCCTGTGGAGATCTGGAGTTCCGAAGGTATCCGCTAATTCGCCCCCTAAGGAATCCGAGGAGGTTTCAGAGGAATCCGAGGAGGTTTCAGAAGTCGAACTCACTGATTCAGAATCTTTCGGATCGGCTTCGCCTGTCGCAGTTCTAGAGGATGCCAGAGACTCCATCGTGAAGGATGTTGACAAGTCCAATCCTGAGGTCCAAGGGGCCTTGTTGACCATTGGCGCTAGGGTCGAGGAACTAGAGAGAATGGTGGGCAGTATTCTCAGAGGGCATTCAGGGACATGGGGCTCCAGCGAAGAAGGCTTGCTGATTAGGTTGGCCGAGCGGAGAGGTTGGCCTCTAGAGAGTGATGAGGTTCGCTCGAGAGTAGTTACCGTGGCCACCAACATCGCTGAGACAAAAGGGGCCAGCATCGGAGAAGGAGTCAGGACCAGAGTCGATGCTGCTGCTGTTATGAGTAGGGTCCGAGAGCGGATGGAATACGCTGAGAAGTTGATTTCAAAGGACGATTAATTACTCGGGGACGAGTTGGAAGAAGCCGAATCTCGGCTCCATCACCTCGCCTTGGTCTCTTGCGGAATCGATAGCATCCTCTGCGTCTTCTCTGGAGTGCCCAGCGTTTACCAGTGCTGCTACGATGTCGTTGTAATCAACTCCCTGTCCTGTGTCTCTGGAGCGTATAATCTCAATGATTGTCTCTACTGCATCAGATGGCTCAGAGGGAGCTTGGGGAGTGGGCGCATCTGTGGTTGACTGCTCAAGAGTGGGGGCGTCCTCGGCTTCGGTTTCTATGACATTGGTCCTGCCTGTGGCAATAGATAATGCCTGTAGAACTCCAACTTGGTATGCCTCGGAGTCGAAATCACCGTAATGGCCGCGCGCGAGAATTAGTCCGTCAACGAGGTCAGAGGGGACTCCGGCTGCCTCTAGTGCAGCTGGATTCAAATCACTCTCAAGAGAAGATGAGTGGGCATCGATACGCCTTAGGGTCGCATCGGCGGTCTGGACCAGCCAGTTTGTGTAACACTCCTTGTCGATGATTGAAAACTCCTCAGCCCTAAGAGATGTGAATATGCCTCCATCCTCAGTCTCAAACCATCGGGCCTTACCGACGAGGGCGAGAAGGAAACGGTCACCTGTCTCATAGCGTGCCATCAGTTCCTCAAAGTCGGGGTGAAGTTCGGGCTGAAAAGAGGCGACATTGAACAGATGGGTTCCCGTAGGGTCTCTGATGTGGCCTGAGTAGTTTGGACCGTTTTCGCCCTCTCTTCGCTCAACCCGATCGATTACTCCGCAGACCAACGCCCGGTTGATCTTGGCACCGATTTTGGTGATGATGAACGATGGATCATATTCTCCCGATCCTTCCTCTGGCAGAGAAGCATCCCTGTACTCGTTGGCAAAGATTCTGATTGCACTCTGACGTCCGACTCTGGGTGTTTGCTGCATCATAGAATCACCCCCCAGTGCTGGATTACCTCATTGGCAGCGTCATGCGCTGAAGTGGCATCATACTCGACATCGTCAGCGAGAAGCATCGCACCCTGTTCATCAACAATCGAGCGTCCCTTCACTATGAGGCGCTTAGCGATTAATCTCTCTCTCAATGAGGCGACGAAGTCAGCGCTGCTACCAGCGGATATCTCCTTCTTTATCGATTCCTGATCCGTTCCGAGGAAGGCTTCGGATGCATCCTTGGACAGCAGCAACGAGGCATTTGAAACTCCGTTATCAATCACGAACCTAAGCCTAAGATCCTCCTCACCACGCTGTGGGCCATGCTCACCGCAGGCGCCGTCACGGAGAACGCGTCGGCATTCTGGGCAACGCTCGATGATACCTGAATCAGGACGAACTGCGACCACCGTGCCGCTAGTGCTAATTCCTCTGCGCGAACCGCCGCTGACGACAGATGTTAGATCTATCTCGACCCAATGAACCTCTGGGTCGATAGGTTCCCACGGTGCATCCGTTAGGTTGGTTATCTGGGCTGCATCATCAATTACCAAATCAGGTGAGCCTTGCCAGTACTGGACTCTCGCCCCGGTGAGGTGCAGAAAGTCCCCTCTACTGGGGTCGGTCTCGCACCACGCAGTGAGTCGGCATCTACCCGTAGGATCCATTACATCGCCGCTCCGCACAACTCTCTCAGTTCCATCATCTGAGACGAATGAGCGACTCTCCCATGACTCGACTTGAACTGTAACCTCAATGTCTCTCATCCCATTGCGAAGTTCGGAAATAGACACCTTGTTCGACTGTTCTAAGTCTTCCATACTGACGAATGCTGAGTCGTGGAAGACCTCGACCCTTGTTCTGTCACCTATGTTGACTTCAGGAGTGTCTCTGAATTTCCTTATCGAAGCCCCGTCTATCTTCAGTACGGTTCCCGCCTCGTGCTCAAGGGGTACCCATGAAAGGAAAGAAATGGTTCCACTGGAGTCTCCTAATCTCCCTCGAAAAACATCCAGCTGGCCGCTGCCATCACGCTTGACAATAACATCAGGTTTGGACGAGATTAGTCGAGCGACCAGATTGACGAAGCCTTCTCTCTGTGAAGCATCGGCTATCGAGGAGGGTTCGTCGCTGATCTGTACTGCGGCCGCACCGCCCTCCTTGAGAACGGTGACCCGCGTAGTTCTGTTGATGTTGAGAGAGCGTTTGTCATTCCATTCGTTTACGGATGCACCCTCCAGACGGACTATGGAGCCAGGAGCTAGATTCTCGGCCTTCTCTCCCCAGTCCTTGAAATCCCAGCGCTCGCGTTGATCTCCAGGCTGCCATGGATTGTCCTCAATCCATCCAAAGGCGACCTGCCTCTCCTCGCCTCGAACCATCTGCACTCGTGGAGTGTAGCTAATTACTGCGATCTCAATTGTGACATTGCGATCGTCTGCATCGAGGTCAGAGAACCTATCCACTTTCTTCTCAGCCCTCTCCGGCTTAGCGATTTGCTTGAGTTCTATTCCCGTCGCAGCCTGGAACTTGCGGACTACAGAGCGCAGGGCGTCCTCAGGAGGTATCAGGAACTCTTCCTCATAGCGCCTGAACTCCTCAACTACTTCTTTCTCATCCGCATCGGGACATTCTTGCTTGACTATCGTCACCTGTGCTGCATATCTTCCTTCTTCTGCCATCTAATCACCTGCATCAATGGTACGGACCTGAGCCTACATAAACCAATGATGCGATGACTTGAGAGTTCCACTCCTGCATCGGCATCGGGGCAACATCAGAATGTGTGTGTTGGGGTAGACTCGGCACTCCATCGCCTCCGGGGACTTTCATCTAACTCGGCGGTCCTTGAAGATGCCCATGTTTAGTCGAGATGTCCTGAGGCTGTGTTTATCCTGAGTACCCCTTGTCGGTTGGCATGGCAGAGGGCGAGATGTGCAGATTCGGTGTGCTCACTGCATCCGACAGGGCAAGTGCAGGAGACTACGAGGACCTCAGCGGGCCGGCGATTGTGGGCTTCCTAGAGGAGGCTTTGACTTCGCCTTGGGAGGTAGTGCGACGCCTTGTCCCAGATGATAGAGGGCAGATTGAGCAGGCACTGGCCGAACTCGTTGACACAGAAGGTTGCTCGGTGGTAGTAACTACTGGAGGAACCGGTCCGGCACCTCGCGATGTGACTCCAGAGGCTACTGAAGCCGTCTGTGAGCGCATGCTACCGGGCTTCGGAGAGCAGATGAGGGCGATTTCGCTGCGTCATGTTCCCACGGCGGTACTTTCGAGGCAGACCGCGGGTATCCGCGGCTCCTCTCTCATTCTCAACCTTCCAGGCTCGCCACGCTCGATACGTGAGATTCTAGACGAAATTTTCGCAGCCGTCCCATACTGCGTGGACCTGATTGGTGGGCCTTACATGACCACTGATTCTTCGGTGGTAGATACATTCAGGCCCGCTCATGCTCGACGCGAATGATTCATTCGCAGGCCTTCGCTCGCGGACCCATGGCGAAGATGAAGTCCGGCGATGTGGAAAGCGACAGAGACTCAGACGAGATGAGAGAGATAGAGGTCGCATTGGACTACACACCCAATGCCCTGGCCTCACTGGTTTACAGACAAGGCGACACGATGGTGCTCGCCTGCGCCACCAAGGCTGACTCGTTGCCCAGATGGTTCCCTAGAGATGCCGATAGGGGTTGGGTACACGCCGAGTATTCACTACTCCCGGGCTCAACTGACAGGAGATTTCGTCGCGAGCGTAATGGAGCAAAGGGCAGGACTCAGGAGATTGAGAGGCTAGTGGCACGCTCGTTACGCGGGGCCATTGATCTCGAGGAATTAGGTCCTATAGCACTCACCATCGACTGCGATATTCTGAACGCCGATGGTGGAACCAGGTGTGCTTCGATTACTGCAGCCTCAATAGCCATGCGTCTGGCGGTGAGGCGTCTGATTGCAAACGGAGATTGCCTGCCAAAGGACAAGCGCTTGACTAGGGAGCAAATCAGGAATGGGGTCGAAGTCGAGGGGCTTACTGACAAAGAAAAGATGGCTCACGAATCTGCTGTGATGCCTCATGATGTTGCGGCTCTGAGTGTTGGCATGGTCGGGGGCGAGGTCAAAACAGATCTCGACTACATCCTCGATAGTAACGCAGATGTCGATATGAATGTCGTTATGACTAGTGATGGGGGCTTCGTAGAGGTACAAGGTACTGGAGAGGAGTACACTTACTCTCGGGTCGAGTTGGATTCGATGGTCGATGCCGCATCGGTAGGTATCACGGATCTACATGCCTTCCAGTCTAGCATACTCTCTGATACGGAGTGATGGTGGGACTGGCCGGACTTGAACCAGCGGCCTCCGCATCTTCAGTGCGGCGCTCTCCCAGCTGAGCTACAGTCCCGTAGCAGACTCGCCAGCATGGACTTGACTTCAAGGCTTCCGAGAAGAAATAAGACTAGAACGGGTCGTCGTCATCACCATCATCATCGAATGACATCATGGCCTTAGTCTTCTTCTTGGCTGCCTTCTTTGGCTCCTTCTTGGCTGCCTTCTTTGGCTTCTCAGCGGGCTCTTCGGCGGCGTCTTCCTCCGTCTTCTCTCCCTCTCGTGATTCGGCAACCTCCTTCTCCAATTGTAACAACTCTTCGGGAGTCATTCCGGACTCGACTGCGAGCTTCATCCTTCTCTCATCGCGTGCCTTGATTTCCAACAGCCTCTGTCTAGCCTTGTCGTAGTGCTGTAGCATATACATAGCATCGTGTTCCAATAAAGGTGAGTCTGAGATGATGGTGATGTCGAGCCAATCTCCTTCTTCGGCGAGGAACTCGGCAAATGGCTCGAACTTTAGGTCCGACTTCTTGATTTGAGTGTAATGTAGAGCGTTGCCCATCCTGTGCTCAATACCGGCAAAGTGACAGTAGAACTTCTTGCCGCCGAACTTCTTGCGGACCTGTTCGAATAACTCAGAGTAGTCCTCACTCGTCCTCATTCTGCCGTGTCCGCGAGCGTGGATGTGTGCCATGTTCAGGACTGGTACTGTCCCCTCGACATGGTTGCAGACTTCGATGACTTCCTCTACTGTGCCCCACAGCTCCTGGCGCCCGGATGTCTCGATTCCGACTAGAGAGGGTTTAGCCTCGTGGACCCAAGGGAATGCTGCGTAATCCTCCTCCTCGGATGCGTCGCCCCAAATCTGGTTGACTCGGTCAACGACGCCAGAGAATATGTTGGCGACTTGTTCGTTTGCTTCAGTACCGGGATCGTATTCTCCATAGGGGCCGACATGGTACACCAAATGACGTGCATTGACAATCTTACCAGCCTGCATACTCGCCTCCATCTTGGTCAGAGTACGGTTCCTCTGCCGGCGTGGGCCAAGTAACTCTGCGTAGTAAGGCCCGTGCATGTTCATCTCCAACTCAGAATTCCAAGACAGGATACCTGCTTGCCAGTACTGGTCGAAGTTCTTCGGCTGGACTGAGCGTACCGTCTGTATCTCCATGGCGTCCAGCCCGAGGGTGGTAATGTCGTCCATACCCTCGACAATGGTGCGACCCTTGCAAGATAGAGGGACCCCCGCGGGGCCTAACTTCAGTGGCATCTCGAGGACTCCGAGGGTCGGGCCGAACGAGTCCCCCTTCAAAAGGGGTATCCGACAATTATCTCGATTGGTGGTCTATTCGTCTATTCCGGCGGCTTCGGCTGCAGAATTAACGCCATCTGGACCGGGGCCTGATGATGGTAGCTCACAGATGAATCTGGCCAACCAAGAAAGATTGGATATAGAGGGATTTACCGGGGCCTTAGCCGAACCCAGAGAGTGCTCAACTTGGACTAAATTTGGTTTGATGAATCCACATACATGAGGGACGAGTCCCCTCTGGCGCACTTCGAGCAACAAATCGGCCTCGCCAACATCTTCCAAGCGAGAGATTTCTTTCAAGGCATTAGAGCAGATGAAGAGCACATGGACCTGCCTGATTCTCTCAATCGTATTTCCCCAAGCCTCGGCTAATCGCTCTGGATCTTCGGGTAAATCCACTATCATCACTGTCTTGGAGCCTTCCAACTCGGCGAAAGCCATCGATGCCCCCCAAGCTGAGCGGGCCGAGTCGCCTGCGAGCGAGGTCGATGCGGAGATGACGAGCCAATGGGTGCCTTCGAGATATTCTCTCCAGTCTATCGCACCTTGGTTGATCTGATCTAGGCCTGAGCCAAAGGAGTCAGTTACTAGTCTAGTGCTAGCCCCTCTTTGTGAAGCCTGAGAGAGGACTTCTGATGGTGCATCGTCGCCCTCGGGTCTTCCAAAGCCGACTAGTCGCACATTAGCATCGGACACATGCACCGCTATCGGGATGTGGTGATGAGGCTACCTATTCTGTCTTCCAACGCAGCAATGCGATGGCTCCTCCGAGCCCAATCAATTGCTGACCTGAATCGTGGTCTACAGAGGCCTGGATTACTTTTCCACCTGACGACTCAACCGAATTCGAGATTGCATTCCATCCTGTCGTTGGAGACTCGTCTGCAGCTCTGAGCATCGAGGCCTCGATGACTAGCGTCTCAATCGCTCCCTGTTCTGCTGCTGTCTCCACCGATGCAGGACCATAGGCCACCGCTCCGTCAGTCGAGATGCGTTTCAGGCCCTCTTCGATGGCTCGTACCTGCTGGACCAATGCATGCTCGCCCAGCAAGGAGTCTGCCAGTCCTTCAGCCAGAACCTCGTTGGCGGCTGCTCTGCCACCGATGGAGGTTGCCGTGTTGACTGTCTGATTCTTCGCACCGAGTCCTCTCAAATGTCCCTCAAACTGCTCTCGTGCCATGCCCGGTCCGCATAACACCACGGGCATCTGGTCCGGGAATACCAAGCGAACCTCCTTTGCGACTCGCTCGAAGAATCCCTTGCGTACGCTGGTAGAGTCACCGGCCCGCTTACCTCCGCCGCGCATACTGAATTGAGAGACATCTCGAATACCATGAGCTGTTACCTCGAAGACTAGTATCTCATCAGACTCTACTACCAGTAAACCGCACTTCGGGCGTCTGCCAGAGGATAGTGCCTCTTTGAGAAGGGAGGAGTCAGCTCTCGAAAGTCCGCCTTCGCGCCTCACCTCAATCTCAGAACCAGGGCTGATGACATGAGTGTGATGGCTACCAATGTCAATTTTGGCTTCTGTGATTACTCCGTGAACTCGGAGATTATCGGTGAAGGACTGGAACGCCGTCTCTTGGACTTCGAGTACAATCCACATCGGTTTCCTTTCAGCGCTCTTTGCTCTGCTATCTGACTGAGTCCCAGTCGTGGAATCGCGGCGATGAGATAGCATTCCTACACGCGTTCCAGGACTGCAGATTTGGGATGCGGTCCAGAGGTCATCCTCGTCGTCCAATCGGAGTCTTACTCCATCTTCCAAGCGCTTGATTCTGCGCACTTGACCACACCCTACCTGAACGCACCAGTCAGTCTACCCTCGTTGTCCATGTCCATGTCAAGGGCAGCAGGTCTTGTAGGTAGCCCGGGCATAGTCATCATCGAGCCGCAAACTGCGACAACGAAGCCAGCGCCGGCATTGACTCTGATCTCTCTGATTGGGAGGGTGAATCCACTAGGCGCACCGAGCACCTTAGGCTCGTGGCTGAATGAGTATTGGTTCTTGGCCATGCAAACCGGGAGATTACCCAGGCCCCACTCCTTGAGGGAGTCTAGGGACTTCTGAGCTACATCGCTGAAATCAACGGTGTGGGCCCCATACATATTGGTGGCTACTCTAAGAATTGTCTCTTCAATCGCCATGCCCTCCTCTACTATCGGAGTGTAGGGTCTACCTGCAGCATCGTAGTCGGCGCAGGCCTTGACTACGGCATCAGCCAACTCTGCGGCTCCTTCGCCGCCCTTAGCGAATCCCTCATTGAGAACGACCTGTAGAGCTCCCGCATCAATGGCCTCCTGTCGGATTGCATCCAACTCGGCATCGGTGTCATGCTTGAAACGGTTGATTGAGACAATTACGGGGATTCCTGTCTCAGACAGGTTGCGGACATGTCGGCGCAGATTGGATGCTGCTCCGACCCTCACTGCCTCGACATTCTCGGTCTCGAGCTCTTCGGGAGTAGGCCTACGCCCTCCTCCGGAAGCAAAGCCATCACCGTGCATCTTCATCGCGCGCACGGTTGCATTGAGAACTAGGCAGTCAGGGACCTTACCGGATGCTGGTGCCTTGATGTGGAGTGCCTTCTCAGCTCCCATCTCAGCACCGAAACCAGCTTCGGTAACCACATAGTCAGCGCAAGATAGAGCGATATTATCAGCGATGATTGAGGAGTTGCCGTGAGCTATGTTGGCGAACGGTCCACAGTGGATGAATGCGGGGTTGCCCTCCAGAGTTTGGACTAGATTTGGCATCAGGGCGTCCCTCAGAAGCAGTGACATCGCTCCAGCTGATCCTAGTTGCTCAGCCGTGACTGGTTCGCCTGCGTTGGACTTGGCGATGATTATTCGTCCCACGCGCTCGCGTAAGTCAGCAAAATCCTTCGAAAGCGCTAGGATGGCCATGACTTCGCTAGCAGCAGTGATGTCGAACCTCTCAGAGCGCACGACTCCGTTGAACTTGCCACCCAAGCCTACAGTAACCTGCCTTAGGCTGCGGTCGTTCATATCGATGGCACGTGGCCAGTAGATTCGATTGATGTCGATGTCCAACTCATTACCACGGTGAAGATGATTGTCGATGATGGCCGAGCAGAGGTTGTGTGCGGAAGTAACAGCGTGCAGGTCACCGGTGAAGTGCAGATTGATTTGTTCCATCGGTAGGACCTGTGAGTAGCCCCCGCCCGCAGCTCCTCCCTTTATTCCGAAGACTGGGCCCATGGAAGGCTCACGGATGACGCAGCAGGCATTGTGCCCGCGCGCGTTGAGGCCCTGATTGAGTCCGATTGTGGTGACGGTTTTGCCCTCTCCGAAAGCAGTTGGACTGATGCTTGTGACCAGAACTAGGTACCCTGAGTCGGAGTTTCTCTTCGATTTGATGGCCTCCCAGTTCACCTTGGCTATGTGGGGGCCATGCAGAACCAAGTCACTGCGAGCCAGTCCTAATTGTTCAGCCACCTCCTCTATGGGGCGCATCGTGGCCTTACGGGCGATCTCGAGGTCGCTGTTCATCAAGCGCGCCGACGACCCGTCTGCCTTGAAACCTTCATTGCATAGACTACGGAGGCAGACATAGAGGTCCTATGCCTGTCTACTGGGGAATTGCCGGGTATCCGGTCTCGCACTCGCTCACTCCAAGGCTATTCTCGCTTGTAGGGGAGCACCTTGGGATGACTGCCGCGGTCCCGGTGTTCCTTGAAGCCAAAGGAATTGACGAGTTCGCCTCACTGGTCGATGAATTGGAAGGTGAGTTCTGGGTCTCTTGTACGGCCCCGCTCAAGCACTCGCCACAGCGAAGACTGGGAGTCAGTGGACCCGATGGAGTCGATGCAATCAACCAACTAATGCGTAAGGATGGAACCTGGTCAGGAACCAGTACCGACGGAGTTGGGTTTGTTGCAGCTTGCAGACACATCGGTATCGAGCCGAGGGGCTGTGTGCTGAGGATGCGAGGGGGTGGCTCGGCCGCTCGTGCTATCGCTGCCGCTTGGGCATCTGATGGCGGTTTGATTATTCCCGAAGAGGGGAGGCGTCCTCTGGTGAGTGGCCCATGGGACTCAGCGGTTATCGAGGACGGTGACGCGAGAATTGGAATTGATCTCGATACCGCCCCGGCGGGAGGTGAGAGTTCACCTTTGGACGCTGAGATACAGGTTTCCATCTCCTATGGAGATGGAGCAACGGTAGATGAGTTCGGAGTCATCATGGTAACTGCCCAGCACCTAGAGGCCTGGAAGCTGCTATTCGCACCCGAAAGAGTGGGCGAATTGCCCTCGCTCTCACTCCTCCTCGAGAATCTCTCTACTACTGGCTAGACTAGCAATAATCAATGGCGCCGTCAGCAGCCACAAAGTAAGGATTGGCCCAGGGCCTACAGTCATCTCGCCATTGAATCCAATCAGCGATTCATACCCCGGATCTCCCTCTTGTGGGGCACTGTCGATGATTGGCTGCCTGTCCTCTTCGGCAAGAAGGCCCAGATCGAAGCCAAGTGAAGAGTAGGAGAAGGAGATTCCCTCAAGAGAGAAGTTGATTCCACCTTCTTGACTGAAGTGTGCAAACTGGTCTATCCCGACTGTCTCTTGAGTATTGGTGTCAAACCCTCCAGTGGATGATTCCTGTCCGCCATCCTCACCTCCTGAGATTCCAAAGTCGATTGCTGCTGCTAATGGGACGGCTGTCAGAATCACTACTGTTCCGAGCAACCAAACTGAGACGACGCTGGCTCTGGTCAGTCTGCTTTGGCGTTCTATGGACATATACAAAGTAGCCAACAGAGTAGCCATCGTCAGTCCGACCAAACTTCTAGCCCTATCGAGGCATGAGCCAGAACAGGCTTCGATATCTTCTTGCGAGTCCTCAGAATTATCTATCGGAGTGTCAGGCTGATTCTGACTAACTTGGTTAGTAGTTACATCCTCCCTATCTATCCAATACATCAAGAGAGGAGTGGCGTTTTCGATAGACATCTCAAACGATTCTTGACTATTGTCAATCATGTACTGAGTTCGAATGGTCGGTTCCCTTTCCAAACCCTCGGTATATGTTCCCTCGGCGTTAATCTCGAACCATGATCCAGACCATGCTGTCAGCAAGAATACGGTGGCGAGTAGTATGGTTACGAAATCTGACTTCCGCATTTGACCACAAGCTTCGCTAATCTTCCCTGCGCGGTACTAGCATTGCAGCAGCTCCAATGAGAGAGATAGTAGCTATGATTCCGATTCCTGGGATGCTGTCGGTGGGTTCGTCGATAGACGGTCCGGAAGGAGAGAGTGGTTCTGGATCCTCCCAGTCGAACAAGCCGTCTCCGTCATCATCCTGGTCGAAGAAGTCGATTACACCGTCCTCATCGGTGTCTGTCAAATCAAGATCTGGCAGGAAGTCATCACCGAGAATATCATACAACTCCTCGACATCATGCTTTGATTCGGGTGCGAGATCCCTTAATTCACTGAGACCTAGGGCGTCCATCTTGGCCTCCCTAGCATCTTGACCGGTCAGATATTGCACACTCAAATCGTATGAGTGTTCCTTTACTCCAACAATATCGGGTCCCAAGAGTATTTCGTAATCATCGCCTCCATCAGTAGCCATTAGTGCCATTCCTAGAACTCTGGCTTCGTCTGTATCCCAGAACATGATTGGACACATATCGTCCAAATTGGCTAGTGGTTCACTGGGATTATTGTCCTCCAACAACTCCCCCAGTTTCTCTCCGAATGCCTCCATGGTCTTCTGCAAGTCTGAATTATTCAGAGCCTCGAACATATCGATGTACTTCTGGAAAACATCATCGGAGCCGTCTTCATCGGAGCCGTCCTCACAGTCCTCCTCGCCATCATTGACCCAAGATGCCGGGATAACCTGTCCATTATCACAGGTGTAGGTGCCACCAGCGCCGTCATTCTCGTCGGAGCCGTCTTGGCAGTCAATCTCGCCATCATTCTCCCATTCAGCTGGTATCTCCTCGCCATTGTCACAGACGAAGGTCCCTCCCCCTGGGTCTACCTCCTCCAACCATGCACTAACTTGCTCCTCGATTACAGAGAACAATTCCTGTACTCCGCTATCTAAGGCCATCATCATCGACATGCCCATCATTGATGCCATTCCCATCGATATGGGCGGGGCCAGACCACACTGTGCGGAGACCGTATCGATAGTCGATGAATCGATATTCACATCCTCAACTCCTCCCACGGGAGGGCATTCCCAATCCCAAATTGCACCGGAGAACACTTCCATCTCTTCTGAGAAAGTGTCCTGTCCGGCAATGCTGTCAGAGAGTTGGACATTGAATGAATCCAGATTGATATCAAAATCCTCTGCAGGGATACCATCGATTGAAAGCATCATCGAGTAGCCAGTGACGGTTGAGAATTCTCCTTCTATCAAGCCACTTTCGTACTCGCTACCATCATCCCTAGACATTTCTGGAATCCCGATGAACAAGTATTCGCCTGCCCACTCGTAGCGATTCCATCCGGATTCGCCCCAGTCAGTTTCCCAGTAAATCAGGGTAGAGTCGGCATTGTCTTCTCCTCCGAGAATATAGCCGCACATTTTGACAGAGGAGTCCCATACATCTCCTCCATCGTTCATGCAGTCTGATTCAGAGTCGTAGTATTCTCTGGTTTGGTATGTCTTGGAGTACCAAATGTGGTCAGCAGTTCTAGCCATAATCTGATGTTCTTCTTCCTCATACCATGCATAGAGGTCGTCTGCAGGAGGAAGGTTTGGCTGGCTGCCATCAAGGGAGAGGTCGTTAGGAACAATAGTGCCACACCAACTCGGCAACGAGATATCTTCTATTGTATCGTTGTAAGAATCCTCGTCTAAATTAGTGAGAGAGTTTGCGTCGACATCAATTCTGCAGTCCCAAACTTGAGTCTCGTCGGAGCCGTCCTCACAGTCCTCCTCGCCATCATTCTCCCATTCCGATGGAATCTGCTCTCCATTGTTACATGTGAACCACCCATCATCATTTCCATCGGAATCTGTGGGCTCTGTGACTAAATCGTGCAAGTAATCCATAGGCTCGCCAGTCCTCCATTCGGACTCGATTGAAGGAATCTCAAAGGAAAGTGAGAACCCCATTCCAAGCTCAGGTGACAATACCTCATCTGCGGCAATGACCTGGACATTAAATGCCATTTCATTCTCCATTGAGAACTCCCCGCTCATTTCCAAGTCTCCACCGTAAACCATCAGTTCGTCATCGACATATTCGGTATACATAGCGTCGATTACGAAGAGATCTTCAGTTGAAGCGCTCATCCAGATATCGATACTCTCATCCTCATCGGTCCATGCTGTTGTGAAGCCCATGTCTGCTAGGCTACCATGTCTGATTGTCAGTTCTGTTACCCTCTTGGTTAACTCATGAGTATCGCCATTCGCATCGGTTATCTCGACTAACTCATCCTCATCCCAAGACTCGACGAAGAACTGAGTCATTCCGCTGATTACCTGATCGCTTTCAATAATGAATCCAGCATAATCGGCGGCATCCTCGAGGTCTTCGTTAATTGCGTTCGTGTCTATTCCAGTCATCTCTTCAATGTCATTTTCGTAATTTCCCCAATCATACGATATTCCCCAAATCACAGAGTCCGATGGCCCTATGGCTGCGGCGGTTGGTGCCATTGAAGTCACCAATAGTAGGCAGATAATTGCAGTCAGATTTCTCTCGCTCATAACAGTCGGCACATTCGGAAGAGTTTGAGGGTTTTCCCTGCGTCCATCACTACAGAGGAATGTTTCCGTGCTTCTTTGGTGGCATCCATTCACGCTTGGTCTTGAGAGGGCGCAGAGCTTGGACCAGTTTGGCCCTTGTCTGGGATGGTTCAATCACATCATCCAACCAGCCGTTTCTCGCTGCCACATATGGGTCTCCGAACTTTCTCTGGTACTCCTGTGACAATTCTTTGTGAGCAGTTTCGGGATCATTTGCCTCTGACAATTCCTTGCGATGGATGATACTGACAGCCCCGTCAGCTCCCATCACCGCCAACTCTCCACTGGGCCATGCGACATTGTAGTCCGAGCCTAAGTGCTTGCAGCTCATTGCTAGATAGGCGCCTCCGTACGCCTTGCGAGTGACTACAGCCATCTTTGGCACGGTGGCCTCAGCATATGCGTACAGCAACTTGGCTCCGTGACGAATGATGCCACCCCACTCCTGTACTGTCCCGGGAAGGAATCCAGGGACATCAACGAAGGTGACAACTGGGACATTGAATGAGTCACAGGTACGGATGAAGCGGGCTGCCTTGACCGAGGCATCGATGTCTAGGCATCCTGCAAGCACGGTGGGCTGATTGGCAACGATTCCCACGGAGTGGCCGTCGAGACGCGCGAAGCCGATGAGGATGTTCTCAGCATAGTCCTGGAACAGTTCAACAAATCGGCCTTCGTCGACTATCTCTTCGATTACCCTGCGCATATCGTAGGGGCGGTTGGAGTCTTCCGGGACAATGTCGTCAAGAGCCTTACAAGACCTGTCCCAAGGATCTCCTCCTGCTACCTTATCTGGTTCAGCCAGAGTGTGGTCAGGAAGGAAGGACAGGATCTCGGCTGCAATGTCTATCGCATCCGACTCGTCATCGGCCACCAAACAGGCAATTCCACTTCGACTGGCATGCTGCTCAGCACCCCCTAAACTGGCCTCGTCTATCTCGCCGGAAACGATCTCAGGAATCATGTACGGGCTGCGCATGAACATCTGGCCGTGTTCAGCACCTAGGATTACGAAATCTGACAAGCCAGCAGCCAGAGCGCTGACGCCCGAGACGGTGCCCAGAATTACTGAAACGATTGGGATTCGCCCCGAGCAGGCAACCATCACATCGAGTAGTCCTCCTGTAGCGCCTAGCGAGGTGACTCCTTCCTCTACGCGTTGACCGTCTCCGTCCCAGATGCAGATTAGTGGCAACTGGGACTTCTCAGCGAACTCAGCGACCTTGCAGATTTTCTTCGCGTGCATCTCACCGATTGTTCCTGAGAACACAGAGTAGTCCTGTGCGAAGCACACTACTCTTCTGCCATCCAGCATTCCGTGCCCGGCTACAACTCCATCTCCGAGCGGGCGATGCAGGTGCATGTTGTGCTCGGTGGCTCGATGCTGTACGAAGGCGTCGACCTCAACGAATGAATCCGCATCCAACAAATCGTCAATGCGCTCACGAGCCGAGCGTCGGCCTTCCTGCCTCATGTCCCTGAGGCTGGCGCGGTCACCGGGACTGTGTGAAGCATCGCGCATGGCATCGAGTTCGTCGCTCGGAGAGCCCGCCATGGATGACCCAAGCGCGAGTCGGTTCATCAGCAAGACGCCTACTCGACGAATCCCTTCCAATTCCTCATATACTCGATGAATGGCTTGCTGAGGCCCTGTTCTGCAAGGTGCTCGGGAGTGAATGGAGGTCTAGCAGGACGATACTTGGGATTACCTGCATGAGATGCCCAGTCTGCGTGTCCTATCCCGGCTCTGGCAACTCCGATGAGGTCAGCACCCTGATCCATCACTGCTTGCGCCTCAGAGGAGTCCCATATCGCTCCAGTGGAGATAATCGGAATCCTACCTGAGAGAGGCTCGGAGAACCACTCGGTAATCATTCGCGGGTCATCAGGGAAGTCCGAGGACGGGATGAAGGAGTCCCAGCACGAGATGTGCAGGAAGTCAATGCCAGCCTCAACCAGCATCTCGGATACTGCGAGACTGTCCTCAATTCTGACGCCTATCTTGGGATACTCGGGCGAGATTCTTACTCCCACTAAGAAATTCTCAGGAACTCTTGATTTCACCTCCTCGATGATTCTCAGAAGGAAACGGGCTCTCGACTCGATGGGGCCTCCCCACTCGTCATCCCTGCGGTTGGTCCCGTCACCGAGGAACTGGCAGATTAGGTAGCCGTGGGCGCCATGCAGCTCGACGCCATCAAAGCCCGCATTAGAGCATCTGACTGCAGCATCTCCGAAGGCTGTAATCAATCCCTCAATCTCGTCTCCCGAGAGTTCTCTAGAGTGTCCACAATGGGCCTCAGTACAGGGGTTTTCACTCGCAGAAACCGGCTGCTCTCCAGTCAGTTCTTCGGGCGCGCGCATGCCACCGTGGAAGATTTGTGCTAGACCCAGGGCATCACGCTCTCGAATGCCCTCTGCGAGCCTTGTCAGCCCGGGCATCTGGTGATCCCCCCATACTCCCATCTCTCCTACCCAACCCTGTCCGCCAGAAGTCACATGGGATGCAGCGGTGGTTACGATTCCAAAGCCACCCTCAGCCCGGCGCAGCAGCCAATTTATCTCAGCATCAGACAGCGTGCCGTCGGTATTGCTCTGCTTGTTGGTCATGGCAGCGAGGACTGTTCTATTCCTCAAAGCGGCCCCCGTACGCGGGAAGGTGAATGCATCTCCGGGTGCTGCCATACTCTCGCCTGAGGATACCTGACTTCAAGGCTCACGAAAAGGAGTCCGGCGGGTTCTCGCCCACCAGGTCCTGCATCCAGCCCTCTGCCACGGCATCCCGGCCCTCGTCAAGGGAAAGCAGGTGGTGCAGTTTGACTAGAGCGGAGGATGGTGGGCACAGAGAGCCATGGCCAATGATTCCCATGTCTTGTTGGTCGCGACCCTTGTCATACACATCCATGTGGACTGGTCCGTGGATGGTCTGGGTGACTACGACCACCACTCCCCCTGCTGCGCAGTGATCTGCGAGCATGATTCGGAGGCGAGTGTTCTCTGGACTGTCTTCTTGCGGGTCTGCGATGGGCAGGTGGCCCAAGCCTGTGCCATGGAACATCAGAGCATCGTAATCAGCGTCGATAGCGGCCTGTACCATATCTGGTAGCAGATGGCCATCGGCGACGAACTGGGCTATTCGGGTCGACTCATCGAACATCATCGGAGAGATTGCCTCGGTCCTAGCATCGAAGGGAACTGCCTCGCCCATCTCGATGCTGGGGCTATCTTTGTCAATCGAGATATGGGCTATTGGATCTTGGTTGATTGACTTGAAGGCATCACGCCGTGAAGAGTGGTACTTGCGTGTAGCACATCCGGGAAGAACAGCACAACTGCCGTCCGAGGAACCAGCGTGCAGGACCACTACAGATGAGTCCCTGTAGCCAGTCGGATCGGGTCCGTTGGCAGCCCAGTGAACGGCGGCGATTAGATTCTCAGCAGCATCGGACGAACCTCTGTCAGGTGAGCGTTGGGACCCAGTCAGGACTATTCTTCCCGGGGGCCTTCCTCCTCTGCCCGACCATCCGTAGGACATCGCTGCAGCGGAGATGTGTAGAGTGTCGGTACCATGGGTGATGACGACTCCAACCGCACCCTCAGAGAACGCCTCGCTGGTAGCCTGTAGCATACGATTCCAGTGTCTTGGGCGGATATCATCAGACCACATGCTTCCTAGATTCACCGCGCGTATGCGTGCAATCCCACGCAACTCAGGGACTGCATCCAGCAACTCGTTAGGAGTGAAACGAGCACTGACA
>Ga0209034_10000070_pt1 | contig 49121 bp, 46 predicted proteins | sample MarorgKNORR_S2LV_2_FD_188219 | JGI IMG/M metagenome (GOLD analysis project Ga0209034, IMG submission 188219) | Marine microbial communities from the Southern Atlantic Ocean, analyzing organic carbon cycling - 250m_A/KNORR_S2/LV (SPAdes) (version 2) | ecosystem: Environmental > Aquatic > Marine... | reverse complement strand
CAGCAAACCCTTCTTTTAGATCCCCAACTTCATGTCGGATATGTGTAGCAATGTTGCTACTAACATCTGTCTTTTCACCAAGTTCCGTAGTTGTAAGTTCATCATGAAGTAAAGTAGCTCCACTTTCCATAGCATCTCTAACATCTATCAGAGGAGAGAGCACATCGTATTCGACCTCGATCAAACCCGTGGCTATATCTGCTACATGCTGGCTAGAAGCGGCCACTGCTGCAACAGCATGACCTTTATATAGCGCCTTAGCTTGAGCCATTAAATTATCGCTCGCAAATCGCTTGTTCCTGTCGGGCTCAGTCTTTTGCGCTAGCGGCATATCTTTACCTGTTAACACTGCCTTGACACCCGGGTAAGCTAACGCCTTCCTGGTATCTATTGATTTGATCCGAGCATGAGCATGAGGACTTCGGAGCACTTGCCCATAGAGAAGTCCAGTCATCTGAACATCTACCCCATATTTAGCCCTACCAGTTACTTTATCTGCCCCGTCATGGCGTATTGGCCTGGTTCCGACTACCTTATAACTCGTGTTAGACAGCACCACATTAGCCATAATCAGCTACCTCATCTTATTTTTCTATTAACAACCCTATATATAACGTTTATCTAGCCAAATTTTACCATAGGGGGAGGCTAGTTACTAACAATTGTAGCCCCAATAGCATCCTCGTAAATCTACCTTAGTAAATTAGGGTTTAACATTTGGATCAGTCTAATCTACTCAGCAAGATATACACTCAAAGGCTCCCAAGCTATACTGCATAACTACGTGCATTGGTAAATATAGCTAGCTAACCGGGGGTAAATATGCAGCCCTTAGATGACCTCAGAGTTTTAGGAGTAACTGTTTTTTTAGCAGGTCCATATTTAAGTATGAATCTTGCTAGGATGGGTGCCGAAGTTATTAAAATTGAGGTGCCTGGAAAAGGAGATCCAGTACGAGGAAATGGGCCTTTTGCAGGCCCATCAGGAATTCACGATCTCCAAGAAAGTGATCAAGATATCTCCACACGCTTTTTAAAACGTACCCAGGGTGTCAAAAGTGTGACATTAAACCTGAAAGACCCCGAAGGCCGGCAAATGTTTTTGGATATGGCTAAACAAAGCGACATCATATTAGAAAATTTGGCTCCCGGGTCTATGCAGAGGTTAGGCCTCGGGTATTCTGATGTTTCAAATGTAAATCCGGAGATCATATACTGTTCTATCTCTGGATACGGCCAATCTGGCCCCTATTCGGATAAACCCGCACATGATCCGCAGATCCAAGGAATGAGTGGACTTATGGATATTAACGGTGATGCTGACGGGGCACCGACTAAAGTGGGATTTTATATTGGCGATCTGGTAACTCCTTTATTTGCTGCCTATTCAATCATGGGTGCACTGAGACATAAAGAACGAACCGGCGAAGGTCAACACATTGATGTGTCTATGATGGACACTTTAACAGCCTTAATGTTCATGGAAAATCTAGAGGAAGATCTAGAAGCAGGTATACCACTTAGAACCGGAAACATAAGTCGAAGTGGCCCAACGGGACTTTATCATGCTAGCGATGCTGATATTCTTTTGACCGCAGCTAGCGATGACCAGTGGCGCCGATTGACCGTAGCACTAGAAGCGCCCGAATTGTTGGATGATCCTAAATTTGAGAACTATCAAAGCAGAACTATCAATGTAGAGCTAGCCAGACACGAGATTCAAAAACGCATAGGACTGTTGACCAGAGCGGAAGCAATAAAGAAATTAGAAGAATCAGATGTACCCTGTGGACCAGTACGGACCGTAGCTGAAGTAGCAGAAGACCCACATTTTGCAAATCGAGGATCACTCCAGCCTCTAAAACACGGGGCTATGAAGAATCCGGTCAAGGGAATAGGCTCCGGATTCCCAGTTTTGTTTTCCAGCGGAGACTTGCCTGAATTAGAAGGTGCACCTACCTTAGGAATGCATAACCGCGACATATATGGAAAACTACTAGGATTCCCTGAAGATAAATTGGAGGAATTAGCGTCTAGGGGAGTTATATAATTAAGATCTACTGTTGACAATTTTCAGGTAAATCTAAAACGCAATCCGAACCAGCATTAAATAATCATATCGACGCTTTGGGCCGACTAAACTATGGTACCAACGCGTCCTACGATCTCAGAGCAAGTACGTTTCAGCTTATCAATTTAAATAAACCAAATAAACCGAGGTTACAACATGAGAATAAAATCTAAACCGCTACGTTCAGTTTTATTCGTACCTGGGAACAAAGAAGATTGGATGCGGAAGGCTCCTAAATATGAGCCAGATGCGCTCATTTTAGATCTAGAGGATTCTGTCCCCGATTCATCAAAATCAGAAGCGAGATTACTAGTAAGGAAAATGGCAGAAGAACTGGGGCCAGCAGGTGTCAACCTGTTCGTTCGTGTCAATCGGCTAGAGACCGGTCTCACTGGGTTAGATTTGGAAGCAGTAACATGCCCCCACATTTATGGGATTTTATTACCCAAAGTAGAAAGACCTTCTGATGTAATTGAAGTAGATCATCTACTTTCTTTCTTCGAGAAGAAAGCTGGAATGGATCCCAACCAAATACGTATAGATCCCGCATTGGAAACTGCTCAAGGGATTAGACAGTCATTTGATATAGCTATGGCATCAGATCGAGTTGCCCACATGGGCGGGAGTGGTGGCAAAGGAGGTGATACCGCTAGATCCATCGGATTTACGTGGACTCCAGAAGGTCTTGAAACCTTGTTTATTAAATCCAAAGTGTTAGTAGACTCCCGGGCAGCCGGAATAGAATACCCTATAAGCGGGGGATGGTTTGACATCCATGATCTCGACGGATTACGTCGCCTAGCTCAGCAATTAAAGCAATTAGGATACACCGGCATGCATCTCATTCATCCAAGCCATGTACCGATCGTCAATCAAGTTTTTACTCCTACTAGAGAAGAAATAGACCACTGGAAAGGTTTAGTTGAAGCTATGAATGATCGAAGAAAAGAAGGTAGTGCAGTTGTCACATATGGGGGAGACATGGTAGATGTAGCACATGAGGAAACCGCCAAAACCATGTTGGCAATGGTAGAGGAATGGGGGGTTTTGGACAACTAAATATAGCTGTTTGCCAAGTAATCTTAACCCTAGAACACAAAACCTGATAGACTTATAGGTAACCGATAAAATTCGAGGTGAGTATGGCTGACAAAAAGGGAACTGGCCTTATGATGGTTTGGGTGGATGTTCCATCCGAACATGAAGACGAATTTAATCACTGGTATAACGAAGAACATCTTCCAGAATTACTAAGTGTACCCGGAGTACTGAACGCAGCTCGTTACGAGGCCGTAATGAGTGGGCCAAAACACCTTGCCTGCTACGAACTTCAGAGCCCCTCCGTTGTCGAAACTGATGCATTTACTAGCAGGAAACCAACTGAATGGGCCCAAAAGATCGGGCCACGGGTGGTAGGAAGTAATTTAATTAACAATGTGTATGAGATGATCCATCCCTCCAATTTAAGCACTGACATTTCAGGCTCAGATATGGCACAAGCGCTACAGATCGGGCGTATGGATATAGCCCCTGAGAACTCGGATGAATGGAACAAATGGTACAGTGGGGTCTACGTACCAAACTACGAAAAGGTTCCTGGATGTATCCGAGGCAGACGTTGGAAAGCTGTAAAAGGACAGCCTAACTACGCCGTGGTTTACGAATTTGAGCATTCAAAGGTATCTGAAAGTTCGGAATGGTTAGCCCAGAGAGATATTAACCCGGATAACCCCCGAATGAGAGATCTAATGACACACGCTCCGGGATCCCCTGGTATTTGGAATAAAACATTCCAAATCTGATTAACAATCAATTAACTCAGCTAAATAAACAAGACATACCAAATACTACAAACATGAGGAGATTCTTATAAAGAGGAGCATGTCATAGTACATTAGCCGTTAGGCTATAAACCGCTGACATGCTCCTCTTTATACCAAACTGTGCTCAGTATCTCTAATCTAAGAAATAATGTGCTCTAGTAACGAAATTTTGAAAACAATTATCATAGCAATGTTAGTCCTATCATTTGGATTTACGTATTTAATTCCTTCGTCAAAAGCTCATGCGCAAAATGTCGATCTGGACAATTTCGTCGTACAGGCAGGGGCTTACAAAATCATAGTGAGATCCGACGCATCTCAGATTTCCCTGGGAACTGTTACGTATAGAATAAATATAACCGAATCTTCTGATGCAGCGCCTGTCACAGACGCCCGAGTCATCATAAACTTACGGCACACCACAGATGGGGGCAAAGGTTGGGCAACTGCATTGCACCAACCTTCTGAGCCGGGAATTTACCTAGCAACAGTCCAATTAGAAGCACCTGGTATTTGGTCTAGCAAGGTAGATATCTCCAGCAAACTGGGAAGAGTAGAAATCGACACACCCGAAGTAAGTGTTCCGGAAGCACGAACCACTATTGCCGGTAGCCTCGTATTTATGGGTGCTTTTTTATGTATTATCCTCGGAACCATCTATGTCATATGGATTAGTAAAAAAGCTGTGAGGCGTCGTAGTGCAGGAAGTGAAGATTAACTCTTTTTTCAAATTAACTGCATTATTTCTAGGCATTGGATTCTGGGTTACCCGTACAGCAACCGCAGAAGCCCACGGCGGGATCGAACCCGGGCAAAATCTATTATTAGCATGGAACTCGAACCCCTTGCCAAGCTTAGGTATATTTCTTGCCGCCTATTTATACATCAATGGCCTTAACAGATGGAACCACCCCAGTCATCCAGTTTCAAAATGGCAACGCATCTCATTCTTCTCAGGCCTCATTATTATTTTTCTGGCCCTTCAATCGCCCATAGATCCTTTAGCGGAGCACCAGTTCTCGATACATCAGGTGCAACACCTTTTACTCAGAATGCTCGGGCCTTTACTCGTTTTATCCGGAGCACCTTTAACACCTATGTTAAGAGGCACGCCTCTTTGGGTTTTACAAGGGATTATAAAACCCATCGTCAGAGCTTCAATATCTCATAAGGTTTATGGGTTCATTACTAATCCTGTATTAACTACTATAGTCTTTATCGCGACAATTTACCTATGGCAAGTCCCGGAAGCACACGACATGGCGGTTAGAAGCGACCTGATCCATTCCGGAATGCACATGACCATGTTGCTCTCCGGATTTCTCTTTTGGTGGCTGGTGATTGATCCCAAGCCGCACCGATCCAGGCTTCACTTTGGGTTACGAATACTCTATTTGGGATTGATAGTAATCCCAAATACGATTCTCGGCGCCGCCATCACCTTCAATAGCAACCTCCTGTATGAAGCGTATCAAGAATTCCCACAACCTCTCGGATTGTCTCCCATCATGGATCAACAATTAGGTGGGTTAATCCTATGGGTGTTTGGGGACATGATGAGTATTTTGGCCGCGGGAATAGTAATGATTTTATGGTATAAAAAAGAACAGGCGCAGGAACAGAACAATATCCCAGTTGCCTGAATATGGAGCCTGGGATCTATGTTATTAAATACCTACGGACACTGTTAGACTGGCACATTATTCCCCGCGTAAAATTAAGGTATCAAAATCCGTACAAACAGGAGGTATTAATGGCTAATACAATAAATCGACCAGAAGTCAAATTCGACTGGTTTATTCCCATAGATGGAGACGGGGAACATGCAGGTACTCGATTAGCCGAACGACCTCCTAGCTTCGATTATTTATCCCAAGTAGCCAAGACAGCAGAAGAACTAGGATTTTATTCTCTCCTGATTCCAACCAGATTTGCGAACGGTCTCTTCTCTGAAGACCAACCCTTAGCTGAAACATGGACAACTGCCACCGCTCTCGCAGCCGTCACAAAGAAAATACGCTTTTTAGTAGCTGTACGACCTGGCTTTATTTCCTTGGGTTTATTTGCTCAAATGGCTGCTGCCTTCCATCAAATATCTAATGGGAGGTTAGACATCAACATAGTACCTGGAGGAATACAAAACGACTTTGAAAGGTTAGGGGAAGTAAGTGATCACGCAACTAGATACCAGCGGGCCGAAGAGTTTATTGAGGCGTGCCGATGTCTTTGGGGGGAGCCAGGTCCTACCTATTACGAAGGAGAATTTTACAAGCTTGACGGTGCTTATTGTTCGCCATCACCTGCGACAGATAACACACCCAAGTTTTATTTGGGAGGAGTCTCTGAACGAGCCATGGGATTATCTGCTCGACAAGCTGATGTCCATCTAGGATGGATTGAGCCATTGAACGATACCGCTAATAGGCTGGATTCTCTGAAAAGCTATTTCAGCCAAACGCAACGTGACGAGTTTTATGGTTTAAGAACCCACTTAATAGTCCGAGACACCGAAGAGGAAGCATGGTATGCAGCTGACCAGCTTATTAGTAACGCCGACCCTCAGGTAAAAGCCCAGAGGAGAGCAGCAATTGAGGGCACCGCAATGGTAGGCCAACAAGCCCAAGCTCGGCAAGTTGAAAACCATAAACTATCACAACATTTATGGAACGGGTTGTCAGAAGTGCGCGTAAATTGTGGCAGCGCCCTGGTCGGGACTCCGGAACAGGTTGCAAATCAACTATTATCTTATTGGAAACTCGGTATCGACGAATTCATCCTATCTGGATTTCCTCATGTGGAAGAGTGCCACAGGACTGCAGAACAGGTTTTGCCGCTCCTAAAAAAGTTGATCAGCAATTCTGCCAATAGCTAAACCTTTATCATTTAATAATCTGTTTAGATTGAACTTTAGAAACTATAATCAAAGATTATGCTGTATAGTTCCAAAGAACTCCACAATGCTTAAAAAATGATAGTTTCAAAAGGCTCTTATCGTTAGATGCTTAACTGGATAGGCGTTGTCCTCTGGCTTATTCCACGTCGTATTAGACCAATATGGCTAACCTTAGCCATAACTTCTTTCGGAGTCATGGCAACCACTACTATTGCTTCGGCTAGCGAAATTTACTCTCGGGCCATAGCGCAAAGCGGTTTACAACACGTTATTGCAACAACATCTCTTAACGCCTTGAACGGGCAATTAATGGTCCACGATCGCCCTATTGCAAGAGCCGACTACGAATCATTGAACTCCACTGTCAACAATATCATCCAAGAACGAATCGGCGCATTAGTAAATCAGACCAATCGCCGCGGGCAAACTCATCCCAATATACCGTTTGCTTACTCTTCAGAACCCAATCGGGCTTCTCTCAACATTATGTTAGGACGCCCTTTTTTCCTCACGAAATTTGAACAATATTCGGAGTTAAGGGAAGGCAATTGGCCCTCAAAGGATTACCGAATTGACGCAAATGGGATATATCTAGAAGCAGTAATTGGGGAGCAAGCCGCGAGGTCCATGGCTATCTCTGTTGGGGACGAAGTCTTTCTTTTCCCGCATAAAACTGACATCAGCCAACGGATTACATTAAAGGTTTCGGGTATAGCACATCCTTCAGATCCTTTCGACCCGTATTGGTTAGGAGTACCTTTCTATTTCAATCTACAAGAAGTAGATGAAAAGCCATTAATACCGTTTTATGTAAAAGAATCCGCTTTCTTAGACGGTATCGGCGGGCGCTTCAGTGCCCTCGTGGGGGATTTCGCGTGGTTATTATACTTAAATACAGACAATCTTCGATATGAGAGTCTTCAAGATACGAGAGAAGCTTTTGCCGGACTAGAAACCGATATAAATAAAAAAATCCCAAGGTCATTACTTCTAACCTTACTTGAAAATAGCAGAGGAACCGGGTTATTAGCCACGTTCCAACAGGATTTATTGTGGTCCAGAGTCCCCTTAATTATGTTTGTCACCTTGGTGCTCTCAATAGTCTTCTATTTCCTGTTCGTCATATTAGGATTTCTAGGCAGATCACGGAATCCCGAGGCTAGCATATTACGTAGTAGAGGCACCAGCAAGACTCAATCAATTTGCCTCCTAACCTTAACCGAGGGTCTAATTGTTATGGTTATCACCATAACTACGCCATTTTTAGCGCTACTCATATCCAAAACCTGGCTTTTAACCACTATTCAACCAGCCGGAACCTGGGAATCATCTTCTACCGGGTTATCTCTTTATACTTTCCTGTGGTCAGGGATAGTAGGGATACTCACGTTGCTTATATTGCTTCTTTCCAGTGTAAATCTCAGTCGTATCCATAGCCTTGAATTTCTGCGGTCCAGATCTCGGCCTCCTAATACATATTTGATACAACGCTACTATGTTGACATCTTAATAATGGTAATAATGGCAATCCTCTGGTGGCAACTAGAGCAACGAGATAGCTTGATCGGAAGAGCTATATCATCCTCTTCAATAAAAATAAATCCAACACTTCTACTCGTGCCGACACTAGGTTTGGTAACAACTTCCTTTATCATACTGAGAATTTTGCCGTGTATCTCTCGAATCACCGCGAAATGGATTAGTTATACTCCGTACGTTTGGATAAGATTATCGTTTGCAAGGATAGCCCGGGATTCCCTATCTCTTGGATTGATTACAGTAATCGTAATGATGGCGACCGCGATCTGTGTACTCGGCTCCGCTTTTCAAGAAACGCTCACGAAAAGCCATGAAGATCAATACCTTTACAAGTACGGTGGCGATGTCGTATTAACACACGTTTCGTTTTCGAATCAGAAATATGAAAAGCGTAAGAAAGAAATAATTGATATTAATGGAATCGAATCTGTAAGCCCTGTAATTCGAGACACGGGGATAGTACTCGGAAACACTGGTGGTAAGCGTACTAAAATATTTGCCTTAGATCCAGTTACATTCCCCAGCACCTCGTGGTTCCGTGAAGATCTTTCACCAAATGCGAATACTCTTACAGAGTTGCTGGCACCCCTAAAGTTAAGAAATCCTGATGCCGTTAAACTACAATCTAAGCCACCAGCCGGACTGATTATACCCATTAACACTGACCAGATACGTGTTTGGGTTAATACAGAGAATCTAAATTCAGGAGTCTCCGGTTTATCCCTTAATCTCTACGGCCGTCTTCTTGATTCATCTGGGTCGTACCATAACGTGCTCGTAGGAGTACTAGAATCAAAAACTAATTCAGGACCTAAAAATGGCGGCTGGATTCATTTGGAATTTGATATCACTCATCTAGATCACAAACCACCCGGCACATTGAGCCTAGTTTCTTTCTTTCTTTCTGGAAGTGGATTTTCCCGGATGCCACCGGGCAGCCTGAGCTTCGACGATATAACGGTCGTAGATACAGACCTAAACAAGCAACAGGTAATTGAAGATTTCGAGCAGATGAACCGGTGGACAGCCTATGCTCACGAAAAAAATTCGGCCGACACGGTCCATATTTCCAATAAATATAAGAGATCAGGTGACCTTGGGATTGGTTTCTCATGGATAGAACCATTGGAAAAAAATAATCGAGGCATCCTAATTCCACCTGGTGAATCCCCAATACCAACAATCGGTGGTCCTGAATTTCAAAAAGGTCAACAGTTAAGATTCAAAATAGATAACCGTATTATCCCCTTAGTGGTGGTGGATACAACCGATTTTTTCCCGACTTTCAAACCTTCCGTAGAATCTTTCCTCATAGTCTCGATGCAAGAATATCTAGATTACTCCAGAAGATATTCTGGAGACATAGTCGAACGCCCTAAAGAATTCTGGTTGTCTTTAGACCAAGCTTCAAATAGGCCAACAGTTATATCGTCATTAGATCAGTTAATGCCTGATATGACCCAGATACAGGATCGTCAGTCCTCAGTGAACTTAGCGGTTAACAACCCATTACATGGGAGTAGTTGGACAGGACTATTTATCATCGGAGTTGGAGTAATTTCTCTAGCTGTTCTAATTACTTGCCTGATCCAAGTCACAGTTTCGATAAGAACATGGCAAATGGAATTGTCTGTCCTGTCCATTATAGGTGTATCACGTCTACAAATGATCTCAGCACTAATAGTAGAAAAGGTTTTCATTACTCTCATTGGCATGGGAACTGGTTACGGCGTGGGGCTTTTGGTAGCACGTTGGATGTTGACATTTTTAGACCAAAACGTAAGAGGCCACGCTGTTGTGCCTCCTGCGATCTTCGAAATGGATCTTGGATTGTTTCTAATCGGCATATCAGGAATTGTTATATCCTGTCTTGTGTCAATTTTGTTCGCAACATACTCGGTAATCCGTTTGCCTATAGCCGAAATACTGAGAACTGGTGATTAGCAAAAAAATGCCCAACACAAACATCACCAACAAATATAACAGCCCTCTTTCGTTACTCAATCTGGGGTATGTTTTGACTATCCGAAGGATATATTCCAATTGGCTTATTGAATTGGTGCTGTTTTTAGGGATACTACTTGGCGTAACTCTTCTTTGTAGCGGAGTCGTATTCTCTAATGTATTAGCCGAGGCTGCTCTCAGAACCACCCTCACTAACATAACTAAAGAACAAGCCAATATCCTAGTTCGAGTTTTCAACGATCTTGATGAGCCGAACCTATCAGGGCGTACACCTCGTTACGAGAACAGCGTGAACTTTGTGGATCAACAAATATCCATGAAATTAGCTCCTTATGTCTCGAGAATTGGAAGGCACCTACAAACTGCCACATTCTTCTTTAAAGGTCATACCCATCTAGAATTGGAAAACGAACTTCGCCCGCGTGGACAAATACAACATATGACTGATCTGAGAGAGGACGGATTAACCGAATTAACGTCAGGAAGATGGCCACAAACCTTATCTAACTTTAGCCAATCAGGTGTTCGGAATCACATCGAAGTAGTAATAGACCAAAAGGGGTCACTACTGTTAGAACTAGGAATTGGCGATTCTATGAAGATATTTCCAGCGTCCCGAATAGATCACCCCGAAAGTATGGAAATTGAAATAGTAGGTATATTTCGCCGGATAGACCCTATGAATGACATTTGGTATGGGCGTGAAAAAGATTTCAGTTATCAAGATAAACGCTGGACTTTTATCCCTCTATTTACGACGGAATCAGGGATTACTGAACAAATAGCATCAACCTATCCAGGCATCTACAGTAACGTTACCTGGGCATACCAATTAGACAGGCACAATATAAAAGCCAGCCAGGTATCCATGATCCAAGATGTAATTCGTGAAATTAAATATTACCTGTCATCTCAACTGGAAAATAGCAGCATCACCGTCAAATTAAATCGTGTGTTAGACGCATACTCTGAGCAACTACTTTTAGCACGTATACCCGTATTATTGATGATATTCCTAGTTTGCGGGATATTAATCTATTACCTGGCTTTGACCGCTAGCCTTATTGTCAGAACTCGTTCATCCGAAATAGCTGTAATCAAGAGTAGAGGGGCTACGACATTACAGATCGGCATATTAGCCCTGATCGAGGGTATATTCCTTGCCATTCCTGCTTTAATAATCGGAATATTCCTGGCACCTATAGTAGGCCGGTCATTAGGTAGACTGTTATTCGGATTTCAAGCTGGAAGTATACCAATTACCGTCACACCAGAAGCAATAGTTGTGGGAACGGCAGGAGCTTTGTTATCGGTATTAGTGTTGACAGGATCAACTATCATCGGTGCACGCCACGGAATTATAGAATTTCGCCAGGCGGGAGCCAGACCTCCAGTTGCACCGTTACTCCACCGTTACTACATAGATTTTTTATTGCTCGGTATATTGTTACTACTTTGGCTCCAAATAGGAACTGGTGGTGATTTTATAACCACAGATATCACGACCGGCGAACCAAGACTGGATTACACACTCTTACTCGGACCTGCTATCGGATTATTGGCTTTCGGATTGATCATACTGAGATTATTCCCTATAGCAGCCATATTTATCGCACGAGTTCTAGAACCTATCAGTTCCGCCTGGTTGATCCAGGGATTAAGACATGTATCCAGAGATCCAATACTTCCGGGTACCTTGATAGTTTTATTAACCTTAGCAACGGCCTTAGGAATAATCGGTAGCGCTTTCAGTTCTACACTAGACCAAAGTCAACAAGATCGTGCTATGTACGAAGTAGGGACAGATTTTAGGATAGAGCACGACGGAGACAGGTTCCCAACCGGAAACCTCGGTTTATCCGACCTATACGCAGAACAACCCTCCATCGCAGGTTCTTCTGAAGCCCTTCGTGTAACTGGACACCTGTTAACACGGAGTTTCAATACCGGCCGAATGTCAGTTCTGGCAATAGATACGGATAATTTTAGTGATGCCGCTTGGTACCGACCCGATTTCGCCCAAGACATTGATTTATCCGAGTTGATGTCTGATATTAATCCAAGGGAGATAAATACAACTCCTTTATTAAATTCTAGCCAAGGCATTAAACTACCCCGAGACGCAACATTTCTAGGGGCCTGGTTACAACCAGGAATGAGCGATGCTCGCCTTGTACTATCGGCAAGACTCATTGATTCAAATGGAACCTATTTAGACGCTTCTTTTGGAAACCTTGAAAACCCGGGTTGGCAATTATTACAAGCGCCATTATATCCAGAGAACGAAAATGATATACGAGGCTCAACCTCATCTAAAGTAGACGTAACACCGCCGCTTACTCTTCTGAGCTTACAATTAACTAGCCTTTCAGGGGTAGAAGAACCGGGTATTATTTTCTTCGACCAACTCAGGGCCATCGGCCCAAGTGGAGACCAAATGGTCGTCCCTACACAAGATTTTCTTAACTGGCAAGTGATAGAAGATTACAGCGCTCCAGGACTAAATGCATTAGAAAATAACCTGACAATTACGCGAGAGGGGAACACTAATTCCGCAGCCTTCAGTTGGTCTGCGAGCGGAATAGGTACCAAAGGAATTAGACCCGGCCCAATCGAAGAGGCTATTCCGGTTATCATTAGCCCATCGATATCTAAGGATGCACAAATCGGTATAGGCGATCAACTATCTTTGGGGCTGTCCAGTTACTCCATACCTATAAAAGTGACCCACATAGCAGATTACTTTCCTACGCTTGATCCTCGAAACCAACCATTCATCGTTCTAGACCAATCTGCGTATGTCCACTATTCGAACATACATAGCTCCAGAATCATAGGTGGTCCCAATGAATTTTGGGTTCGTCTACAACCGTCGGAGTCCGTGAATACCGATTTTAAACCCATATTTGATTCAAAGAAGCTACGTATTAAAAGAATTTATTCAGGTGAGGAAGTGATAAAGGATAGGACAGAACAACCCTTGAATAGTGCAGGGTGGGGCGGCCTATTGATTATCATGTTCCTAACATTATTAATGGCTAGCTGTTCCGGTATGATTTTATTCGCTTATGTAAACACACGAGAACGCCTAACCGAATACGCATTACTCAGGACTTTGGGATCTTCCCGTACCCAAATAAATGCAATAGTCTGGTTCAACTTGTTGTTAGTAATTGGGATTGGAGCGGTAATCGGAACTCTGGTCGGACATCAAATTGGCGTTCTGCTCCTCCCAGTCTTAGAAATATCTGAAAATGGTCTTAGAGTGACACCACCTATGATATTTCAAATTAATTGGAGTATTCTATCACTAGCCTATCTTGTCATGGGTATCGTGTTCGTATGCAGTGGCATATGGCTTAGCTGGTTCACTAAAAAGCTTGAGATCCAGAGAGTTTTACGAGCTGGAGAATCCGGATAAAAACTTACTAAAGGCCAGTTGTAAATTCGAAGTGAGCAATTAACTATGTCAGATAAACCGTTTACTAACACCAATGCATCTGCATCTCCTCCTTACGATGATAATTACATCGCGTGCCAGGATCTATTCAAAATTTTTAAGCCCGCAGATTTGGAAGTAGTAGCACTTAGGGGATTAGATCTAAAAATCAACAAGGGCGAATTAGTTGCTATAGTAGGCTCAAGTGGCAGTGGAAAAACAACTCTACTCAACATCCTGGCAGGGCTTGAAAGGCCTTCAGCTGGACAAGTCCATATTGGCAAACGAGACATGTTAAATATTTCAGACAAGGAATTGGTTTCTTATCGGAGGCAAGACGTAGGGTTCGTATGGCAGACTACCAGCCGCAACTTGGTTCCGTATCTTTCAGTAATAGAAAATATCGAATTGCCCATGGCAATCTCCGGTATACGATCCCGCCAGAGGAAAGAGCATAGTAGAGAATTACTAACAGTTCTCGGGATGGAAGATAAACAAAACCGAAGTCCTGCTCAACTATCCGGGGGAGAACAGCAGCGAGTAGCTATAGCAGTCGCGTTGGCCAACCAACCACCTCTTCTGTTAGCAGATGAACCAACAGGAGAATTGGATTCACAGATGGCTGACGAGATATTCCATCTCTTCCAGGATATGAACAGAACATTTGGCACTACTATAGTTATAGTGACTCATTATCCTGGTATCGCTCAATTCGTAAATAGAGTTGTAATCATACGAGACGGGAGAATAAGTGCCGAAACACGCTTGCAAGCTTCATTCCAACGTTCAGGGGGGTCTATACAACGGGATTATTTAGTGGTAGATCAAGTAGGCAGACTACAAATTCCAAAAGAAATCCTGGATGAGATTGGTCTGGTTGGATTAGCCACTGCCCAAATGGTGGACGGCCAAATCCACATCCAACCAGCGTCCACCGATTCCTAACATAATCGCTTATAAATAGTTAGTGAATCACTTTAGTCGAACGGGTATATCATTAAAAGCGTATATCCTAAATAGGATGGTTTTCAAGATGAATACACAACCAGAGATGCTAATATGCAGTCGCCTGTAATTAAAGCTATTAACATTAGTAGAAAGTTTGGAACTGGCGACGCGGCGGTAACCGCCGTAAAAGACGTCAACCTGAAAGTTAAACAGGGAGAGTTTCTGGCTATCACAGGTCGATCGGGATCTGGTAAAACAACTCTCCTTAACCTCTTAGGCGGGTTAGATCAACCTACCCACGGACAGATATTACTTCAAAACCGGGACCTTTCCGATATGTCTGATCCTGAAATGGTCAAACTGCGCCGACAAAATATCGGATTTATATTTCAATCCTTTGGTCTATTGCCACTATTATCAGCTTACGAAAATGTGGAATTGCCATTACATATTCGAGGTTATTCATGGAGAGACCGAAGGATTCTTGCCCACGAAACATTGGAACTCGTTGGCCTAAGCGGCAGGACAAGCCACCGACCATATGAGCTTTCGGGAGGAGAACAACAGAGGGTAGCTATAGCCCGTGCATTGGCCCCAAACCCACAAATTGTCTTTGCAGACGAACCCACAGGAGAACTAGACACGGCTACAGGAATATCTATCTCTAACATTCTAAAAAATATCTCAAGCGAAAGGGCAGTTACAGTAATAGTGGCAACTCATGATCCAGTCATATCTCAAATAAGCGATAGAGTTATTGATATAATGGACGGGGAAATCAAATAACTACAATTAAATAATCCGTGGAGCATCGAACCCATCCCTTTCGTTTACTCTCACACGACTCTTGTGTTACATTTATCTACAATTGCAAATTCGGAAAAATAGGTGATTATATGGCATACGTAACTCCTCGAGAAGGAGAAACCCCTGAAAGCCTAGTAAATAGGTTCAGAGCATCTGTTCAGCACGCCGGAATTCTTCGAGAATTAAAGGACCGAAGATTCTTCCGGTCTAAGGCCCAAAAAGAGCGATTAGCTGCCCAGAGAGCTGCACGCCGACGTCGTAGGCAGAGGCGTTAAACCGCGGGTCAAATAACCAGATGCTCTAACTCGCGGGAGAAGATTACCTTCCCATCGTAAATACGCTCAATATCCCGCAACCCCTTGTTCATAGGCTCTTCCTGTGAGAGGTGAGGGCCTATGTGCACTAGGACTAATTTCTTAACTTGGGCGGCCTGTGCCATCTCTGCAGCTCCCGCAGTCCCACATTGGCCCTGGAACTCTCCGTTTTGTTGCATTACTTCCTGATCGTCCCAGCACATACATAACATTACATCCGCATCCTTGGCTAACTTCACAACGCTATCACAGGGACTTGTATCACCAGTGAATACAAAGCTGCCTTCCTCGCATTCGACCCTGTATGCCAACGAGTCCAACCAGGGTTGTACGTGATCCGCCGGTGCTGCCGTCACTACCCAATCATCCGCTGAATATACCAGTCCCGAACCGACGTCTCGCGCAGAGACTTTAGGAGGTAGGCGAGGAAGAGTTCCCCCACGATTAACATATACTTGTTGGCTCAACGGATGGTTTACCCTAGCTTTCCAATCATGGGAAAACAATCCAGCGTCCCCAATTATGCCTTCAGTAATTTTCTCAGTCAGTGGCGGTCCAAAAACTTGAAGCTCTTTTTCTTGTCCTATACTCTGATCCCAGCGACAGAGCAGAAAGCAAGGGTAATCAATATCATGGTCAAAATGATGATGAGTAAAAAAGAGATAATTAATCTGGGTTGGAAACAATCCGGCTTTAACCAATTTATGGGTAGCAGCCGGACCACAATCAAACATCAATAAATCGTCACCCAATTTAAGCACATACGAACTACCAAATCGTTCCGCAGTTGGTGTTGGAGTGCCAGCTCCTAAAACAAAAAGATCCGCCATGTTATCACCTCGAATTTCCTTTAACTTTTGTTACCTCTTTTCATCTAGGTTCGACTACAAAAATCTATCACATCCAGAGATGCTATACCTACGAAATAATGGTTCTGGCATATGGTTATAAACACCCACAGGATGGGACATTCCATTGACACCTAGATAAGCCGATGATAGATTTATATATTATTATAGCTTTTATAAACACCAAGTCATCTTGGGAGGCCTAAATTGCCCCGCTACGATTACCAATGTCAAAGTTGCGGAAATGAGTTTGAACTGAGGCAAAGTTTTAGTGAAGCCGGCTCCGGAACCTGCCCAGAGTGTTCAGGTGAAGGCCGCCGAGTTTTTCACGCCGTTCCAGTTATCTACAAAGGATCTGGATTCTATACTACTGACTACGGACGTCCGAAAGCTCCCGTAGAAGAGAAAGCCAAAGAGAGTACCAGCAGCAAAGATTCATCGAGTAGTACCAGTAGCGAAAAGAGTTCAGATAGCAGCACCACAAGCAGTACAGACACCAAAACTGATTCTTCGTCTAAAGCCGCCTCTGAATCCGGGTCGTAAGACCGCCTACCATACCCATATTTATCGCAGGCTCATGAATAGGACTGCCTGTATTGAAAGCCCTCATACAAAAAGTAACTGAAGCCTCTGTGACTATCGGAGAAGACGTTACTGGGCGGATTGGCCCCGGTCTCTTAGTACTGTTGGGAATAAGTAAATCAGATCAACTGCAAGATTGCGATTGGTTAACGAGCAAAATTGCAAACCTTAGAATATTTTCCGCAGATCAGAAGAATTTCGATCAGTCTGCTCTCGATATACAAGCGCCTATTCTATTGATCAGCCAATTCACTTTATGCGCGAAAACCCGCAAAGGGAGGCGTCCTGACTTTACAGACGCCGCAGATCCAACAGAAGCTAGAATATTCTACAGTCACTTTATCAATCTTCTTGAGGGATATGGACTAACTGTAGAGACGGGAAAGTTCCAAGAATACATGCAGGTCAGTTCGGTTAACGACGGACCCGTCACGATCATGCTTGATAGTAACGACCGTCTATTGCCTCGGCAAAATTAGATAGAATACCACCCCATACCACTGAAAAATCCCCTCAAATATGCTATCTGACCACCGTGTGCTATGTTATCCCATGTAACTTGTCCCAGTGCAGCTGCCACTGTTCTGGGTTCACTGACAGGTGGAATGACCCGACTGACTTCAAGTTGGGCCTGGGTTAATGAGGAAATGTACTCCCTAGCTGCTTGTTTAACCGAAGCATGATATCCCAGCTGTATAGTTGATGAAGGTGGGCTCCAGGAAGTTACCTGATCAATGGTCCACCCTACCCCTCGTTCTTCCGGATTATCGGTCATACCGTGCTTCTCGAACCAACCATCTTTGATCCAAGATTGCGGCTTGTCTTGAAGCCTAGTGTGGACAAATGTGTCCAAGACCCTGTCCATATGCCAAAGAGTCCAGGCTATAGAATTGCATTGTGCATTCGGCTGCCGAGAAAGTATTTCTTCATCCAGACCTTCCAATGCCGTATCGACCATTGCCCAGTTTCTCTCAAGTGCTGTAAGTAACCCCTCTGCTGGTAACATGGACATATCCTCTAGTTCTAGATTGGGATCATGAACGCGAGTAGCTTTTTATTCAGGAATTTCCGGTTCGACTCCGTCCGGCAAATCAACTTCAAAGGCCAATAAAATTTGGCCTACTAACAAATAATGCCCTACTAGTCCTGTAATTTCCACAGTCCTCTGGGTGCCAAATTTATCCTTTACAGCGTTGAAAGTCTGATCGGTAATTTTGTGGTTTTGTACTAATTCCTTAACGTACCTGACCAATAATTCCTCATCCCCACTCAAGCCTGCTGGTGCGCTGCCATTGGCAATAGCTTTTATAGTATCGTCACTAACCCCAGCTTGTCTGGCTAGACGCGCATGAGCCGAGAATTCGTACTGGCTCCTTATTTCGCGAGCAGTAGTGATAATAATGGTCTCTTTCAAGGCTTCCGACATATCAAAGTTAAACCTCACATACGTACCAGTATGAGCTACTCTCGCAGCTAAATCGGGACTATGAAGCAAGACACCATAAGGACCTCTTACACTACCTCGACTGTCCGCTATAGATTCATAAAAATGTTGATCCGCTGGGCTAAGCTGGTCCTTCTCTAAATTGGGTAATCGAGCCATGACTAATTCCTCCTGTTTTTGCACGAAATTTATTAAGAAAACTCTAGATCCAGGCTAATATCCAGGGCACTGGTAGAATGTGTCAAACCGCCGATAGAAATCAGGTCTACGCCCGTCTCAGCTACACTTCTAACAGTCTCCAAATTTATCCCACCAGACGCTTCCACGATAACTTTTCCCTTAGCTATATGCATTGCCTGTCTCATCTGGTCTACGTCCATGTTATCTAACATTATGATATCAGCTCCGGCTTCCAAAGCCTCTCGCAGTGCCTCAATACTTTCTACTTCTACTTCTACCTTAATAGTATGAGACGCCCCAGCTAGAGCTTTCTGTACAACTTCTTTTAACCCAAGTTCTTGCGAACGTAACGCTTCAATATGATTATCCTTGATCAATATACCATCAGCTAAGTTCATTCTATGGTTGAATCCGCCGCCCATTCTGACGGCGTATTTATCTAGATAGCGATGTCCGGGAACTGTTTTGCGGGTATCCACGATTCGAGCATCATATCCAGACACTGCGTTTACGTACGCGTTAGTATCACTTGCGATTCCACTCATCCTTTGCAAAAAATTTAGGGCGATACGTTCGGCCCGCAGGATACTGCCTGCCGAACCATTAACCAACGCGATATCAGACCCAGGAGATAGAATATCACCGTCGGACATTAGGCTTTGAAAATCCAAATCATTGTCCACGCGGTGAAATACTGCCTTAGCAACATCTATACCGGCTAAAATACCATTAGCCTTAGCCCTAAGCATCCCTTTGCCTTCTACATCGGTGGGGATCAAAACTTGACTAGTAGGATCATTAAACGTTTGATCCTCTAGTATTGCGGCATCAATCAATTGCGATACTTCAGGTGGAAGTTGATTCATAGGATTATCCCTCACCTTAGCCGGAATATAACACTTGATATATTCTATCAACGTTGGCAGGCAAACATATACCTACCATTAAGTTAATTGTACTTCATGAATCTAACTGAAGCCAGAAACGACGATTTTCAACCCGAAGGTTTAAGAGCATTCGTTTCGGATCCCCTTGACAGTGCCAAACCATCGAAATACCATCCATATCAATCCTAAACATGATAAATTGTGTTTAATTACAACATAAATAAAGGACGTGTCAGATGAGCACATCAACGACTGGGCAAAAACCATACGTCATCCACGGAGCTCAAGATCCCAGTACAACCACACAAACGCGTGGGATGATCAGAAGTCCAGGTATAGTACCGGGAACTAACGGCGCCTCTAAAATCTGGCTTGGTTTGGTTACTGCTGCTCCCCACGAAGAAGGGCCACCACATCATCACGGGGAAGCAGAGACCGCTGCATACGTCTTGAAAGGAAAGGTACGAGTTTATTTCGGCGAAGATTTCAAAGAATACATCGACGCCGGACCGGGTGACTTTTTATTCGTTCCGGCACATGTACCCCATATAGAAGCGAACCCATTCGATGAAACTCAGGAAGCAGTACTTGCTCGCTCACCTGATAACATAGTCATTAATTTGGGTGAATAATTCCAATCCAGAATTTCCAGGTGAACACATTGTCGACAAGATATGGGATATCTCTGATACCTGACCCGGCTTTTACCCAGCGAGTATATAGGGCACGTCAGTTAATTTGCGGCCAGTATGCTTGCTGGGCGGCTGAAATGCACATGCTACATCTCCCGTTGATTCAATATTTCGAATGTCAGGAAAACGTTCTCTCGACACTCATCAGCCTACTAGAATCAGTTTCGAGTAGAACGGTTGGACAAAATGAGACCATATCTCTGGTATCAGAGGGGGTTTCTCATTCTTTTGACAATACAGGAGAAATATACCTGGATTTCAACTCTCTTACTAAAGACTCCCAAGGGAAATCTACGGAATTACACCGACTGTACTTAGGAATTCAAAACGAATTGCAGAATATTGAAGGAATAACCTTGAATGTCGGTCATAACGCAACAGATTTTGCGCCACGTATTAATTTGATGCAACACGCAGAACTACCACTAGCAGTTTTTGAAAGTGCGGCGGTGTTTGCCAGTTCGGTCATCGAGGAATTATCGGTCCCAACCCACACCAAAGCTTGGCAACTCGTCCTAATTCGATATACGTCCAATGCAGCCGGAGAAGACTGGAATCAGGGTCTTTGGGCTAATGATCTTTCGTGGAATCTTGTAGGTACCTATCCAATTTAGGGTGTCAGGAGAAAATCGTGAAAACCACAACTAAATTAAGAGAAATGCTTGAATCAGGACCCATGGTAGTAGCCCCTTTCATTATGAATGCGCTCCATGCAAAGATCGCAGAATCTGTCGGTTTTAGAGCGGTGTATATGACCGGATCAGGAACTTCTGCTGAGCGGGGATTTCCAGACGTTGGGTTATTGACTATGACAGAAATGGTAAACAATGCGAAATTCATCTCAGATGCGGTAGACATACCAGTTATTTGCGATGCGGACACAGGATACGGCAACATCATAAATGTCAGAAGAACAGTAAGGGAATACGAGGCTGTGGGGGTGGCAGGGATACACCTGGAAGATCAATTGTTTCCTAAAAAATGCGGCTTTTTTGAAGGCAAACAAGTGATACCCATGGAAGAACATGTTCAAAAAATACGAGCTGCTCTAGATGCCCGACGAGACCCTGATTTCGTCATCATCGCTAGGTGCGATGCCTACGCAGTAACCGGATGGGAAGATACAGTTACCAGATGCAAAGCATATAGCGATGCCGGCGCAGATATGGTTTTCGTAGACGGCATTAATACCATGGATGATCTAAAGAACTATGCGACCGATCTACCTGGACTTCCCCGAATGTACAACGGAGATCTAGCTCCCACTCAAGAAGTCGAATCTCTTGGGTACCGTCTTATGATCTGCGGAAGCACTATTTGGCTCGTATACAAGCAAATCCATGATGCTTTCACCGAATTAAAGGAAACGGGGCTAGTAAACCCAGAACGTTTCGGGACTCGGTGGGATGTTGCGAAATTACTGGGTCTAGATAATATTTACGAATTGGAACAGAAATACAGCTCAGACGGTCTATCCGTTAGGTAAAGCGCAGAAAACATTGCTGGAGTACTCGAATGCCTAATTATTTAATTCAAGCTTCCTATTCCAAACAAGGGATATCAGATCTAATATCTAATCCACAGGACCGTAGTGCAATTGTTAAATCCGTGATAGAAGGACTGGGAGGAACCATGAACAGTTTCTTTTTTGCCTTCGGAGATTACGACGCAGTTCTCATAGCTGAACTCCCTGACAACGTAACAGCGGCAGCCTTAGCTATGGCAGTTGGAAGTACCCCTGGCTTATCAGAATATAAAACGACGGTTCTGATGACCAGTCAAGAGGCCATAGAGGCGATGCAAAAAGCCTCAGGAGTAGGTTACAAGTCTCCGTCAGGGTAATCCAAAGCCCTGATCCCCGATGTTACAAATCACTGGGAATCAGGGGCATCACTTCCCGAGAAAACTTCTCCATCGCGATCCTCTGACCATCAGAAGTATTCGATGGGAAGCTGATAATAAAATTGGCTACTCCTAAATCCTGATATTGCCTAAGGTCTGCTGCTACCTGTTCTGGCAATCCACTCATCATTCTTCTATCGATTTTTGGATTGTCGTCGAATACTACATCGGTGCTGAAACATAAAGATACAGCATCGCGAGACCGGCCCTCTCTCTCAGTTAAATCCTTCAACCTGGTTATCTTATCGCCTAATTCCTCGGGCTCTAAAATAGCTGGAGGGCGAAGCCCAATTGGCATCCAACCATCACCGAAGGCAGCTGCCCTTCGAATGGCTGGTGAAGTATGCCCACCTATCCATATAGGAGGATGTGGTTTTTGCAAAGGTTTAGGCTGAAATCCTGACCCCGATATTTGATAGTGATTACCTTGAAACTCAGGACTATCCTGGGTCCAAAGCTCCTTAAATAATTGGATGTATTCGTTACTAACTTCGCCGCGCTGTTCATAATTGTCTAAACCCAGCGCCTTGAATTCTTCTTCCATCCAACCAACACCGATTCCCAATGTCAAGCGTCCTCCTGAAAGAACATCGAGGGTAGCCAGCATTTTCGCTGTAACAACGGGATTACGATAAGGCAAGATTAAAACGTGGGTTCCTAACCGCAATTTTTCAGTACACCCTGCCAAAAAATTCAAGGTAGCTATAGGATCATAGTAAGGTTGGTCAGGTGTAAAAGTAGGCACTCCATCAGCAGCGTAGGGATAAAACGATTCGACTTCACGGGGTAATATAACGTGGTCACTGACCCATATTGAATCGAAACTTAAATCTTCAGCACGTTGAGCCAAAGATCTTAGTATTTCCGGGCTCGCTAAAGATCCACGGCTAGGCAAGGTGCACCCAAAGGTTATAGCCATTTTATGTTGACCTCCAAATAAAACGCTCTATGAGAGAATCACATTAAATTAAGATCTTATAAATCAACCCTAAGAACTCAATAAACCGCATCTTATCATTTAGATCGATGGTAGATCCATGAGTGCCAGAACAATTAACCCAGAGTCGGGATTGAGCTAATCGCAGTCTTTATGCTAGTCTGATAGAGTGAGGTAAACTGAATTGAAAGAAAAAGTTATAGTAGCCATGAGCGGCGGTGTAGACTCGTCAGTAGCAGCTTTACTTTTAAACCAGCAAGGATACGATGTTATTGGCGTTACTATGAAACTTTATAGTCTCGACCAAACGGATCTCCCCGATTATTACCGTGGTTGTTGCACTTTAGATGATGTTGAAGATGCCAGACAAGTTTGCCGAATTCTTGGTATACCTCATTACGTCCTTAACGTACAAAGAGAGTTCGAAACCTTTGTAATTGACTATTTTTGCTCAGAATATGAGAAAGGGAGAACACCTCACCCGTGTATTGCCTGTAACGACAAAATTAAATTTAGTTTTTTGATGAACAGAGCCATTTCACTGCAAGCCAAATACATAGCTACGGGACATTACGCCAGGATAGAAGAGACATCCAACGGGTTTACTTTAAAGAAAGGTCTAGATCCTACTAAGGACCAATCCTATGTGTTATTTGGGATGGATCAACAGGAATTACAGCATACCATGTTGCCTATCGGCAATTTCTCTAAAGATAGCATAAGGAAAATGGCACAAGACGCCGGTTTCTCAAATGCTCTTAAACCAGACAGCCAAGACATTTGTTTCATACCCTTCGGCGACTATAAACAATTCTTAAAAGACCGTCTCGGTACTAAATCAACAGGGGAAATAGTAAATACGGAAGGGGAAGTACTGGGGAATCACGAAGGTATAGAATATTTCACGATTGGTCAACGGCGCGGATTAGGGCTTGCAACCGGTGACCCGTTATATGTTTTGGAACTGGATCACCAATCTCAGCGGGTGATAGTCGGGCCAGAGTCTAGCTTGTACCAAAAAGAGACAATGATATCCAAGGTCAATTACGTATCGGGAATACCTCCGACAGAGCCTATCAACGTGCAGGTCAAGATAAGATACAAGGCCAAGGAATCGCCTGCCACATTGACACCTACTTCTAATGGCGCCTCGATAACTTTTAATGAAGCACAAAGAGCTTTAACCCCCGGGCAAGCTGCTGTGTTTTATAAAGATGATTTAGTAGTTGGAGGGGGAATAATTGAGCCGATTCATAAGGGACACTATGAGATCCAGTCTTTGGTTACAACATGCCCGGACTGAAACTAGAGAGGGAACTATACCACAGCGGTAGCCAGATCATTGCCGGTATAGATGAAGCAGGAAGAGGACCACTTGCCGGACCTGTAGTAGCAGCTGCAGTAATCCTTCCTAGAAAACTATGCGAGACTGCCCCGTGGTTAAACCAAATAGATGACAGCAAAAAATTAAGCCAAAAGCGTAGGGAATCTGCTTATGAGCTAATATTTAACAATGCAATTTCAGTAGCTATCTGCGAGGAAACACCGGAAGCTATAGATAAATTAGGGATTGGCAACGCGACCGTCAAAGCAATGTTCCAAGCCATCCAAAATTTGGATACCACTCCAGAATACTTGCTATTCGATTTTGTTCCAATAAAATCCTCTCCTCTACCATTTAGAACCGTTGTAAAAGGGGACAGCATCAGCTACTCAATAGCAGCTGCTTCTATTATTGCTAAGGTAACCCGAGACCGCTACATGACATGGGCTGATAAAGAGTATCCTGGTTATGGATTCGCCCAAAACAAAGGCTACCCAACCAAGGACCATATCTCTAAACTTAAAGAATTGGGGCCATGTGGGATACACCGAAGATCGTTCGCACCAGTACAATCTGTTTTAACATTTGACTCCCTGTGAACATTAGTCGCGGAGTTTGTTTATTAAGCCGTCTAATCATATGATTTACATAGTCCGACAAGTCACTATAAATAACACGAACAATATACCTATTGCTGCAGCAACAGTTAAACACGACCACCTAATCAAAATAGCCCCTCCCTCAATCAGCACCATCAGCTGATTCGTTATGATAATGTCCTCACAAATCAGGAGTTATAATTAAATCCTAGAACTTTAGGATTTTAAATTAATTTAGTGTCATAAACAAAGGAATATTCAAATGGCCACTATTAGTAACAAAATAGAGATAATAAATCGTATGGTAAAAAGACTCGAAACATACTTGGAGGCTCTCCCGGAAAACAAATGGTCAGTTCCAAGTAAATGTGACCTTTGGGAAGTAAGAGACGTAGTATCCCATTTAGGTGGAGCCGCCAAAAGACAGGCCGACAGTATGATAAAAGGACGCGAAGGCACAGCTGAACCGCCAACAAATTTTGCAAGCCCAGAAGCATCCGCCATGTCATCTGGCAACGCAGAAAGAGATATCGAACAACGAAAGCTTCTCGGAAGTAATTTATTTAACGCCTATATAGTTAACCATGCTGAACTATACGAACTTCTCAAGTCATTTGCCAACGATGAATGGGAAACTCCCTGCTGGCATGCAAGGAGAGGGGCCATTCCCGCCAGTGATTACGTCGATCTTCGTCTCCAAGAGTTAGTAATCCATGACTGGGATATAAGGGCATCTATAGATTCAAGTGTTAGTCTAGATGAAGAGGGATCTGAGGCCTTATTGTCAGTCGCCCAAACTTGGTTATCAATGACATTTCGTCCAGGCCAGGAAGTACATCAAAATATCAGCTTCAGATTTCTCGTTGATGGGCACCCAGACTATTCCCACGATGTCATATCCAACGGCTCAACTTTTAGTATCACCGAAGTATCTTCTAAAGATCCTAACGTGACTATCAACTGTGATAAAGATTCTTACCTTTTGTTAGTTTATGGAAGAATCCTAGCATCCGACAAAGGAACAGGATTACTGATACATGTCCAAGGCGACGAGAGCCTTCTAATATTGTTTGAAGAATGGTTTAAAGGTCTATAACGCATAACTCCCAAAACAACCTGATCACAGAACCATTAAGGGCTTTACTCGTTAAAAGAAATACATGCAACTTTAAGAGGGATATACAACTATGCCTAACAAACCAAAGGACGTGATTATAGTCGGAGCAGGAATCGTGGGTTGTCTGACAGGATACCTACTTGCTAAAGAAGGCGTTCAGGTAACTATCATAGAAAAAGATTCCGTTGCAAGCCATGCATCAGGATTTGCATTTGGAGAAATGGGCGCTCTAGAAGGAACAGGTATCCCTGACCCGCTATTAGATTTCAGCTTATGGAGCAACCGAAAACATAAACCGTTATATGAAGAATTAAACGAGATCTCGGGTATAGATAGCCATTTTCGCATCGGAGATCGCCTGACACTTTCTTTTGACGACAGCTCTGCTGAACATGCCAAAAGGAATCTTGAATGGCAGAGCCCAATCCCTGATTTTGATACCTACTGGGTAGATTCCAAACAAGCAAGAGATATCGAGCCTCGTGTTAATCCAGAAGCGTTGGGAGGTGTCCTAGTTAAAGGAGCTGGCTCTACGGAACCTTATAGATACACCTTAGCTGCAGCCCAAGCAGGGGAAAAGATGGGAGTGACTATGATATTAAGAAATGTGACCGGCCTTATATCTAGTCATGGTGTGTGCACTGGAGTTAAGTTCGACGGGGGCGAACTTAACTCAGAATCTGTAGTACTCGCCATGGGGCCATGGGCCAACGTAGCTTCAGAGTGGTGTAAGTTTGAAATCCCAATATCACCACTGAAAGGACAGATTTTGCGCCTCAATCTTCCCGGGGATCCGCTAAAATGTTCCATTCACTATGGTGGGAGTTATGTAGGTTCTAAGCCCGATGGGCTTGTCTGGGCCGGTACCACTGAAGAGGAAGCGGGATTTGATGAACATATAACACCAGAGGGACGGAACAAGGTCATGGAAGATCTATTACAGATGGCACCATCCCTCAACGTCTCCGAATTAGTTCATCAAACTGCCTGCTTAAGACCTGTATCATCCGACGGGTTGCCAGTTATAGGGAAAGTGCCCGGATGGGATAACCTTTATCTAGGAACAGGTGCCGGACGTAAAGGTATACTTTGGAGCACTGGCATGAGCTATGGACTGAAAGATATTATTTTAGGTAATCCGGCAGAAGTACCGGGATTGGCTTTTCTTGACCCCATCCGATTCGTAACAGCGTAGACTCTATTCAAACTGTTCTATATCAAATATCTAACGGGATCAAACACTAGTTGTAATTAGACTTGTATTTTATTTGCGACCAGTAACCCATCTTGCCTCGTAACTTTCATCGCAAATGAATGTTTGTTGAACTGTAACGCCAACTCCACATCCTCCGGATGATATTGTGGTTGGCTAGCCTGAAAGAATTTTTGGGTAGCCCCGCCTTTAAGAATTAATGACCTTACTGCTTCTTGATCAGGCTTTCTACCCTCCAACAGATTTCTCAAATACAAACCACAGTGCTCATCTTCGTCTGCTCTCACCACTCCCTGATCTCCCATTGCTATAATTGATACTACCTCAGGAGTATCTTTCAATATGGTATCAACCGTCGACTGTGCCACTGCAAATGAACCCAGATAAATTGTATCCGCTTTCTCCGAAGCGGCTACCCCCACTGTTCCCGCTCTGGTCGACTGAACGATTGATTTACCTGTAAAATCAACCTCAGCTATCTCAAATGGAGAATTACCATAGTCAAATCCTTCCGGGCGGGTCCCATCGACTTCCCCCATCAATACGTCACCAATTCCTCTTTGTCGAAGTTCAAGCGCTTCTTCGACTTCGGCAACCAACGTGATGTCTTTAGCGCCATTTTCAAATGCTATCGCAGCTGTAGTGAATGCCCTGAACACATCAATAACTATAACAATACCCAAGGCCTCTTGAGCGTCTCGAACCAGGCTACCTAATTTTATTTCCATGCCCATCCTACAAGTTTAGGGCATTCTTTTAGGAACGCCCGTCTACAATACCTTAAAGATTAATTTATTTGAAGTTATCCTTTTTTAACCAGTTTCTGGAGAGACCGAATCTCTCTAGGCGGCGTTAATCCACTCCCAGTATGGGTCCATGAGACCTCTCCAACATATATATTACCGTCAGGATCAATACAAATTCCGTGCGGAGCAATGAAACGACCCGGCTCTTCTCCTTCCGGCTCATTCCCGAGTCTGGCCTTTAAAACACCATCTGTACCATAAATACTGACCCGAGGGCCCACCCCGAGTGCTTGAGAATTAGGGCCTATCGCCACACCTAATTCTCCTACATATACCAATTCGTTTTGAGAATCGATGTAGAGGCCGCAGGGTCGAGCCATATTCAACCACTGAGTCTCGTATTTCCCTTCAGAACTAAATACCTGCACTCGATGGTTTTCCCTGTCGGCAACATATACCCAACCGTCTTTATCAGTGCAAATATTATGAACGATGTTAAATTGTCCTGGATCAGTCCCAGATTCCCCCCACGAAAACAATAACTTTCCGTCCGGTGAATATTTGTGAACAGAAGCATTACCATATCCATCAGAAACATAAAAGTCCCCATTCTGGGGATCAATCGCTAAGTGGGTACAGCGATGAAATGGATTACCACTCATGAACGGAGCCGGTTGCCCACTGATCCCCAAGGTCATTAGCACCTTCCCATCCAGTGTACAGTGTCGTACCGTATGGTCCCCATCGTCGGTACAAAATATAGTATCATCCGGTCCCATTGTTATACCGTGGGCCCGAGGAAACACCCCCTCTCCCCATGACCTCAAAAAATTTCCATCCTTGTCGAACACTATCATAGGGTGATCTCCCCTGTTGAAAGCATACACGTTACCCTTAGCATCTGCTCCAACGGCTGCCACTTCTTTGAAACCCCATCCATCTGGCAAAGTGCCCCATCCTTCAGCTACTTCATAAATGAATTGCCCTGATCCCAGTTCTACCATCTCATATTCTCCTTAACCTTTTCGAGAATTTTAGCACAAACACACCTCACCTAAAGGATAAAAATTTCCGATCTTTCGATTTGCTACGGCCAACCGAAATTGTTAATATCATTAACGCATAACAAATAACGAGGTAGTCCTTATGACCCAGGAAAACCAAAGAGATTTTGTTAAATACTCTTTCTACAAAGTTGACCCCTCATGGAGGCGACTCTCTTCCAAGGAACGTGAAGAACATAAATCCGAATTTTCATCAGTAATCGCCGAATTTAATGACCGAATGTCAATTTCAAGCTATAGCTTAGTCGGAACTCGAGGTGACGCCGATTTACTCCTGTGGAAAGTAAGCCAAGAATTAGAATCTGTTAACGAATTGTGCAGCCAATTAAACCGTACCCAATTAGGAAGTTATCTCTCAACCCCACATTCCTATTTAGCTATGACTCGACGTTCCCCATATATAGACAACCACCAACATGAAGGGCAAGAAGGAACTAGCATGCGTATAGTGGGACGAAAATACCTCTTCATATACCCCTTCATAAAGACCCATGATTGGTACCAGCTTCCTAAATCCGAGCGACAAGCATTAATGGAAGAACACTTCGTAATCGGTCATAAATATCCTCAAGTAAAGATCAGCACATCCTATTCTTTTGGCTTAGACGATCAAGAATTTGTTTTAGGGTTCGAAACGGACGATCCTAGTGGCTTTTTGGACCTAGTGATGGATCTACGAGAATCCAAAGCAAGACCATATACCTTGTTAGATACACCAATTTTTACTTGCCTAAACAAACCCATACAAGCCTGTTTAAATGATTTAGGCTAGGATCTATTACATAAATAAATCACGGTACGTCTGTATAGGAAAAGAAAAGGGAGGGTTAATAAAACTCTCCCTTTTCTTATCCTATTGTTACTTGAATCCCTTAACTACCCACCTTCTTGAAGTTTCATATAGTTCATAGCACCACCAGCTTTGAACCATTCTATTTGAGGCTGATTTAGGGAATGCCTGAGATTTACCGTATCCTCGGTTCCATCAGCATGCTTCAAAACACACTGCACGGGTTGACCGGGAGTTAGTCTGTCTAAACCAACAATACTAATTCGATCATCAACTTTTATACGATCATAATCATCGGTGTCTTCAAACGTAAAGGGTAGAACCCCTTGCTTTTTAAGATTAGTTTCTGCCAACCGTGCGAAACTACGAGTAATAATAGCCGCGGCACCTAACATCCTAGGAGACATGGCAGCGTGTTCTCTACTACTTCCTTCACCATAATTGTGATCACCGATGGCTACCCAACGCAGTCCTTGAGCTTTATACTCGCGGGCTATCTGGGGAATAGGTTGGACCTGTTCTCCTGACAATTGGTTTTGCCCCGTACCTATATCTTCAGTAAAAGCATTAACAGCCCCCAAAAACATGTTATCGCTCAAGTTATCTAGATGACCACGGAACCTTAACCACTGACCAGCAGGCGATACATGGTCAGTCGTACATTTACCCTGAGCTTTCACTAACACTGGTATGTCTTGGAAATCTTCACCATTCCAAGCCTCCCACGGATCAAGCACTTGCAATCGATTACTGGTCGGATCTACTACGACTTCTACATTACTCCCATCATCTGGGGGCGCAGCGTACATTGATAGACCAGGATCAAATCCAGTTGGTGGGACTTCAGGTGCCGCTCCAGGAGCATCTAATTTGAACTCCTTGCCGTCGCTACCCACCAATGAATCTGTAAGAGGATTGAATGCGAGGCTACCGCTGATGCCCATCGCAACAGCTATTTCTGGACTCGTAATAAAATTCATCGTATCTGGGTTAGCATCATTTCTAGCCGGAAAGTTTCGGTTGTATGAGGTAACTATAGCATTCTTATCACCTCTCTTAACTTCGGGCCGATTCCATTGACCTATACATGGACCACAAGCATTAGCTAGAACAGTACCACCAATGTTTTCTAAAGTCTGCTGCAATCAGTCCCTTTCAATGGTAGCTCTAACTTGTTCGGATCCGGGAGTCACCATGAAAGAAGACTTGGCTGTGATACCGTGATCGGAAGCCTGTCGTGCTACATCCGCACATCGGCTCATATCTTCGTACGAAGAGTTAGTACAACTCCCTACTAAAGCTGCAGCGATAGTTTCAGGGAAATCGTTTTCCTTAATTTCTTTTGCCATATCCGATATAGGACGAGCCCTATCTGGAGAGTGAGGCCCAGTAATATGTGGTTCTAATTTAGATAAATCAATTTCAACTACTCGATCATAATACTGAGATGGATCCTGTTCCACTTCAGGATCTGCTGTAACCAAATGCCTATATTTCTCAGCCAACTCGGCTAAAGCGCCTCGGTTGGTTGCCTTCAGGTAAGTTGCCATACGCGCATCATATGGGAACATGTCCCCAGTAGCACCTAGTTCGGCACCCATATTACAGATAGTCCCTTTACCAGTAGCACTAATAGAACTTGCCCCTGGGCCAAAATATTCGATTATCGCATTCGTCCCACCGGAAACAGTTAATAGACCTGCCAAATATATAATTACATCCTTAGGAGCAGTCCAACCACTCATTTCTCCAGTTAGATGGACGCCTATCAAGGTGGGATATTTAACCTCCCAAGCCAGACCTGCCATGACATCAGCAGCGTCCGCACCACCCACTCCTATAGCAAGCGATCCTAGCCCACCGCCATTAACAGTGTGAGAATCTGTCCCAATAATTAGTGCACCAGGAAAGGCATAATTCTCCAAAACTACCTGATGAATTATACCGGAGCCAGGTTTCCAAAAACCCATCCCATATTTGCGAGACGCTGATTCTAAAAATTGGTAGACCTCGTTACTTTCGTTCAATGCATCTTGCAAATCTGAAGAAGCACCAACCCTCGCTTGAACCAGATGATCACAATGAACTGTCGTAGGCACGGCCACTTGATCACGACCTGATTGCATAAATTGAAGAATTGACATCTGCCCAGTAACATCTTGGTGTGCCACTCGATCTGGGTTTAATAAGATGTAACTATCCCCTGCCACAATTTCTGATTCTTTGGGATCATCTAAGTGGGATAGGAGTACCTTTTCGGCTAAGGTCATAGGTCGATTAAGTCTGGACCTTACCACCTTCAATTTTTCATCCATCTTCTTATAGGCTTGTTCGACGAATTCCGGACTTGATTCTATATTGGCCATATAACGGACCTCCTTGAACTATCTAGATCGATAATCAATTACAACCAGTGTTATGGAACGCCACAAATAAGAGTGATTTGGTCAGAGTCCATAATAGAACAAACCTTTAAAGGTTCGGACCTTTAAAGGTTCGCCTTATGCCGTTTAAATTTAAAAGGTTATTTCCTTCTCAAATCCGACGGGTCTACGTTTTTAAAGTAGTCGTAATTTTTTGCGGTGTAATCTGTGTACATAGAAGGGACTGCATCTTCCGCGAAGATAGCAGTTACGGGACATACGGGCTCACAAGCTGCGCAGTCAATACACTCGTCCGGGTTAATAAAGAACATTTCGTCTGCATCGCGAGTATATATACAGTCCACTGGACAGACATCAACACATGCCCCGTCTTTTACTCCAACGCAGGGCTCGGTGATTATATAGGTCATGCTTTGCCGCCTCCGAGAGTTCAAAAATGTGGATACGTAATTTAATCGTACCTTGGAGATTATACCATTATTAACGATATTCGGACACCAATCAGTCCATAGTGGTCACATACAGATCACAAGCTAAAGCGCCTGAAATCCAATTGAGTCCGCGAATGCCGCTGACGTTCCAAAAACTTCTCCCAAAACGCTAACGGGGTCATTAAATGACTAAGCCTGAAGTTCTCTTTTTCATAGAAAGGTTAACGAATGTTTCAGTCCTTTGAACTCCTTCGAGTTTACCAACTTTAGTTCTCAAGAAATCCCCTAAACTTTCAGCCGATTCCAGCCCTGCCCAAACAAACACATCATAGGTCCCCGTTGTAACTGCAACATAATGTGATTCTTCCATATTGGCGATAGCTTCAGCAACAGCATCAGACCTTCCTGGGCCTGTCTGCAATCCAATCAAAGCCGTCGTACCATAGCCGAGCTTTTCCAAATTAGGAACAGCTATAACGTTCACGACATCATCTTGAACTAGCCTTCGCAACCTCCTACGAACCGTACCTTCACTTACCCCCACCTCTCGGGCGATTTTCGCATTAGACGCCCTTCCATCTAACTGCAAAAGAGCTATTATTTTGCGATCTAATTCATCCATTCGTTTAATTCTCCGACAATTTGCTTGATTTACATACAAAAATAATAGAACAATGACTAATGCGTGTCAATACTGAGGCAATTTTGGTGCTTTGGCGTCTTATGCAATATGATAGGCGTTTTCCGTAATGCCAGGCTAGATTACGAACCCTTACTAACAATTCCGGTTAGTTAATAGCGATTTCCATTGTGATACAACTTTAGAGAAACATCTGTGATAGCGGAACGAAGATATAACAGCTCACGCCTTATTGTGACTAACAACTCGATCTGATATATTGATTTGTCGTAGGAGGGATCGCATAGTGGTCTAGTGCGGGCGCCTGCTAAGCGCTTATCCTGAGAAATTGGGATCGTGGGTTCGAATCCCACTCCCTCCGCCAAACTAATTAGCGATTAAAAAGTAATGGACAGTTATTACATCTGGACAATCGGTTGCCAAATGAACGTGGCTGACTCTGAAAGGCTAGGATCAGCATTAGAGCAATTGGGACTAAACTCAGTCTCACACCCTGACGCGGCCGATGTAATCGTACTTAACTCATGCGTGGTTAGACAAAGTGCCGAAGACAAAGTCGTAGGCAATTTGACATCAATGAAGCCGCTAAAAACCAGGAAGCCCGAACGTATCTTGGCGTTAATGGGATGCAAAGTTGGGGATCAAACATCTGAATTAGCCAAGCAATTTCCGTATGTTGATGTCTTTATGAAACCTCAACAATACGCCCCACTGCTAGATTTAATAGGAAATATCAAAGACGTCGACTGGGAAGGCTGTATAGGGTCACTTGCCCCGTATGAACCGGATGTTACCTGTCATGTGCCTATCATTCATGGCTGTGACTTGATGTGCTCGTTTTGCATAATCCCTTACAGGAGAGGTAGACAGGTTAGCCGGCCGATTTCGGAAATAGTGCGCGAAGTAGAATTACTTGTACAGCGAGGAACCAAGGAAGTTACGGTTTTGGGACAAACTGTTGACGCTTATGGATTAGATCTCCAAGATCAACCAGACCTATCTGATTTACTAACTCAATTAAACGAAATAGATGGTCTAAATAGGATACGGTTCCTAACTTCACACCCGTCCTACATGAGCGATAAGATAATCAATGCCGTCGCTGCCCTGCCCAAAGTATGTGAACATATTAATCTGCCTGTGCAAGCGGGCGACGATACGATACTAGAGAAAATGAGACGACCTTATACTCAAAATGACTACAGAGAACTCGTTTATAAAATCCGAGATAATGTCCCCGGAGTATCTATAACTACAGACATAATAGTTGGATTCCCAGGTGAGACCGAAACCCAATACCAAAACACATTGGACTTAATAACCGACCTGAGATTCGATAAAATACATACAGCAGCCTATTCACCTAGACCCGGTACAATTTCTTTTAGAACTATGGAAGATGACGTACCTCAAGAGGAAAAAAACCGTCGACTAAAACATATGGATACCCTTCAAGAAAGGATATTGACCGAGAAAAATAATTCATTAATTGGAGACAGAGTGCAGGTCCTAGTCGAAGGAAGAAAAAAAGGAAAGTTGCACGGAAGAACGCGTACAGATAAACTAGTATACATAGAAGAATCTAATGCTAGCATCGGGTCAATCCAAGATGTATTGATTGCCAAATCCAGTCCCTGGTCATTGCAGGGATCACAACTTGGTAGTACTTTCAAAGCGGAGCTTTAACCACAAGTACGGAGAGGTTTAGAGGCACTATTTATGGCTACCAGGATTCGAAAACCTTATGTACCTATTACAGAAATCGAACACTCTGCTTTCTGTAAGCCGGAAGACGAGTTGCCCGCTAAGTCTCTTGCCGAAGAAATGGCTGTCAATGTTCGTTGGCAAAAGATATCCAGCGAATATTTACACTACTCACCTCAAGAACTAGATAGGCGCATTAACGCTGCTCGCAAAAAACTCGGTACGACCGTCACTATATTAGGTCACCATTACCAACGCGAAGAAATCATCAGATATGCAGATTTTCAGGGTGACTCATTCTTACTGTCTCAACAGGCGGCCGACAGACCAGAATCAGATTTCATAGTATTTTGTGGAGTCCATTTCATGGCTGAAACCGCTCGCGTTCTTTGTGCCCCTCACCAGAAAGTCATACTACCCAACATGACTGCCGGATGTTCAATGGCTGACATGGCTCCTATGGAGGATGTTGAGGATGCTTGGGACGATTTGCAAAATGTCCTTGGCTCCCATGGTGGTATCGTCCCAGTAACATATATGAATTCTATTGCTGGTATCAAATCCCTATGTGGGCGAAACGGTGGTGCCGTCTGCACATCCTCCAATGCAACCGCAGTGTTATCTTGGGCATTTGAAAACTCCGATCGGGTACTGTTCCTACCTGACCAACATTTGGGTAGAAACACCGGCATTAAATTAGGAATTGACCCGAAAGATATGGTGGTTTGGAACCCTTTCAAAAAACTTGGTGGTAATACAGAGGAAGAACTACGTAATGCTAAAATTGTTCTGTGGCAAGGCCATTGCTCAGTACATACAAGATTCACTGTCAAGCAAATAGAATCAGCCCGTAACAGATACCCGGATGTAACCGTATTAGTACACCCTGAATGCCCGAAAGAGACTGTTGAAGCGGCTGACATAAATGGATCCACCGAACTAATCAGGAAAACTATCAATGAAGCTCCATCAGGTTCCAAATGGGCGGTAGGTACTGAAATAAGTCTGGTTAATCGACTGGCCATAAATAATCCTGATAAGACCATCTTTTGTCTGGACCCTGTAAGTTGTCCATGTTCAACTATGTACCGTATTCACCCTGCATATTTGCTATGGGTACTAGAAGGCTTACAGGAAGGTCAAGTAATAAACGAAATCACTGTACCTGACGCCATGCAAAGCGATGCATTAGTGGCACTCGAAAGGATGCTATCGTTAATATAGTAAAACATTGTGGGCAACAACTAACGTTGATTAATTCCAACCTTTTATGTATAGAATCAACTACTAAAGACAAAAGTGATTCAACAAAACAGAAAATCATAATCACTATATGTTATAATTTTGCCCGACTTATAAGCCGAGGTGGTGGAATTGGTAGACACGCGGTCTTGAGGGGGCCGTGGGCGAAAGCTCGTGTGGGTTCAAGTCCCGCCCTCGGCACCAACACCACCTTTAGAACCAGTCAAAGGGCGACGTAGCCAAGTGGACTAAGGCGGAGGTCTGCAAAACCTCTATTCGGCGGTTCGAATCCGCCCGTCGCCTCCAAACAGTAAATAGTCGTTAATCATGCTAGGGATAAACTTTAATAACCTGATCAGTAATGCCGAGGTGGCGGAATGGTAGACGCGGCGGACTTAAAATCCGCTACCAGAAATGGTGTGTGGGTTCGACTCCCTCCCTCGGCACCATTGAGATAGATATAAAAAATCCCCCGATGCACAGTCGTGGGATTTTCTTTTAAAGGCCATGTAGTTTTCTTGTGGTTGTTATTTTTTTAAGAGATTATTTTGCGGTTAAAAACGGCACGTGGGCAAAGTCTCCCAGCCGACTCCCACCCTTCCAAGTTACACAGGCGTATCACACAAAATATTATTAAACAGGATTTGAAACTCGGAAGTGTCATCACTAAACTGACAAAGTCATTTTGGCAAGTCAAGCATTTCAAAGGACAAATACCGATAAGAATTATCTTCTTTGGCCCGTGAACCGCGAGTTAGGACTATACTTACATTCTTATGGTCTTAATGACGACACTAGTACTAGTTCTCGTAGTTCTCGGACTCATACTATTTTGCCTATATTGCGCATATCGCAATAATTACTAAGCATCAAATCCACTTATCCCCGATCCAGTTGTCGATAACTTTAGCAAAAGTCCGGTACTATTCAGAACTACCTAAGCTAGTAAAATCAATTTGTTAATAAATATAGCTTCTTTGAAGGTCGAACTGTGAATCTGCAACCAACAGCCAATATAGTTTTGATAGCACCAGAAATACCCCAGAATACAGGAAACGTGATTCGTCTGTCTGCTAACGTAGGAGCCCAGCTGCATTTAGTAAAGCCATTAGGATTTGAGTTGGAAAACCCTGGGTTACGTAGAGCTTCACTGGATTACAGTGACCTAACAGATATTCTGGTACACGAGTCGATAGACGAATTTTTGGAAACAATATCAATCAACCGAGTCTACGCGGCAACAACATCCGGAACTGTTCCATATACTGCACCCCAATATAAACTTGGCGACACCATTGTTTTTGGTTCAGAAAGTGTAGGATTACCCGATAGTTTGGTCAACACATTGAAATCAGAGAACCGTGTGCACATCCCCATGATGCCTGCAAATCGTAGTCTGAACCTCTCTAACGCCGCAGCAATTGTTGTATACGAGATGTGGAGACAAAGTTATTTTCATGGATCATCTGACTCTCAAAATAGGAACCCATATTATTTTTCATAAGAAAATCCTACAACTGTATAAATAAAGAGAGTCAGGGGAATAATAACCAGCAGCAGCAATAAGCCCGATGGACAGTTTGTCTGCTCCTTTTCTCAATAATAAAATCAAAGGAGGGTAAGCAACCTATAAGATAGCGTACCCTCCTTCTGTACCTAACTAAACCCACATGATCCTATTGTCAGCGTAGCGTCAGTGCGCTGCGCCAGCTGGCTGATGAGAAAGTAGGAATTCACGAGCCTGATTTATCGTTTGTTCTTTAATGGCTGGATCTTCCTTCCAAGGATATACAGTTACTTCAGCCTTTGGTGCTAGCTCCGCCAAATCCATAGCTGCTTCATACGAATGCGATGGTGTATCATCCGGCATTACCAACATAGGGGTCTGGCATGATCGCGCAAAATCACGTGACACACAATAGGCGAAATCTGGCTGGATCCGATACAAATTATGTAGATATGAGTCACAAGTTTCCATCGTCAGATCAGGGCGGTTTCCACATAACTCAGGAGCCCATATATCATGGCCGGAGTTGTACATAGAATCTGGAGTCTTTGAAGCGTGCCCAACCGGTTGACAGAGTACTGCGGCAACCACTCGATCTGGCGCTCTTTCCATCAATTTAAGTGCAAACGGCCCACCGATACAAAACCCTATAAACCCGAACTTATGTATGCCCAAATGGGACATTAAGCCAAGTTGATCATCAGCGAATGCTCCCCAGGGGTCCTCTACTTGGACTGGACCAGTCGACTGCCCACCGTTCGCGTTCCGCTGGTCCATAGTGATACAACGAAAGTCGTTTTTGAACTCCTCCATAACGTTGAATACCTGGTTAGGCCAACCGCCCATCACAGAATTCAATCCCCCTCCAGGAGTAGCGAGAAGGGGGAAACCAGAACCGGCCTCTTCATAGTGGATACGAACATCACCATTATCATAAAACGGCATGATAGTTTCTCCTTACGATAGATATTCTATTACCATTAACTAGGGCATTATACCGGCAGGAAACGTGTTTCAGTCAATCCTTGTGAACGTATTCAACAATCCTACGCCAATTTTCAAAGATCTAAGTGGCTATAAGCACGTGAACTCAATAGTGTTGCCGATGAATTGGGCGTGTCTGAAACATGAGATTTCCCGAATCATTAGCTAGGTAGGGATTATAGAAAATGTATGTCCCTCTCGATATATGGGCAGTAGTTTAGATAATTACGAACAAGTATGGCCAAATTTTTACCGAATGAGGTATGCTAATACAAGCGAAAGGTTCATGTAAGAATGCCATAAAATCACTTGGGAGACGTTATGTACATTGTCAATGTTCCGATTCAAATCAAAGAAGGATTTAAAGACCAATTCATTACGGGCATAAAAGAAAACGCCAGTCATGCCCAAAATGATGAACCCGGATGCCTAAGGTTTAACGTTATACAGGACGTTAACGATACAAACCGAATTTGGGTATACGAGGTTTATAAAGACGAAGCTGCCTTCAAAGCACACCAAGAATCTCCTCATTATCTAAAGTTTCGAGCTATGAGCGACGGATGGAGAGGTGATAGTGGAATACAAGGTGCAGGCAGAGGTTGCTCTAATATCTGGCCACCGGACAGCGAATGGTCATAATCAGACCTCTAACTCTATGTTGTAGGGTTTCTTCGAAAAAGCTTTGGACTTGGACGTTATAGAAGGTCTACAGGTTTAGCGAATGCTCCTCATAGTCCCGGACTTTGTTATAAATTTGGAGGCGATGCCTATACGACTCTAGGATTATAATCCGATCATCAACATCAACGTTCACTGCAACTGGCCGCCGAAAACGCCATTCTGGCTCTAGATTGGCACGGCGTCTGGCTTTAACAATATCAGGATTAGCATCTATATAAGTTTGAGCCCAATTTGACGGCTCTTGAGCATCTCCAAGCAGGGCAGTAATGTAAGCCCCATTTGAATCATATATTTGCACGCGATGATTTCCCCAATCAGTCACATATACATCTCCGTCGGAATCCACTGCCACACCTGACGGACCCTTAAGATCACCAATTCCGGTTTCTGAACATTCGAATGTAACCAAACATTCTCCGTCGGAAGAAAATTTCTGCACTCGGTTGTTACCCCAATCCGCAATGTAAATATTATCTTCACGGTCTATGCAAATACCCCAAGGCATTTGAAATTCTCCAATGCAACTCCCTTGAGCACCAAACTTAGATTTAAACTCTCCAATTTGATTGAAGCTTTGGACACGATGATTCAGGCTATCCACTACCCAAAGAATGCCCTGTGAATCGAAAGCAATACCTGATGGACCATTGAATTCTCCATCTTCAGTGCCAGGCCTACCCCAGTGATAACGATAGGCCCCTTCTCCATCAAATATGGTTATTCGGTTTACGTGTTCATCCGAAACAAATACTCTTCCGGAATTATCCAACTCGATCGATCTCGGCCAGACAAACCGGCCATCTTCAGCCCCAACCGACCCGAATTGCCCTTGAAATTGTTGATCAAAATCAAGTTTGCTAATCCGCTGACCCAACTGTTCCACGCCCCTACTCAGGACATAAATCCGACCATTACGCCCAAGCACGAAATCTTGAGGAGCCCAAAATCCCTGTCCAGATTGGCTATACATACCAATACAGTAGCTATAGTCATATACCCGGCCAGAGGCAACGGTCGTCAGCATGTATCTTCTCCTAGATAACCTTTAACCTTGGACTGAACTATACAAAAGCCATTTGTTCGAAGGTCCCTCCGACAATAGGGACAGGATCTATCCGCAACCATCGCTCAATTAAGCTAGAATACAAACCTCTAAAATCGTAGTTGGGTTCCAGATCTCCCTGAGTAAGATCTTCAGACCTCAACGACGGATAAGAACCGTACATTCCCCCATTTACTTGGTCTCCAATAACAAAGGCTACACCGGCAGCACCATGATCCGTCCCAGTTCCGTTATCGCGGACACGTCGGCCAAATTCACTAAAAATCATTATCACAACCTCATCCGATGCGTCGTGTTCTTCCAAATCAGCAAAGAAATCATTAACAGCCGTTGAAAGTTCCATCCAAAGTTTAGCGTGAGATCCCATCTGGTCATAATGTGTATCAAATGATCCATGAGCTGTATAAAAAACCTGAGTCCCCAGACCTGCCAAGTGCACCTGCGCTACGTCTCTCAATCGTCTAGAAATATTATTATTAGCATATTCAACACTAGAAGAATAACTCTGGGGAGCCACACGAATGATGTCTGCCCCTTTAAGGGCATCCTGACCAGCCTGAGCCAAATATTCCATAGTTGGGCCGGTACCGATCGTAGGGCTGTACATCCGAGAAAAGCTGTTCAACATCTGAAATCTATCTTCCTCAGATGTAATGCCTGGATTTGAGGAAAGCACTCCATACGTAGGCAAGTGATTTACGGAAGTAACTGGCACTCCTCGCTTAGTCATAGCCCTGGGAAGGCCTTGGCCTAAACTCACACCCTTTAAAACATTCTCGCCACGCGGATCCAAATCTTGGATGACCTGCCCCAACCATCCGTTTACACCTATAGAATCAGGTTCGCAGGTATGCCAAATATCCATCGCCCTAAAATGTGACCTAGGCGAATTCTCAAATCCGATTCCATGAATAATCGCCATATTCCCTTTTTCGTAGATGTCTCTTAGTGGCTCAATATCAGACCTAAATGCTAAATTATCGTCTATTAGCAGTAATTCGTCTTGTGATATATGCACTTTTGGTCGATTATCCCAATACAGGGGGTCGTTATATGGAACTATAGTATTCAGATAATCGTTGGCCCCGGTTAATTCTATTATCACGAGTACCGGATCTTTATACGTCGATACCATATTCGTGTACCTCTACATGGTAGGCTCAATACAAAATTAAGCGAATTGATAATCTCTAGAAGCAGCAATCAAAGTCAATATCTTACTCACTTTCTGTATAGAATTTCTAAGGGCTCCATCAGTACTACAATCTAGACTTCCACCCTGCTCTGCAAGAACCATCAATTCAGAATAGGTGCTCTCACTCACCTCCAAAGGCCCCATAATATCAAGGCAAGCGTTCACAGTCGCTTCTGGTAAAAGGTTTCCTTGAACTAAAATTTGTTTAATGATCGATTGGACCCCTGAGATTGAGGTATCTCCTAATATTCTGGCTGCAAAATTTACGCGCCGCATTAAAACTCCAGGATCAATCCATTCAGCTCCAGTGTGCCAGCCTTCAACGCTTGGTGGATTAAGAAGTTCTTGCCCCTGCCAATTACACTCCAACGCCAAATTATTAAATCCAGGTGTAAAACCGTTATAATTGCCAACAAGTCTAACTGTACCTACTATCAACTCTGCAGGACTTTTAACGCGAGCGAATCTGGAATTCTTGAAGAAATCAGAGTTGAATAACACTCGCAACATATACCTGATATCACCACCAGATTTATTATAAGCATTCACTAGAATATCAATTGCCCCACAGTCCATCGGAGGAGTTACATTCCAAGTAGAAACGTGGGGTTCATCAGCGACGAAAAATCTGTAAAGGTGCCGAGCTAGGAATTGAGCTGTTGCCGGCTCATTGACGATAATATCAACAATTTCCGCACCGTCGAAATTACCAGTATGACCTAAGAACGTCTTATTACCATAGTCATGGTCTTCGGGTTTGTACTCGAATTGCCAGTAAAATCTCCCTAGAGGATTCCTGGGGATCTTTGGTGCCACCGTCCAGCCAGTAAAAGCCCGGGCCACGCTCCGCAAGTCGTCCTCTGAGTAATTCCCTACTCCAAGAGAAAACAGTTCCAACAACTCTCGGCCCCAGTTTTCATTTATAGCGCCTTTATGGTTTCCATGATTATCCAGCCAAAAGATCATCGCGGGCGATTTAGCAAGCTCAATCAAAATATCCCTGTATGTGGATAATCCGTAGTTTCGAAACATCGCAATTTGACGGGTCAATTCTGGTGGGTTATCGACCTTAGAGTTGCTAGTGGCAAACAATTGATGCCAGAAGAGCGCAATCTTTTCTTCTAACGGTCTCTTGGTGTTTATCATCCGGTATACCCAATCGGCCTGATTAATCGGCGGAGCTGCAGCCCCCTCGTAACCGGGAAACATCCGATACAACAGTTCTTCATCTATCTCAGGTTGCCCCTCTGGATGAAGAAGTTCCTCTACCACGGCTTCGTATCCTCGGGCAACGTATTCGTCTAGCTCTTGTCTGGGCACTCCGAATCCGGCGCGCCTCATGAGATGGGCCATCAATGCTACATCTTCACGTTTGGACATTTCGAACACCACCAATCGGATTCTAAGGAAATTGGTACTAGATGCATTTTAGGATCGGTATAAAATAGTGTCAATCAGGTGAGACCACCATGAAGTCGATTTTTAAGGTAAGCAATACAGATAACAATTGTAATATATTGAGAAACTACTACCAAATTGAGGTTAATAAACCCAATGTAAACCTTCGCAAATCACAAAACGACTTGCCTTTATCGGGTTATATTTTCAACCTATGCTAGGCTCAACAATCATATCACTCGAGAAAATACATTCGTTACTACCACTTATTCGGGGGGAAACAACAAGTTACCGATAGTCCCGTAAGCCACATCGTTCGCCTGACCCATCACCAAGCCGGCGCGCGCGTCCCTAAAATATCTCTCAAACGGTAATCGGCCCGCGAACGCTGTTCCCCCAAACATCGTCATTAAATCTGATGTAACCCTTACTCCGACCTCTGAGCAAAGAACTTTAGCCTGTAAAAGAGGCAGAATCGATGTTGTTCTCTCTGAATCCACCATGGAGGCAGCGATATGTAATAATCCTCGTGCCGCCTCTATTTGGGCGCTCATTTCTGCCATTCGTCTCAAATTTATTGGATTATCCAGCCTACGGCCTCCACTAGGAAAGCGCTTATTACCTTCAGTACATGCTATCTCGAAGGCTCCCGAAGCAATTCCCAGGTATGCTGCCCCGTATGTTAGGATTAGACACGGGCTCATATACTTGGTCATTACAGGAACGCTTTTGTCTTCCAGTTCTATCCCGACAAGATTTTCTTCGGGGACAACTCCATTAAAAATCATCGGAACACTGCTATTGCCTCGCATTCCTAGACCATTCCACTCCCCAACAGTCTCCCATTCAACTTCATCGTTTTTAAATATCACTAGTTCTGGGGGGCCCTCAGTTCTACCACCCTCAACTCTACAAAACATGACGTAATGACTAGCATGGCCCGCAGATGTAACGTATGACTTCCTGACATGGTCAATATGCAGTCCACTCTCAACTCGGGGCAAGGTTGTTACAGTTTGCGGGACCGGTGTCCAGTCATCCCCAGTCTTACCCGCGGGTTCACCCCCAGGAGCGGCCGCAAACACTTCTCCTTTCAATAATGGTTCCACATAGCGTTTAAGTTGATAATCTGTTGGAATTTGGCTAATGGCCTCCACAGCTTCAAGATGCATTTTGTAGCACATCGCCGTTGAAGGGCATTTTTTTGAAATCTCTTCAACAATCAAACATGTAGTAACTAAATCTAACCCAAGTCCTCCATACTTCTCAGGCACTCTCATCGACCATAGACCAGCATCTCTTAACGCGTTAAGAGACTCCTGCGGAAACTCAGCGTTAGCATCGTAGGTGGCAGCTCTTGGTCCAATCTCACGTTCAGCAATTTCAGTTGTCCGATCTTTCCATTTTTGCTGGTCTTTAGTTAAAGGATAATAATTCATAGATCACACCTATCAGTTTTTGTTAAGAATTTACATTCTAGCTTGAAGGTGAATACGGGCACAGGGTCCATGGGCCTCAAACTAGGACTAGTAATGAAAAATCATTCGGGATCGTATCAGCCCGAAGAATGCACGACTAATTCTTGGATCCAGTAAACTATCAGTTCACCAATTCCCTCGTGGATTATATATTGGCACGGAATACTTAGGGAACTATCTATATACATTCATCCTACTGATCTGATTAAACCACAGAAGCGACACCAGCAAATCCAAATAGAAAAGCATAGAACCACTCTACAAACAAGGATAATGGTTTAGAAGATAACCCCAACGGTTAAATCTAGTAGTCTCGATCAGAAAATAGCAAACCAGAATTAACTGTAGTTTTGGAGGTAAGGATAAGTTGCGTACCGTTTAGATAATACGCCTTCCATAAACCAATTAATATTTATTACAGCAACATCTCAGTCGTATAACCAGACATTAACCTATCGTCACATATAACTATCAAATGATGTTGATATTTCGAAACAATCCCATTTTGACTACGCCGTAATATCAGAGTACAAAGAATAGATCTCGATTTATATAAAACCCAACAAGAGTGAATTTTCGTTGAGAAAACTTAATATAATCGTGCCCAATTCTGAAAGATTCATTTACAATTATGAAACATGCTTAGCAACTGTTAAAACAAAAGCCAAACCATCGTGATCCTATATTAGGTGATATTAAAATTTTACGAAACCTTACAATCTGGTTTACCGGCTCAATTGTCACATTAGCTTCAATAATGCTAACCTCAAAGGTTGGCCTATTAATCTTAACTACCTCGCCCAATCCTAGGCATCCGCCAGGAGATTTCACTGGAGAAGCTATTGGTATAACCATAATCTGTTTTTTAATTGGGGCTTTCAGTGTGCTAGTGGGACAATCTATAGGTCTACCAACCACTCAAAGTTTTGTGTCTAAAAATAAGTTTGCGTTGATCGGCGCCAGCATAGGGCTAAGCATTTCTCTTATGATCGGTTTAGGGTTAACCATTGTTCAAAGCACCAGTATCGACGGCCAAGCTATCACATCCACAAGCCTCGCAATTCTTTTCGGATTGACTATTGGATTATTATCATCTGTCTGCGGTTCTGCAATAAGCGCTGTGATGAAAAATATCCTCGTGACCTGACATTGATACAAAAACTTGCCTCTTAAACTGTATAGTTAACAAACAAGAACGTCTCCTGCATACTAAGGTTGTTATAAACGCGGCAATTCAGTAGATTAATATCTGAAGTAGTTAAGTCTGTTGAACATACTAGGTGTTTATCAATCACGAAAAGTGATAAAGACCGCGAGGATTCAGTAATTGGTTCAAAAACACCGACTATACCAAGACCTGTCATATCTCTGGCCATTAATAAGTCCTCCGGGCGACTACGTAGAGGAAGCATCGGTCTGGGCGGAGATTTTACTGAACAAGCTAGGTGACGGCCCCCACCGCATTCTAGACCTCGGTGTCGGAGGAGGTCATCTATTGTCCCATCTAAAATGTGCAAATCAAGCTACGGCTGTTGATATATCCCATGAGATGCTCTCATTATCAAAGAAATTAAACCCCGACGTGATCCACTATCAAGGTGACATGAGAAATATCCGACTCGACCAAATATATGACGCTGTATTGATTCACGACAGCATCTCTTATTTACTTAACGAACAAGAATTATTTGATACATTCCTAACCGCCAAACATCATCTCCGGAAAGATGGTGTGTTATTGTTGGGTCCAGACTGGACCAAAGAGTCCTTTCCAGGAACAACAGTTATGCATTGGATAAAGGAAACTGCCATCGGCGAACTAACATGTATAGAACATCTATATGACCCCGATCCTAACGACACAACTATAGAATCAGTATTTTTTTATCTTTGGAATGAGTCGGGGCATTTACGTATAGAGGAAGACCACCACACTACGGGGTTATTTTCAACATCAACCTGGACACAAACGCTAGAAAATACTGGATTTACAGTAACTGAGGACTTTTTCCCCAGGTATGAGGGGGGATACGGTGGTCATATAATGATCGGGCAACTCTAGTAGTATGTATATATGGTAAATAATTGGTTCAAAAGCCATCCGAGATTACAACTATGTACTTCTGCACCTGTTTTAGCCTGGGCTTTTTATGATTTCGCCAATACAATCTGGTCCCTGAATATTTTAAGTCTGTATTTCCCCCTGTGGATCACTCAGGATATTGGGGCTACTCAATGGACCTTCAGTATAGCCATTTCCAGTTCAATGCTATTAGTCGCGATAGCCAGTCCAGCGCTAGGGTCGATGTCAGACTACACTGGCAATCGTATATCGTTTCTTATTCCAGCGGTCTGTATAACTGTCACTTGCACTATTTTGTTTGGGCTTCCTCATGAATTAGTATTTGTATTGGGACTGTTTGTAATCGCAAATTTCGCTTATCAATCTGGAAACGTTTTTTACGATTCATTACTAACTACCATAAGTCCCTTCGAGAATAGGGGAACAGTTTCAGGACTAGGTGTTGCGTTCGGGTATATTGGCAGTCTAGCAGGGATTATATCGATTGCCCCTATTGCTAGCACCTGGGGAAGGGTATCAAGCTTTGTCCCAACCGGACTGGGATATCTTTTATTCTCACTGCCTTGTTGGTTTCTAATTAAAGAAACTCCTTCAGGAAAATCTTTATCCCTAAAATTACTAAAAGAGGGTTATATTCAGATTTTTCGTACTTTCCGCGAACGTTCGAGACATATCAACTTATTCCATTTTATTATTGCTCGATTCCTATATGTTGACGCTATAAACACCCTGTTAGTGTTTATGGCCATCTATTTAACAGAGGTCATAGGTTTTGACGATTCCAAAGTAAGAGTATTACTGCTTACCTCTACCGCTAGTGCTGTACTCGGATCTTTTGTATATGGAAGACTAACCGACTATATAGGTCCAAAAAATACGTTATTCATAATATTGGCTCAATGGGTAGTAGTTTTTGTAGGATTAGCTGCAACTTCTTCTCAGTCATTCATTTGGGTGATTGGTTTTCTAGCAGGGACCGCGTTGGGCGGAACCTGGACGGCCGATCGAACACTTTTAACCAGATTAGCTCCCCATGATCAGATAGGTGAGTTTTTCGGTTTATACCAACTAGCAGGAAAGTTTGCCGCAGTAATCGGGCCATTGATTTGGGCTTTAACCGTAGAAAGCTTGGTCGATTTGGGTAACACACGCTTCAGAATTGCTATATTAGTCCTGTTGGTTAATGTAATTCTAGGTGGCTTAGTACTGGCATTAATAAAGCAACCGGATTACCAATCAAGGGAATCCAGCCAACATTGACTAGATATGACTACCCCACTAAACTCTCCCGAAGAAATCTTACCCTTGTAGGTTTAAGTACAAAGTAAATCGATAGCAACACCAACGAAACCCTTAATGTATATAGGAAAATCGGGCTGATGCTCTACTAACAATCCGGAGGAAACAACATGTCAGAACCTCAGAAATTACCACTCCCTTTAAAAGGTATCCGAATACTTGACGCCACTCACATAGTCGCCGGTCCATTTTGTTCTCTGATATTAGCCGATATGGGAGCAGAAGTGATTAAAATCGAAAGACCCAAAACTGGTGACCTAGCAAGAGACCGGGGTCCCTTCATTAAAAACCAAACCGGAGAACAAGTTAGTTCCAGGTTTCTAGGAATTAATCGTAACAAAAAGAGCGTAACCTTAGACCTCCGAAATCCGAAATGCAAAACCGCTTTTGAGAGATTAGTAGCGTCATCTGATGTTCTCTTAGACAACTGGGGACCAGGGGCATTTCACAGGTTGGGGTTAGGATACGACAGCCTTACATCCATTAACAGGGAATTAATTTACGCTACCATAACCGGGTATGGATACAGTGAACAACTGATAGGTCCTTATTCCAAATGGCCTGCTAATAACTTAAGCATTCAAGGCATGTCCGGCTGGATGGAACTGACTGGAGACCCCGAAGGGGCTCCACAGAGTGTTGGCGATAACATAGGAGATTCGATTCCAGGGCTTTGGACTGCATTAGGAATAGTTTTAGCTTTAGGGGCAGTAGGGGCACTTGCTATCGCCTAACGGGGCATCTCGTAAAAAACCGCTGAATCGCTGTGATAATTGATAGCCAACCTTATTGGCATTTACCTATTTTTCAAGTATGCTGATGCCCATCATGAAAACAAAAAGCCGTGTCGTAGTCGCTATGAGTGGAGGAGTTGACTCTTCCGTAGCAGCTGTTTTACTCAAACAA
>Ga0209034_10000069_pt1 | contig 49232 bp, 49 predicted proteins | sample MarorgKNORR_S2LV_2_FD_188219 | JGI IMG/M metagenome (GOLD analysis project Ga0209034, IMG submission 188219) | Marine microbial communities from the Southern Atlantic Ocean, analyzing organic carbon cycling - 250m_A/KNORR_S2/LV (SPAdes) (version 2) | ecosystem: Environmental > Aquatic > Marine... | reverse complement strand
TACCCACAAATATCATTGCTGGTGTTATAGCCTTTGCTATTCTCAGCGGTATAACCGGCTGGATTAAAGGTTGGATGGACAGGCGATGGTTAAGGCAAATCACTTCAGATCGTGGAGCCAGAGATGCTTTAGTTACAATTGTTGGATACACAGGTTTTACTATTTCACTGCTGGTTGGATTATCCATTGGTGGAATTAATATTACAGGATTGGCTGTGGTTGCTGGTGCACTATCAGTTGGTATAGGTTTTGGTCTCCAATCTATAGCTAATAATTTCATCTCAGGAATTATTCTACTCTTTGAACGACCAATTAAGGCCGGTGATTTTGTATCTGTGGGTGATGTTGAGGGTTACGTAAAAAAAATAAGTATTAGAGCAACAGAAATAGAGACACTAGATAACCAAGATATGCTGATACCCAATTCAGAACTTATTTCTGGCCGTGTTACAAATTGGGTCTTACATAACCCCTATGGTCGATTGATAATAAAAATTGGTGTGTCTTACGGCAGTGACGTTGATAAAGTAAAAACTATACTCGAATCAGTATCCTCTGATCATGAGCAAGTGATAACAGACAGTAGAGCCTCTCCACCAAAAGCTTTATTTATGGGATTTGGGGATAGCTCACTTGATTTCGAACTCAGAGTAAGAATACTTGATATAAAAAAACGTTACGATGTTCTCAGTGATTTAAACTTTGAAATTAATCATCAATTCTCTAAAGAAGGTATTATTATCCCTTTTCCACAACGAGATATTCATATTAGAGAAGGCTCTGATAAAAAATAATTTATTGATTTTATAATCTTAAATCAATGAATATTCTTGAAACTTACTTATCTATAGATGGCCTTAGAAAAGACTCTTCTCAACTTGAGATTGTTAGAGAACTCTCTTTATTTCAAAATCAATTAGACTCAAAAAATAACCCCAGCTTTTTTAATTTTTTTACTAAGCATAGGAATGATAATTCCTCAATTAACGGGATTTACCTTTGGGGTGATGTTGGTAGAGGAAAAACCTTTTTAATGGATCTTTTTTTTAAAACTCTTATTACAAAAAAGAAAAGGAGGGAACACTTTCACCGAATGATGGATGAAATTAATAACAAGCTTAAAGATATAGAAAGCACTGAAAACCCTATTGACCAAATTATCAAATCAATCGCAAAGAATACAAAGATTATCTGTTTTGATGAATTCTTTGTTGAAGATATCGGGGATGCCATGATCTTAAATAAGTTCTTAGAAAGCTTATTTAAAAATCATATTACATTATTCATCACCTCTAATTCTAAACCAGATGAATTATATAAAAATGGACTTCAGAGGGAGTTATTTATACCCGCAATTGAACTGATTAAGACCAATATGCAAGTGATTGAAATAAAAAAAGGAATTGATCATAGGCAAACCTCTATTGAGAATAAATTGAAAAATTTATCAGTTAACAATAATTCAACAAATCAACTATTAAAAGATTATATGCAACAGGTTTCATCTAACTCATTTAAAGAAAATACCTCAATTATTATCAGAAATAGAGAGATACCAACTCTTTATTTGGCGGAAAAGATTGTGTGGTTTGATTTCAATGTTATCTGTGGTGAGAATCGGAGCACAAAAGATTATATAGACATTGCAAATGAATATGAAACTGTGATTATCTCAAGTGTTCCTACACTCAATGAATCAATGGAGAACGAAGCAAGGCGATTTATAGCCCTTGTTGATGAATTTTATGATCATGGCACTAATCTTTTTTTAACTACAAACACAGACTTTAGGGATCTTTATCAAGGAAACAAACTCAACAATGAATATGAAAGAACAAATAGTAGATTAATTGAGATGATGTCTAAAAATCTAGATAATCTCAATACCACCCATATAAGATCTTAATGCCTCAGGAATAGTTATTGTTCCGTCTTCATTTTGGTAATTTTCTAGAATTGCAATAAATGTCCTTCCTACAGCTAATCCAGAACCATTCAAAGTGTGTAAATATTCGTTTTGATTAGTCTGTGGATCCTTAAATCTGGCTTTCATCCTGCGAGCTTGAAACGACTCACAATTGCTGCAAGAAGAAATTTCTCTATATTTATTTTGTGATGGCAGCCAAACTTCAATATCGTAAGTTTTTGCTGCCGCAAAGCCAGTATCCGAAGAGCACAGAAGCATAACACGATAGGGTAGCCCTAATTTAATGAGAATTGATTCTGCATTTTCAGTTAATTCTTCTAAAGCTTGGTAAGATTCATCAGGTTTCACAACATGAACTAATTCCACTTTCTCAAATTGATGTTGCCTGATCATGCCTCTAGTATCCTGACCATAAGACCCGGCTTCTTGACGATAACAAGGTGTATGAGCAACCATTTTAATCGGTAATTGTTTTGTTTCTATGATTGATTCTCTGACTAAATTAGTGAGCGGTACTTCAGCTGTTGGGATTAGATAAAGATCATCGTCATTCTCAATCTTATACTGATCTTCAGCAAACTTTGGTAGTTGCCCTGTCCCTTCGAGACATTCTGAACGAATGATGCTTGGAACATAATATTCAGTGTAACCGTTAACATTGGTTTGAACATCGAGCATAAAATGTATTAATGATCTATGCAATTGTGCGTATCTATCAATAATTACTGCAAACCTAGATCCAGATATCTTTGATGCTGACTGAAAATCAATCCGGCCACTCTCTTCTCCCAATTGAGTGTGGTCTTTAGGCTCAAAACTAAATTCTCTTATCTCACCCCGTTCCCTAATTACAACATTATCGTTTTCATCATCGCCTTCGGGTACTGATTCATGGAGTATATTAGGTAATTGAAGAGAAAGATCTTTCACTTCTACTGAAAGACCCTCTAATTTTGCTTCTGAATCCTTAAGCGAATCATTGATTTCATGAACTTCATCTACAATCTTTCCTTTGGCTTTTTCATCCAACTGTGAAGAACCTATTTTTTTAGTAAGTTTATTTTTAGTTGATCTAAGATTTTCAACCTCTGTTTGTATTTTTCTTGAAGCTTCTTCTGCCAATAGATAATCATCAAGTTCAAAATCATTTTTTCTTTTTGAAAGACTATCTAAGACTATCTGGGTTTCGTGTCGAATTAATTTTGGATCAATCATGATTATTTATTTTATTGAGCTACCTATAAAAGTGATTATAGCTTTTTAGTGAAAGTAAAAAAACCAACCAGTACACCCAATGCATCAAATAACCAGTCCATCCATTCAAAAGACCTCAAAGGAAAAAATGCCATTTGCATCAATTCAAGCATTAATCCATAAAGTATTAAAAATATAATAAACAACTTTATTCGCTCTGTAGAAAAAACAAAACATGACCAAAGACTTAATGAAAAAAACATAAGAAAATGTAAAAACTTATCGATTCCAAACATTGGACTCACTTCAATTGAGGGCGGATTTATAAAATGCAAAGTGGCTGTAAGCAACAATAGAAAAAAGGTTAATAAATATTGTGTAGGTCTTGATAAGGATCTAATCAACTCTATTCTCCCCGTTGATCTATAACATCAGCTGATTGCGGAACAGTGAAGTTAAAGAGGGTTTCTTTTATTATTGGATTTATTTCAAATGCAGTGAATTCAATTTCAATAGTTTGAGAACTTAAATCTTCAAGTTTTACTTTATTTAATCGTTCATTTTGGAATACAAATATCACACTTTTGTATTGATCACGGAAATCATCGATCATAAAACTAACATAATACTGATCACCTATCAGTGTCTGTTCTTTTATAAGTTGTGCGTCATTGCTGTATTTACTTTCCATAAAAAGGTTAATCCATGAACTGTTGTTGTCTTTAATATAATCAGAAATTAGCGCTTGATTTAAATCCTCGTCATAAAAAATCATGGTTGAACCGTTGATTACCATTGTTTTTCTATAGGGTTCAAGCATTTCCCAAAACAGCTTATTAGGTTTTTCCAGGAAAATTTCACCTGATCCTTGAATTGCACTAGTGGAAGAGACACCTTTATTTATTTGGGTAAATTCAGCACGCATAGTGTCAATGTTATTAAAAAAATCAACAACATTAAAATCATTGCCCAATGAGGTTTTTGGTAGGAATAATAGATACAAGAAAAGAAGAAATAATTGAATTATTTTCATAGAAATTTAATTAATCTTCTGGAGGTGGTGGGGCTATAACTTCTCTTCTGCCATTGGATTCAAGTTCACTAACAATACCGATCTCTTCCATTTTCTCTACAATCCTGGCAGCGCGATTATAGCCAATTCTAAGTTTTCTTTGGACTGATGAGATTGAAGCATTTCTTGACTCAGTGACAAGTTGAACTGCTTCGTCAAATAACGGGTCTTTTTCAGTATCATCATTACCAGAGCCTTGCTCTCCAACAGAACTCTCTTCAATTTGACCAGAAGTTACTTCATCAAGAAAAATAGGTTGGGACTTTAATTGTAAGTCAGATGAAACACGATTCACTTCTTCATCTGATACAAACGCACCATGAACTCTAAATGGCGTAGAAGAGCTGGGTGCTATATATAACATATCACCATTACCCAAAAGACTTTCTGCTCCCATTTGATCAAGGATTGTTCTTGAATCAACTTTTGCTGAAACCTGGAATGCTATCCTAGCTGGTATATTAGCCTTAATTAAGCCTGTAATAACATCAACTGAAGGTCTTTGAGTGGCAATAATCATGTGTATGCCTGAGGCTCTAGCTTTAGCTGCTAAACGAGAAATAAGTTGTTCAACCTTCTTCCCAACTGTCAACATCATGTCTGCCAATTCATCAACAACAACAATAATATTAGGTAAAGGCTCTAAATAGGGTATGTCAGTGCTCTCGCCTAACTTAATAGCATTCTCAACATCAAAGAGCGGATCTTCAATAGGGTTACCAGACTTTATTGCTTCTTCAATTTTTGTGTTCATGCCCTTTAAATTTCTAACCTTTAAGCTAGACATTAATTTATAACGTCTTTCCATTTCGACGACGCACCAACGAAGTGCGTTAGCAGCTTGGCGCATGTCAGTTACAACGGGGCATAAAAGATGTGGTATCCCTCCATAGACTGATAGTTCGAGCATTTTAGGGTCAATAAGTATCATCCTGACATCTTTCGGTGTTGACTTATAAAGCAGACTGATAATCATGGCATTAATACCAACAGATTTACCCGAGCCAGTCGTTCCTGCAATCAATAAGTGTGGCATTTTTTGTAAGTCTGCAACTATTGGATTACCTGCTATATCTTTTCCTAAAGCAATTGAGAGTGGTGATGACATCTCTTCAAAAGTTTTAGAACGTAATATCTCACCTAGAACAACTAAAGCTCTTTTATCATTAGGAACCTCTATACCAATAAAAGATTTACCTTCAATGACTTCAACAATTCTGACACTTGACACAGAAAGGGATCTAGCCAAGTCTTTTGATAGATTACTAATTTGATTTACCTTTACTCCAGGAGCAGGATTAATTTCAAATCTAGTGACAATAGGTCCGGGTAGAACTTCTTCAACTGTTGCATCAATCCCAAAGTCTTTTAATTTTAATTCAAGTAATCTTGAGAGTGCCTCTAAGGATTCCTGTGAATTACCGTATTTTTCATTTGACGCTTCATCAAGTAAATCTAAGTTAGGCAATAATGAATCTGATGAAGTATCAAATAATTTAGACTGTCTTTCTGTGCTTGCTTTTTTACCTTCTTCAATTGGCGGCGCAGTTTTTTCTATTTTTGGTTTGGATACTTTATCCTGTCCTTCCTTTTCAGGTAATTTTTTATCTATTTTGCTCTTAATAGACTTAGGTTTAATATTTATGCTTACTGGTTTAGAAAGCAATGATTTTAAGTGCTCGACTAATCGAGATAAAAGCTTATAAAGAAGGCTGCATACCTTGATAACACTAGTTCCTATAACCTCAATTAATTTCAACCAAGAAAAACCAATAAATAAGGGTAAAAAAGAAAACCATAGAGCCAACATCAACAGTGAAGTCCCAACAACATTCAACCCTTGGATAAAAAAGGAGGCCATAATCATACCCAAAATACCCCCTGCTCCTTCAGGCATCGAAGGAACTATGAAGTGTATCGATGCAAGTGTGCAGGTGGTGATAAAGACAAAAAAGAAAGATATCAGTTTAATAATCAGTATCTCTTTATTCGATTTTGTATTGTCAGATTTAACTAAACCAACAGCTGAAGAAATAAATAAAAGTGGCAAAAAGTAACTGGATATTCCCATAAAAGTAATGGCAGTGTTAGCAAAATAAGCCCCAATGAGTCCTATAAAATTACTTATATCTTGACCATTACCGGTGGTATTAAATCCTGGATCGTTCTCGCTGTATGTAATGAGAGAGAGAAACAGAATTAAAGAAAAAGAAAATAAGACAATCACCACCGATTCTTTTAGAATTGTGATCTTACTTATTAGTTTTTTGACTTTATTTATTGAAATAATAATTCCTTAAAGTAACTTGCAATATATAGTTTTAATACAGAGTTTTGATAGTTGTTTGCAATATTATGATTCTTTATGGAAAATCTAACAACACACTTTTCTAAATGACTACAACTGAACATAGAAAATTAATTATCCTAGGAGCAGGTCCTGCTGGTTATTCTGCTGCAGTTTATGCTGCCAGAGCTAACTTAAAACCAACTTTAATTACTGGCTCCGAACCTGGCGGACAGCTGATGACTACAATTGATGTTGAAAATTGGCCAGGTGATCCAGAAGGGCTTATAGGCCCTGCACTAATGGATCGTATGATGAAACATGCAGAACGATTTGAAACAGAAATTATTTATGATCATATTGAAAAAACAGATTTTTCAAGTAGTCCATATAAACTTTTTGCTGGTAACAAAGTATACACAGCAGATGCGATTATTATTTCAACAGGATCAACCGCCAAATACCTTGGTCTAGAAAGTGAAGAAACTTATAAAGGTAAGGGTGTGTCCGCTTGTGCCACATGTGATGGCTTCTTTTATAAAGATCAGGATGTAGTTGTTGTAGGCGGAGGTAACGTTGCTGTTGAAGAAACTATTTATCTCTCTAATATTGTAAAAAAAGTAACTCTCATTCATCGCAGAGATGAATTAAGGGCTGAGAAAATGTTACAAGATAAACTTTTTGAGAAAACAAAAGGCAAAGGTAATATTGATATACTCTGGAGTCATACCTTAAAAGAAGTTTTAGGTGATGAGTCAGGCGTTAACGGCATTCTGTTAAATGATCTTAATAACGAGGGTGAGGATATTGCTCTTAGTGTTCAAGGTGTCTTTATTGCAATTGGCCATAACCCAAATACAGAGATTTTTAATAATCAGATTCAATTGGATGACTCTAACTATATTGTCTTAGATAAATCAAATAATCGATTTTCAACGCAAACAAGTGTAAATGGAATTTTTGCAGCGGGTGATGTAGCTGACCCAATTTATAGACAAGCAGTGACCTCAGCTGGCAGCGGATGCATGGCTGCACTTGATGCAGAAAAATACTTGGATGATTTAAACTAATTTTGTTTTAAACTTATAACACTTAAAATTACTTAGACATGGCAAAAGAAGAAGCAATACAAATGAATGGAGTGGTCAAAGAGACACTTCCAAATACAGTTTTCAGAGTCGAACTTGAAAATGGGCATATAATCACAGCACATATATCAGGAAAGATGAGAAAAAACTATATACGAATTCTGACTGGAGACAAAGTCATTGTAGATATTAGTCCTTATGACTTATCTAAAGGCAGAATTGTTTTTAGAGAAAGCTAAATTATTGCTCTTTTTTGCACTTTAGTAGAAACTTATAGAAAATATTTTTAAATTTATGGAGTTATGGACGCATGGTACTTGTTAACAAAACTAAAACATTTTTAGCCTTAATAACATTGTTTTTTCTAGTGGGCTGTTATTCACAGATACAAAATAGAAATTTACAAAATGAAATTGAGGATCTAAAAGAGGAGATAGCAACCCAAGAAGAAATCCAAGAGGTTGCAGAACAAGCTCAAGATGACATGGAAAAAGCTGAAAGAATATGGGAAAGAGATCAGGCTAAAAAATAACGCTATATTTTTTAACTTATTTTCAAATCGTTACCTTCGTTGCTAAACCATTCTGTTCTTTCAGAAGGTTTTCAACTGTATCCCAATTAATTTCTATCAACTCTGTCTCATTATTGATCAATAATTCTATTTGTATTCTTAATTTGTCTAAGTCGTAATCGTACTGAGTGCTGTAACTTGGGTGCACCTGCAGATAAATATCATTTTCTATTCTTGCTATTTTAATTGGTTGATCAAGAATTATTACTTCTGTTCCTATATCAGTAAGTTGAAAAATATAATCTATATCTTCAGGAAATAAGCGAATACACCCATGTGATATCTCCATACCAACTCCGTCCGGTCTATTGGTGCCATGTATAAAATAACCACCTGGAATTGAAATCCTCATTGCGAGTTCACCTAGAGGATTATCAGGCCCTGGTAAAACCTCTGCAGGTAAAAACTTTCCTTGGTTTTTATATTCATCTCTGACTGATTTTGGAGGGTACCAAGCAGGTTTTTCTAATTTCAAATCAATGGTTGAGATACCAAGAGGGGTTTTCCAATCCATTCGACCTAAACCAACTGGGAAAGTAATTAATTTATTATCCTTAATAAAGTAACCTCTAAATTCTGATAAATTAATGGTTATCCCTTTTTCTGAGAACCCTTTAGGTATAATGTGTTGCGCTGGGATCTTGATAATTGTACCTTCGCCAGGTAACCACTTATCAACATTAGGATTTGCTCTAATAATTTCATTAAAGCCGAGATTATATTTTCTTGCAATATCTACAAGTGTGTCCTCATAGACTGCGTTAATAAATTCATTATTTCCGAATGTTTGAATTGTTTTATTAAACTCATAAACACTAGCTGCTAACAGATTAGTTGCAGCAAAAAATGATAAATGGATTAGGAGAAAGCTTTTTATTCTGATCATTTAAAGTGTAAGCAAAACTGTGCCCCAAGTAAAACCAGCACCAAAGCTTTGTAGTAAAATTCTATCACCCTTTGATATTCTCCCATCAGTAATGGCTTCATCGAGTGCTAATGGGATGGACGCTGCAGATGTATTGCCATGTTTAGAAAGAGTTACTATTACTTTTTCCATGGGCATATCTAATCGTTTGGCTACTGCTTGGATAATTCGTATGTTCGCTTGATGAGGAATAAACCAATCAATATCATCTGAAGTTAAGTCATTTTCCTTCATCGTATTTATAGCTATAGATTCTAATTTTTTAACTGCAACTTTAAAGACCTCATTGCCCTTCATTTGCAGAAAGTAATCATTCTCTTTTTCATTAATTGGTTTCCTTGATGTTCCATAAGGAACATATAATAAATCAGAATAACTACCATCAGCACTTATCTCAGAGTATATAATTCCTGTGTCTTCTGACGGTTTTAATATTGCAGCTCCTGCTCCGTCAGCAAATAAAACACAAGTGTTTCTATCGTTCCAATCTGTGATTCGAGATAATGTTTCAGCCCCTACCACCAGAGCGCACTTTGATTCACCTGAGAGAATGAATTTATTAGCTATATTTAATGCATAAATAAATCCACTGCAAGCAGCCTCAACGCTAAATGCTGGGCAGCTATTCAGTCCTAGTGATTCTTGAATAATTACTCCAACATTAGGTGTAGCGACATCAGGAGTGCAAGTGCCTACTATTATTAGATCTATTTCATCTTTTGTGATCCCAGATTTTTTTATAGCTGCATCAGCTGCAAGAATTGCAAGATCAGAAGTGGCCTGATCTGGTTTTGCTATAGCCCTACTCTCAATACCAGTTCTAGATCTAATCCATTCATCTGAGGTATCAACTTTTCGCTCTAACTCCTCGTTGGTAACGATATTATCAGGTTGGTAACTACCTACAGAAATTATTCTTGAATACATGATTTAAGTATCTCTATTAGAAAGCAGAAATCAATTTAGAAACTATATTTTTTTCAACTTCATCTATGGTTGTGTGTAACGCATGATAAAAACTAAATGAATCTGATGCGCCATGACTTTTAACCACGACTCCATTCAATCCAAGTAATAAACCACCATTGAAGCGCCTTGGATCTATTCTAGACTTAAAGTTATTGATTGCTGGTTTTGAGATAAATGAAGTAACCTTATTATAATTGTTAGATTGGAATGACTCATTCATAAAGGCAGTAAGCATATTTATAGTCCCTTCCATGGTTTTGACAGCAATATTTCCTGTAAATCCATCCGTGACCACAACATCGGCTATATCCTGCACGATGTTATTGCCCTCAATAAAACCGACATAATTTAATTTAGATGCTTCAAGTAGATTTGCAGCTTCTTTAATAACTTCATGACCTTTGATTCTTTCATGTCCTATATTTAATAGAGCAATCTTTGGTGCATCAATCCCCTTTATTTCTTTTGCAATAACCGAACCCATCATTGCAAATTGCATCAGCTGTTCAGCTGAACAATTAGAATTAGCGCCTAAATCTAACATGTAGGTAAAACTTTTTATCGTGGGTATAGACTTAACTAATGCAGGACGACTGATGGTTGGAATGGTTTTTAAAAGATATTTTGATATAGCTAAAAGAGCACCAGTATTCCCTGAGCTCACGCAAGCATCAGCTTGATTTTTTGCTACCATTTCAACAGCCAGCCTCATGGAAGAATTCTTTTTTCTCCTTAAGACATCCATTGGAGAATCTTTCATAGTAATAACTTCGTCAGTGTGATGAATTGTTATCCTGTCGTTGATCTTGTTTGGTAAGAAGTGTTCAATTCTCTCTTGGTTACCGATGAGGTGAAGGTGAACATCATTTCTTTCTACGAGTAGGTCAATAGAGGCTGCTACAGACGCATGTGGGTCTTTCTCTCCGCTCATTACATCGAGAGCAATTGATATTAAATTATCCAAAGGTAAGCTCTTACTCTTGGTCTTCGTCTGAACTTGTTTTATCTTTTACTGATATAACTTGTTTACCACGATAGAAACCTTCGGGACTGATATTATGCCTGAGATGATTTTCGCCAGTGTTTTGGTCACTAGATATAGCAGGCTTCTTTGCCTTAATTTGCGATCTTCTCATATCTCGCCTTGATCTGGTTTTTCGTTTCTTTTGTACTGCCATTTTAATCTCCCTCAGAATTCCTCATGATCTTTGTTCATCATGTCAGAAAGTTCTGAAAACGGTTTATTTTTACTTTCTTCTTTTGTTTTATCCAATGAAGTTGATAAAAACATGCTTAAGGTATCTATATTTTCACATAATTCAATACTTTTATGCATTACTGACATTGGCATTGTCGACAATATCTCATCTTCAACAATTTTTTGTATTGAAATACCTTCATCTCCTATTTCTATCTTATCAATTTGAGATTGATTGTTTGCTTGTTCATTCTTATCTTCATCAAACACAATAGAAATAATAATTTTATCTTGCCAATCAATAGGCCCAAGACATCGTTGACACTTTAAACTTAGATTGACAATTACCTTGCCTTCCAGAAGAGGTTGTAAAGATGAATTTTGACTAAACTGCAGGTTTATAGATATTTCATTTTTATACTCATCATTATCGTTAATAAGCATTTCACCGAGTCTTATGTATGAGTTTGCAGGGTAAGCCTTAATGAGATTTGCTTTTTTTTGAGACAAATCAGATATTTCTTTAAAACTTAATATTTGTTTAAACATTACCTATGCAACTATATAATTCATCAATATTTTATCAAAAAAGCTTTTCAGATTATTAATCACTAATGAACGAGGGTATTAAAAAGAACAATATCATTCTAGCATCAAGTTCTATTTATAGATCCAGACTACTTAAAAAATACATAAAAAATTTTTCAACACGGATCCCAGATGTTGATGAAACACCTAGAAAAAAAGAATCTGCTAAAGATTTGTCATTGAGGTTAGCGTTATCAAAGGCTAAAAAGATATCTAATAGCGAACCTGATAGTTTTATCATTGGATCAGATCAGGTTGCCTCATTTAAGGGCACTATACTCGGGAAACCCATGAATTATGAAGACGCCTTTAATACGATAAAAAAGTTTTCAAAAGAAGATGTTATATTTTTTACTGGGATTGCATTAATTAATAAAAATGAAAACCTCCAATACCATCATATTGATATCACCACAATCTCGTTCAAAGATTTTAATGATCAAATGCTTAAAAACTACTTAGATTCAGAAGAGAACTTAAATACAACAGCTGGTGTAAAAATGGAATCAAGGCTGTTCAGAAAGCTTATCTATAAAGTACAAACTGAAGACGAAGAAGCTATTATTGGGTTACCAATTCAATGGCTATTAAATACACTAGACTCTTAATTTAGCAATAACACTAATTAATTCCTTTCCTAAATTTGACTCTATAGTGATCTTCTTTTCAGAATCATTTGGTAATGGAAAAGAAATTGATGCTGCATGTAAAAATAATCTTTTCAATCCAACATTTTCTAAACAGTCTGGCTTTGGATTGTATCTTTGATCCCCTGCAAGTGGTTTACCAATAAAATTTGCATGAGCTCTAATCTGATGAGTCTTCCCTGTTATAGGTTTTATTTGAAATAATGCACAATTATTAAATTCTTCGACTAAATTGAATTCGGTGATAGCCCTCTTACCATGCTTATCAGGAACAGCTTTTCTTTGATTATTATCCCTATTAATCTTTAATGGTTGATCAACTAAAAAGCTCTTTTTTTTAAAACTACCCATTAATAACCCTAAATATGTTTTTTCAACTCTTCCATCTCTAAAATATTTATGGAGCAATCTTAATTTTGATCTTTTTCTTGATATTAACAAACACCCACTTGTTTCCTTATCCAATCGATGAACCAATTCAAGATCTTCTTTATTATTGTCTCTATGTGCTCTGAGAAGCTCAATTAACCCACTGCTAACACCACTACCTCCATGAACCGCAATACCGCTAGGCTTATTCAATACTAGAAAGGCTTTATCTTCATGAATAATAATGTCATCAATCCAATCAAGATCTTTATATTTAATCGATGATTTTTTTTTCTGGCTTCGATTTTTAATTAAATTAGGTGGAATTCTAACAAGATCATCTATTTTTAATTTATACAGGGGCTTCACTCGCTTGGAATTAACCCTAACTTCTCCTTTTCTAATAATGCTGTAAATTTTTGATTTAGGAACATCCCTGATTGTTTTAAGAAGATAGTTATCTAACCTCATACCTTCAGAAGCATCATCTATTTGAAACTTATTTTTTTCTTTTAGATTATTCATATATTATTGATATATATATAATTAATAATTGATTCTTGCTGATTTTGAGATAACTCTGCTATACTCCAGTCTAAATTATTGATTATTTATGAAAGATAATCACTTTTAATAATAAAAAAGTGGAAATAATTCCACATACATACTCACAGAGTGAGTAAGAATTTTTTAAACAAAGACAATTAGATAGAAACATCTTTGTTGGTAAAAACTAAAGTTTTATAAGAGTTATTGAGAAAAAACATACTAGATATCATAGGATGTCTAGAAACCAATCGAAGTAGAAAATATTTCTATCCTGTTGCCTAAACATTGAGGTAACTATGAAACGAATACTAATTAATGCAACTCAACAAGAAGAGTTGAGAGTTGCAATGGTCGATGGACAGAAGTTATATGATTTAGATATCGAGCTTTCATCCAAGTCACAGAAAAAAAACAACATATACAAAGGTAAGATTACAAGAATAGAGCCCAGCCTTGATTCTGTATTTGTTGACTTTGGTTCTACAAGAAATGGGTTTTTACCCTATCGGGAGATTTCTCGTGAATACTATCTTTCTGAACCAATACCTGGTGAAAAACATAACATTAAGAATCTTTTTGAGGAAGGACAAGAAATTGTAGTCCAAGTGGTTAAAGAAGAGCGCGGTACAAAAGGTGCTGCACTAACCACGTATTTAAGTCTTGCAGGACGATTTATTGTCTTGATGCCTAATAGCTCTAAAGGCGGAGGTGTTTCAAGGAAAATTACCGGCAAAGAACGAAACGAGACTCTTGAAAGTCTCTCCAACTTAGAAATCCCAGATGGAAACAGCATGATAATTAGAACTGCAGGCGTGGGAAGAGCCTCAATTGAATTACAGTGGGATTTAAATTATCTCGTTGGGATATGGGATGCAATTAAGAAACTAGCTTTAAAAGTTAATGCTCCCTCACTTATCTTTCAAGAAAATAATCTTATTGTTCGTGCAATGAGAGATCATTTAGAAGATGACATTGGTGAAATTGTAATTGACGATGACGCGACGTTTGATGATGCAGAAAAGTATGTTAAACAAATTACACCTAAGAATTTAAAAAAATTAAAACATTATAAAGAGCCCACACCTTTATTCACTCGATTCCAAATAGAAAACCAAATTGAATCCGCTTATTCAAATGAAGTGTCACTTCCCTCAGGGGGCTCAGTAGTGATTGATTACACAGAGGCTCTCGTAGCTATTGATATTAATTCAGGTAAATCTACTAAAGCATCTGGTATTGAAGCAACAGCTTTGCAAACCAACTTAGAAGCAGCTGAAGAAATTGCTAGGCAATGCAGATTGAGAGATTTAGGCGGCTTAATTGTCATCGACTTTATAGATATGAGGCAATATAAAAACCAAAGAGCAGTTGAAAATACCCTAAGAGCAGCTGTAAGAATTGATCGTGCTAGAGTTTCTGTAGGTGGTATTTCAAGATTTGGGCTATTGGAAATGTCAAGACAACGACTAAGGCCTTCTCTTGATGATTCAGCTTATGGTATTTGTCGAAATTGTAGCGGTATAGGAAAAGTTAGAAGCACAGAATCCTTAGCATTATCAGTCCTAAGATTAGTTGGCGAAGAAGCCAGAAAGGAAAAAACAAAAAGTGTAATAGCAGATATTCCATCAGATACTGCAAATTATCTTTTGAATGAAAAAAGAGAATGGATTAATGATATTGAAGAAAGAGAAGGAATTGATGTTGTTTTAAAAGCTAATCCAGATCTATCAAGTGTCAATTTTAGCATAAAAAGGGTCCGTGAAGATGGCTCTACAACCGCAACATACGGAAAACCAAGCTTTGGTGTTTCAGAAAAAGATTTACGGCCTAATGCAAACAAAAATAAGGCGGCAGTTGAAAAAACTGAAGAAGTAAATGAACAAGAACCTATAACTGCTTGGGATGTAGATAACATGAAAGGGCCGACTTTAATTGATAGGTTAAAGTTTTGGATACTATCAGCTAAGAAACCCACTCCTAAAAAGAAACAAACAAAGGCTCCTGGAAAGAATAGAAATAATCAAAGAAGAGCAAAAAAACCACATTCCAAAAATACAAGAAGAAAACAATCATCTCATTCAAAGACTAAAAAACCTAATGCAAGTAAAAACTTTGCCAATAAGAAAAAAACAACGAGCAAGAAGCGTCCAGCCAGCAAAACTAAAAAAACTACTTCTCCAAAGAAAGCTGCTTCTCCAAAGAAAGCTGCTTCTCCAAAGAAAGCTGCTTCTCCAAAGAAAGCTGCTTCCTCAATGAAAGAAGCCAAGACAACAACAAAAACAGCTAGCTCTAAAAATAAGGACATTAAAGAAAGTCAAAAAAAATCGCCTGATAAGAAAACTAACAAACAACCTAACAAAATTGCTAAGACTCCTAAAAAGGAACCTGCTAAGAAAGCTACAAAAAAAATAGCTAATGCAGATAAAGTCTTACCTTGGGAAGATATTGTTCCACCAAAATAATATTTTTTAATTATTTACTAAATGGTTTATTAGCCCTTCAGCAGCTTCATCTAAAAGATCTAGAACTATTTCAAACCCACTATCACCACCATAATAAGGGTCTGGAACTTCGATATAATCTGATTGTTGGCTAAACTCTAAAAACAACAATATCTTATGGTGATGAATAGGATCTGAAATATTTTTTAGAAACTCAAGATTATAATTATCCATAGGCAGAATAAGATCAAAGAACTCGAAGTCTTTTGTTTCAATTCTTCTAGAGATTTGATGTCTTATATCTATACCTCTAAGTAAAGCTACTTCAATGGATCTCGAATCTGGCCCTTGACCTTCGTGATAACCATGTGTTCCACATGAGTCTATGATAAATTCCTTGTCAATATCTTCAGTTTTGACTTTATTTACTAAGATACCCTCTGCCGATGGTGATCGACAAATATTGCCCATACAAACAAATAGTATTTTATGCTGATCTGACTTTTCCATTGTTATTGTTTAGTCTTGTTGTAAATTGAATTTACCAATAATAAATCATCATAAGTATCCACATCTGGACCTGGTGTTACACTCGCTTTTCCTACAATGATTCTTAATTTGAGGCCATAAGCTCTTAACTGTTCAAGCTTTTCCTCTTTCTCATCAATAGAGGGGTCACTATCACTGAAAGTTCTCAAAGATGATCTAGTGTATGCATATATACCTATATGCCTCGAATAATTGACCGATTGATTATCATAGTCCTTTAGATTTCTTTTGAAAGTGATGGCTTCATTTGTTTCTTTATTAATAAATACTTTCACTGCATTTCTATCTTCTTCCTCATCTTTAGAAAGAAAGTTAGTCGCCAACGTTGCAATTGAATATGAGGGATTATCAAATAATAGCTTTGCAACTTGATCTATATTTTCACTTGGCATCAACGCATTATCACCTTGGAGATTAACTATAATCTGCTCATTGGGCCAATCCAGTATTTCGGCTATTTCATTCACTCTATCTGTCCCGGAACGATGTTGCTGCTTAGTCATTAAACATTCAGCTCCAAATTGATTGCAAACTTCTTTTATCTTCTCCGAATCAGTGGCAACAATAACCTCACTTGCTTGACTGCCAAGAGCAGCTTCATGAACCCTTTGTATCATGGGTTTACCATTGATATCTTTAAGTGCTTTGCCTGGAAGCCTTTTGGAAGCATATCTAGCAGGTATTACGATTGAAAAACTCATAAGTCATCAAATAAAGTAAAAAATGCATATTCATCTCCATTGTCTTCCCCTATTTCTATAAATGGATCAAGAACAAAGGCGTTTTTGGGAAAGGGTTTATTGTATTTCACTGCATCCTTAGGGGTCATAAAAAGTGGCGTCACATCGTCTGAATAAATATTTATATCAACAACACCATGATCTTCTATTTCTATAGGTGCAACAATGATTCCGTGTTTTTCGATATCTTTATAGAGTCTCTCTGGATTGCCTATACCCGCCAAAACCTGAACCGTTTTACCTGTAAATTCGCTAAGGTTATGTTTGCTATTATCATTCAAGTTAAATAAGACCTTATTATTAATAGTAAAATTGAAGACTGCTGTAATATTCCACATACCTGCGCTATGGAGATGATTTTCCCAATTACTGTATGCTTCGTAACCACCGTTCAGAAGCACTAGATCAACATCGTCTAATCTGCTTATGTTCTCTCTCAATGGACCAGCTGGAAGGAGATATTGATTTCCTAATAATCTTGATCCGTCTACCACTGCAATTTCGTAATCTCTTCCCAACTTATAATGCTGCAATCCATCATCAGAAATAATGATTTCAGCCCCTGATTTAACCAACATCTGTGCTGCCCTATACTTGTCCTTGCACACACAAACCATTGCATTAGATAGTCTTCTTGATAAATAAACAGCCTCATCACCAAAATCTATTGCATTATCATTCTCGGAAAGAATATATGGGTCTTTACTGCTTCTTCTGCCTTTGTAGCCTCTTGAAATAATCCCAACTTTTTTTTTATAATCATTTTCATGAAAGAATTCAGATAATAAAACTGTGAGAGGAGTTTTTCCGGTCCCGCCTGCGGTTAAATTTCCTATTACGATAACCGGCACTTCAACTTTCCTTATTTTTAAAAGCCCAGATTTATAGAGTGAAGATCTGATGTTAACTATTAAAGAAAAAAACTTAGATAAAATTATAAGTAAATAAGAAGGTTTTTTATTGCTGTACCAAACTTTTTCTAATTTCCGAGAAAAATTAATCATTAAACTGCAGGCGATGAAGTGACGCGTATTCAGCATTATTATTTAACAACTCCTCATGTGTGCCTTCCTCGACAATCTGACCTTTTGATAGAACTATGATTCTGTCTGCATTCTCAATAGTCGATAATCTATGTGCAATAACTAACGTTGTCCGGTTCTCCATAAGCTGATCCAAGGCTTTTTGTATGTGCTGTTCGCTCTCAGAATCAAGAGCGGAAGTGGCTTCATCTAGAATCAGTATTGGGGCATCTTTTAATAATGCTCTGGCAATAGCGATTCTCTGTCTCTGACCTCCTGAAAGCAAGATACCCTGATCGCCAACTAATGTATTCAAACCTTCAGGCAGACTATCAATGAACTCATCCATGTGAGCAGATGAAACGACCCTTTTTACCTCGTCGTCTGAGTATTTACCATAGGCTATATTATTAAATATAGTGTCGTTAAATAATGTAACTTCCTGGGTTACTAGGCTGATATTAGTTCTTAGAGATCTAAGAGAATAATTTTGTATGTTCTCTGCATCAATCATCAAATTACCAGTAGAAATCTCATAGAATCTTGGAATTAAATTGACTAAGGTTGTTTTACCGCTACCTGACTTACCCACAATAGCCAATTTTTCATTGGGGTTAATTGTTAGATTTATTCCTTTTAGGGTTTGTTTATTATCATCATAGGAAAAATTTACATCTTGAAACGAAATGAAGCCTTCCATTCTTTTAGCTTCAAGGGTTCCTTGATCCACCTCATCTTTTTCATCAATTAATGAGAATATTGACCCTGCTGCGGCTATCCCTTTTTGTATCATTGCATTGACATTGGTGAGTCTTTTGAGGGGTGTCATAAGAAGAACCATTGCTGTGATGAAACCGCTAAAATCACCAACCGTCATCGAACTTCTTACCTCATCAAGTGTAGCCACATAAACCACACCTGCAACGCCAAGAGAAGACAGAAAGATAGTAAGAGCATCCCCTATAGCCTTTGTCGAGAAGAGTTTCATGTTGTGCTTCCTATTGCTTTCATTGACCACTGAGAAGCGTTCCTCTTCAAAATCTTGGCCGTCAAAAACCTTTATAATTCTATGGTTTTGCAGGGTTTCTTTGATCGCATGAGTCACATCTGCCATGGAGTCTTGAATCCGTTCACTATAACGTCGAAATAATAAACTGAGAAATCTTACGAGAATAGCGATAACAGGAGCAACTAAAAAAATGACTGATGCAAGTGTGGGGTTTAAATACACCATATACACTGAAAGAACGATAATTGTTAATGTGTCTCTTATCAGCACAGTAAGAATATTTGAGGTGGATTCCGCAACTTGTTCAATGTTGTAGGTCACCTTAGAAAGAAGTTCTGCATTAGATTCTCTGTCTAAAAATAAAGTCGGAAGCGTAAGAAATTTATTATAAACCTCGCCTCTTAGTAATTTTATAACCTGCCGACCAATCCAAGCAATGTTATAAACTGAGAAAAATCCTGAAACACCTCTAACAATAAAAATAATAATAACTGCAAAAGGTAACATCACTTTAAGCTCTTGAGTATCATAAGCAGTGCCAGTACCAGCAAAACTATCGGTCAAGGTTTTAATTAGGAACGCGAAGCCAGTGTCAGTCACTGCAAAAAGTAACATAGCAATTACACCAATTGAGAACATAGCCCAATAAGGTTTCCCATAGACCAGTAATCTCAAGTAAATTTTGTAGCCATCTTTCATATAAATTAGTCAGCCATTATACGATAGGGCATTAAACTTCGACGAATTGGATTGTGTTGATTTTGTGAAGTTTGACAAGACATCAACTAAGACTTATCTGATCTCAATAAGTTTGCCATGTTTTAATTCGAACACTCTGTCCATTGTTTCTGCTAGCTGATGATTGTGAGTGACCATGATAAGACTGGAGTTAAGTGAGCGATTCAAATTAATAAATTTTTCGAAGACTGTTTCAGCTGTATCTGGGTCTAGATTACCTGTCGGCTCATCAGCTAAAATAATATTGGGTGAAGTCACCAAAGCTCTTGCTACTGCTACTCTCTGACACTCACCACCTGAAAGCTCATGAGGTTTATGATCCTCTCTACCCTGTAAACCAACAGAAGATAAAAGTTCGCGAGCGATAGACTTTGCGTCCTTAATTTTTTCATTTCTTACCAACAAAGGCATCATGGTATTTTCTAGGGCTGAAAATTCATTAATTAGATGATGAAACTGATAAACAAAACCAAAAAATTGGTTTCTTAGTCTGCTTCTTGATTTATCCGTTAGATCAATTTGATTTTCTCCTTTTACAAATAAATCACCTTTTGTGGGCCTATCCAATAAGCCAATGATTTGTAACAAAGTTGTCTTGCCACTCCCTGAAGGGCCGATTATTGCAATTAACTCACCTTGATTTAAAGTTAAATTAACCCCATTAAGAACCTCAACAACATTTTCTCCTTTTTTAAATTCCTTTCGAACGTTATTTAATTGAATAATATTTTCCATGACTATCTATAAAGCTTTAACAATTCAGACGGATCAATCTTGGAAGCATTATAAGAAGGAATAAATGCTGAAAACATAGACAAGATTATTGCAATGGAACATATGATTAGAACTTCTGACCAGTCAATCCTAGTTGGTAGCTCGTTTAAAAAATAAATCTCAGGTTGGTATAAAGTAATACTCATAATTTCTTCAATAAAATTAACCACTATACTTAGATTAATAGTGATAAAGAAACCGATCATAACGCCCATAATGGATCCAATAGACCCTAAAAAAAACCCAATGGCTAAAAAAATCTTGTGAATCGAGTATTGTTGTACTCCAAGAGACCTAAGAACAGCAATATTAGAGCGTTTTTGCCTCACTAGCATTGTCAGTGAAGAGATAATATTAAAACAAGCAATAGCTAAGATTAATATCAACACAATAAAAATAATCCTCTTGGTTAATTCCAATGACCTAAAAAAGCTTGGGTTTTCTTTGCTCCAATCACTTATCAAGAAACCTCCACCTGATTCAATGGCAATTTGTCTTGTATAAAATGAGGCTTTATTTGGATCGTAGTAGTCGAGATCGGTACCTGAAAAACTATTTCCCATTTGAAAAAATAGCTGAGTGTCTTGTAAAGCTGTAAAAACGAGGTTTTGATCAAATTCAAAAACACCTGACTCAAAGATTCCTGAGACCTTAAACTGTTTAACTCGAGGAATACTCCCCAACGGGATACCCAGGTTATCTCGAGTCATCAATGTTATTTTGTCTCCGAGTTTAATTTTTAGTTGCTCTGACAAACCTTTACCTATGATGACATTAAAAGATTTGTTATATAAATCGTTCACTTCACCTTTAACCATCAATTGAGACAATTTATTTTTAATGGGTGCTGCTTCTTTAGCATAAGCTTTTATTTGTATTGCATTAAAATTACTATTGGTAATTGCTATTGCTTCTCCATCCACAAAAACTGAATGGGACTCTACATATTCTTTCTTCTCAAGAATTGAATTTAAAAGATCTACGTTTGACTTGTTGTTAACGCTATTAATATTTTTAATAGTTGCATGAGGGATTAGATTTAACATTTTTTCCTGAATTTCAATCTGAAAACCATTCATAACTGACATTACTGTAATAATTACTGCCACTGCTAAGCTGATGCCAAGGAGACTTAATAGAGAAATAATTGAATAAGCCATATCGCCCTGCTTTCTTTTAAGAAATGATTTTATTATTTGCCATTCAAAAAATTTATACATCTGATATCTAATTTCTGTAAAACCTTATTATTGAAACTGGATCTTGCTTAGACGCTTTTACTGCAGGTAAATAACAAGCTATAAAACTAATCAATAATGCTGAGATTGAAATAATTATGACATCTCCCGTCCTGATGAGATAAGGCATCGATGAGATGTAATAGAGACCTTCTGGGAAGAAATTAAAACCAAAAATAACGCTGATAAATGTCTCAATTGTTTGAAGGTTATTTAAACCAAGAAAAGCCAAAATAATCCCCAATATTATGCCAAGTGTTGCATTCATTGCCCCTTGTAAGAAAAATATCTGGGAAATATCATAACTTGTAAACCCAAGGGTTCTCAGTATGGCAATATCTTTTTCTTTGTCATCTACTGTCATTGAAATCATCACCATAATATTAAACATCGCGATAAGCACAACTAGGAAAATTAATACACTCATAATTGTTTTTTCAATCATAATGGCCTGGAAAAGTGGTTTATTACTATTTGACCAATCACTAACAATTATCTGGTCATTATTAATTGCAGATTCAATCCTTTGAATATATTCAGAGGTCTGATAAGGATTATCCACTCTAATCGACCAACTATTTAATGTTGCTGAAGACCCCATTGATATTCTTAATTCATTCATTGGTAATAAGGCTAAAGTTGAATCATATTTACCTAGTCCAAATTCAACAACATCAATCACCTGATAAGATTTAGAATTAGCCGCTGTAATTGAAGTAAAATCTTTAAAATTAGGAATTCTAATTATAATTTGATCGCCAATATTAACCCCCATACGATAAGCTAAGCTCTTTCCAATAATTATTTTCCTTGCCTTTAATTCAGAGATATTAAACTGATCATAGTTTTCTGCATTTAGTGCATCATTATTAGCTAAATCTATGCCCTTTAGATTCACACCTGAGGTTAGTCCATTAAATTCCATTATCCCCTTGGATTCAAGTGAAGGAAAAACCACTTTCTTTCCTTCAATAAAACTCAGATCTAAGTCTTCCATCGGATTATAGTCAATGGGATTGGTGCTTTTAATTGTTATATGAGGCTCAACATTCACTATTCTCTTATGGATTTCAGATTCAAAACCATTCATAACTGAGAGAACAATAATAATGGATGCAATGCCTATGGCAATCGCTATTGAGGATACAATACTTACAATTGAAATAAATTGACCTTTATCTTTTGTAAGTAAAAACCTTCGAGCTATAAAAAATTTGTTCTGCACTGTATAAATTAAACATTACTGGGTTAGAACATCATAAATACTTTAGACATAAACACGAAGAAAAAATCGATAAATATATGAAATAATACATGGCTTAAATTATCAATATAATGAACACAAGATCTCAAATCAGTCTTATTAATTCTCAGAACTGGGATACAACAAGTGGCGCCATAAAGTTTGGTCAACTTTACGGTTCATCCATTGGTTTAGCTTTAGCAGAAGATAGGATACAAACCGCAGTATCTTCTTTGGTTATCTGTCCTAGCAGTGAAAACGCACAGGTAATTGCAGATGAAATTAGCTACTTCAACCAAACTGATCAGATAGTTGAGGTCTTCCCAGATTTAGAAATCTTACCTTATGATTTGAGCCCACCAAGACGAGATATTATTTCAAAACGATCAGAAATATTGCATAAGTTAATCAAAAAAGAAGTAAATCTTTTAGTTTTAAATGCCTCAAACCTTTTGTGGAAACTACCACCAAGAGATTTTTTTGATTCTGTAAGTCAACCAATTGAAGTTGGGCAATCACTTTCCATCGCCGAGATAAAAGAAATATTACAGCGCAGTGGTTTTGATCGAGTTGCAGTCGTCCATGATCCTGGTCAATATGCTGTTAGGGGTTCTATAGTTGATCTTTGTTCACCCTCTGAAATCCATCCTATACGAATTGATCTTGATGATGATCATGTAGACTCTATCCGATTGTTTGATAGTGCTTCTCAACTCACTATAAAACAAATCAAAAAGACATGGATTATTCCAGCTAATCAGTTTCCTCGTGATTCAAAAGCTGTTGATTTCTTTAAGACTAATATGAGAAATCATTTTGAGGGAAATCAAATGGAATGGCCTCTTTATAATTACATTTATGATGACCCTGAAAACCATGGTGTTTATAGCTACCTACCTCTATTTTATAACACCATGTCTTCTCTTCTAGACTATATTGATCCTTCGACTAGAATATTTTTAATTGATGATTTTGCTTCGTCTTTATTGGATTTTAAACAGTTAATTGATCAAAGATTTAATGATTATCAATTGGATACGCAACCAATAATGCAACCCAATGAATTGTTCTTTAATGCAAACAAGATAATAGATGAAATAAATCAGAAAACTCTTTTTACCGTTCAAACAGAGAAATTAACTGGCACTAATAAGCAACAACTTATTAATTTTGATACTCAACCCTTGCTCTTAGAAACATCAGATATTTCTTTAATAATTGAGAAGATTCTTCTTTTAATTGAAAAAGAATCAATTAGTAAGGTGCTAATTTCAGCACCAACAAAAAAGAAACAAAGCTTAATAAAGAATTATTTTAAATCCACTTCTGTATCTATTGGTATAGCAAATAACTGGAGAGATTTTTTAGCTCAAAAAGACGGTATTTATATAACTGAACAGATATTAGGCAAAGGGTTTTTAATAAAGAGCCAACGTTTAGCTGTAATTGGTGAAATTGACTTATTTGGCAAACTAACAAAAAGAGTCAATAAAAAATATCGTAAACAAGATCCAGAAACAATTATTGAAAATCTAAAAGATCTACAAAAAGGAGCACTCGTAGTTCATCGAGATTATGGTATTGGCAAGTATGATGGACTAAAAAGACTATCGGTTGATGACGTTGAATCAGAATTTTTATGTATCAATTATGCTAAAGGTGACCTACTTCAACTACCAATTACTCAAATGGAAAAAGTTTCAAGGTATATAGGTGATAGCAGTGATGAAAGTCTTTTAAGCAATCTGGGAAATGATCAATGGAGGAGAATATGTAAAAAAGCAAAGACAAAGGCTCAAGACATGGCTGCGGAACTCTTAGAATTGTACGCTAACCGTAAATTAACTCCTGGTAAGAGTCAGCCAATTAATCAACAAGATTATGATGCTTTTTGTACAGGCTTCCAATTTATTTTAACTGGTGATCAAGCAAAAGTAATTGATCAAGTATTAGATGATATGGCCTCTTCTAGAAAGATGGATAGATTGGTTTGTGGTGATGTTGGGTTTGGAAAAACTGAGGTCGCTCTAAGAGCAACATTCAGTTCAGTTATGAATGGTAATCAGGTTGTTTTAATGGTTCCAACAACGCTATTAGCACAACAGCACTATGAAACCTTTCAAGAAAGATTTACTGATTGGCCTATCAATATTGAGCTATTATCACGAACACAGACTCTTAAAAAAAGAGAAACAATTATAGAAACCTTAAAACTAGGGCAAACCGATATTGTCATTGGCACTCATGCTGTTCTTTCTGAAAAAATATCTTATCCAAAGTTAGGTCTCGTAATTGTTGATGAAGAACACCGGTTTGGAGTTAAAGACAAAGAGAAATTAAAAAAAATAAGATACGGTGTTGATTATCTAGCAATGACTGCTACCCCTATACCGAGAACCCTTAATATGGCGATCGGTGAACTCAAAGATATCTCAATGATAGCGACACCACCAGAAAGTCGATTACCCATCAGAACCTATATAAGCCGTTGGGACAAAAATCTTATTAAAGAAGCGTTTCAAAGAGAAATTAACAGAGGTGGGCAAATTCTCTTTGTTCACAACAAAATTGATGACATTGAAAACATATCTGAAGAACTAAGAACTATTGTTCCTGACCTTTCTATCGAGGTAGCTCATGGTCAAATGAGAGAGAGAAGACTTGAACAAATCATGATGCGATTCTATAACAACGAATTCAGCGTGTTATTAGCAACAACAATTATTGAGAGTGGATTAGACATACCTAATGCAAACACCATCATCATTAATAATGCTAATCGTTTTGGTCTAGCGCAACTCCATCAATTGAGAGGCAGAGTCGGAAGATCTGAACGTCAATCTTATGCCTATTTATTAACACCACCAAAAAATCAAATAACAGAGGATGGGCTTAAGAGACTCGAAGCAATCGAAGCTATAGAAGATTTAGGTGTTGGGTTTATTCTAGCCATGCATGATCTAGAAATTAGAGGCGCAGGAGAAATTCTAGGGGATGAACAAAGTGGGCAAATACAAAAAATAGGGTTCACGCTCTATAAAGATTTACTCTCAGAGGCTGTTAGCTCATTAAAAGATTTTGGAATCTCTGATGATCCATTTTTCACAACCGATATCAATTTAAACATACCGACACTCATCCCCGAAGACTATATGCCTGATGTGCATTTAAGATTGATATTCTATAAACGAATATCATCAACTGATAATGATAGTCAAATCAAATCAATAAAACATGAGCTCATGGATCGTTTTGGTGTGTTACCTGAATTCACTTCTAATCTTCTTGAGGTTACTAAACTCAAAAACAAGGCGAACTTAATGGGCATTGAACGCATTAAGCTAAACAATCAATACGGAAGAATTTACTTTCACTCTTCAACGACAATAGAAAGTGATCTACTGATTCAATTAATACATGAAAACAATGACAAGTTTCAGTTATACCCGGACCAATCTCTAGGGTTCAAAGGCGATTTTCTAGTCAGTAATGAGAAAATTAAAGAAATTGAGGGCTTACTCAATTACTTAACAACTGATTAAGCTCCGAAATCAACTCATTAATAGATAAAGAAGTTTCGTTAATCTTAAACAATGGTTTCATTAACTCTATTTTCTTGTATGGCTTGATATCTGTGTTTATAGCTATGGCATCAAGTTCTTCTGCTTCAAGATTTTCTTTAGAATGACACCAAAGGACATAGTCACAACCAGCATGAAGGGCCGTATTTACTTTTTCTATCATGGGCCCAATATCCTTCGTTGCCCCCATAGATAGATCATCAGAAATTACAAGACCCTGAAAATCTAATTGATCTCGAAGAATATCTTTTAACCATTTCTGAGAAAAAGTAACAATCGAAGAGTCAACCATAGGGAACAATATATGCGCTGTCATAATTGCTGATAATTCTTTTTTAAATAAATTTTGAAAAGGACTGAGATCATTACTTAAATCATTAAAAGAACGTTGATCAATAGGCTTCTCATAATGAGAATCAATACTCACCCCTCCATGGCCAGGAAAATGTTTTGCAACAGCTTTCATGCCAACTCGCTCCAAACCCTTCAAGTAAGATGCAGATAGGTCAATCACAGTTTGCGAAGATGAATGAAAAGATCGGTCACCAATAACAGACGATAACTCATAATCGAGATCAACCACAGGAGTAAAACTAAAATCAATATTCACCTCTAAGAGCTCAAGAGCCATAATTTGTGCAGCAAGGTAAGAAGCTTTCAATCCATCTTCTACTGAACAATTATAAATTGTGCCTAGTTGTTTAAAAGAAGGAAGTGAATAGAATTCTTTTTCAAACCTTTGAACACGGCCCCCTTCTTGGTCCACACAAACAATTAATTCGGGTGATTTTATCGCTTTTATCGACTGCACAAGATCTTTAAGTTGATTTCGATTGTCATAATTATTAGCAAACAGAATCACCCCACCAATTGAATCATGTGACAATATAACTCTCTCTCTATCTGAGAGCTTCTTATCGTCAATTGAAAGTATTATTGGGCCAAGGAAAGACATTGGTTATTCAATTACTACTGGAGTGCCTATATCGACTAAATCAAAAACTTCTTCGATATCATTATTAGACATATTAATACAGCCCTTTGATCCTGGAATCCCAAGTATTAACTCATCAGGAACGCCGTGAATGTATATATATCTTTGCATGCTATCCACATTGCCTAATCTGTTTTTACCAATCTCAGTTCCACTTAACCAAAGTATTCTTGTTAATATCCAATCTCCTCCTTCCAGATCATTGGTGTCAGCAGAGAATATAGTTCCCGTTGGTCTCCGTCCTTTGAATATTTCTCCGCGTGGCTGTCCCGCCCCTATTTTTGCTCTAATTAAGTGTTTACCTCTGGGTGTACAAAAACTGTTTTTCTCTTCGCCGGGACCATGTTGAGATGTGGCGATTGTGTACTCACGTTCTAGGGTATCTGTCTTCAGATAAAGTTTTTGATGAATGATTGAAATAGAAATATTGGTCATCAGATTAAAGCTTTTCAATAAACTCATTGTGATGATTTTCACTTGAACTTAGAAAAGATTTAAGTGTTTCTTTTTTCTCTCTTAATTGGTCTTTTGATATTTCTCCAATTGTGTGTTGGTGATGAATATAGATTAAATAAGTATTGAGGACATCAGTCTCACAATACTGGATGATTTCATGCATTTTATTTTCTAGATATAAATCCCAAACCACCTTTCCAGAGTGAAAGGCTTTACCAGGAAGACCAAGGTGTTTAGAAACCCTATCAAGACCTGAAATCAAAGCAATATTGCCATTTGATAAAACGGCTTTTAAATCAGTATGATGATTGTCATGTAGGAGCTTGTTACTAATAACTAAATTTTCAATAATAGCTCGAAAAGAAATAACAGGAATATCAAATCGATGACCATTCCAGGTTACAAAGTGATCAGCATCTTTAATAAAATCTATAAAATGCTTGAGAACAGTAAAACTTCTCAATTCAACTGTTTTATTTTCTTCAGCTATACAAGAAACAGTGATAATTTTATGCAGATCAATAGGTAAAAACTCATCGCCCTTCTTTTGAAGTTGTTGAAAGAACATTGATCTCCCAATATCCTCATCACTCAGACCATCCAGGTTCATATTCTTTTTACCGTAATCAAGATCTGGAATGGTCTCTACATCAAATACTATGGTTTTCATTTACTTCTCTAAAATAACAAACGCCATAGACCAAGGCAGTTCATCGGTTAAACTAATATGAGATGAAGTAATCCCTTTAGTTATAAATAATTTTTCAACTTTATTTGATAAAATTAATTCCGGTTGGCCAGACGATTTATTACTAACCCCGAAGTCTTTCCATGTGATCCCCTGAGAGAACCCAGTACCCAAAGCCTTAGTTGCGGCCTCTTTTCCTGCAAATCGATTGGCTAAGAATCGATCTTGATCATTGGTCTGATGAAATAACTCCAGTTCAGATGAATTTAAGATTCTTTTCACAAACCGTTTGCCATATTTTTGATGTATTTTTTTTATACGATCAATATTGACCATATCAACCCCAATACCAAATATGCTCATTTTCTCGATTTAATCATTATCGATTTCATTTCACTAACTGCTTCTGCAATTCCTGTATTGACCGCTCTAGCAATAATTGAATGACCAATATTTAATTCTTTGATTTCTCTAATAGCAGCGATGTCACTTGTGTTCTCATAATGAAGTCCATGCCCAGCATTTACTCTTAATCCAATGCGATCAGCATGAACCGCACATTCCTTTATTCGATTTAATTCATATGCTTGATCTGATGGGTTAGCGCTATCAGCGTAAAGACCTGTATGAATTTCAACCGCATCAGCACCAATCATCTGACTGGATTCTATTTGTTTTGGGTCTGGATCAACAAAAATAGAGACTCTTATTCCAGATTGTTTAAGCTTTCCAACACAAGTGGATAAAAAATCCACTCTAGAATAGACATCAAGTCCACCTTCGGTGGTTAATTCTTGTCTTTTCTCAGGAACTAAACAGCAGTCATAGGGTTTTAACATACATGCAATATCAATCATTTCATCTGTTGCAGCCATTTCGAAATTTACTCTTGATTCTATCACTGCAATCATTCTTTCCACATCATGATCCTGAATATGCCTTCTGTCCTCTCGAAGATGAATAGTGATACTGTCAGCACCATTCTTTTCTGCTATAAGAGCAATCTGTATAGGGTCTGGATAGTTAACGCCTCTCGCCTCTCTTAGGGTTGCAATATGATCTACATTGACGCCTAAAGAAATATTTTTATCTTTTTTCATTATTTAATAGTAATTTTTAACTGATGATAATATATTACCAGTAACTAGTGAGGTTAATAAGAAATACTATAAGTCACACTAATTGGAATTAGATTTATGAACGTTCATTCACTCTAGCATTAGCAGTGAACGGAAGTAGACAATAAAGTCGAAGGAACGCTCTTAACCACTCTAAATGTAGAGTTAGGAGGAAATTATGACTAATTCAATAGAATTTTTAAATTCTGTAAATCAGATGTTTGACAAATCTGCCAAACTCCTATCATTGCCAGAAGACTTGGCAAAAAAAATAAAGTTAGCAAACTCAACATACACAGTAAATTTTGGTGTCACATTAAAAAACAAGATCCATACTTTCACAGGCTTTAGATGCGTGCATTCTGAACACAATGAACCAGTCAAAGGAGGTATTAGATACTCATTGGGTGCATCACAAAGTGAAGTTGAAGCCTTAGCCGCCCTAATGTCATATAAATGTTCACTGATGGATTTACCCTTTGGTGGGTCAAAAGGAGCATTAATCATAGATCCCAACGCTTGGAAACAAGAAGACTTAGAGAGGATCACTAGGAGATTCACTTTTGAGCTTGCCAAAAGAGATCTGATACACCCATCACAAAACGTACCCGGCCCAGATATGGGAACAGACGAGAATGTTATGGCATGGATCGCTGATGAATATCGACGACTCAATCCAACTGAAATTGACTCTCTTGCATGTGTCACTGGTAAGCCAATTTCAAAAGGAGGAGTTAATGGGAGAACTGAGGCGACCGGTAGAGGTGTATATTATGCCATACAAGAATTTCTAAAATATCCAAAAGACTGTAAAAAAATAGGCCTTTCTCCTCATTTAGAGGATAAAAAGATAATCATCCAAGGTTTTGGCAATGTTGGTTATTACGCAGCAAAATTTCTTTCAGAAAATGGTGCAAAAATTATTACTATAATTGAAAAAGACGGTTCAGTGGTCAATGAAAAAGGAATTAATATTGAATCATTAAAAAAATACTTCGATAAAAAAAGAACATTTAATGGTTTTGATGGTTTCACAAAAACAAGGAATAGATTCTTAACTAAAAAATGTGACATATTAATACCAGCTGCTGTAGAGAATGTTATTAATAAAGATAATGCAAATAATATTCAGTCTAAATTAATTGTAGAAGCTGGCAACGGCCCCGTTACTGCTGATGCAGATAATATTCTTCAAAAAAGAGGCATTGCTGTATTGCCTGATTTTTATGCTAATGCTGGTGGAGTGATTGTGTCATATTTTGAATGGGTAAAAAACTTATCAAAAATGCGGTACGGGTTAATGCAACAAAGAGAAGAAGTAAAAAGACAATCTAATTTGGTTTCTGCTTTGGAGGCAATGACAGATCAAGATTTTCCAAATGATTTAAAAGATGAAGTTATAAAGGGCTCTACTGAAATTGACTTAGTTAGATCAGGACTTGAAGAAAAAATGAGTGAAGGTTATAGCAATATCAATGAAAAATTTCATTCAAATAAAAAAATTAAGGATCTCAGAACAGCGGGCATGGTTATAGCCATCAAAAAAATAGCAGATGCCTATAGTTATCTTGGAATTTGAAGGTAGAATAGTTTCTCTTTAACAAATTTAGTGAAATTATAATGACTCACCTATCGAAGTTTGCAACCGTTGACCCATTCAATGGAATGAACCCCGATAAGCCTGGAAAATGTCAAAATCTAGTTAGCGGTCAATGGAGAGATGAAGCTAAGCATTTTGATAATATTCCTGATCCCATGAATGGTGAGAATTTTATACAAATCCCAAACACAGAAAATATTGATGACTTTATAAAAAACCTAGCTAGTTGTCCTAAAAGTGGTTTACATAACCCTTTAAAAAATGTGGAACGCTATGTAATGCTTGGAAATGTTTGTGCTAAGGCGGCTGAAGTTATGAGAGATAAAGAAGTTGAGGATTTCTTTGTTCGCCTAATTCAAAGAGTAATGCCAAAAACTGATAATCAATGTTTTGGTGAAGTAAAAGTTACCAGAACATTTCTAGAAAACTTTGCCGGTGATGGAGTTCGTTTTCTAGGAAGAGGATTCTCTAATCCGGGTGACTATATTGGTCAAGAATCCTCTGGCTATCGATGGCCATATGGACCAGTGGTTATTGTGGCTCCATTCAATTTTCCTTTAGAAATTCCAGGTCTACAGTTTTTAGGGGCTGTCTTTATGGGAAATCGACCACTCATTAAATCAGCCACCACAGTCGGTGTTGTCTTTGAACAATTCTTACGCTTACTCATTTATTCTGGTCTTCCAGCAACAGATGCTGACATGATTCATTGCAGTGGATCAACAATGGGAAATTTGATTAAAAGTTCCAGTAATAAAATTAGAATGCTTCAATTTACAGGTTCTTCGGAAGTTGCCGAGCAATTATCTCAAGATATGAATGGTCGAATCAGAGTTGAAGATGCTGGCTTTGATTGGAAAGTGATAGGACCGGATTACAGCCCTGAATGGGAAGATTATGTTGCATGGCAATGTGATGAAGACGCTTACAATGCATCAGGTCAAAAATGCTCAGCCCAGAGTATTCTCTTTGTTCATGAAAATTGGACAGATCATCTAATGCCAAAATTAAAAACACTTGCAGAGCGGAGGCGACTAGATAATCTGAGTATAGGTCCTGTGCTTACTTGGAATAATGAAGACATGAAGAATCATATTAATGCTTTACTTAAAATACCAGGTGCAAAAGTTCTATTTGGCAACGAAGAACTTGAATCACATAAAATACCCAGCGTATATGGGTCACTTAAACCAACTGCAATAGAGGTTCCAGTTGAACAATTAATGACCGAGCATTTTGATCTTATTACCTCTGAGGTATTTGGACCCGTTCAAGTAATAGTAAATTATAAACACGACCAATTACCTATAATTCTTGAGACCTTAGAAAAGATTCCACTGCATTTAACCGCAGCAGTTGTTAGCAATGATCCCCTCTTTCAGCAGAAGGTATTAGGGCTTACTGTCAATGGGACAACCTATGCAGGCATTAGAGCTAGAACAACTGGAGCCCCTCAGAATCACTGGTTTGGTCCTTCAGGTGATCCAAGATCAGCGGGCATTGGTACACCAGAAGCAATCATCAGTACTTGGAGCGGACATAGAGAAATCATAAAAGATATTGGTCCAATTGATACTGATTGGAGCATTCCTGAGTTAAGTTGATGAAAAATTCCAACCAAGGGAATTTTATTGAGAAAGAGTCTATCTTTGGACCCGACAACTATAAACCTTTGCCAGTAGTTTTATCAAAAGCAAAAGGAGTTTGGGTCTGGGACGTGGACGGTAAAAAATATCTAGACATGATGTCAGCATATTCTGCTGTAAGTCATGGTCATTCTCATCCTGAACTACTCAAAGTACTCCATGAACAATCAAGCCAGTTGGCACTGACCTCTAGAGCATTCTATACCGACACCCTGGGACCGTATCTAGAAACAATTACTTCACTCAGTAATTTTGATATGGCATTACCAATGAACTCAGGAGCAGAAGCTGTCGAAACTGCAATCAAAGCGGCTAGACGATGGGCTTATCTCTCCAAGAAAATTGAATCAGATAAAGCTGAAATTATCGTTGCAGATGGTAATTTTCATGGCAGGACGACGACGATCATCAGCTTTTCCAGTGACGCTAACTCAAAAAATGACTTTGGGCCACACACGCCTGGATTTGTGTCTGTCAAATTTGGATCAGCTAAAGCTATTGAAGAAGCTATCAATGAAAACACGGCAGCTGTTTTAATTGAGCCAATCCAAGGTGAGGGTGGAATTATAGTGCCCCCTGAAAACTTTCTTCCTGAAGTAAGAGATATATGCACACAAAATAATGTTCTGATGATTCTTGATGAAATTCAATCAGGTTTAGGAAGAACGGGGAAACTGTTTGCCTTCCAGCATTCTAATATTCAACCAGATGGTCTTATTTTAGGAAAAGCCCTCGGTGGTGGGTTTATGCCAGTATCCTGCTTCCTGGCATCTAAAGAAGTAATGCAATGGTTAACACCTGGGTCGCATGGTTCAACATTTGGTGGTAACCCTCTTGCTGCAGCCATAGGAAAAAGATCCTTGGAATTACTTGAGGAAGAGAATTTAATTGAAAACAGCCGTGTGCTAGGAGATTTTTTCAAAAATGCCCTAGTCGACATTAAAAGTAATGTGATCAAAGAAGTCAGGGGTAAAGGATTATGGATTGGTGCGGTAATAGACCCAAACTATGTTTCTGGTAAAGATTTGTCTAAGTTACTCCTCAATGAGGGTATTTTATGTAAGGAAACTCATGAGACTGTAATCCGATTCGCTCCTCCACTCGTGATAACTAAAGAGGAAATTAAGTGGGCGCTAGAGATCATAACCTCAGTACTCACAGAGATTGAAAATAAGACTACAATCTCGAAATGAAAGGTCAGTCCACCAATCATGTGTTACTGATTAGGCCTGTTGAATTTTATTCTAATCAACAAACAGTAGAAACAAATCATTATCAGCATGTGGATGATGGTAAACCCCATTCTGAAATCTTGGAAGATGCCCTTATAGAATTTGATAATTTTGAAAGAAACCTCTTAGAAAACAATATCAAGGTGACAACGTTAACAGGGCAAAAAGGTTGTCCCGATAACATTTTTCCAAATTGGGCGGTAACTTATGATAATAAATCAATGCACTTATTCAGTATGCTCAGCGAAAACAGAAGGCTTGAAAAATCTGATGAACACATTGCTATTCTTAATAAAACGTATCGAACGACAGTAGATTACAGTTCATATGAACATCAATCATGTTTTCTAGAAGGAACTAGCAGTCTAGTGCTCGATAGAGTAAACCGTAGAGCCTATATGGGTATCTCAGCAAGATCGAATGAAGATTTAGCGTTTAAATGGGCAAAAGAACAAAATTATGAATTGATTACTTTTGAAACTCAGAGTCATACAGGTAATCCTATCTATCACAGTGATGTGATGATGTATATTGGGACAGAATTAGCTGTGATTTGCAGTGAAGCGATAAAAATTGGAGCTAATAATGTTATCAATGAACTGTCTCATACTCATCGAATACTCGAAATATCTAGTCAACAATTATTAGATTTTTGTGGCAATTGTATCGAAATTAAAGACAGTAATAATGATTTGAATTTAATCATGTCAACTTCAGCTTTTGAGGGTTATGATTCTTCACAACTCAACACTCTAAATGAACATTTCAAAAAAATTATACACACTGACCTTAGAACTATTGAGCAATATGGAGGTGGGTCGGCCAGATGCATGATTATGGAACTGTATTAGATTTATTTAAATAATACTCAAGAAACTACACGCTGATATAAATCTGGATCAGTGTCACCTTCTGTTGAAAAAAATAAAACAGTTGAATCACTATCTAGACACAGTTCTTCTCTCAAATTGATATAGTCTTGATTGGTGCATATCTCATTAAGCAAACCTAAGGGGACTGCCCCGCTCTCTCCTGAAACTATAGGCATATCATTATCATAAGGTTTAGCTAATATCTGCATGCCTTTTATTGCGATTGAATCATTACATATAGTAAAAAAATCAGCGCTTGAGCATATTATATTCCACGCTAAAAGGCTTGGCATTCCGCATGAAAGCCCTGCCATTATAGTGTCTAGATGTTTGGTCAAATGAGGGTTCCCATCTCCAACATTTAAAGAATTATAAAAACAAGCTGCTCCGGAAGGCTCTAACAAAATCAACTTTGGTTGTTTTATATTGTTATTTAAAAAACAAGAAAATATTGATGCAGCAAATGAGCCAACACCTGCTTGGGCAATCACATGAGTTGGCCATTCTGAAGTCTGCTCTATAAATTCATGCACCATAGTTGTATAACCAGACATGATGTGTTTTGCAACATTTTCATAACCTGGCCATGATGAATCTTGAAGTAAAATCCATTGATTTTTTTTGGATTCTGACTCAGCGTATTTGACGGTGTCATCATAATTAACATCAGTTATCTCCACATGAGCATGATGTTGTTGAATTGCTCGCAAACGAAACTCAGAGGTGCCTTTAGGCATAAACACGACAGCCTTACATCCAAACTTCTCTGCACACCAAGCCACAGCCCTTCCATGATTGCCATCAGTTGCTGTAACAAATGTTAAATCTTTAATTGCTGCTGATTTTTCTCTTATAGAATCATAACTTAATTCAGTTTCCTCCAATCCAAGGATTTCCTTAATTTCATGAGCCATGGCATAACTAGCACCAAGAACTTTAAAAGCATTTAATCCTAATCTCTTGCTTTCATCTTTTATCAAGCAATTCTTAATACCTATTTGACTGGAATAATTTTTTAAATTTACTAATGGAGTTGACTTATAACCGGGGAGACTTTTATGAAATTTATAGGCCTGATCATTCTTTTGATTAGTGTGTTTATTTTTATCAATAAACGGATTAGAGATACATTCTATTTGCTTGTTCAATATATTTTTAATTATTTATTTTTGAAGCGATCCGCAAAGAGGCATAAAATCTCATACATAATCGTTGCTCCAACTAATGCAGTATTACCCGTTTGATCAAAAGGAGGAGCCACTTCAACAACGTCTCCACCAACAAAATCAAGTCCCATTAAACCCCTTAAGAATTGTTGTGCTTCAAGGGTCGTGATTCCCCCTACTTCAGGTGTCCCAGTTCCGGGTGCATACACAGGATCAAGACCATCTACATCAAAAGAGAGGTAAACAGGTCCATCTCCAACAACCCGCCTAGACTCTTCTATTACTTGCTTGACGCCGATTTCATTAAATTCTTCGATAAAAACAATTCGCATGCCTGACGATAATGAGAAATCTATGCCGTCTAGAAAATTTTGAGCGCCCCTAATTCCAATTTGAATTGTCCTTTTAGGGTCAAGTAAGCCATCCTCTACTGCTAACCTGAATGGGGAGCCATGATGAAACTTAGAGCCCCATATTTCACCCCAAGTGTCAGTATGAGCATCAATATGGATCATTCCTATGGGTCCGTCTTTGGCTATACCTTTAAAAATTGGATAAGTAATCGAATGATCCCCTCCTGCACTAAGCGGGATAACTCCGGCTTTTTTTATTTGTCTGAAAAAATGAGTGATGTCATTAATAACAGCTTGATGATTGTATTGCTCTGATAAAATAACATCTCCTACATCTGCAATACTTGCCAAATCGAAAGGGTTTACTCTTGTTACATGGTGATAACCTCTCATTAGGCTCGATTGATTTCTTATCTCACGAGGCCCGTGTCGAGCGCCTGCTCTATTTGTAACCCCACCATCATAAGGAACTCCAATGAGAGCAATTTCTACATCATCCAAGGAGGATGCGAGTGGGCTTCTCATAAAAGTTGGTATACCTGAATACCTAGGCTCAGAACTGGCTTGATATTCTTGACCTGTAACAGGTGATCGACTTTTCTTATTTTTACTCATTGGTTTTTTTAATTTACGACATTAACATATCATTAATTGTTATGCGATTGGAGGACATTCTCTATTGAAATTAAAAAAGTTAGATCTTCACGGCATCAAACATGGTGATGTTGATTTAAAGGTAGAAAACTTTATCTTACTCAACCAAGAGCAAATACCTCTAGAAATTGTTTGTGGAAACAGTCAAAGGATGATTGATTTAGTTACTTCAACGTTAGATAGGATTGAATGCGAGGATTTTGATCAGGTTCAGTTTGGAACAATCATCGTGAGAAAACTTTAATCATTTAATTGGATTTATTAATTGATCTGAAGACTTTCCTGGTATTAAGTTCTTTTCCTGATAGATGATATTTTATAGATTGTCTAGTTATCCTCTTAGCAACTTTTAAAACCTCAGAACTTGAGTAATCTCCTCTCTCTATTGCTTTAATAATTGAGCCTTTGACTAAAGAACGATTAGGGGTTGTTGTGTTAGAACGAATAAAACCCTCTTCAACTACAAACCGATAAACTTGCTTATCATCTATGCAATTAGAAGACATGGCTTCTGTTTGAAAGTTAATGGCATATCCTATTTGACTAAGCAGGTTGATTTCAAAGGTTCTTAGCACAGATTCACTGGAGTCAATGTCACTTAGCTTATCAATAGTTAAAGCATAACAATCAAAGAGTTCTTGGTAAGGGTCATTTGTGGTTAAAAGAGAAAGAATCAGTTCATTTAAATAAAAAGCTGACATTAACTGCTTATTAGGCAAAGTTATTTTTTGTTTTATATTTAAATCGATGCTTCTCAAAGTCTTTAATTGAGACCGACCTGACCATGAAGCTAAAATAGGCATAAAGGGTTGCAAAAATGACTTAAATTTAGACTTGGGTCTTTTCGATCCTTTGGCTATAACATCGACACGCCCATAGTGGCGGGAAAACAAGTTAACAATTTGGCTACTCTCTGAAAAGGGGCGCTGATGTATTAGGTAGGCAGGCTCATTCTCAATTATCTGATTGGAAGTCATGCGCTTAGAGATTTACCTTTTTTAATTGATCTGACTTGAGTGCTAAGAAAAACTTTCTTATTGAGGAGATTTTCCATTTCTAAACGTGCCTCAGTAGCAATTATTTTTAGTAATTGACCGCCTTTACCAATGATAATTTTTTTATGGGCAGGTTTTTTTGTTCTGATCATTAAATCAATCATTACAATCTTTTTCTTGTCCTCAAAATGATCTAATTGACACTCAACGCTATAAGGTAATTCATCTCTAAGATGATGCATTAATCGTTCACGCATGATCTCTGTTATACGAAAATGTGTGTCCTTATCAGTAATAATGCCTTCTTTATATTTAGGCGTTTTGCTCGGTAAGTGTCTTTCAATCACTGTGGTAAGGCGAGAAAGATTTTTATCATAAAGAGCCGACACAGGAACTGTTTCAATAATCTGACTGTTATTTGAATGATCTTTTAGAAAATCGAGGATACTGTTTTTATCTTTAAATCGATCCACTTTATTCACCGTTAATATTGCTTTGGTCTTAATATCTCTTAGATGTTCAAGAATATAGTCGTCTGCTCTTTTCCAAGTATTTGCTTCAACCACCATTAACACTAGATCTGCCTGTGATAAGGCGTTCACAGCCTCTCGATTGAGTGCTTTCTGACTATATTTCATTTGTCGTTCGGATAACAATCCTGGGGTATCAATAAAAACAATTTGTGACTCTTTATTGTGTAAGATGCCCAGAATATTTAATTGTGTGGTTTGAGGTTTTGAAGTCACTATTGAGACCTTCTCACCGACCAGTGCATTTACTAGAGTTGATTTACCCACATTAGGTCTTCCAAGAACCGCGACATAACCACTTTTACTAACCATCTTAGTCATTCAAGAGTCTTTGTAAGGCTTCAAAAGCTGCTTTTTGCTCAGCAATTTTAATACTCTTGCCACTCGCTGTTGTAATAATATCGCCATTATCAACGACACACTCTATGAAAAACTCTTGGTCGTGTTTATCGCCAGTGGTATCAATCAGTTGATATTGGGGCAAATCTTTTTGTTGTTGTTGTAAGAATTCTTGTAATTGACTTTTACTATCCTTGTAATCTGATTCAGGGTCTATTGAATCAATATTGTCTTTGAAAATCTTAATAATTATGGCTTCAACCGAATGATAACCCCCATCTAAAAAGATAGCCCCTAAGATAGCTTCTAAGGTGTTTGCTAAAATTGAATCCCTTTGACTTCCGCCTGAAGTTGCTTCTCCTTGCCCTAATATTAAATATTCATTAATCAGTAATTGATTTGCCACAAGTGATAAGGATCTTTCGTTAACTATTGAAGCACGCATTCGACTTAAATTCCCTTCTTCCATTAGTGAGTATTCTCGATATAAGACGTCACTTAAAATCAAATCTAGGACCGCATCGCCTAAAAATTCTAATCGCTCATTATTGTCTTTAGAATAACTTCTGTGGGTCAACGCCAGATCCAATAATGAATTATCATTGAAGTCATAGCCAAGAGTACTCTTGCACCATTGTTGTTTTGATTTACTATCCAAAATATGAGGTTAATTACTTAATCTTATCGCCAATTCTATTCCACTCAGGAAAAGTGCTAAAATCCCAATTAAACCATATTCTGGTGGCTGTACCGACAATGTGATCTCTGGGTACAAAACCAGGACATTCGTATCTACTGTCTACACTGTTATCGCGGTTATCCCCCATAAAATAGTAATGACCTTCTGGCACAGTAAAGGTCCCTTCTCTTCCTCTTCTTGAGGGTGTAAGCAATAGGTTATGGTCTCTATCATCTAATATTTCTAAATAGACATGAGATCCGTATTGTTTAGGGTTTTTATAAACAGATTCATACTTACTTTTTACTGATATCCCATTGACTGTTAACTGTTTATCTTGATAAATAATCTCATCACCTGGCAAACCAATTAAACGTTTAATGTATTTAATGGAAGTGTCGCAAGGATAATCAAACACAACCACATCTCCTCTTAGGGGCTCATTAACGGTAAGAATTGATTTACCAACAACCGGTAGCCTTAAGTCATAGGCAAATTTTTTGACAACAATAAAATCTCCCTTTACTAGAGTTGGCATCATTGAGCCTGAGGGAATTCTAAAGGGTTCATAAATAAAGGATCTAAATATAAATATAAGCAATAAGATGGGAAACAAGGCTTCTGAAATTTCAATAATGCTTGAATTCTTTTTTAAATAGAACCGCCCAATAATCCATATCAACCCCAAGATTAGGATAATAAAAAATAAAATTGTCTGAAAATCAAATGTCATGGCTTCATTATAAATTGATTAATAAGATAAATATGAACCTTTTATGAATAAATTATGAGTTTCTGGAACTATCTTTTTTCATAATCGATAAAAAAGCTTCTTGAGGTATCTCAACAGAACCAAATTGCTTCATTCGCTTCTTCCCTGCTTTTTGTTTCTTGAGTAATTTCATTTTCCTGGTTACATCGCCGCCATAGAGCTTAGCAGTAACATTTTTTCTAAAGGCTTTCACATTACCTCTAGCAATTATTTTTGCTCCGATGGCCGCCTGCAGGGCCACTTCAAACATTTGCCTAGGAATGATCTTAGTTAATCTTTCTATAATTTTTCGACCCCTTTGGGCAGCATTATCTCGGTGAATAATTATAGAAAACGCATCAACTTTCTCCCGATTAACTAGAATGTCTAAACGTACGAGTTGGTCTGCCTGAAATCTCAAAAAAGTGTAATCGAAGGATGCGTAACCTTTAGATATGGATTTGAGCTGATCAAAAAAATCAAGTACAACTTCAGCCAATGGTAGTTCATAATCTATCACTACTTGTCGACCTAAATATTGTAATTTCTTTTGAATGCCTCTTCTGGATTCACACAGTTGAATAACATTGCCTACAAATTCAGGAGGTAAAAGAAGGGTAGCTTCGACAATTGGTTCACGTATTTCTTTAACACTGTTCATCAAGGGCAATGAATCTGGATTATCAATCTGGATTACTTCACCGTTAGTTTTTTCCACTTCATACACCACAGTAGGTGATGTAGTGACTAGATCTAGATCGTACTCACGTTCTAATCTTTCTTGCACAATCTCCATGTGTAACATTCCTAGAAAGCCACACCTAAAGCCAATACCGAGTGCAGATGATGATTCAGGTTCAAAGTGCAGGGACGCATCATTTAGTTTTAGCTTATCCAGGGCTTCTCTAAAAGCTTCAAGGTCCTCAGAAACTGAAGGGTAAAGTCCTGCAAACACTCTGGGTTGTATGGTTTTAAAATCAGGCAATGGTTTAAGGGAAGGGTTTTTTGCTTGGGTTATTGTGTCGCCCACAGGTGCTCCATAAATATCTTTGATGGCAGCCACTAAGAATCCTACGTCCCCAGCTACAAGTGATTTTTTATCCTTAAGTTTCGGGGTGTAAACACCCAGTTGATTCACTGTGTGTTCTTGGCCTGTCGACATAACTTTGATTTTATCGCCCTCAGAGATTGTTCCATTCATGATTCTTAGTAGGGACACAACGCCAAGATATTGATCAAACCAAGAGTCTATAATCAAAGCCTGTAACTTCTCATTATCGTTAGGCTCAGGCGGAGCTATAGTGGAAACAATTCTTTCCATTAAATAACCTACACCTTCTCCAGTTTTTGCACTAATCAAGATCGGATCATTAACCTCAATGCCTATAATATCTTGAATATCTTGAATAACTTTATCGGGATCAGCAGCCGGTAAATCAATCTTATTAATCACAGGAATAATTTCAAGACCCTGCTCAATCGCACTGTAACAGTTTGCAACTGATTGAGCCTCAACACCTTGAGATGCGTCAACCACTAATAAAGCACCCTCACAAGCAGCTAAAGATCTTGAAACCTCATATGAGAAATCAACATGGCCAGGAGTGTCTATCAAATTGAAAACATAGTCTTCTCCATTCTCAGCCTTATAATCTAAACAAACACTTTGTGCTTTTATTGTGATTCCACGTTCCTGTTCAAGTTCCATCGTATCAAGAACCTGTTCAGTCATTTCTCTTGCATCAAGACCGCCACACATTTGAATAAGTCGATCTGCAAGAGTGGATTTCCCATGATCAATATGGGCGATAATTGAGAAATTTCTGATATTCTTCATTTGATTTGATAAGACTCTACATCACCCAGGATATCTGAAATGATTTTTTGGATCTTTTGATCTTTGATCTTCTTAGGTTTTGCAAAATAATCAATTATAGAAGGGTCCTGTAATTCCAATAAACGAAGAAATGCTGCTTTATCCTCTGCGTCTGCAGCAGTGTATTGTTGGTTAAAGTAAGCGAGGAGAAGAAAGTCTAACTCTTTTGTTCCTCTTCTGCATCGCCATTTAATTCTGGACAATTCAAGATTACTCTCAGTCATTCAAATCCTGAGTCGCAATCATTTTCTTAATTTCAGCTATCGCTTGGCCTGGGTTCAATTCCTTAGGACAAGCCAGTGAACAGTTCATTATAGTATGGCACTTATAAAGCTTAGACGAATCATTAAGCTCCTTTAATCGCTCCTCTTTTGCCTCGTCTCGGCTATCTTGCAACCACCTGTAGGAAGCGAGTAGTGCTGCAGGCCCAAGATATTTATCACCATTCCACCAGTAACTAGGACAAGCTGTTGAACAACATGCACATAGAATACAAGCAGATGGTTTATCAATTTTTTCTTGATCTTCTTTACTTTGTAGGCGTTCAGTTCCTTCAGGTGCTTCTGTGTTGGTTTTTAACCAAGGTTCAACTGAAGCATATCCTGCATAAAAGTCAGTTAAATCAACCACTAGATCTTTGACCACATTCATATGTGGAAGGGGGTAAATACTTATATCACCTTCGATATCTTTTATGGGTAGCGTGCAAGCTAAGGTATTAAGTCCGTTTATATTATGAGAGCAGGACCCGCAAATACCTTCCCGGCAAGACCGTCTAAAAGTTAGAGACGCGTCATAATCAGCTTTAATTTTAATTAAAGCATCAAGAACCATCGGCCCACATTGATCGAGTGGTATCTCATAACTGTCCATCCTTGGGTTTGAGTCTTCAGAGGGATCGTAGCGATAGACATGAAACGTCCTAATACTTTTACTATCTGTGTTTGTTTCATAGACCTTACCTTTAGTCACTTTTGAGTTTTTAGGTAATGTAAATTCAGCCATCTAAGGATCCTCCTCTCTTAGTAGACTCTAGCCTTTAACGGAATTGATTCAACTTCATCGGAGTTAGTATCAAGATGAACTGGTGAAGTGTCAACACGAGTTTTATTATTACTATCTAACCAACCTAGACTATGAACAAGCCAATTCTCATCGTCACGGTTAGGATAATCATCTCTTGCGTGTGCTCCTCTGCTTTCTTGTCTGGCTAATCCACAATCCATTGTCATGATTGCCTGACCAAGAAGATTTTCTAATTCTAGAGTTTCAATTAAATCAGTATTCCATATCAACCCTCGATCAGTTACCGAGACATCTTTAAAAGAATCCAAACATGTTGATAATTTTTCCACCCCTTGTTTTAAAAGTCCTTCGGTTCTGAACACAGAAGCATGCTGTTGCATAATCTGTTGCATTTCATCTCTAATTTCAGATGTCGGTAAAGACCCATTGGCGTATCGAACCGAATCAAGTTTATTCAATGCATTGTTAATCTGTTCCTGGGGTAGTGGTTCAGTATTTTTACCCTTGACTATTGTTTCAGCACATTGCTGTGCAGCCTTTCTTCCGAAAACGACTAAATCAAGAAGGGAGTTCGAACCTAGACGGTTTGCTCCATGAACAGAAACTGAGGCTGCTTCACCCACCGCCATCAAACCATCTACGATCTCCATTTGACCTTCAGAATTCTTAGTAATTACTTCGGTATGTATATTTGTGGGTACCCCACCCATATTATAGTGAACTGTAGGTATGACTGGAATCGGATCTTTAGAGACATCAACATCAGCAAATATTCTTGCTGTTTCAGCAATACCGGGTAATCGTTCCTCAATGACCTCTGGTCCTAGATGCTGAAGATTAAGGTTGATATGGTCATTTTTATCTCCAATACCACGGCCTTCGAGTATTTCCATAGTCATTGAGCGACTGACTACATCTCTAGAGGCTAAGTCTTTAGCATTAGGCGCGTATCTTTCCATAAAACGATCTCCATCGGAATTGGTCAAAAAGCCACCTTCTCCTCTTACCCCTTCTGTAATTAGGCAGCCTACTCCATAAATGCCGGTTGGATGGAATTGAACAAATTCCATGTCTTGAAGAGGTAGCCCAGCTCTTAATGCCATTCCTGACCCGTCACCAGTGCAAGTATGAGCTGCCGTACAAGAAAAGTAAGCTCTTCCATGACCGCCTGTGGCTAATATAACTTTCTGGGCTTTAAAAACATGAATATGGCCTGTTGCCATTTCAAGTGCAATCACACCTCTGCACCTCCCCTGATCCATGATTAATTCCAAAGCAAAGAACTCGATAAAAAACTCAGCCTTATTCTTAATCGATTGCTGATAGAGAGTATGTAACATTGCATGACCGGTTCTATCAGCTGCTGCACAGGTTCTTTGAGCAATTCCTTCACCAAAATGGGTGGTCATTCCACCGAATGCTCTTTGGTAAATTTTACCGTCTGATGTTCTTGAAAATGGAATACCATATCTTTCTAACTCAAGCACTGCTGGTGCGGCTTCCTTACACATATAAGCTATTGCATCTTGGTCACCTAACCAATCAGAACCCTTAACAGTATCGTACATATGCCATCGCCAATCATCATCACCCATGTTACCAAGAGCTGCACTAATCCCACCTTGAGCTGCAACAGTATGACTTCGAGTAGGAAAAACTTTTGTTATGCAAGCGGTATCCAAACCAGCTTCCACTAAACCGAGTGTTGCTCTAAGACCTGAGCCTCCAGCTCCTATAACAACCACATCATGTTGATGCTCTATTAATTCATACCCACTATTCATAAAAAATTCATTACTCCGATAGATCTAATTCTCATAAACTAAAAAAAACATTGAAATGAGAGTAGTCACGACAACACAAATTCTAAAAAATCTTAAAATATATAAAAGATTTAATTGCGACCTTTTTTCAGAAACATAATCCTCAATAATAACTTGAACACCTAATTCAGCATGATAAATCATATAAAGAGAAGTCAAAACAATAATCAATGCATTAAGTGGATCTGTTGCCCATGTTTGTACTTCAATAAAATCCAAGCTGTTTAAAACAAAAAGTAATTGGTAAAGAAACCAAAAGGTTAATATAAATAATATAACTGCTGTCTCTCTTTGACTTCGCCAATGGTCTCGAGCATGTTCAAATCCTGAAAGGCATAATAAATTAAGAAATCGATTTACTATATTCATTTTAAAAAGAGTACTTAGTTAATAAAAAAAACCAGAAAGATGAAGTTAAAAGCAAGGTTAAGAAAACAACAATCAAACCAGAGTAGTTCACTTGATGAGTCTCAAAACCTTTACCAAAATCCCAAGCAAGATGTCTAAGACCATTCAGTGAGTGGTAAAAAAATGAAAAAGAAACAGCGACCCAAAAGACTAATGCTAGCCAATTTGAGGATAAACCTGAAATAACGGCATAAGAATTCTCACCCATAGCTATTGAAGCTAACCAAATGGAGAAGTCTATGGCAGCCAAGAACAGTAAAACACCTGAAAATCTATGAAGAATAGATAGTGTATTTGTAATCTGCCATTTATAAATGCTCAGATGCGGTGATAAGGGTTGATTATTTTTAGCCATATTTTGGTATGTTTAACTGGATCAATTATACTTAAAGTAGACGATTCAAGCATTGTTTTTAACATTCGATTTAATTCATCAGTAAAATTTATGGCTAAACTAGAACATCTATCAGTAATAAAAGTCTCAGGAGATGATGCTGATGAATTTCTTCAGGGTCAAATGACTCAGAGCACAGAAGTAATAAATGAAGATCTTTTGCATCTCACTTCATTTTGTAACCCACAAGGAAGAGTAGTGGCGACTGCATTGATTCAATCTTGGAATGAGCACTATTATCTCATTTTAAGTTCAGACCTAATTGATGATCTAATTGCATGGTTAAGTCGATATATCCTTCGCTCTAAAGTCATCATAGGTAAGGAAGAAATAAATATTTATGGTATTGGTGATTATGAAAAAAATAATTTTGATAAATCTAATATCCAATCTTCCAATCAATCACTAAAAGTTCTGAGTATTGATAAGAATAGATCAATTTTTTTATCTCATAATGATAAGGAAGAACAATTTCAGACAATTAGTAAAGAGGATTGGATCACCCAAGATATCAAAAGTGGACTACCACTAATTAATAAGATCAATACAATCAAATATATTCCACAAATGTTAAATCTTGATAAATTGAACGCAATCAGTTTTTCAAAGGGATGTTATACCGGCCAGGAAGTAGTTGCTAGAGTTCAACATAGAGGCAAAATTAAACAAAGAATGTATAAATTAGCGATTGATATTAACGTTTTACTGGATGAAAAATCTGAGATTGTAAATATTGACAAAAAAGTGGGATCTATACTAATTAGCCATCTGAATAAAAATAAGTGTATGGCACTTGCAGTAATAAATTGCTCAGCTATAAAGGATAATTTAACTGTTGAGGGTCATAAGATTAAGATAGAAAAACTTGTTTAAGCGCATTACTCTCCAGATGTGTTTTAATTTTAAAAGTAATTTATTTGCTTAAATCTCCACAAATATGTTTACCACCCCAATTGAGGTATTTCGGTTGATGTAGAAAAATAATTTTTTTTGGGTAATCCCGATTTTCCTGATAAGCCCAATTAGCTCTTGAGCTATAATTTTCTACATTATTCCACCAAGTTTCAGGATCTTTATTATTATTCTTAGTAATCTCCTTATCCATATTTAACCAAGTCAATCCCCCATTGTATGAACTCAGAATCATTGCCCATTGATTACATTCTCCAGATGAACTTATCCTTTCATTTAGCCATGTATCATAAAGTAACATGGCTCTTATCGACCAGATAGGATTGTAAACATTAGCATCTTCAAGCTCTGGGAAAATCTTTATTATCCATTCGGCAGTGCTGCCAGTAAATTGGCTTAAGCCCTCTGCATATTTACTTTTTGCTAAATGATTCCAAGAACTCTCCTGATGTATTTGAGCTGCAAAGAGGGGAACTGGAGCATTCAAACCCCAAATTATTCTCGAATGCCTAATTAAATCTCTTTTATACTTCAGACTTTCTTTGGGTACTTCACCAAATAAGGGTTTAGAAATAAGAAATAAGGAAATAAAGACTAAGAAAAATCTCATCAGAGTGCCATTGACATTCCTAGAATTGTTCCGAAAATTATAATTGCTCTTCTTATTGCGATTGAGGCTCTTATGATTGGATCTTGCTCAATTTTATCAATCACACCTGGTCTCATATGTGGAAATAATAAGTAGTCGATCCAATAACCCAATATGGCGGCAAGTGTTACCAAGCTAGCTTTGAAAATGATTACAGGAATTTGTGCCGGACTAATAAGAAATACTGCTGTTAAGAGCATTATTGACACAACAACAAAAATTGTTCTATTCATCATAATATTGTCTAACCTTTATCTCTCATATGAGGAAAAAATAACACGTCTCTAATTGAAGGACTATTAGTAAAAAGCATCACTAACCTATCAATTCCGACTCCAAGTCCTGAGGTAGGTGGCATTGCATACTCTAATGCCTCTATGTAATCTTTATCATAAACCATAGCTTCATCGTCTCCACTGTCTCTTTCCTTTGCTTGAGCCTTAAAACGATCTGACTGATCATCAGGATCATTAAGTTCTTGAAAGCCATTTGCTAATTCTGTTCCGGCTATAAAAAATTCAAAACGATCAACAAGCCAGGGGTCTTCATCATTAGCTCTTGATAAAGGTGATACATCTTTTGGATAATCAGTAATAAAAGTAGGCTCAATTAAATGATCTTCAACCGTTTTTTCAAAAATCCCAAACAGGAGTTTTCCAGAAGGGGTGTCTTTGGTGGCTTTAGTATTAAGCTCCTTACAAATACTAAGTAAATAATCATGATCTCTTAGCTTATCAGCATCCATATCAGGATTAAATCGTATTACTGACTCCTCCAGAGTCATACGTTGATATGGACCAGATAAATCATATTCTTGGTCCTGATACTTAATGGTTGTTGTGCCATTTAGATCTTCAGCAATCGCTATAATCATTTCTTCTACGAGTTTCATAATATCCTCATAGGACGCATAGGCTAGATACAGTTCAAGCATGGTAAATTCGGGGTTATGTTGGGTGGACACACCTTCATTTCTGAAAGATCGATTAATTTCATACACTCTATTCATGCCACCCACCACTAGTCGCTTTAAGTAAAGCTCTGGTGCAATCCTAAGATAGAAATCTCTATCAAGAGTGTTATGGTGAGTTACAAATGGTCTTGCGATGGCTCCACCAGCTATAGGGTGCATCATAGGTGTTTCTACTTCTAGGATATCTTGTTGATTGAGGTACTTTCTGATGGCGGTAATAATTTTCGATCGATCCTCAAAGACAGCCCTACTCTCATCTGACATAATCAAATCAAGATATCTTCTCCGATATCTGGTTTCGGTGTCAGTCAGTCCATGAAATTTTTCAGGCAAAGGTCTTAAAGATTTAGTCAGTAATTCCATTTCTTTAACATTAATT